>Ga0209754_1000586_pt1 | contig 48430 bp, 41 predicted proteins | sample MesohylBB_FD_187295 | JGI IMG/M metagenome (GOLD analysis project Ga0209754, IMG submission 187295) | Host-associated microbial community of the marine sponge Aplysina aerophoba from Gulf of Piran - sponge mesohyl, lysed by bead beating... | ecosystem: Host-associated > Porifera > Sponge >...
ATCGCAACGCGACGCTCGGGTGCCTCTTTCTCGAGGCGGAGGTGGCTTACGATCCGGCGGCGAATCCGGGGTCCGGTTCTTTCGGTGCGTTCGGTCTGGCGTACGACGCGGAGCAGGCCCGGTTGGAGTGGGTGGAGGAGATGGACGACCAGAACGCTCTCTATACCCTTGCGCTTGCCAGCGGGGAGTGGGTCGACGCGTTCGTTGCGCGTCGGTTGGCCAGGCGGGCGTTCCGTATCGCGTACGGGTGGGAGCTTGTCCGGGACTACCGCGTGCAGTATCTCCCGCAGATGGTGGAAGCGTTGGGTGCGGCGGCTCCCTACGGGTACGACGCTCCGAGCAGCGTGCTGAGGGCCAACGGCCGGGTTCTCGGGCACGGCGGCAAGGCGTGTGTGACCAGCATGGGCGGTGGGTACAACGAGGCGCTGGTGCCGTCGAGCCCGGCGATGGTTACCGGTGTCGGGTACACGGGACAGAGCGCCGTCCCCGGCCAGGGCGGGCCCATGTGGTACGGCCAGGCGTTCGACGGCTATGGCGCGCATGAGGCCGGCGTGCAGGGCGACCACTATACGCAGTTCGCCGACGTCGTCGGCCGCACGACGCCGTATTCCGAGGCGGTGATCAATCCCGGGTCGGAGTATCCGGAGGAGCTTCGGGCCTATTCGAACTACAACAACAACCGTCTCGGATCGACGGTCTGGCGGGACTTCGCCTGCTATACGGCGCACACTGGCTATTACGGCATGGGGCTGACCCGTGTCGGCACGCCGACCCTGGATCATCGTGAGCATCCGAACCAGGCGTGGCTGAATCCGGATCCGAACATCGTCCTCGGGGACATCACCAGCACGCAGTACTCCAGCGGGACTCCTTGCGTGGGCGATCGTGCGTACGACGCGCTCGGCGCCGACGGCACCCGGCGCTGCTTCGATCCTGCAGACGGCCTCGGGGCGTACAGCACTCCGGATCATCCCAGCGCGGCTGGTGCGTACTACATGCTCGAGTACAGCGGCGACGGGTCCAGCGACACCGGCAGGAGCGGTTCGGTCGGCGAGCTGAGGCCGACACCGTATCGGATGATCGACGGGTCGGAGAGGTTGGAGCTGAACTTGCGCAGCAGCTTCTTCCAGACGAACCTCGGGTACCGCAGCCTGGACGTGGAGCGCCGGGCGATCTGGTCCGGCTATGGCGGTTGGTCGAACAGCCAGCGTTCGTCCTGGCTCCGTTCCGGAGAGGCCTTCGAGGGTGTTTCTCCCGCCTGGTGCGCCGGCGCCGACCCGCCGTGCGATGCGAGGAATGCCCCGATGGATTGGGGCGGGCTGGAGCATCAGGGGCAGGTGCGCTGGTACGGGGCGGGCACGTTGGGCGGCACCGGCGGCTGCATTCTCGATATCGAGGGGGGCACGGCCCTCGACAACAAGCCGCCGCAGGGCTCGGTGATGCTGCCGACCCAGCGCATCGTCTGCCTGCTGCCTCTTGACGTCGGCCCGGACGGCAAGTGTCCGGGAGCGAGCCTGCGGTAGCGGCGCCGCGCGGGTGGTCCGGGGGGAAGGGCGGACGGCGGCCGGACATGGTGCGGCCGAGTCCGCCCTTCTTGCGTACGGCGACCGGGGGGACGCGTGGTCGTACGCTTGTCTCGTGGATGAAGAAGATGTGCGCGGTGTTCCGGACGTGCTGGATCCTGCCCAGACGGTCGCCGGCGTGGACGGCGTCAAGCGGGTTGTCGACAAGGTCCGCAAGGTGTGGCTCGTATCCGATCCGGAGGCGCTGGCGCCGTGCCGTCTCACCAAGCGCCAGGCGCGGGCGCTGCTCGACCGGATGGAGGACGGCGAGGCCGAAGAGGGCCGGGTGCGTCCGGTCGTGGTGACCGCGCGGATCGAAGGACCCGACGCGGTCATCCGCACGCTGGAGTGGCTCGGTGATGCGTCGCGGCTCGGACGGCCGTCCAAGCCGGCGGCGGCTCCTCGTGGCCGTGTCGCCGGCGCTGCCGCGGGAGGCCGCGGGGAGAGGAAGTGATGCGGGAGCCGGTGTGGCGGCTGTTGCTGGCGGCGACGCTCGCGGCTTCGTGCGGCGGCGGGACCGGGGCGCCTCCGGAGATTTCTGTTCCTGATCCGGACGCCGCCCCTGAAGCGGACGGGGCGCATCTGTCGGGCGTGCCGGTGTCCGGCGCCGCCGGACGCGACGTGCGTTGGTACGTGTCCCGCGGCCGGCGTGTGCTGGACGGTCTGGAGAACATCGTCGTCTACCGGTCGGCGGACGACGTGTCGGGCTCGGCCGATGTCGTGCTCTACGCTCGCTGCCTCGGGGACCGCAGCGAGGTGGAGCTGGACATGGGCGTGGCGCTGGGCGATGACGTCGTTACCGACGGGGACCTGCGCACCAAGCGCGTGCTGGTGCGCTTCGTGCCTCGGGACATGCGCTCGCTCGTCTTCGAGGTCGGGGCGGCGGGCCGCTCGGTGGTCGTGGACCGGCCGCTGGCGTTTCTGCGCGACTTCGCCGCGGCCGATTCGGTCGCGGTCCAGACGGTGTCGGGCCGCGGCACGGCGGTGTTCGCGGAGTTCGTGGTCTCGGCGCTCGCCTACGAGCGGCTGTCCGTGGTGTCGAACGCCTGCGGGTGGATTCTCGATCCGGTCGAGGCGGTTCGGGCGGAGGCGGAGCGGCAGGAGGCGCTGCTCGACGCCGAGCGCACCGAGGTGCTGGCCACCTACGTCGGCGTTCCGCTGCGCGACGGCGTCGAGCGCTTCGGGATCGAGTACGACCAGATCTTCCTCGACCTGCCGGCGCCGGTGGGCCGGGCGTACCTGGGCTTCGGGGTGAACATCAGCGCCGTGGAGATCGCGCTGGCGCAGGGCCTGGGCATCGTGTGTGTCGACGGGACGTGGGTGGGTGACGAGATCGTCCTGCAGGAGTGCTACGTCGAGGGCACGTTCGATGCTGCTGCGGACCCGGAGACTGAAGATCCGCCGGGTGGGGATGGCCGGTCATGAAGCAGCACGATGTCTTCCGGCATTCCGACGGCAGGATCGAGACGGTCAAGCGGGGCTGGTCGTGGCCGGCGTGCCTGTTCTGCTGGTTCTGGGCGCTGGCCAAGCGATGTGGCTCCTCGCACTGGCAGTCATGGCCGCCAACGGGTTCGTTGCCGGTTTCATCTCGCTGCTGGACCAGCTCGGTTATCCGGTCGGCGTGCTCGACTCGCTGTGGATGGCGGGGATCCTGCTCCTGCAGGTTGTCTTCGGGCTGTACGGCAACGCGTGGCGTGCGGTTCATCTTCTCCGCCGGGGATACGTTCTGGAGAGTCCGCAAGCGCCATCAGCGTGGCCTGTGGTGCCCAGGTGACGCTCGTCTGCATTCGGTGATCTTCCTTGGCGCTGGCTCCTGGAGCCCCTGTGGGGCCTCACCGTTGAATCTGTGCGGATCGAGGTGATCCACGAGTGTTGGCGAGCGCCGGAATGTGCGGGTTTCTCGCCGACGGTCGACCACAAGATGTTGTGGTAGATCGGCGCCGTCGAGGCCGACAGTGTTCGCGTGTGCTCACCGCCGTCAAGGCGCGTCGCTGCGCTCCGCCCCCGCTTCGCGGGGCTAACGGCCTTGACGGCGGCTCCGCGCACGCTCGTCCCGACTGGCCCTCGTCCGACGGCGCCACAACATACACCCCTACATGTTGTGGTCGATGATCTGTTCGGATTGACGCGTTCTCAGCGCTCGTTGACAACGAGACCGAGTCTCGGGCCGGCTCGCTGCGTTGGCGGGATCGTCGGCTAGTGCGGTTCCTTTGTTCGTCGGCTTCAGCGCCTGCGGCCCTGCTCTTGTTTGTGCAGCGGCCACGGGTGGCCGAAGTTCCCTCGGCGCGACCAGCTCGTAGATCTCTTCGTGCGGCGGCGGGATGGAGATTCCGGTGCCGCGGATGCCCTCCACGAAGCACCGGTCGCATGGGTCGGTTGGGTGCACGGGAACCCAGCCGACCTCCTTGCCGGTCGTCTCGTCCGTCTCGATGCGTTCGAAACCGGCTGGCGGCGTTCGCCCTGGCTTGACCTCGCGTCGCTTGAAGGCGTGGCCGTCGCGGATAATGGGTACCGACAACATTCGTGTTGATATACACAAAGGGCTCAGCTCCGAGTCCTCCGGACTCCCCCGCGCTGTGAAATCCCGCCCCCTGGCGCGCCTGAGCAGGCCGGGGGACGGGGCTCGTGGTCTGGGAAGGCGGATCTCAGTCATCTCGTCGCTCCTGATCGCATCCCAAGCCGACTCGGTGAAGCTCTCGGCGCCCGTTTAGCCGCGCTCGAGAGGCTGTCGACCGCCGACGGGAGTGTGATCAGGAAGCGCTCAGGGCGTCGAAGTCGGGCTAGGACCACGCACGAGAGCGACGAAATGGACGAGAGAGGGGGTCTCTTCAACGGCGCGGTGCACGAGCCCGATATCAGGACGGAGTGCCCCACCCGCGGTTCTTGAGGAAGATCATCGCATCAAAAGCCTTTAGTTTTGCAGCGTCCTCGGACTCGTACGCCCTCCGGGAGTACCTCGTGTCGCCCGAAAAGCGGTCCGTGATGCGCGCCGACCAGGTACCGTTCCTCTGGTACACAGCAATGTTCATCCCGTCCGTGTTCACGAACTCGTTACCGGAAGCCGAGATTCGCCAGTTGCGACTCAACCATCGTCGCTTGCGTGCAGCCGAATTCCGGAGGTTCCGCTCCCTCTCCAGGGGCCGCACGGAGTGCTGCTCCATGTTCTCTGCGCACCTGCAACCGACACCGAGGGGTTGCTCTCCGAAGTCAGGATGGGTCAGGTAGTGCACATACCGAATCGACGCTACCTCGCACATTTCGCAAACAGCGGTCGGTGCCCCGAGATCCTCAACGTCCTCACAGATCCAGCCCTTGTGAGGCACGCCCGGCTGACACCATTTGCCGGTCATCCAGGCAGAGAATATCCCGAACCCGGACCGAGTCGGCAGCTGAGTGGCGGCTGGGACACCGGGGGATCTTCGAGGCTGCTGAACTGCCAGGTAGAAACGATCACTTACGCCTGACAGGATGGTGGTTCCGATCCGCCATGATGCGCACCGCCGCCCGTCCCGGCCAGGCGTGGCCGGAGTCCCGAGGTGGACTGGCGCGCCCCGACCCACGACCGCGCCGACGCCGAGCGGTTCCAGCCGCCGGCATCCGTTCAAGGTGCGGGACGGCGAGCGCGGCCAAACGGCGCTCGTGGCGACCACTCCGCGGCCTACCCGCGGAGAACGGTCCGCCATCTCCTTCCGGGGCCGGACGCTGGCCGGGCCGGTCGGGACTCGCAGCCCGGCCGGCCCACCTTCCCCCGTGGTAGGCTTCCCGGCCATGACCACCCACGAACACAGCGCGCTACACCTCGTACTCGAGAAACTCAGGAAGGCGGAAGGCTGCGCGGAGAGAAAAGAACTCGGGGGCGTGCAAACCTACCTGAGCGACGCTCGGCTGCGGCTGGCTAAGGTGCTCGGCGTCGCCGACTCTCACCTGCCGCCCAAGCGGTAAACATCGGGCCGTTGACGTTAACGGAACTTGCCCGTTATTGGACGTGCTGTGGTTCGGGCCAGTCGTGCCGCCGACGGGTCAGGGCATCAGGGAAGAAACTCACCGAGCCGGTCAAACGGAAGCAGCCCGGCGCGGTCGCATGCCAACAGATACGAATCGTCAGCCGCGAATGGCGGTTGAAGAGATTGCCGAAATTCATACTCGCACCGGTTCTTGTGAACGACCTTCCGGGCAGCCGGTCGAGCGGGCTGCAAAGGGTTCTGACGGCGGCGCTCGACGGTCTCATCCCAAATTCGTGCCCGTTCCCGTTCCCGCGCCCGTCGTTCCTGCTCCTGTTGCTCCAGATACTGGCCCTGAACGAACGCGAGCACCGCCAGGAGCACGCCGCCGACAACCGCCGCCAACCTCCGTCTACCGGCCATCTCCCCCCGGTTGTTCATGTAGACGTACGTCAGTCGAGAAATCGCAGCGCCGCGACGACCACGGCCGCGATCGCGATGCCGGCCGTGACCAGGCGCCAAGCCAGGCGGGACTCAAGCTGCGCGAGCGCGGTGTCGAAGTGCGCGCGCGTGACCAGCTCGCCGGTGGCCTCCGTGCTCGCGTCGCGCGCGACCTCGACCACCGCCACCGCGAGCGCCTCGTCGGCGCCAGCGTCGGTCAGCGTCTTCACGGCCGCGTGCGTGTCGAGGGCCATCAGCGGCAGCGTATCACACAACGGCTACGGTGATTGGTGATGGGGTACGCGTCGGCGCGGCGAGGTCGCTGTCGAGCGTGGCGTCGATGTCGAAACCGATTTGGCCTTCTTCCGTTGCCTGTCGCTCTACTTGGTCCGCGACGTTTTCTGCGTCGCCCCGCCCTTGACGCGAGAGCACCGCCCCCGTGATTGCCGTTGGCATCTGGGCGAGGATGGGCTGCAGCCGGCCCGCAGGGCCGACTGCTCGGTCGTGTAGCTCGGGCCGTCTTCGGCCGTGACGTGGATGCGCCGGATGGGCGAGCCCACCGCGATCTGGCGCAGTGCGTCCTCGATGCAAGCGGCGCCGTGTCTTGCGCTCTCGGCGGCTTCGATGAGCATGCCGGTGGCCGCTGCCTGGGCGCGCAGCTGCTCGTCGAGCACGATGCCGAGGGTCCGCGCGATGTTCGCGGCGGACGGCTCGGCCAGCGTTCCGAAGGCGGTGGCGGCCGTGACCGCGGTCCAGCGTCCAGCCTCCTCGGCCTGCCCGCGCAGGTTGTTGATGGAGACCCACAGCCCTGTGGCGGTGGTGGCGCCGACGGCGCCGGCGAGGATGAGTGTCACGCCGAGTACGGCCCGGTTGTCCAGCCGGCGCCGGATGCTCGGGTCGACCAGGTCGCAGCTGGCCAGCGTGGCTCCCTGTTGGCCGCGGCTCGCATCGCGTTCCCAGGTCTGCGGGCTGGGGGTCTCTCCATCCGTTGTGGTTCCCGGTCCGTACACTCCCGCCGCCCTGGATCGCGGGTTTCCCCCGGGGAACTCTCTGGAAAGGTTGGACTGATGCGAACAGCTCTTGCCGTGGTCGTCTTCCTGGCCGCTTCGGCGGTCGGCGTCGTGGTCTCGGCGCAGCCGGCGGTCGGAGGGCTCGCCGGGGTCGTCATGGATCCGTTCGGGGATCCGCTCTCCGGCGTAGAGGTGTCCGCGGAGTCGGTCTCCGGCTATCGGGAGGTTCGCGAGACCGATTCGGCCGGCGTCTTCCGTTTCGCCTCGCTGGTGGCGGGCCGGTACCGTGTCGTCGCCGCTGTGACCGACTTCGAGCCGGAGGAGCGTCCGGTCGATGTCGCGCCCGGCGTTTCCCTGGTGCTGGACGAGCCCTTCGTTCTTCTGCCGACGGCGCCCGCCGGGCTCACCGTTCGTGTCGCTGACCCGCAGGGTCTTGCGTTGCCGGGCGTTGTCGTGCAGGCGGTCGGCCCTCGCGGGGTTCTGACCGAGGGGGTCGCCGGCGTCGACGGCGTGTTCCGTCTGCCGTCGGTCCGGCCCGGCCGGTGGTCGGTGGAGGCTGCGCTGCCGGGATTCGCCCCCGGGGACGGCGTCGTCGAGGTCGCCTTCGGGGTCGATGCGGTCGTGTCGCTGACGCTGGCGCTCGACTACTCGGTAGCCGAGGACGTCGTGGTCCTGGGGACGAGCCGCCCTCCCGGCCGGCGCACCGAGGTGCGGATGGTCGACTCGCCGGTCACCACGTCGGTCGTCTCGTCCGAGGCGCTTGCCACCGCGCCGAGCGCCAACGTCGGCGACGCGCTGCGCGCGGTGCCGGGTCTGAACGTCATCCAGCTCTCGGCCCGGGATGTGCAGGTCACCAGCCGGCACTCGGCCGGCGTGCTGGCGAACTCGCAGCTTGTGCTGATGGACGGGCGCAGCGTCTACCTCGACTTCTTCGGGATGGTCATGTGGGACTCGCTGCCGGTCGGCACGGGCGACATAGAGCAGATCGAGGTGGTTCGCGGTCCCGCCTCGGCCACCTGGGGTCCGAACGCGATGACCGGCGCCGTGCACGTGATCACCAGGGCTCCGCGGGATGCGGTCGGCACGACGCTGACCATGAGCGGCGGGTGGATCGATCGGGATGCCGGCTCGACCGCCGGTCACGGCGCCGGGACGCTCTTCGGCGCGAACGCGACCTTCAGCCGCGCTCCGAGCGACCGGCTGGCGTACCGCGTCAGCGCGGGGTACTTCCAGTCCGATGCGTTCCCGCGTCCGACCGGCCGGGTCCCCGTGGCCAGGCATCCGCGGGCCGGGCTGGACGTGGGGGGCGCAGCCTATCCGCTGGACGGTCCGGGTCCGCTCGGCCAGGCCTTCGTCAACCGCGGCACTGCTCAGCCGAAGTTCGACGTGCGCGTCGATCAGGAGCTTGCCGGCGGCGGGCAGCTCACCTACTCGGGCGGCGTCGGCGCCACCGACGGCGTCCTGCATTCCGGGCTGGGTCCGTTCGACGTCGAGCGCGGCTCGTACCTGGAGTACGGCAAGGCGGGCTACACCCAAGGCGACTTCCGGCTCCAGGCGTTCACCAACGTCGTCGACGGCGATGCGTTCAACCTGCTTCTCGGGGATGCGCAGAGCCCGGGCCGGCCGCTGCACCTCGGGTTCGCCAGCAGGACGTTCGACGTCGACGCCGGTCATTCCACGACCTTCGGCGGACGGCACGTGGTCCACTACGGCGGCAACGTCCGCCGCAACACGTTCGACATCACCGTCGCGCCGGATGCGGCCGGCCGTCTCGAGTTCGGCGGCTACGTGGAGGACCAGGTCTTCTTCGACCGGTTCCGGCTCGTCCTCGGCGGGCGGGTCGACAAGTTCGGGGCGGTGTCGGCGCCGTTCTTCTCGCCCCGCGTGTCGTTCATGCTCAAGCCCGGCGTGGACCACTCGCTGACGCTGTCCTACAACCGGGCGTTCCGCTCGCCGAGTGTCGTGGAGAACTTCCTGCAACTGGACTTTCTCCAGCCCGTGGACCTGAGCGAGCTGGCCGCTTTCCGTCCCTACCTCAACTTCCTGCTGCCGGCTGGCCTGCCGCCGGCTGCTGTCCCGGATGCGCTGGCCGACCTCGAGCGGCAGCTCGACCAGACGGTCTCGCAGCCCTTCCCGCTGAGGGTCGGCGTGGTCGGCAGCGACTTGCCGCTGGGCTCGGAGCCCCGCGCCGGTCTCGACGCGGAGTCGCTGACCGCTTACGAGGCGAGCTACGCCGGCACGTTCTCGGGCCGCACCACGCTTGGCGGTTCGGTCTACGTGAACCGGCGGGACGGCGGCATCCACGGCCTGGATCTGCCTCCGGCGGATCATCCGTACACGGCCGACGATCCGCCTCCCGGATGGGTTCTGCCGCCGCAGGCGCTGACGTTCATGGCCCTGGTCGGCGCGCACCTGCCTCGGGTCGCTCAGACCTTCGTGAACCTGGGACCGACCCGTTCGTTGGGCGCCGAGCTCTGGTTCGACCGGCGGCTGTCCTCTTCGGCGTCGCTCTCGGCCAGTTACTCGTGGCAGGGCGAGCCGGTGATCCTGGCCTCGGAGTCGCCGTTTCCGCCCGCGGAGCTCGGCCTGCCTCCGGCCCACCGCCTTGCTGCCGGCGCCACCCTCGATGGTCCGCGGTTCCTCGGCAGCGCGTCGGTGAACACCGCCACCCGGGCGTTCTGGACCGATGTCCTCACGTCGGAGTACCACGGCTACTCCGAGGGTTACACGACGGTGAACGGCAGCTTCGGCGTGAAGTGGAACCAGGGCGAGGTCACGACACTGGTGAAGGTGACGAACCTGTTCAACCGGAGCATCCAGCAGCACGTCTTCGGCGACATCCTGCAGCGCACGGTGGTCGGCGAGGTGCGGTTCTCGCTCTGAAGTCCGCACTCCGGTTGGGGGCTCTCCACCCGCGTCGTCGCCTCGTCTGTGGCGCAGCGCCGCGCGCGGTCCTCGACGGCCACCTGATCGCACGTCAGGCAGATCGAGCGGTCGACGTGGCAGACGGGACAGGTCCGGCGTCGTCCAGGACGCCATACCCGACCGCACTGCTCGACAACCTGCTGTACACCGGTGGCCTGCTCGGGGACTGGACGACGCGGCAACTGCACGAACGCATCGTCGCTCGGCACCGCCTCGGCGAGGACGACTACACCCTCGGTCAGCTTCGTTACGACCTGGGCAAGCTCCGCGCCCATGGCTTGGCGGAGCGGGTCGGTCGCACTCGGCGTTATCGACTCACCCCGGACGGCGTGCGGCTCGGCGCGTTGCTCGTCAAGATCCGCACCCGTCTGCTCGGCCCCATCTTCGCCGACCCGACCCTGGCTCCCAATCCACGTAGCGAGAACCCGAGCACCGTGGAAGCCGCGCTGCGCACCGTCGACCGAGCCCTCGACACGCTCTGCTCAACCCTCGGACTCTCCGCAGCGGCTGCCTGATCGCCTGCGACCGTGGCCGACGACGAGCACCGCGCATCGCAACGCGCCCGTAGTCTGTACAGAATCCGCAGTTCGGCCGGACAAGGCAGCTAGCGCTTCGTCATGACTAAATGTTCTGGTTAGCAGTGTTGTGAGTCGTCGATGATTACGCGCTCAAACCCATGTCCGCGCCCGAAGATTATGGCGTGACGGACCACTAGGCTAGAACCGAGACCACTTCAGCCGCCATGCCGACGCCCACGCGGTTTGTTGGTTTCTCATCCGGCAGTCCAGGCAGGCGTCGTTTCCACCGGCTGTCACACAAGCTTCCGGTGATCGCCGCGGTGGCAGCAACGGTCTTCGTCGCACCCCGTGCCGCGCAGTTGGACACGTCGATGGAGGCAATCCTCACTGCAATGGGGTTGCCTCCGGCGACCCGCAGAACCGGCGGAAATACGAAGCGCTAGATCGATGCTCATGCTCGAATCGAGGAACAGGTCCGCCCGTGGCGACCGGACCCGACCGAGCACGATGAGGACCTCCTCGAGGACCGGACGTCTACAGGTAAGGGAGAGCGTACGTCGCCAGCCCGAGAAACGCGAAGAAACCGAGTACGTCCGTCAGAGTCGTGATGAAGACCGCCGATGCGAGAGCCGGGTCGGCCTTGAGCGCTCGCAGCGCCATCGGGATCAAGGTGCCGGCGAACGCCGCGATGAGCAGGTTGATCGCCATGGCCAGCGCCAGGACACCACCCAAGTACAGGTTGCCCACGGTCGACCAGGCGATGCCCGCTCCGGCAAGCCCGAAGACTACGCCGTTGAGAATTCCGACCGCTACCTCCTTGCCCAGCGCCCGCCGCGAATTGCCCCAGGTGAGCTCGCCGAGCGCAATTCCGCGGACGATCACGGTCAGGGTCTGGATAGCGGCGTTGCCCCCCATGCTGGCGACGATGGTCATGAAGGCCGCCAGTGCCACCACTTGATCTATCGTCGCCTGGAAGCGCTGCACGACCAGCGCGGCGAGCACCGCCGTCCCCAGGTTGACCGCCAGCCACGGAAGCCGTTTGCGCCATGCCTCGAGCGGCGAGGTGGACACGCTCTCGTCCGCCGGTACGCCCGCCAGTCGGAGCATGTCCTCCGTCGCCTCGTCCTTGATGACGTCGATCACGTCGTCGACGGTGATGACACCGGCCAGCTTGTTGTCGCCGTCCACCACCGGTATTGCCAGCAGGTTGTAGTCGGCGACCTCGCGGGCCACGTCTTCCTGATGAGTGTCCGCGCGCGTGCGGATCGGCTCCGTCGTCATGATCTCCTTGAGCGTGGTCTCCGCAGACACGAGCAGGAGCCGCCGTAGCGAGAGTACCCCGACGAGATGTCCTTGCGTGTCGATGACATACAGGTAGAAGACCATCTCGACGGTTCGCGATTCCTGGAACGCCTTGATCGCGTTGCCCACCGACAAGTCCTCCGACAGGGCGAAGACCTCCGGGTTCATGATGCGGCCGGCGGTCCGGTCATCATGTTCAAGAAGCTGCTGGACATCATCCGTCTCCCTCTGCCGCATGAATTCCAGGACGCTGGCATTGAGCTCGCCGGGAAGCCGGTCGATCAGCGCCGCCGCGTCATCCGGTGGGATTTCCGCAAACAGGCGTGCCAGTTGTTCCGCCGGGCGGTCGACGAGGAGCGTCACGCCGAGGTCCCGATCGAGCTCCGCGACCGCTTGCATTGCGAGACCGCTGTCGTGATCGAGCAGCGTTGTGAACGCGGATCGCCGTTCCAGGGGCGACAGGTCCCCCAGAACTTGGGCCAGATCCGCGGGATGCTGCTTCCGAAGGAGCTTTACCAGATTGGCGGTCGCCCCAATCCGCTGCAGTCGCTTGATTGAGTGCAGCACGATGTCGACGCGGCGGCGGGACGGCATGGTCAACTCCTTGAGACGAAAAACGGACGCCGAGCCGAGGTCCGCTTCGTCAGAGATTCTGTGGCGGTTGCGCGGTCATCAGCATTCCGCGCGCCGGGACTCCTGGCGGATCGGCCCCAGAACCGGGCGAACGGCCGCTGCCGCGATCAGATGACCCGGACGCATTCTCGCTGGCCGCTCTCGTGATCCCGTGCAGGCCATATCGTATGGACTCGAGCGCGGGGCACGCCGCCCGCAAGCCGAATGGTTACGTGCGTGCGAGTCTCCTGAAGGCACGCTTGACCTGCTCGGGTGTCGCGTTCCTGTCAACCGCGAGTGTCGCGTAGTAGTGCCGGGAATGGCGGAACGAGCTCCGGGCCAGCGGGCGCTACCGGAGAGCATCGATACACTCCAGTGCTGCCTGCAGCGCTCGGAGCACACGCGCGCGTTTCTCGAGATCGGTCGCAAACGGCGCGCGCGACAGCTCCAGTTGCACCCACGGCATCTCCCCGGCGTGAGAGCGCGTGATGTAGCCTCCCCGGAACGGGGCGTTAACGGTGACCCGTGGTCCGAACTGCTCCCGGAAGCTCCTGCTCAAACAGACCATCCACTGCTCGGGACACGTGCCGTCGGCGTTGCCGAGACACACGTGGGGGCGCTCCTGTCCCGGTCCGGGTCCGATCGGAGGTCCGACCGCCAGCATCGTGTGACAGTCGACTGCAAGACCGACGTCCCGCCTGGCCAGTTCCGTCAAACTCGCGTGGTACGGGCGATGGTGCGCGGCGAGCAGCGCCTCGACCACCTGCTCATCGAGCGGCTCGCGCCAGACGGGCGCCTTGAAGCACGTGTGCGTCTTGACGACTCCGTCCGGCCGGCGGTCGTCCTCGGCGCGGTTCAGATCGACCACGGCCCGCGCGACGTCGGTGGTGACGTAGTGCTTCACCTCGGAGGCGATGTCGTAGATGGCCGCGGCGTGCTCGTCGCCGTCCTTGGCGATCTGCGCCGGGGAGAGCAGGCACGCCGACGCCATTATCTCCGGCACGCGGAGTCCGGCGTGGGGGACCGACATGAGAATCGGCAGCGCCATCCTCATGCCCTTGTCGCAGCGGCTGCCGGGCGCCGGGACCCGCCCGCCGCGCCGTCACGCCTCGGGTCCGCGACCCCGATCAGCTCTCTCCGGTCGCGCGTTACCAGCTGCACGCAGCCCAGGTAGAACGAGAACGGTTCACGGAGGTCGACCGTGAAGCCGCGCGTCTCGAACGCCTGCGGCAAATCGTCCCGCATCCGGGAGGCCTCCAGCGACACGCGTCCCGACAGCGAGCAGAACAGGCGAGGCGCCGCCACGGCGTCCAGCGGCGCGGCGCCGTCGTGCAACAGTCGGATCAGCACCTGCAGGATGGAAGGCGCAATCCGCTCGCTGCCCGGGGATCCGATCACCAGCAACGGCCGGCGCCCTCGGAACACGATGGTAGGCGCGACGCTCGCCCAGGGTGCGGCGTTGGGGCGCATGTAGTACGGGTGCGACATGTCCTTGTACTCGAACGCGCTCATGTAGTTGTTGTAGAGAAAACCGAGCTCGGCGGTGGCGGCGCACGAGCCGTAGACGTTCTCGATCGACTGGGTGAGGGCGACCGCGTTCCCGGCCCGGTCCATCACCGACAGGTGGGTCGTCTCGCCGCGCCCCGCGTAGCGTTTCCCGATCGCAACGGCCAGCTCGCGGGCGTAGTCGTCTCGCAGCATCCGCTTCTCGGTGATCTGCGAATAGAAGTTGGGGTCGAACGGCCGGTCGGCGCGGTCGAGGCAGGCACGCCGGATCGTCTCGGCGAGAAGCACCGCACCGTCCCGCGAATCCAACCGTCGCCGCGCTTCCGGCAGGTGCTGGTAGATGTTCATCATCTCAATCAGCGCTTGGCCGGCGCCCGGGGGCGGCATGGTGAACACCCGATGCCCGAATAGGCGGCCGGTCAGCGGACGGCGCTCGATGGGCATCGGGACCTGCGCCAGGTCGTCGCTACGCAGGAAACCATCGTGCCGCTCCATGTCCGCCTCGATCGTGGCCGCAATCTCCCCCTGGTAGAGGTCCGCCACACCGTGCTCGGCCAACCGCCGCAGCGTCGCGCCCAACGCCGGCTGGCGAAAGACCTCTCCGGCGCGATATGGGCGCTTGCCGTCGCGCAGGAAGAAGGGCGCGGCCGTGCCGTCCCGCAGGAACTGCACCTCCCGGCGCGTAAGCGCGTGCTGCAGCAGGCTCACTTCGTAGCCATCTTCGGCGAGGCGCACCGCGGGCTGCAGCACGTCGGAGAGCGGCAGCGTCCCGTAGGTAGCCCGCACGTAGTCGAGAACGGCGGGCGTGCTCGGCACCGTCGTTGCGCGATAACCCCGTCGCTGCTCGGCGCGCGGGTCGGTGAACGCGTCGGCGGTCGCGCGGTTCGGCGCACGGGACGAGCCGTCGAGCGCGAACGTCCGACCCGCCGTCGCATCGTGGACGAGCATCATCGTCTGGCCACCGAGACCGGACGCGGCGGGCTCGCACACCCCGAGAGCGAACGCCGCCGCAACCGCTGCGTCGAAGGCGTTGCCCCCCGCATCGAGCATCTCCACGCCGGCGGCGGTAGCGCAGTGGTGGGCGGTCGCCACCATGCCATCGCGCGACACGGCGAGCCGTTGCGGCTCGTGTATGCCGCGGTCGCTGAGCGTGAGCAAGTCGGTGTCGACCGCTTCGGAACGTTGAGGCTTCGTCCGCGTAGTGCGGCGTGGCGGGGCGGCTGCCTGCGCCACTGCGCGCGGCTCCCGGGATCCGGCCGCTACGAGTCGCGTCTTCATCGGGATTCCTTGTCCGGCAGCCGGCTGGCGAGGAACTCCGCCAGCAGCAGGCTCCGTTGCACGAGCGTGATGCGCTTGACCGCTTCCTGAGGGGTGCGCAGGCCGCGGGCAACCGGCCCGAGGGCACAGACGCAAGCCTTGTCGGCCGGTACCAGACCTGCGACCGAGGGCCCAGCCGACGAGCCCCTCTCGAGTGAGAAGTCCAGGTTGGAAGCCACGCGGGCCAACTCGCCGGCCAGGCGCCGACCGGCCGGGCGTTCCACGAACGGCGGGCGCGTGGTCCCAGTCACCAGCTCGTAGCGCGGACCGCCCTTGCCGAGAATGGCGCGCATCTTGCGCGCCACCGTGTCGCCGGTGGCCGTCGACGGAAACGTCTCCACGATGTCCGCGGTCACCCGATGCGGCAAGTGCAGCGGGTTGCGTTCCGTGCGAAGGCCGGTCGTCGCTACCGCTATGCGGTCGGCCTGCGAAGAGATCTCCGTGATCTCCTCCAGCTTCCGCCACGTCCACCGTAGCGCGTCCGGTTTCCTGAACGCCCGGCCCAGCCACATCGATTCGGTCTCCACCTCGAGCCGAAACGTCCGCTGTCCGCGCCGCTGGAGCACGACCTTGTCGGGGTCCAGGCCGGGCTGAAGGACGAGCACCTCTCTGGCACGCACCGCGGCGGCCCGGATCTCGTCGGCGCTGTAGCGGGCGTCCTGGCCCTCGTCGGCGTAGTACAACACTCCCAGGGGAATCTGCCGCAGTCGCCGCAGGCTGCGCAACGCGCGCAGCGCATACTCCATCATTACGAGCGGCGCCCGCGACGTCGCGATGCCCTCGCCGTGCAGCCACTCCGGATCGCGGCGGAACGCCTGGGCGGGAAACTGATGCTCGACCGGCACGTCCAGATTACCGATCAGGAGCACGCCGTCGTTGAGGCCCGCCTTCGTCTGCCACGTCGTCACGACGCCCTCGTCGGACAACTCCGGCACCTCGCGCAAGCCCAGGTCCTCGAACAGCGTCGACAGCTCCTTGAAGCCCTTCTGCAAACCGAGTGGATCGGCCGTCCGGCTCTGCAGTCGGACCCAGTCGGCCAGTCGCCGCTCCATCCGATCGCGGCGCGCCGTGATGAACATCGACGCGTGCGCGCTCGGGTCGGACGCGGACGGCGCCAGCGTCGGCGGGCTGGGCGTGCTGTAGTACCGGGCGCTCGCCACTTCGACCAACCGGTTGATGAACTTCGAGAAGTCGAGGCCGACGTGCTCGGCCCCCACCAGATAGGAGCCATGCTCGCCGAGGCTCGGGAGGCTGTTGATCTCCAGTATGTAGAGCTTGCCCTCGCCGTCCAGCCGCATGTCGACACGGGCGCAGTCGTAGCACCCCACCGCGATGAAGGCGCGCCGGGCCAGCTCCTGCGCCTCCGCGGTCAGGGCGTCCCCGAGCGGAGCTGGGCAGGCGTGAGAGATCGACCGGCCGCTCTGGCCAGTCTTGTCCTCGTAGGTGTAGATGGCAGGGCCCTCCTCCCCGAAGACCAGCTCCACGGGCGGAAAGGCATCCGGCGGATCGTTGCCGAGCAGGCCGACGTTGACCTCGCGCCCCGCGATGAACTGCTCGACAAGCACCGGTTGCCGGAACTCGTCGAAGATCACCTTGGCGGCTGCCCGCATCTCCGCCTCGTCGTCGACGACCTTGAGCCCGAACGAGACCGCTTCGTTCTTCGGCTTCACGATGAGCGGATAGGTCAGGTCCGAGACCTCCGCATCGGGGGTGTGGAGCACGGCGAAGTCCGGCGTCGGCAGGCCGTGCTGCCGCAGAATCATCTTGGTGACGACCTTGTCCAGGCAGAGCGTGTGCGCCAGCGGGCCGGATGCGACGTAGGGAATGCCCACCATCTCCAGGATGCTCGGCACGTGCGTGTACCGCGCCTGCCCCTGCACGCCGTACGAGACGTTGAAGACAAGTCCCGGCCGCTCGCCCTTGACCACGCGCGGCATGAATTCCTCGAGACCCGCGACCAGGTCCTTGTCTCCCTCTATCGCGACCACCTGATGCCCGCCCGCCTTGAGGGCGGAGACGAGCCGGCCGATGGTCTTCAGTGCGATCTTCTCGCGGTTCGGCATGCCGAACAGATTGATGACGTTGCCGGTACCGCGGTTGTAGACGACGGCGATCTTCATGTGTTTTCCTCATCAGGCTTGCGGACAACTACTCGTCCGCCGGCGCCCCTCGTGGACTGGGGGCCGCCGGTTTTTCAGCCGGTCAACGCGAAGGGAATGCGGACGCCTGACTTCGCGTCAATTGGGGTCGTCGCAGGACAGCTTTGAGACGCGAAGCAGCCGCCGCGGACCTGACAGCGACCAAGTGCGGCTTGTGCTCCGCAAGTGGGAACCCGACGTCTCGGCCGCCCCACGCCTTGGCGTCACCGTAGATGGTCCGGAACAGTTCGATGGGCGTCAGGCGGCGACCTCGGCCGCGAACCCATAGCCTCCGCACGCCGACCTTCGGTTCGATGCGTCCGGCGTCTCCTGTTGCGGATCTACCGTGTCGGACGCGAGCCGCTCACGAGCCGGTCTCGCGCTGAAGCCGCTCCGGCGAGACTGCCGATCCTCCACGGCGTGCAGAAACCAGACGTGCTTCCTCCGTTCCCGAACCACACTGAAAGCCATTATCACGGATTCTCGACGCGAGCGCACACAGCCGCGGTGGCGCCCACGAATGCGGGCGTCATGCCGCCGCGCCCGCCCGCCAAGCGTCAAGCGGACAGACGTCGGCGACGCCCCGTCCCCCGAACTGCGTGCGGGTTGCCGGGTGCGGCGGCGGTGAGTCAGGATTGCCCCGACGGTCACGACACAGGCTGGACGCGGATTTCGCGCCGACGGGCGCATTGGGAGTAACGTGGAACAGAGATGCAGACGCTTACGCGGGGCCGGTCACGGCACGGAATCGGGCTGGTCGTGGCCGCGACGGGGATACTGTTGCTCGGTGCGGCGTTCTTCACGCGATTGCCGGGCCACCTCGTGCGCGGACCCGCGTTCTCGATTCTCGAGCAGCGCTATGGCGTCGTCGCGACGGCCGATCGTTTGGACCTCGATCCGGTACGCCTGCGGTTGACCATCGCCGGGCTGACACTGTCAGCACACGGCCACGGCGACGAGCCGTTCCTGACGGTCGACGAGGCAGTGGTCGATCTTCCGTGGACGATAGTGTCGGGTCCGGCCATCGACACGCTGTCTCTCGACGGCGCGGCGCTCTCGGTTGCAGTCCACGCGGACGGCAGCTCGAACCTCCCGCCAGCCCAGCCGGGTGGAGCGCGCCCCGGAGGTCCGGCGGAACTGCGGAATCACGCAGACGACACGGAGAGCGAACCGCCTCCGAGGTTGCCGATCCGCCGGCTCGAGGTCCGGGATCTCGCTGTCGAGTGGCAGGACGATGCCGCGGGCTTCGCGTTCAACCTGCCCGCGGCGGCGTTGCGACTGGAGGGCGTCGAGGACGAGGATCCCGATACGGACCCCGAGCGCACGAACGCCTCCGGCGCGGCCAGTGTCTCGTGGCGCGGCGTCACGACGGGACCGCTGCCTTTTGCGGGCGCCCTCGCGTACGACGGGACCTCGCTGCGCGTCGACCGTCTGGCGGTGACTGGGGTCGAGGGGGCCCTGACGGCGAGCGGGCTGATCGACGTCCTGCTCGGGCGGCCGCGGATGGCGATCAACTACGAGGCCCGCCTCGATCTGGCGCGCCTGGCCGCACGGGCCCCGGGAACTGCCGCGTCCGGCGCTGTGTCCATCACGGGCCGGCTCGACGGCGTGGCGGACGGCTTCGTGCTCTCGATGGCGCTCGCTGGCGGCGCCGTGAGCTGGGGAGGCGCGGTAGCCGACCGGTTCGATGCGGCTCTGACTCTGACGCCAGACGCGGCAACCCTCGAAGCCCTGCGGGTGGAAGTGGCCGGCGGAGTGCTCTCGGCTTCTGGTCGCATCGACGCAGCGGCCGGCTTGCCGGGCCGGCTGGAAGCCGCGTGGAGCGGATTCGACATCGGTCGGCTGTTGAATGCCCGGGAGCTTGCGTTGTCGATCGGGGTCGATGCGGTCGCCGAGGGTTCCCTCGCGGCCCGGTGGACCGCACTTGCGCCGAATGCGGTTAACGTGTCGGCCAGGAATCGCCTGTCGCCGGGCGCGGCCGGTGGTGGCACGCGGCTGGAAGCGGAAGGTGGCCGCTGGCGCCTGACGATCGACGAGGTCGTGGGCCGCACAGCACGACTGTCCGGTAACGTGGAAGCGGAGGTCGCCGCGGACAAGGATGGGGAACCCGCTGGCTGGCGCGCGGCGCGACTGGCCGGCGGAATCGTCGTCCACTGCGAGGCGCTCGGTGCCTGCATCCCGGCAGATGCGATGTCCGAGCGGCTGCACGGAAGCGCCACCGCCCGTTTCGTCGTAGGTGGGTCGCTCGGTCGGCCGGAGGTCACCGGCGTACTGGAAGCGGCGCCTGACGACGGCCGCGCAGGGCCGCCGGGCTTCACCGCAGGCATCGAGGCGGATTCAGAGATGGTGCGGGTCACCGTACCGCCAACTACGCTCGGGCCGAACCAGGTCCGCGGCGAGGTGGAGGTTCGCCTGTTGGACCGCAGCGTCGACGGGTTCTTCTCGGCTGACTTGGCGGACCTCGCGTCACTCGGGGGGGACTTTCCGTCAACCCTCGCTCCGTCCGGTCGAGGACGGTGGGAGGCCGCCGTCGGGGGCCGTCTCAGCCAGGTCCAGGTCGATGCGGTCTTCGACTTCGACGCGGTCGAGATTGGCAGCCGGTGTCTGGGCCCGGTGACTGGGTGGGCCAAGCTGGATCGCGCGGGAAGCCTGCGCGGCGCGCTGCGTATTCCCGAGCTGGCCGCGAACATCGATGCCGAGGTCGGCCTCCATCGAGAGGGCGCTTTCAATATACGGGCGCGGTTCCGGCATGCCGACCCGGCGCGGCTGGTCGGTTCGGCAGCACCCGTGAAGGGGCAAGTGACGGGCGAGGTTGTCGCGACCGGGTCGCTGGCCGATCTGGCCTCCACCCGCGTAGAGGTCAGCATCGCCGAGGCCGCCGGCACAGTCGGCGCCTTGAAGTTTGGCATCGCGCGGCCCGGCGCCGTCGTTTACGAGGCCGGTGCGCTGCGCACGACGGGCCTCGATCTCGCTTTGGGGCGCACCCGCATGCAACTTGCCGGTGGTCTCAGCCCGCTTGGGGAGGAAGCGCTGACCGCCCGTCTGAGCGCCGACGCGGCGGACTTGGCAGACCTGTTCGCTGCGACGTACGGCCTCCCCGCCACACAGGCGGCTGGGGGCGTTTCGCTCACGCTGGCAGCCACGGGAACGCCGCACGCCATCGATCTGGCGGGTGAGATGCGGATCCACGGCGGGTCTATCCGGGTCCGGGACCATCCGCCGCTCACCGGTCTCGAGGCGCGCGCAGCGCTGCGCGCCGGGGTCGTGCGGGTGGAAGAGCTGCGCGCAGCCTGGGAGGGCGCCCAGATCGACGGGACTGCCCAGTTGCCGCTTCGTGCCTGGTTGCCCCCGGCGCTCACTCGCCGGATCGCAGCGGAAGATCGCCCCGCGCGCGTGCGCGCGTCGGTCAGCCCGCTGTCGCCGGCCATGCTCGCCGGCTACCTCGATTCCGAGATGCTCGATCGCCTTGCTGGTCGAGTATCGGCGGTCCTGGAACTGGAGGCGCGCGCGAACGGTCTCGAGCGGACGCGCGGCAGCCTGACTCTGACCGAGGCCGCGCTCGAGGTCTCGGGAGTGCCTTTCGCGCAGCGCCGCCCGACAGTGGTCGTCATCGAGAACGGCCGGGCGCTGCTCCAGACGTTCGACTGGAGCAGCGAGGACAACATTGTCGCCATGGGAGGGAGCGTCCAGCTCACACCGGACCTGGTCACCGACGGGTGGGTGGACGGCACACTGGACCTGCGCACGCTGAGCGTGCTTGCGCCGCCGGTAGAGGCGGCGGGCATCGACGTTGGCGGGTCCGCCCGGGTCCGTGCGCGGCTGACCGGGCCGTCGGTCTCGCCCACCCTGCGCGGCTCGGTGGAGATTGCCGCTGGAGAGATTCGGATCGCGGAGCCGCGCCTGGTGATCACTGACCTGGACGGTGCGCTGTCGATCGATGGCGACGCCATGGCGGTTGAGCGGCTAGCTGGCAGCGCCAATGGGGGACGGGTGGAAATCGGCGGCGGCTGGAGGATGCGGGGGCCGCCGGAAGAAAATCAGCTCACCCTTGCCGGCACGGGAATCGCCCTCGACATTCCGCGCGGTCTGAGAACGGAGACCGACCTCGATCTGGTGCTTCGGGAGGAGGAGGAGCAGCAGCAGCAGCTTGCGGTGACCGGGTCCGTTACCGTCCTGCGCGGCGCTTATCGGGAGCCGATCACGCTGGCGGGTGGTCTGATCGAGGCGCTGCGGCAGGGAACGGCGGAAGCAGCGGCCGGCCCGGACGGAGAGACGCCGGGTCGCGTGCGGCTCGACGTGCGCGTGGCCACCGGAGACGACGTGGTGATCGACAACAACTACGTGGAAGCGGAGCTGAGCGGCGACCTGCGCATACGCGGGACGACGGACGCCCCGACAATAATCGGTCGGGTGGCGTTGCGGGAAGGGGGCCGCGTGCGTTTTGGCAATCGTGTGTACGAGATCGACGCCGGGGCGGTGGACTTCGTCGACCCGGAGGGAATGGCGCCAGAACTGACGTTGACGGCGCGTACGCGCGCGGGCAGCTACGACGTCACGCTCGACGTCAGCGGGGACCCCGATGATCTGACCACGGAGCTGCGGTCGGAGCCGCCGTTGCCGGAGTCCGACATTGCCGCTGTACTGCTCACCGGCCAGCCGGCCGGCCGGGGGACGGCACCGCTGTCCGGCGCGGGTGATCAAGTGCTCGGGCTCGCGTCGACCGAGCTGCTCGGACGGGCCGGACGCGGTGTCGGCCTCGATCTGCAGGTCGGTCCCGGCACACCCGACGCGGACGCCGAGATCCGCTTCGACCCGAGCCTGGTCTCGACCGACCTGAACCCCGCGTCGCGGCTGACGGTTGGCCGCAACCTCCGAGACGATGTCCGTCTGGTGTTCTCGCGCAGCCTGCGCGAGAGCGACCTGGCCTGGTTCGTCGATTACCTGCCGCGACACGATGTCGAGTTGCGTGCCTTCTTCGACGACGAGGACAAGCGCGCCTATGAGCTGCGGCACGCCGTGTCCTCCGCCGCACGAACCGCGAGCGCTCCGGTGCCCCGGCGCGTGCGGGTGTCGAGCATCGCCGTGCGCACCGATTCGGGCGCGGACACACAGCCGCTTCGGGACCTGTTGTCGCTGCGTGCAGGCGATACGTTCGACTTCCATCGTCAACAGCGTGATCGGGACCGTCTGCTCGTCGCGCTGCACCAGCAGGGTTTCCTCGAAGCGCGGGTACAGACGCGGCGTGAGCCCGGCCCCGATGCGGATACCGTTGTGCTGACCTACGAGATACTCCACGGGCCGCTGGCGGTGCTGGCGATTGCCGGCTACGACCTGCCGCATGGCGTGCGGCGCGACCTGGAGGCGATTTGGACGCGAGCCGTCTTCGATGCGTTCCTGCACGAGGAGCTCGAAGCCCGCGTCGCCGCGCACCTTCGAGACCGCGGGTATCTGGGCGCCTCGATCGATGCCCGGAACGTGGCCGGCGCCGGCGCGACGGCGTCGCAGGCCGCGGGCGGGGCAGGCACAGCGAGGGACGGCGCGTCGGTGACGAAGCGTATCGAAGTCCGGATCGACCCCGGACCGCGGACCGAACAGCGCCGGCTGCGCTTCGAGGGAGTCGGGGCAGATGATCAGCGCGCCCTGCGGGAGATGGTCCGCGCGCGTGATCTCGACCGGATTGCGTGGACTGATTCCCAGCGATTGGCGACGGCCGTCGCCGCCTGGCATCGCGATCGGGGACGGCTGCGTGCGACCGTCCAGGTCGGCGAGCCGCGTTTCGTCGGCCGGACCGCCGAGTTGCCGGTAGGCGTCGTGCCCGGGCCGGTGTTCCGGTTCGGAGGCATAGCTGTCTCCGGGACGCTGGCGCAGCCTGCCGCCGAGGTGCGCGCGGAGGCGGCGTTCGCCGAGGGGGACGTGTACACCGAGGGCGCCGTCGCCGCCGCCCGGGCACGCATCAGGGCGTACTATCGGCGCAAGGGACACACGGAAGCGACCCTGACGGCTCGGACGACGGTCGACGATTCGACCGCGACCGTGCACGTCAGCTTCGAGGTGTCGGAAGGCCCACGCCAAGTGGTACGCGCGGTCGTCGTCGAGGGCGCGACCCGAACGCATCCTGCCCTGATAGGGAGGGCGCTCGACATCGAGCCCGGCGCGCCGGTGGATCCGGTGGCATGGAGCCAAGCGCGGAAGCGCCTCTACGATACCGGCGTCTTCCGGAGGGTTGACATCGAGCCGATAGTGTCTGCAACGCTCGAGCCAGGCGCTGCCGAGGGCATGGTGCCGGTCGAGGCGCGGGTGCTGCTCGAGGAGTGGCCGCGGTACCGGTTCCGCTATGGTTTCCGGATCGTCGACCATGCGGCGGCGTTGCGAGAATCGGCCGGGCGGGTGTTGCGGCTCGGCGCGGTAGGCGATCTGAGCCGGCGAAATCTGTTGGGCCGCGGGCTGACCGGCGGTGTCTCGGCCCGCGCCGATCTCGAACAGCGGGCGCTGCGGGCGTTCGTGACGGTGCCCACGCTGCTCGGCCGCCCGATTGAGACCAACTTGTTCGTCTCGCGGAGGCTGGAGACCGCCCACGCGAGCGGCATCGGCGCGATAGACATCACTACCCTCACCGCCGAGCAGAGGCTGCGTCCGCGACCCGGCACGATGCTGGCGGTCGCCGCCAGCGTGGATCGGAGTCGGGCGGCCGACGTGGTTGCGCTGCCGGAATCGCTCCTGGCCGCCGGTTGGAACATCGCCCGCGTCGACGGAAGCGTGGTCGTCGACACGCGCGACAACCCGTTCGACGCCACCCGCGGCTTCTACCATTCATCCAATCTCGAGTACGGCGTCCAGTTGGGCGGTTCGCGTGCCTTCCTCAAGTACCTGGGACAGCAGTTCGTCCACCGGCGCGTCGGACGATTCGTGCTCGCCTCTGGTGCACGGTTCGGTCTGGCGGCCGGTCACGGCGCCGAGCTGCTTCCGACGGAGCGCTTCTTCGCCGGAGGCGGCAACACCGTGCGGGGGCATGCCCAGGACAGCCTTGGCCCCTCCGGTCCTACCGGAATCCCGCACGGAGGACACGGGTTGCTCATTCTGAATCAGGAACTGCGCGCTCCCCTCTGGAAGGGCTTCGGCGGCGTCGGGTTCATCGATGCCGGCAACGTGTTCCGGTCGGTGCGGGACGTTTCTCTGCGAAGCCTCAGGATTGGGGCCGGGGCCGGGCTGCGCTTCCAGAGCCCGATCGGTCTGCTACGTCTCGACTACGGGTTCACGTTCCGACGCCGGCAGGACGAATCGAGGGGCCGGGTCTTCGTCTCGCTGGGGCAGGCATTCTGACGCACTGATCAATGTCCCCTTGTGCTGGCCGCCGGTCTGCTGGCGGCGCCGGTGGTCCTGGTTTGGTACCGCACCGGCCGGTGATCCAGCACCCGCCTCCATGAAAGCGGCTGACCCAGCGTGAAGCTGCGGAGATCGGCCGCTGAGCCGATTCCTGTCGGCTTCGCTCTTCCTGTCGGCGTAGCTCTTGCACTCATCCTGCCGGCGCGGCGCTGTCGTTCGATGCCTGCTCGCCGGGCTGGCTGGCTGTTCCTTCGGGCGATTCGCGCGCAAGCGCGTGCCGATATGCGAGAAGCGCCGACTGCAAAGCGATCAGAACGGCCCCACCCCACCGAACCGGATCGACCACCAGTTTGCGCACCTCAACCGAAACCTCGTCGGCCCCGGCAGCGAGCCGTTCGAAGAGCTGTTCGACGCGCTCGGCCTGCGTGACCGCCAGCGACGCCGCCCGCGCCGCGTCAGCGCTGGCCGCGTTGACCCGCCCCAGGGTCGGCCGGACCTCCCCTTCGATGACCTGCAACAAGCGATTGATGCGCAGGGCCACGCAGATTGCCCCCACAACGAGGCCGACCTGCACTACGGCCATGATCGCGGTCGCCCCGGCGATAACGCTCAGCAGGTGTGTCTCCATGCTCACCGGCTGCGTCCTTCGAGCCATCTGGGGCCCAATCTAACGGGGTTGGATTCCCTCGACCACGCATGAGTCGTCCATGCCGACCAGGGGTTCAAGCCAGTGCTTCGTCGTGTTGTAGAATCAACTTCGATGGCTGGTACGTCAAGCGCCATTCGATGGCCAATTCTGGGGAGGTGGCTGAGGGCGGCGACCGATGCTCTGCGACTGCTCCAGAGTTGCCACGCCCAGGCAACTGGTCGTCCCGGCGCGTGGCACCCTTGAGAGGGTGCATTGCCAGCCTGTAGCTGCTACCAAATAGCAGAGGGTTTCTGACTCTCAGAAACACCTGCAGCCATCGTCCTTTCCCGGCCAGCCGAGCAGCTCGTTCAACCACGCCGGGCGTGCCGAGGGTCGCGCACGACTCGTTCCGGCGCGCCTTTGACGAGGATGGAGACAACGCTCCGTGGCGGCGGAGAGACGGGAGCAGTAGCGATCCAATGCGCGGCACTGCCGCGTGGCGCGTCACGCTGTTTGGCCTGCTCCTGCTCGTGATCGGGCCGCGCCCGGGCGCGGCCGACGATGTCCAGTCGTGGACCGAAGTCAAGCTCCGCGTACTTGCGTCCGACCGAGTTGATTGGAGGGTCGGCGGCATCGCCCGCATCCGCGACTCGCTGGGAATCGTGTACGACCGGCGTCTCAGAACCGATGTGGGGTTCCGCCTTGGCGATGCCGCCAGCATGACGCTCGGCTACATTCTGCTCAACCGGACGCGGACCGAAGTCGGCGCCAACTACGGCCGGGACCACCGCCTACACGCCGCATGGACGTATCGCATCAACGCGGCGCGTGTTCGCATAGAAAGCAAAACGCTCTACGAGCGGCACGTCGGTCGGCGGGACAGCGGCGACTTCAACCGCTACCGCCAACAGATTGAGATCGAGCGCCTGAGCACGCACATGTCTCCCTGGGTCCACCAGTCGGTGGCCTTCGAACGCCAGGGTTTCGTACGTTCCCGGTCTCGCGTCGGTGTGCTCTGGCGTCTGGGACTCGGACGCGCCCTGATCGTGGCGTACCAGTTCGAGCGCCGGAAGCCCGGCGCGGCTTGGCGGTCGCGCCATGCGGTTCTCTCCGAGTGGAGTCTCGATCTTGTCGCGAGAGCGATCCTGCGTTGACGAAGCTCCGACTCGGCTCACACCCGGACTCGCCAAGCGCAGGTGGAGTCGTACGCGCTGCCCAGTGAATCTCGAATGCGGGCCACGCCGCCGACGGTCCAATCGATCCGGTCGGATGCAGGAATGCCGAGCTTGATCCCCCGTCCACGACTGGACGGCGGCGGCGGCGACGACACGCGGCCCGAGCACGAGCAGGCCCAGCACCATCACGTGTACCGTGGCAACCCTGTGCATGGAACGTGTTCTCGCCAACGCGGTGCGATGCTGGCAGGTGGTTTCCCGGAGAGCAGGTCGTTAGCAGTTAGCCAGCGCTCTGTCCTCAGCGTCGCTGCCGCACTTCAGAAGCTGATCACGAGCGCGGTCCGGAGGATCGCGTCCAGGCCCGCCTTGCGGATGTGACCCGTACCGAGGTCGAGCACTGTTCCGCCCGCCACGGCCGTTTCGAACACTTCGTCCCCGCTGCCCGGCGTACCGTCGGGGTCGGTCAGCATGACGTGCGCACGGAGAGCGGCATCCTCCAGGGCCGGCTGATGCTCATACAGATGCTGCAGGCTGATCCGCAACGACAAGTGATCGCTCATTGCGACCCCGACCGCGTTGGTGACGTTCAGCGAGTAGTCGGAACCCGACAAGAGGTTCACGTTCAACGCCAGGTCGCTATCCAGCTCCAGTGTGGCGCCAAGCCGGTGATGATAATCGCTGTCCAGTCGGAAGCCTCCGAAGCGGTCGTCCTTCGCGGCGTCCGGCTCGAGTTCCTCCCGCACGGTGTAGCTCATTCCGTAGCCGGTGGAGAACGACAGGTCGTCCGTATCGGCCCAGACGTTGCCGACGCCGCCGAATGCGATGTAGCGGTTCCGAATGCCGGCGTCGTTGTTCCGATCCCAACTCGTGCCCGTATTCCAGAAGAACCGGTCGCTGATGTTCACCTCGAGGCGCCCCTCGAGAAAGTACTGCTCGACATCCGGTGTGCCGCCCGCCTGGACGACCGCCGTCTCGAACTCGTCCGGCAGCTCGCCGGGCAGAAAGCGCAGCCCCGGCTCGACGACGAGAAGTCGGTCGCCGCCTGTCCGCGCGCGGACGCCGTCTACGCGCAACCGCGCCCGCGCCCCGGCCCAGTTGCGGCGCAGGGTGTTCTTGAATCCGAACGTCTGGGTATCGGCATTCCCTCCGGTCCGCACGACACTCAGCTCCGTTGCGTTCGACCAGCCGTTGTCTTCCTCGTCATCGAGTTCCCGAGCAATGCTCGTTTCCATCCCACCCGGCCAGCCGTCCTCCGCCGTGTCGGGTTCCTGCGCGCGGCCGCCAGCCACAATTGCCGTCAGACATGCCAGCAGCAGCGGTATCGTCCGCCAATCCGTTCGCATTCGAGCTCCTCCATGCGGCTACCGTTTGCCTGCGCGACTTCCGCGCGCCGGCAGTGAAGCCCCTGCTTTCTCAAAGGGTCCCAGCTAGAAGCCGAAGGTCGTCCACACCATGACCTTCGTCGTATCGGTGGAGTGCGACTCCGCGTCGTAGCGCGCTGCGGTGATCGCGATCTGCTGTCGCCAAGGCGTCCGGTACACGAACTCCAGGTCCAGCTCCCGCCCGTGGCGTGCGGCGCCGGTTGCCGCCCTGAAAGCGTGATACGCCAGCGTCCAGCGGATTCGGTCTGAATCGCCGATCACGCGCACGTACCGGTCGTCGAGACCGTCGGCCGGCGTGGCCAGGAACTTGTCCGCCCACCCGTTGAACGGGTGCAGCGTGGCGAGCGGCGTGTTGAACTGCCCGCGCGCCGGGCTGCCTCCGAGCCGTTCCCAACCGGCGCGGACCGTGACGCCGCGATACCCCCCACCCGCCGCGACATGCACGTAGCCCGCGTCTACCGGCATCGGGTTGTCGAAAGCGTCCGCTTGCCGCGCCGCTTCGACCTCGTAGACGAGGAACCCGGTCTCTGTGACCGAGTGCCGCCCGGTGACTTCGGCGCCCACGGTGGCCGTCGACCGGCGCCTGTCTCGTTCGTAGTCGAGAGCATGCGCGTAGAGGACTAGGGCGCCCGTATCACGGGTTCTGAGGACGCCCGTATCACGGGTTCCGAACGACGCGTGCAACAGGTGGCCGGTCAGCGGATCGACCGCGCCGGTTATGCGGTGGGCGTTGCGCACCAGGGCGTAGTTGAAGCGGCCTCGCGGCAGCGCGTCGGTCACGATTCGCGCCGCGTCGAACGACTGGTGGTTCTGGCGCCAACCGACGGCGCCGACGAACCGTTGGTCGTCGAGCAGTATCTCCTGCCGGCCCAACGTCACGACCGTTCCCTCGTTCACCGCGAATCGCAGGGCGGCCTGATTCACCTGCGTCAGGCCCGGATCGGCAACCACCGGCCGCTCGAACCGTTCGTTGCGCCGATGCGCCGCGCCGAGGTTGTCGTACAGGTCGTTGCCGACGGGCCGGACGTTCTCCGCTTCGAGCAGCATGCTGAACCCGCGGTACGGTGCGGTCTCGTAGCCGAGCGTCGTCCGCAACGTCGAGGCATGCGCGTCCAGGGCGAACGCCTCGTCCGCGACGAACTCGTACCGATACCGGAAGGTGACCGAGGCGGCGCCGTCGCCGAGGGCGCTGGCCAGGGACGGACCTGCGTCCTTCTCGCCCGGGTCGTCGTTCTCCGAATCGGCGGCGGCCAGCGAAGGACAGAAGCAGATGGCTACGGCAAGAACGATTGCTCCCAGGCTCGGTGTCCTCACGGACGACCCCTCCCTCCATACGAGCCATCTCAGGCTCGTTGGGATTTGCGTGAACGCCGCGAAACCTCTTCCAGACACAGGCGCGTTGAGCTGGCGCCGGACGAAAGTGTTCTCGACCACCACGGGACTACGACCCGAACGAATAACGCAGCAGGACGCTCTGCGTGATCTGGTTCTCGGCTCGCACCCGCGGCAGCCGTAACAGGTCCACGATGTAGTCCATCGACAGCCCGTCCGTCAGACGCCAGCTGGCGGTGTTGCGCCAGTCGATCGTCGGGTTCAGGACGCCGAAGCCGCCGAATAGGTCCAGGTTCGTGTTCAACAGCAGGAAACGGTAGCGGACCGACGCGACCAGCGTTGCTTCGACACCCGACTGGTCGAAGTTGGGGGCCTCCCGGTACTCCAGGGAACCGGACGCCGGATCGTCGTCGAGAAACAGTGCTTCGTTGAACCGGTTCTGCCGAAACCCGAGCCCGCTTCGCAGATCGAGCGTCACCGACCGGGTCCGCAGGAGCCGCGCGTTGAGGCCGAATCCCTGCCGCAGCAGCACGGGCGCGAATGCGCCGCTGGTCTCGAGGTTCGCGTTGGCCGGAACGAACAGATCGTCGATCCGGCCGTCGAGACGTCGGATCACCACCTCGCCGTCCTCGGTGAAGAGAGCCTCCGACGGTGCGGCGGTCATCAGCAGGCCGAATCTGGCGTACGGTCCGAGCCGCGGCTTCAGGAACCGGGAGTAGAACACGTCGGCCCGAATCCGGTCCCGTGTCTTTTGCAACGGCTGTGCGGCCGTGCCCTCCGGGTCGAGTCTCAGAAAGCCCTCTTCGATCTCGAAGATCCCGCTCAGGAAGTTGCGGCCCTTCTGGTACGTCACGTACGTGTCGAAGAACGCTTCCATCCCGACCGAGGTCTGGTTCGTGCCGCCCACCACGTTCCGGCTCGAGGCGAACGGCAGCGTCACCGCGACCGAGTAGCGCCGGTTCCAGGGCGACGCCTCGGTGACCGCCCCCAGTTCCTCCGGCAGGACGACGCCGCCGCCGCGAAACGATCCGTCCGCCCGATCGACGACCAGCTTGAAGTGGACCAGTGCGCCCGCGGGCACCAGCACGGTCGCGAAGTCCGTCCTGGCGCGAAACGTGGCGCCGCGCCGGACGATCCGGTATAGCCCTGCCGGCATCAGGGTCGTCGACAACTGCTCGCCCGCGAGCATGTCGGCGCCGAGTCCCACCGCGTAGGGTTGCCGGTCGCTGGCGCGGATCAGCTCGTACGAACCCCCGTGCGGAATGTCGTTCTCGTCGACCACGCTCACCCGCAGCCCGCCCCACCGCACGGCGACCATGACCGTATCGCCGGCTGTAACCGTCACTTCCTCGGTCACCATGAACCGGGTCGGACCACTTCCGACGCGCACGCCGTAGCGTCCCGGCGGGACGACGATGCGGCGACCGGTCGGTCCGAAGGCGACCTGCCGTTCGTTCTGGAAGACCAGCGTCTCCGGCTCGGAAGCGCCGTCGCTGAGCGACGGGACGAAGATGGCCCCCTGGCCCGTTGGGACGGGCGTGGCGTCGGCGGCCAGCTGGTCCGCCGCCGGCGGCGCCAGCCAGCGATAGTACGCCTCCATGGCCGACGGCTGCGCCGTCGCCGTCACGCCGTAGCCGGCTGCCGCCAGCACGCATGCGGCGGTAACGAGCACGCGCTCCCACGACAAGGCACGGAACGGATTCGGCAACGGCCTTCAACCGGAGGGGCTCGCCAGGCGGAGCGGCCGCGGCGGGTCGTCGCGAAGGTGCGGCGCCGTCGAACGAACGTGGATGTCCATCTGCGGAAACGCGATCTCGATTTCTTCCTCACCGAACCGCTTGGCGATCGCGGTGTGGAGAGCATGAATGGCCGGCAGCCGGTCCTCCACCTCGCGCACGTAGGCGCGGATGGAGAACTTCAGGGCGCTGTCGCCGAACTCCTCGAACGTCACCTGCGGCTCGGGCGACTCCAACACCAGGGCCGTGGCGGCGACGATCTCCTGCAGCACGCGCGTCACCCTTTCCACGTCGGACCCGTAGGCGACCCCGACGAACACCGTCACGCGGTTCGCCGCGTCCGACAGCGTCCAGTTGAGAAGGTGGCCGGTCACCAGGTCCTTGTTCGGGACCACCAGCTCCTTCAGGTCCCAGTCCTGGATCGTCGTCGCGCGAATCCGGATTCGTGTCACCGTCCCGGTCACGCCCCCGACGGTGATGGTGTCGCCGACGCGCACCGGCCGCTCCATCAGCAACAACAGCCCCGAGACGAAGTTCGCGAAGATCTCCTGCAGGCCGAAACCCAGGCCGACGCCGAAGGCGGCCACCAGCCACTGCACGCTTGACCAGGTGACGCCCAGGACCCCGAAGATCGCCAACGCGCCGCAGAAGATCAAGGCATAGCGGCTCATGCTCGTCAGCGCGTAGCGCGAGCCCGGCTGGAGGGGGAGTCGCAGCAGCAACATCTCCAGCAGCGCCGGGACGTTGCGGGCCAGAGCCGCCGTCAGCACCGCAAGCAGCAGCGTCAGGCCGAGGTGCTCGAGCGTGAACGCCCCTTCCGTCCCCGGCTCCGCGTCCAGGGGCCACAGCACGACCCGGTCGAGGACGCTCAACGCCGGGACCATGTCGGACCAGACCAGCCAGACGCCGCCGAGCGCCGCCGCCGTGCTCAGCGTCCGAATCAGGCGGCGCGTCTGCGCGTCGATCTGGCTCAGGTCCGGCGCCGGCTCCACCACCTCGCCTTCCTCGGCCTGCGCGCGCTCGCGCCGCTGCCGGAACGCCAGCGTACGCCGGCTGACCAGCACCCAGCGCGACACCATGCCGTAGGCAACGATTGCCGCCGTGGCCAGCCACAGCGTCTCCAGCGACTTGGCGGTGAGGTCGGCGGCCGCATACATGTAGCCGGCCAGCGCAACGCCGGCCAGACCGAGCGGCGCCAGGACCGCAACCCCGTACCAGACGTTGCGCAGGCGTTCCAGCCAGTCGCCCCGGTTCGCCGCGAGCAACTCCGCGGAAACGCCATGCGCAGGATGCAGTACCCGGGACAGGAACACAGCGCTCGCAATGGCCAGGACGACCAGAGCGAGCCGTCCCAGCGCATGCTGCCAAGCCTGTTCCTGCTGCGAAGACATCGCCGCGAACACGAAGACCAGTGGCAGCGCCGCACCCGTAAACCAGCCGAGGTGCCGCCGGAGCACCGCCGCCGTCCGCGCGGACCATCGGAAGTGAGCCGTCATCAAGCCCTGCGGACGGCTCGCCTGCCGCAGAATCTCCAGGGGCACGTACGTCGCTGCTACCCCCGCAAGCGCCGCCGCTACCGACTGCGCAAACCCCGATTCGTCCGCCGCTGCGAGGCGGCGGCCGAGTAGCCACGCAACGGCCGGTCCGGGCGCCGCAATCGCCAGCGTAAGCAGCAGGCCTTGGGCCGTAAGGGTGTAGCGGCGGGCGGAGCCCGCGGCGGCACGCTCGCCGCACGCCGCCAGCGCGGAACGGGAGCGCCGCCACAAGAACGCCGAGACCAACAGGACCCCGAGCAACGGTGCGTACCGCCAGGGTCGCGTCACCACATCGCTCCCCAACGAGCCCGCCAGTGACATCCACTGCCCCGGCTGCGCCAGCCAGGCGGCAGCATCCCGCGCCGGCGCCAGATCGGACCACGCAATCGGTTCCGCGTTGCGTGTCCAGAGCACGCGTTCGTCGATGAAGCGAAGGAACCTCTCGGCCGTGTCGGACAGCTCGCCATTCGTCGTGCCGAGCTGTACCAGGATGTCGAAGTACCGCGCCTGGTCGTCGAACAGCAGCCCGAGATACGTGCGCTGGGTCTCCAGCATGCTCCGCACCGACGAGACGACATCCTCGTCCGGCTCGTCGCTCGGCTGGTCCGGGCCGGCGAGCAGCTCCACCGCCCGCACGCCGATGTCGCCGAGGGCCAGACGCTGCTCGTCGAGGTCGAACATCTCCTCCTGGACGACTCGCGTCCGCTGCTCCACGGCGCGGCGCGCGTCCCGGTAACGCTCGATATCGTCCGGAAGCCCCACGCGGTGACGCTGCAGCAACACCCCGACCGTCCCGGTCTGGCCGATGGCCGACACCCGCTCGCGCGTTCGCGTGAACCGGTCGTTGAGCTCCGCCAGCACGGCGCGGGACTCGTTCAGCTCGTCTTCGGCCATGTCCAGACGGCTCACGACCACTTGCCGCCGCGCCGTCAGGCCGTTGTTGGCGGCAGCCAGCGACAACAGCACCTGCCGCGGCCCGCCCGCCTGTTCGCCCCCCGCGATGATGCCGAGCTGCAACGCCTGGGTAACGGCCTCGGTAGCCTGTTGAGAGGTGTCCAGACGACGCAGGGCATCGACTGTGGCGTCGAGCCGGGAGAGCTGCTCCTGCAGGCGGGCCACGTCGCGAGCGGCGAGTTCGCGCCGGTGCGGCAGCAGCGGCCGCTCCGCGTCGTAAGCCACCAGCTCCCGCTGCAGAGAGAGCGTCCGGTTCTCCACTTGCAGCCGCTGCGCCGACAGCAACGCCCGGCGCGCATCGGCCTCCACCGAGCCGGCATCCGTCGCGACAGGAGCTTCCAGGTCGGCTTCGATCCGGACCGTTTCCTCCGACAGATCTGCGAGCGTCTCGCGCATTTCAGCCCGGCGGGACGTGCGCCTGAGTGGTTCGGCGTCCGCTTCCGACAGGCGGGACGCCGCGTCCTCGAGCTGGCCCTCAACGTTCGCGCGTCTTTGTTCCAGCGCATCGAGGCCGTCCGACGCCGAAATGTCCGCCGGTGCGCCCGGCGCCGACGCCACTGCAGCTTCCAGCTCCGCCAGTGCGGCGGCTGCTTCCGTCGTACGGCGCGCGAAGTCCAGCGCCGCCACCCGCCAGCGAGCTGCCGACGCCAACTCGGAAAGAGCTTGCTGGTACACGCCACGGATGCTCGCCTTGGCCGTATCGTCCAGGCTCGGATCCTGCGCCGTCTCGAGCAGGCGCTGGTCGATCATGGCGACCGACGGCGGCGTGTCACCCGTCGATTGCGCCGACGCCCACGCAGATCCCCACAGGACCATCGCAGCCGCAAGAAACGCGCCCAGAGTTCTTCCGTTACTCATGTCGTGTCGATCCAGGCCAGTTCGCCTGACGCAACCCGTTGAACGGCCGCCGTGGCGGCGGTCCCTTGATGCCCGTGCGAGCGAGTGCGTCGGCCCTTGCGGTCCGGACAGGGGGCGCTCGAAGCGCCGCACCGCTGGTCCGCTCTAGATGCCGTAGCGGGCCAGTGTCTGACGCCAGAGCCCCACGGGCTCGCGGGCGCCGCCGGCGTTCTCGAAGACGATCCGGCGTGTCTCGAGGCGCGAGCCGTAGAAGCGCTCGTTCGCGTCCACGTCCTGGCGGATCGTGCTGCCGTTGATCGTGACACCGGCAAACACGCCCCGCGCGCGCGAGTAGCTGAGGATCTGGGCGCTCAACCCGATGTCGGTCGCCGCGGCGGCGTTGCGGCCCACCGGGCCGGCGGCCAATCCGGCGTCGACGCCGATGGAGAACTGGTTGCTGACCAGGTTGTCGAGCCCCTCCGGGACCATGATGACCAGGATGATGTCGCTGCGCTGGACCCCGATCTGCAACCCGAAGCTCCCGCCGGTGAGTGTGAGGAAGGCCGGGGCCGACCAACTGTCGCCATTGCGCGCGCTCAGGATGCCCCTGCCGCGCATGCCACCGAAGCCGAACCCGGCGCGCGTGGTTCCGGGGAACACCGCGATGCCCTGGGCACGCTCCAGGATGGCGTTCGGGATGGCGCTGTCGTCGGCGGCCATGATCGCGTCGAGCACCGCGGCCGCGCGCGTGATCCGCTCGGCCTCTTCCTCGCCATCGTCCTGGGCAGCAGCGCGGGACGTCTGAAGAACGACGACTGCGGTCAGCAGCGCCAGGGCGGCAAGGAGCTTCCTCATGACCGGAATCATAACTTCTCCGAGGCGAAGGTCCGGCAACGCCTAGGGCCAAGCACGCTGGAGTGCCTGCCGAATCTGTTCGACCGACGGCCAGCCCGCGGTGCCGGTTCCGTCGGTGTACACGCGACAGCCAAACGCATAGCCTCTGACCTCGGCGACCGGCCCCTCGATGTCCGCACCGTCAATCCGGATCGTCGGTGACCCGATGAGGCGATGGCGCCGGGCTTCACTGGCGTTGGCGACCCGCACCATTTTGACGTCCTCGGGCCACTGCTCGAGCCGGAGCGCCGTCTTCAGGTTCCTGAGCGCCGGTTGGCACGACGGACAGCCGTCGAGATAGTACAGCGCCACGTTCACGGCGTCCTCCGTCTCTGTCGCGGCACGCGGGTCGACGTGTCGCGGCGCCGGGTGTTCGGCCGCCGTGTGTCCCGCGCGACGTCGTGCACGACCGGGCACTCGTCGTCGGACCGACTTGCCAGCTGTCGCTCGCAGTCGTCCAGGGCCCGCTTCAGCTTCCGGCGAAGGCCGCGCAGATCGGCCAGCGCTCCGCCAAGTGAGCCCGCAGCAGTGGCTGAACCTGCCGGCACTGCGTGGGTCCGCCCGTACCGTTGGCTTCGCGGGCGGCTGCCCGCACTCCCTGGGCAGCCGTTCGCCGGATTCGTAGGCGTTTCGGGACATGTGCGTTTGTCTTTGCGGGCCGGTGCCGCGGGGCCGTCGCTGCGGCGGACTCGGGAAGCCCCGTCGGCCTGCCCGCGCCGGAGTCCCCCGTCGGGGCGCACGCTCGCCTCTGATTCTACTGTTCTCCGACGATCCTGGATCTGGCGCCCTCGACGCGTTGCCCGTACCGAGGTCTATTCGCAGACCCCGCCATCGCCGTCGCCCTCCCGCGGCAGCCGCGTGCCTTTGTGGTCTGCACCCCGACTATGTCGCCGCGGAGGGTGAGCGGCGAGTCGGCCGCAATTCTTGTGGTTCTCGCCGAACCGGCCGGGATTCCTGTGTTCTAGCGTGCTGACCTCGGTTTCTTGTCTTTGACGGCCAGGATTTCCGTGTTTCGCGGGCAGAATTCATGTGGAAGCACACCGGCTTCCGAATGTTGTGTGCGCATGTCGTTGAGGATGGGTGATCCGCGCGGAAGAGCGTGCGACGGACTCGGCCTCGGAAGTGTGCTGGATGGTTTTACTCCGGCGGCTGGTCCGGGTGCGGGGCCGGTTCCGGCTTGTCGTTGGCCCCGTGCTTGGCCACGGCAGGGGCGATGCTCGCGCCGGCGGCGCGGACGTAGTCGGCGATGATCGTTCGGCCTACGGCCGTCTCGCCGTTGCGGCGCTGGTAGAGCCTCTTGGTGACGTTGCCGGAGATGGCGACGGTCTCGCCCTTCTCGCAGGCGAGCAGTCGCGCCTGCATCGCTTCGGAGAAGGCCATCACGTCGACCCACTCGGTGAGCTCGTCCTGTTCCTCGCGGGGGACGTTGGGCGCCGCCATGTTGACGCCCATGCGGGCCGAGACGAATTTGCGTCCGTCCTTGTCGATTACCTGCGGCTTGGCGGCGAGGTGGCCGCGGTAGGTGCAGTCGCACGCGCGGGGGATCGAGCCGGGGATGTGGTCGCTCATTGGGTGTCGTCCTTTCTCGGGTTCCGCTCCGGCATCGCCGGGCGCTCTGCCGTGAAGTCTATGGACCGGGTTCCAGCGCGTGGGCTTCCCGCGGGCGCGTTCGCTGCTCCTCCGGTTCGGCGATGCTTCGATCCGGCCTTTGCGCCTTTTCGGGTTCCGGCGGTTCAGGGTGGGAACCTTCTCCCGGATTCGGTGTCTAACCGAGTAGTCGGCACTGAGAAGTACACCTTTCAGTACCGCCGTGCCGATTTCTCACTCGTCAGAAGTCTCGTACTCGCTTCGGTACACCGCGTCCTTCGCGATCATCAGCAGCATGCGCCCGCGGATGTAGTCGCGCCTGCTCAGCGGCGTGGCGTGCTCGTGGCGCGGCATCCGGTGCAGGTGGTCGCCTTCGTTGAGGATGATCCCGTACGCGCTTTCTGTCGTCATCTCGCGCTCAGTCAGTGGATCCGGTCGTCGGCGGTGGGTGGCGGGATCTCCGACTGCAGGCGTGTCGCGACCTCGTAGATCGTCGCTGCCGCGGTGGCGATACCGGCCAGGTGTTCGGTTCCAGGTTCTCGCGTGGTTGCCAGGATGGCGCGCTCGTTCTCGGTGGCAGGCGTCGGCGTGAGGTTCGACGTCTCGACGACGATCGACGCGGCGTTGAACATCAGTTGCGACGCGGCGTCGAGGAACGTGTTCAGGTCGTCGAGCGACAGCCGTTCGGCGATTCCCCAGGGCGTGCTCGCAGGCCTCGCTGTATCTCGCTCAGGCACAGCCCTGTCATGCGCACGTGATGCTCCAACCGACGGACGGCGTCGGCCAGTCCTGGTGCGGTAGGACGCTCGTCGACGATGCCGCCGGCCGGGGGGCTGTCTCCCCTGCCTGCCGGGGCCCAGTCCTTGTGCGCGCCGCGCAGGCGGCCGATGGCCTGGTCCCGCGCCGTGTCGGTCGTACCCGTCGGCACGGTCGGATTGGTGTCGGCGCTTTCGTCGGGCATCGCCTCGCCGACGGCGAAGGCCTCGGGTTCGTTGTAGGCGGCCAGGCGCTCGGCGTACGCCATGGCGTATAGCTCTTCCGATCATCCCAGCGCGGCTGGCGCGTACTACATGCTTGAGTACAGCGCCGATGGGTCCAGCGACACCGGCAGGAGCGGTTCGGTTGGCGAGCTCCGGCCGACACCGTATCGGATGATCGACGGCTCGGAGACCTTCGAGCTGAACCTGCGCAGCAGCTTCTTCCATCTGCTCCACGGTTACCGCAGCCTCGACGTCGAGCGCCGATCGCTTTGGTTCGGCTACGGCTGCTACGGCTCGTGGTTCAACGCCCAGAGGTCTTCGTGGCTCCTTTCCGGAGAGGCCTTCGAGGGAGTGTCTCCCGCTTGGTGTGCTGGCGGAAGGTGTGATCCGGCTCAGGCCCCGATGGATTGGGGTCGGTTGGAGCATCAGGGCCAACTGCGCTGGTACGGGGCGGGCACGTTGGGCGGTACCGGTGGCTGCATTCTCGACATCAAGGGGGGGCGGCTCTGGATGACAAGCCGCCGCAGGGTTCGGTGATGCTGCCGACCCAGCGGATTGTCTGTCTACTGCCTGTTGACGTCGGACCCGACGGCAGGTGTCCGGGAGAGAACCTGCGATAGGCGGCGCGGCTTCGGATCGGTCGATGGTGGTGCGTGATGGCTGATGAAAACGTGTGGCGGAGGGTCCGTTTCCCTGTTCGGTTGTCGTTGAACATCACCAGGAGACTGCCGAGTTGCTGGAGCGCTGGGTACGGCGTACGGGCCGGACCCAGGGCGAGCTTGCGCGCGAGGTGCTGTGCAAGGGCCTGCCCGTGGTCGTCGAGGGTTACCGGAAGAGACAGCGGCGCCAGGAGGATGGGGGCGTCCGGGTTGCGGTCCGGTCGTGTTCGCCCTTCGTGTGTACGCCGCTTGTGGCGGGAGCGTTGCCGGTGGGTGCGCGTGGAGTGTCGCGACGCCCTGATGGCGGGAAACGCTGCGGCCGATACCTTGTATTGATGTCACTGTTTGCTGTGCAGCAGGCCGATGACGACAACGCGGCGCTCGTCATCGAGGCGGCGGTCGCCGTCGCGGCCGACGGGTGGTGGGTCTTCCTCACCGTCGACGACCGTCCGATTGCGACGCTCCCCACTGAGGTCGTGCGCGCGATAGATGCGCTGCCGGCCGGAGATGCGCGGGGACGCGCCTGGGCGCAGGACGGCAACGCCGCCGCCGCCGTAACGGAGAATCGGCTCTACGCCAAGGTCTCCTGAACCGGTCACCCGGAACGGGGAAGGACGGGCGACCGTGGGCTTGTTCCCTGTTCGGCGCGTTGCTGGCGGTCTGCGGGCTTGTGAGGCACTCGCCCTCGGTTGGTGCAAATTGCTGTCGAGGACGGATTCCGTTGGTCGGCCGGCGCCGGCGGGAACGGTTCTTCCGGAGTCTCCAAGACAGGCTTGGGTGTCAGGCCCTCATCGTTCCTCCATGAGCTCTCCAGTTTCGCCAGCAGGTTGAGCCACGCCGAGCCCTGGAACTCGATGAAGCTGTCGGTCGGCTCCATCCAGCCGCGGTCGTTGTCGTCGGCGCCGTTCGGCATTGGTGCGTTGACCACTCCCGAGCGGCTAATCGAGGCGTTCAGCGAGAAGGACAGATGCGCCAGCGACCGATCCTTGTTCATGCGAATCGTGACCCACCCGTCGTCGTCCTGTGTGACGGTCGCCCGCCACTCCTCTTCGGCCGCCGCCGCGAGCCAAGGCTGCGGATCGGCGACCGTGAGACGGCGAAAAAGCCCCGCAGCGGCGGAGTAGGCGGCCTCTGCCCCTTCGCCGGCAATGCGGCGCCAGCCGCCGTAGAAGGCGACGGGCTGGTAGAACGAGGTGCAGAACTATATCGAGACCCGTCCGCGTGGTGGCGGCGACGGGCAGGGAAGAGACGCTGACCGGCGGGCGGTGTCAGAGCGGTCAGTGACCGACTGCCAACCTCGGCGCCAACCGAGATCTGGTCCCGGTCGTTCGGCCGCCACGTGTGCCGGGATCGGGTTGCGCTGACTCCAAGAGCAGGCATCCGCGTGAGGAACATCATTCCTGGTACTTTCGGCTCTCCTGGTACAGCGCCAGCAAGGCTTCCCAAGGACGGGCCCGCAGGTTCAGAGGTCCGCGCGTGGCCTCCCAGCGGCGCACCGTCGTCTCGGTGACCTGGATCAGATCCGCGAACTCTGCGACCGAGCAGCCGCACTGCTCGCGCAAGGCGGCGACCATCGCTCCCGTGGGCAGGAATCCGGCCGCCTTGTCGGCGAGGTCGGCTGGCGTGGGGCGCCGCCGCGCGGCGGTTGGGGCCGGCGGTCGATACGTGAGCGTCTTCTTGAGCTGGCGGGATACCGCCGCCGAATCGCTCGACCTCGGGGCACCGGCGGCGGGAAACGCCTTCGACTGCGCCGCTACGGGTGCGTTCACGGCGCTCGAGTCGGCTGCGCTCAACACGGGCGCGCCGTTGGTCGGGGAAGCTTCGAGACCGCCGGCTGCCACCCTGTCGCGTGGCGCAGCAGGTTCGGCCGCAAGGAGCTCGGTCTCATCGACGCCGCGCAACAGAAACAGCAGCTCCGGACTGTCGTCCAGCCGACTGCCGATGCCGGAGAGGACCGCTGCCGCATGCTTGCACATCGTCGGTCCGTCCCCGCATTCGCATGACGCCACCATGCCTTGGGGTTGCGGAAAAACACCGCTGTCGCGATCGGTGACGATCTCGGCGATGTCGTCGGAGAACCGGCCCTGGCGCAACTCCTGCATCGAACCGATCCGAGCGGCGCACGCCGTCGCGATGGCGAGCCAGGCGGCTCTCTTGAGTGGCCGTATGCGGAGCGACACATGGTAGAGCGCCGAACCGATCACCATCGCGTCGACGCCGCCAGGTGCGATTGACAGATGACACACGCAGCCGTTGCGCAAGTAGGCCCTGCCATGCGCCAGACGAGCCGCGTATTCGGAGAACGACTCGATGTGCGCGCACCAGCGCGTGCCCCAGAAGTTCCTGGCGACCGTGCGCCCCCGCAATTCCACCGGTTGGAGCTTCACGCCGCGTGCGAGCAGACGGTTTATCTCCGAGACTGTCCGTGCTCGCTGCGCGTCGACGGGAACGTAGCGTGGGTACCAGTGCACTCGCAGAACCTGTTGTTCCGACCGGCGGGTTCCACACGCGGGCATGTGTTGCCGTCGCCGGACACGAAGGTGATGGCCTTGTATTGCTGCCGCCGCGGCCGTCTATCGTTTCCAGATCCTACAACCCTGCGGCAGGGACGAGTTCAACCTCGTCTCGCGTCACCAGAATCGGTCGCCGGCCGCGCCAGCACCCGCTGTCGACGCGAACTTCGTACAGGCCGTCCGAATCGTTGATGAACGTGACGGTGCCGGTCAGGCCCTCCAAGGGCGACGGTCGGATCAAGCGCACTCGCGAACCGACTGACACGCCGGCGCCTGTGGATTCGCTCATATAGGACTCCTCGCATGAGCTCCCCACCCCTCCCGAGGAGGGCATTTGCATGATCGTATGGCACATCATCGTGACTTTATGACATGGGCAGGACAGCCGTCATCCACAGAAACTGTGGAAAACCCTGTTGAAGGACCGCTCCCGAACGCCTCCGCCGTCGTGCAGTTGCGGCGCGGTTTGGCGTTTTGCACTTCCACCGGGCAGGAGCCTCGCTCGCTCTGGCCGCCGTACGGGCCGAGTTCGCCGGCTCGGTGCAGAGATCCGGCTCCCGGTCCCAGCAGCGATGACGGGTTCTGTCATGCTGGCTTTGAAGCGAAGCCTGCGGACGAGTCGCGGTGAGAGCAGACCGCTCACGACGTTCCCGTCGGAGCTTCGCTGAGCGGACGCGCCCAACGCCGGAGCACCGTCTCGCAGCCGAGGGCCGGCCTCGACCGCGCGACCCCGACGGGTCCGCACCAGTGAGCGGACCGAAGGCCACCGGCTGGTGCGGGGGCCAGGTGCGGCGCTACGTCCAGACGCGTCCGAGCCGCCGCCGGCGGTCGTCTCAACGTAGCTGGGGTCGACCGCCCGCGGAACCCGACATTGTCCAGCCTCACCCGCTGGGCGGCGACTCCGATCCCCCCCGGTGGCGAAGCGTGTCGACGCGGCTGCTGATCCCTTCAATTCGCTGCTCGAGGTCCTTCTCCGTCTCCGCCCTCGGGACGAGCCTGGAGGATGCCCACGTGCTGCTTGTCTCACGGCATCGGTTCTCGGCGGCGCCGTCGGTCGTGGGCGGCGTCAGAGCGGTGCGCAGGCGGTCGACCGCTCCATCCGACTCAGCACGAGGCCCGCGAGCACGAACGCCGCTCCCGCCAAGCGCACGGCGCCTATAGGCTCTTGCAGCCAGAGGAACGCCACCGCCATCGCCGCCACCGGAACCAGGTTCCCGTAGACCGACGTGCGGGCGCTCCCGATCCGCTTCACGCCGGTGTACCAGATGATGTGCGCTACCGAGAGCGCCAGCAGCCCGGAGACGACGAGCGCCGCCCACGCTCCGCCGCTGACCGCGCCAAAGTCGAGCCGCAGCAGGTCGGGCACGCCGAACGGTACGTAGCACAGCGTGCCGACGAGCGTCGCGTAGGCCGTCAACTGAAGCGGCGAGTAGCGTTGCAGTAGAGCCCGCGACCCGGTGGTGTACCAGGCCCAGGACCAGAGCGCAGCCATCGTCAGTGCATCCCCGCGGAGCGTATCCGCCGTGGCGCCGACGCCCTGTCCGGCTACGAGGTAGACGCCGGCGACGGCGAACCCGACCCCGAGCCATTGCCGATTCCCGCACCCCTCCGGCCGCCCGCTCAGCGCGTTGAGCACCATGACCGCAATCGGCATGCATCCGAGAATCAGCGAACTGTTGGCGACCGTCGTCCGTTCCAGGCCGGTGACGAACGCAAGCTGGTAGCAGCAGTGCCCGAAGAAGCCGAGCGTGATCAGCCGGGGCCAGTCGCCGCGGTCGGGTGCGGCCTCGCCGCGCAGGCGCGAGACGGTCAGCAGTACCAGGCAGGCGGCTGCCATCCGCAGCGTGTTGAAGCCGAAGGTCGGTATCTCCTCGATCGCCGTCTTGACGATGGAGAAGTTGCTGCCCCAAATCAGGACCACGAGAAGAAGGAGGCCGTCGAGCGGCGTCAGATGCAGACGCATCCGATGATCCTGCGTCCCGCCCCCGGTGCGCCCGCCAACTCGGACTCACCAGCCGACACAGCCGGCACCTGCGCCGCGACGCTCCGCACGAACAGCGACGGACCAGTAGTGGTGAGCAAGCTCCGAAACCGCCTGTAGCTCATGTTCGTCCTCAATTGACCCGATTCACTCAGCAAGACCCGGCATGGTACCCACTGGACATGACACTGACGTGGCATTGCGTGTCTGGAAGATGAAACTCTCGCGACTGTCGCCGGAAATGCAGCCCGCGGGTGCTCGATCCGTGGGTCGGCGGGAGTCGAACCGTGGCTTCTTCAATCCGAAGCGAAGCTGCTTGGCCCGTAACGGCAAGGGTGGCCGCCTTGAGGGATTCCGATGAACTGTGTGGTGGACCCCAGAGTCTGGACAGTGGGCCAAGCCGCGGTCGTGAGCCCACGGACCAGGAGGTCCGACGATGGCGACATGACGACAACACAGCGGCGTTCAAGACCAGGGTGGCCGTGGGCGGCGCTGCGGGGCGACCGGACGTTGAGCGAACCGGCATCGGGTTCGGGGCGTCCACCTCGCACAGCGGAAGAAGCGGGCGCTGACCGCGTTGGCCGAGACGTTTGCGACACGGCGCGGTACGTCTGACGCGCGGACCACGAAGTGGTTCAGACGGCCTCTGCGAGCAGATCGGATGGCTGAAGGTCGAGCTTGGACTGGTCGAAGCGAAAAACACGGGCTGGTCGAACGCGGATCGCCGTGCAGCGGACGATCCTCGGGGGCGACGGGCGGTTTCGCCGAGCGCGTCACAGTGGCCCAACGTGCATTTGGAGACCAGCACCTCCGGCACGTTCCGCTACATGAGACATGAGGAGAACAAATCACCAACGAACCTGATTCATGCCACCATCGACTTGGACATCGGAACCATACATGTACGAAGAATCATCCGATGCCAGAAAGAGGGCCACTCTCGCCACTTCGTCCGGTTGTCCAACCCGCCCAGCCGCGAGCCTCTTGCTGAATGTCTCACGAACAGCCTCGATATGCTCGGTCGAGAGACCCGAGTTCTCGAGCACCGGTGTGTAGATCGGTCCTGGGCTGAGCACGTTGACTCTGACTCCCATGAGTGCCAAATCCGGTGTCAAGGAGCGGGCAAGGGAGCGAACAGCCGCCTTCGTCGAGTTGTACAGGGCGTAATCTTGGGAACCCATTTCGTGGACGCATGAGCAGACCAATATGACCGACGCGCCTTTGGTGAGCAGTGGCACGGCATACTGAACGGCAAAGAAGGTGCCCTTCACGTTCACATCAAAAATGTCGTCGAAAGTCGACTCCTCGGTCTTCCCCAACACTGATGCCGGCACGATACCGGCACTCGTCATCAGGATGTCGATACGGCCATGAGTTTCCTGGATGACATCAAACGACGATTTCAGGGACTTCAGATCGCGGACGTCTCCAACAACGGCCGTAGCATCGCCGCTGATTCGTGGCAGAGCCTCGTCAGCCTTCTCTTGGGAACGTGCCAGAATAACGACTGTCGCACCTTGCGCTGCAAACTGTTGCGCGGAAGCCAGGCCGATCCCACTGTTGCCACCTGTGATGAACGCGACTCTATTCGCCAGTTTTTGAGTCACAGATTACCTTTCTACCGTTGGATTCTCGAAGAGGGCAACAGAGGAGATCATCCAGCGCAGGGTGTCCGGCCCGGCGCTGCTGCAGCGCCGACGGACATCCGGCGTCTCCCTCGCCCTGCTGGTCCGAGGCGGACCGCAGCCGGGTGCCGATGCTGTCTCTTCCGGTCGCTGTTTCCCCGGATGTTGACGATGGCCAATGGTGGAGAGCCGGTCGATGAGCGCCGCCGCCATCACCTCGTCGCCGAGCACGTGTCCCATTCCTCGAAGCCTGCGCGCGCGAAGGCCGACTCGTGTGGTCCGAATCGCGAACCGGGGCAACTCGGCCGCGCCGCCCGAGGTCGCCGTGATGGCCGCGGAGCTGTGGACTGCGATCGTCTTGTTCGGCAGCTTGCTTGACGAGCGGCAACGGCGCCCGTTCGCCGGGCTCGACCCCGCCGTGTCCAGCATCACGTTGCGCTGATCGAAAGAAGTTGCATCGCGACGAGTGAACCATGCGCGTGGGAGGCCACTCGAGTCACGGTGCAACCTGCAGCCTGATGTCCCGGCGGCGCCTCGAACCGCACCGTCGGCTTCACCTCGGCAGTCGGCGGCCGACGCAACGGCGCGACCACACGCTCGAGCGTGCGCAGGCCTACGTCTATCGACCGTTCGCGCAGCAGGTCCTGCCGCACCACCTCCACGTTGCCGCGGTGGCGGAAGAAGCGCTCCTTCAGCCATTCCTCCTGATCCCCGAGCTGCCGCATCCACGGGCAGACATCCTCGCATCCGTGCCTCTACTGACTCCTCTTTGGTCAACACGGACCCTGCGGAAACCGCCTCAGGACCCCTGCCGCAGTTCCTGAAAAACGGCACCGTAACCTATACACAAGGGGTGTGGCATTGGCATGGCTGTTGCGGAGACTTGCATGGCCAGATCATGACACGCCGGGGCAGGGATGCAGAATCGGGCGCATTCATCGATGCCCGGCCCCGGAGCACCGACCGCCGGACCTCGTGGCGTCTCGCGGCGCCGTACCAGCTTTCCGTGCCCCTGCGGTCACTGGTCTGCTTCCGGCCAAGGGCGGGAAGCAGGTGGACGAGCAGTTCACTGCGAGCGCTGTCGCCGATGTGCTCCTCGACCCGGCGCGCCTCGTTGGAACGCCTCGGGGATGTCGGCCGCTTCACGTTCGGCCTGACATGCGAACGGCGCCATCCCGCGCCATCCGCCTCCCCGTCTCAACCACCACCTCGCTGGGTTGCTCTCCTTCCACGCGGCACATCTCCTAGCTCCGCACCAGCGGGCGCCATGCGAGCTCCCAGCTCAGCGACACTTCCTCCGGCAGGTAGCAGATCTCGTGATCGCACGCCTGATACTCCAGCACCCCCTCTACCCGCAGGGTGGCGCCGGGCTCCGAGGCCAGCGCGGTGATGTCGCGGCGCATCGGGATCGTGACGTCCTGTACGAGCCGGAACGGCTCCTCGTAGACGGCCACCTTTTCGTTGAGGGGCGCGAAGTGATACGTCGCGGAAGGCGGGTAGGTCACCTCGTGGCTCCGCAGGAAGTCCGGCGCGGTCAGGCGCAGGCGGATCACCTGGTAGCCGTGGTCGCCGGGCGCGTAGACGTGCATGCCGGTCTTGAGCGTCACGTCGACCACGAAGGAAAGGCGGTTTCCCGGCGCGACCACGTCGTCGGTGGCCCACGCGAGGGCCTCCAGGTGGTCGGTGGCGATGCGGTTCGCGGCCCGGTCGGGGACGCCGGGAATCGCGTCCCCGAGGCGGACCGCGATGCTCGACACGGTGGAGCGCTCCTGGTACGCCGCCTCGAAGAAGCGCGCGGTCACGCGGCGCGAAGTGTCCAGCATGAACGTGCCGGGGTAGGGGATGCCGTAGAACCGGCGCATCATCTCGCGCCGGTCCTCAGGGACCCGCTCTGGGTGCATCTCTTGATTCAGGAGGCCGTAGGCGCGGATGGTCGCCGAGCCCTCGTCGGACAGGAGCGGAATCTCGATGCTACGGGCGTCCGCGAACCCCGCGAGAATCGCGATGGGGTCGTAGGTGACGACCGCGACGCCGAGCCCCTGGTCCTGGAGGTCCCGATAGCGGCTTTGCAGCTCGACGAGCTGCGTCTTGCAGTACGGTCACCAGTCGGCCGAGCGGCTGAACACCAGCATCAGCCCGTTCGGCCCCATCAGCGACGCGAGGTCCCGGTCCGCGCCCGCCTGGTCGGTGAGGGAGAAGTCCGGCACGACGTCGCCGACCTGGGGCCCGAGCACTGCGATGTGCGCGATTCTCATCGATGCAGATCTCCGATCGTCATCCCGGCTCCGGGCTGCCGGGCACGTCCGCCAGTCGTGAAGACGCTCACCACTTCGACCGGCATGAGTCGCTCATCGCGTGGCCGGCCACATCGTCCGCAGTCGCGGCGTTCATTTCGGCGTGTTCGGCGTGGAGTCGCCGCCGTGCCGTTCGGCGTCTCGCCACCCAGAGCCGACTCGTTCACCAAGTGCCGATATGGTACCGACTCAACATGACAGTGACGTGACTTATGGCGTCCAATAGAGGGCGATTTCAGGGCTGTTGCCGAAAAGGGACTTCTTGTGCCGGAGGCGCCATCCCTACCGCCGGAGTCAGTGCTCAGGCGGTAGGGGGGCTACCGGCAAGACGGAGAGTCGGCGGCGTATCGGTACACGTCGCATCCTGTTGCCGTTTCCGGGCCGCGCACGGTAGCCTGCGGCGGCGTTCCGGCCCAACAGGTGAGGGGTCGTGGGAGCGTGCGACCCCCGAGACGCGGACCGTGCCGATGGGCGTCAATGGCGCCCGGCTTCGATCAGAAGCCGAAGTCGAAGTCCTGCGCCGCGCCGGCCAACCCGCTGTCGGCGACCTCGATGCCGGCAACCTCCAGATACGGTAGAGGTCTCTCCCGAACCACGGTCACTCACGAGTCGCCCGGCCGTGGCATGCGGTAGCCGACGCCGCGCTCGGTGAAGATGTAGGCCGGTCGAGTCGCCTGGTCCTTGAGCTTCTTCCGGACCCGCTTCACGACGGCGCGTACCAGCATCGCGTTGGCGGATTCCCGCGCAGCCCACACTTGCCGCAGCAAGGAATCGTAGGTCAATACCCGACCCGCGTTCGCCGAGAGTACGCGGAGCAGCTCGAATTCCGTGGCCGTCAACTGCACTGCCCGCCCGGCCACGCTCACCCGGCGTTGCTCGTAGTGGATGGCCAGATCTCCCAGCACGAAGGGTTCCGCCCCGGTCCGCCTGCGCAGGGCCGCCCGGACTCTCGCCGTCAGCTCCGTCGGCGAGAAGGGCTTGACGATGTAGTCGGCGGCGCCGAGCTCCAGCGCCTTGGCGATCATCTCGTCCCGGCCGTAGCCGGAGATGAAGATGACCGGCCGATCCTCGAGCGCGGGTATGCGCTGCATCAACTCGATGCCGTCGGTCTCGGGCAGCACCAGGTCCAGCAGCACCAGTTCAGGCTTGTGGGTGCGGACGAGGTCGGCTACCTCCAGCGGGTCGCCGGTCAAGACCGGAACGTAGCCGGCCGTGACGAGCGCCTCGCGCGCGTAGTGCAGCATGTGCGGGTCGTCGTCGACCACCAGGATGGATGTCTCCTGCTTCCGTCCTTCTCCCTGCGGGTCGCTCGAGGCGAGTCCCGCCGCCGTGCTGCCGCCGCTGTCTTCGAGCACAGGGATCGTGAAGGTGATCCGCGTCCCCTGGCCCACCCCGGCGCTGTCGGCGCGGATGCGGCCCCCGTGGGCCTCGACCAGCCCCTTGCAGATGGCCAGGCCCAGGCCGTAACCGCCGGCCCCGCGCTCCCGCCCGCCGCCGGCAAGCCCTGCTTGCTTGCGGAACAGTTGCGGCAACTGCTCCTGGGACACGCCTCGGCCCTGGTCGGATACCGCGATCGCAACATGCACGCCATCGACCGTGGCCGAGATCCGGATGGGAGACGACTCGGGAGAGTGCCTCGCCGCATTGGACAAGAGGTTGTTCAGAACCTGCACGATGCGCTGCCGGTCGGCCATCACCCGCGGCAACTCCGGCGGCAGGTCCA
>Ga0209754_1000587_pt1 | contig 48338 bp, 46 predicted proteins | sample MesohylBB_FD_187295 | JGI IMG/M metagenome (GOLD analysis project Ga0209754, IMG submission 187295) | Host-associated microbial community of the marine sponge Aplysina aerophoba from Gulf of Piran - sponge mesohyl, lysed by bead beating... | ecosystem: Host-associated > Porifera > Sponge >...
CGTCTCGCGAGAGTGCCCCGGCCGGGCATGACCAACACCGACGTCCGGGACGTCATGCCCGGCCGCAGAGCAGGCAGGCCCGCGGGTCCTTGGCGCTTTCGTCCCCTCCCCCGGACCCCCTCCCGGGGCTCACCGCCGCGCTTCGCGGACTCACCTGCGATTTCCTCAGTGACCATTGACAGGCGGTCTTGAACCGATCTGGCTTCAATTTCCGTCACTTCTCAAGGCTCGTTGACAACCGACTCCCCAGCCTCGGCCAACGCCGCCTCAACGATGGCGAGGGAAGCGACCCGCATCGCCACCCACGCTCAGGAACCGGCGCACCAGCGTCATCACCCGATGGCAGGGCCGGCACAGCGCCGTCAGGTGGTCGGATGTCGTCGCCCACGGTGGCAGATAGCGCTGCAGCCAATGGTGGGCGTGCACGGCAGGCCAGTAGCCGCAGCCTTGGCAACGGCCCCGGGAACGGGAGAGAGTCCCGCCGCGCGCGCGACGGTGTTGGGGGTGGAAGTAGTCGTACCCCTGCGCGGGTGTTCTGACGGTGGCATTCCGTGCTCCTTTCACGAAAGGCCGGATGCGTCGGACGCCGTGGGCGCGGCGATCCGACACACCAGACTGTCCTTGGAAACCACTCTATCATGTAATCATGTGTGCATGCCATGGTGACCGCATGATGATCTCACAGTGCGCTTTGACGCCGACCGGATGTTCGTTTCGGACGCGGCGGCGGCTCGGGCAGTGCTCAGAGGTCCGTCGGCCCACCCCCTTTTTCAGCACGCCAACCGCCGGCGTGCTACTCGATGTGCCCTTCCGCACCTGTTGACCACGTCCGACCAACAACTAGCGCGCCGCGCCCGACCCCGGCGGGGAGCGCCGCCGCCCCGCCCGGCCGCTGCTGATCTCGGCCTCGGCGATCCCGCCGAAATCCGTGTGCACGACGCCGAAAGAAAAGTTGTGGACCGCGTCGCCGCCGACGCTCAACGAACCTGGCAGGTAGCATCAGCGGTGAAGCTGGAAGTTGGGGTGGAAGCAAGGTCGTACCAGCGAGGGTACCCTGACGGAGTACCCTGACGGAGCGTCTGGCCTTTCGTGCTCCTTTTCACGAAGGCTGGATGCGTCGGACCGCCGTGGGCGCGGCGGTCCGACACCCCGTTGCCTTGAACCTACTCAATCATGTAATCATGTGTGCGTGAGGCATTGTACGCATGAAAACAATCGCGATTCTCTCCCAGAAGGGCGGCGCCGGCAAAACCACGCTCGCGATCAACATCGCGGGAGCCGCCGCCGCGGCGACGCAAGATGCGGTCATCATTGACCTCGACCCTCAAGCCAGCGCGAAGTCCTGGTACGACCGGCGGGTCAAGGAGAACCCCGTCGTCATCTCTGCTCAGGCCGCAGCCCTGAGCGAGGTTCTGACGACCGGCGCTACGCACGGGGCTGACTACGCCATCATCGACACAGCCCCGCATTCGGAAACGGCTGCCCTGACGGCCGGCAGGGCAGCAGACCTCATCCTAATCCCCTGTCGTGCCAGCTACGTCGACCTGAAAGCAATCGAGACCACGGTCGACCTGGTGAAGCTCGCAAGGAAGCCAGCCATGTTCGTTCTGTCCTGCATTCGGCCGGGCGACAAGACATTGCCGGACGGGGCAGAAAGCCATCTGGCGCAGTACCCGATACCAGTATCGCCACAGCGCATCACCCAAAGGGCCGCCGTCGTCCACGCACTGACCGCAGGCCAAACCGTTTCCGAGTTCGAACCCGAGGGGCCAGCCGCCCGCGAGATCAGCGAGCTCTTCAGAATTGCTAGTACCCATGTAGTTGTGTAATCATGCAGTCATGGAATCACTGAAGAGCAGGCCAGTTGCATGCGCAAGCCATCACTCGCCGAGGCCCTGAAGTCGCACGATCGATCGGCTGCAACTACCGCCGTGGCGGAACCGCCACGAAACCGGCGCGGGAAGACGACGCTCCCGCCGAGCCGCGCTGGCAAGAAGGCGCTGATCGGGTACTTCGACCCCGACGTGTCAAAGCAGCTCAAGCAGATGATGCTCGATCAAGACCGCAATAGTGTTCAGGAGCTTCTGAAGGAAGCGCTCAACGACCTTTTCCAGAAGTACAGGAAACCTCCAATCGCATGACGCTTGGGGGCGCGGTTGCCGAACCGCACGCGCTCACCCGGCGGGAGGACCACATGGCAGGCGGGGTAGGGTCGCATTCCGCGGGACGATTCCGGCGCGTCGAATGGTCCGAGCTCGAGCGCCTCCTACTGGAGCGCCCCGGTTGGCGGCGTATCGGTTCGGAGCTGAAAGGCCCCTGTCCCCTCTGCGGAGGCCGCGATCGTTGTTGGGCGAGACCAGGGCATACGACCAGCGCACTGCTGTCCTGCCGCGTGTGCGAAGCGCCGTTCGGCGAGTTGCTCGCGGCTGTCACCGATTCCGACACACACGGCCCCCAACCAGAAACGTCCAGGCCGCCGCGAACTTCTCGGTCGCCACAATCTCTGGATCACCTGGTCGAGCTGTGGGCGGCTGGCGAACCAGTCGAGAGAGGGACTCCCGGAGGGCGTTACTTGGCCAAACGAACCGGGTGCGCGGCAGCGCCGCCGGCGATCCGGTGGTGTGCTGCGGCCAACTGGCCAAGGCGAAAGCGCATACGCCCTCTTCCCGAGGGAGCAGCCGGCGCGCTTCTCTACCGCTTCACGTCGCCGTCGGACCCCGCCGGCGCGATCGTGGCGCTGCAGGTTGAGGCGGTCAACCGGAGTGGTTCGAACTCTGTCTGGTTCGAGCCGGCCCCCAACGAGGACGAACCTCGCAAGCGGCCAAACGTCGGCGGCTCGCTCATGACGGGCCGGACACTGATCGTGCGCCACGGCAAACCTGATGGCGGCGTGCACTTGGTCGAAGGACCAATCGACGCGCTGGCCGTGGTCGAGTTGCTCGGGATCGAGACTCTCCGCCGCACGGGCGACACCGTGATAGGTGCGCCGGGAACCTCCGGATTCTCGGTGCAGACGGTGGCCAGCCACACAGGACCGGTCACATTGTGGACAGACGGCGATGACGGAGGATACCTCGCGGCCCTGCGGCTCGCGCGGGCGCTGCGGCGGCTCGGACGCGGTGTGGAACTGCGCGCGGCCCCCGCAGGCCTGGATTGGGCTGACGTGGCACGCGAGATGACGGAAGAACGGGAGGCGATACGTGCGACTGAGTGACGGCGCAATGGCCGAGTTGACCGCGCTAACCGCAGATGAGCGGACGGCGGTCATGCGCGCGCTCGAAGCTGGCGACCGGGACGCCGATGAAGCCGGCGCGCCCGCGCCCGATCTGCCCGTTGCGCGACCGATCACGCACTGGCAGAACGAACCCGCTCCGGCGGCCGTCCTCTGGCGTGACCTTGGCGAGGCGCAAGCATCCGGCAACTCCGACGAAGCGAAGGACGCCATCTGCAGCGCCGGCGAGCCGTGCATTCTCGCGGCTCCAGGAGGAAGCGGGAAGAGCTACCTCACGCTGGCGCTCGCGGCATCGGCCGTGGGCGCGGCCTGCGCCGAAGCGGCCTTCGGAACTGCGTGCGGGTTGCGGATCAGACCCGGCCCGGTCGTGCTCTTGTCCTACGAGGATCGGCCGCGGCGAACGTGGCATCGTTTCCGCTACGTCGCCGGCGCCGACAACTGCTGCATTCCCGACGATGTGCGAGCCAACGTACACGTGATCGACCCGGCGGTGCCGCTCTACGAGGCGGATCCGGATAAGCGGCTGGGAATCCGACCAGCGCTGGGATGGGCAGCGCTCTGGACAGCCGTAGAGAAGATCCAACCGTCGCTGGTCATCGTGGACCCGCTGTCGGCCGCGCTCGAAGGGGTAAGCGTCAACGAGGGCAGCGCTGTACGCAGATTCATGGCGGCGGTGGCGGATGCGTCGGATCGCTTCAACGTCGGTCTCATGTTCGTTGCTCACGACACGAAGGCGGCGCGCAGCGAGACGAGGCGAGGCGGCGATCCGGGTGCTGGAGCCGTGGCGGGGTCCGGCGTCTGGTTCGACGCCGCGCGCGCGGTGGTCTACCTGTTCACGCACGCGGCAACCGGCGAGCGGCTGCTTCAGGCGCTGAAAGTGAACAACGGCAGAGGGGGGTGGGGCAGGGCCCTTGATGCCATCGGCGGCAGCGACACCGGGCAGCCCTTCGCGGGATTCCGAGCGGACGGCGACGACTTAGATCCGGACGCGGCAATAGCGATGCGCAGCGAGTGGGAAGCGGCCTCGACCAGGGACGCGATCGAACGCGAGACCCGCGCGAAGGCTGAAGGACGCGCGGCGGCGAAGGCGAAGAACCAGGGAAATGGGAACGACGATGATGCCAATCCCTTCAAGTGAGGCAATCCTGCGCGGACTCGCGGAGAATCTGAACCCGCACGCACCAGCACCGACCATTGCCGATCTCGCAACCTGGCTTCCAGGATCACCAGCCGAGGTCTGGCAAGCGCTTGGCGTGCCGTTCACGCCAAAAACCGCTGGCGATCCGGACCGCCTCGATCGGCTTGTAATGGGTCTTCACGAAACGTACCTGAAGTGGTGCAAGAGTACCGGTCGGGACATGAAAGCCGAATGGCGAGAACACCCGGTCCTGGCGTTCGTCGCTGGATGGCAACAGCGTGAGGTAGTAGTCAAGCCAACTCGCGGCGCCGGACTACCACGCTTTCAGCGCATGTCTGAGGCGGAAGCTTTGGCGCTTCCCGGCTTCGATGCTCCGATGCCAGGTCCCGTACGTGGTCAACAAGTGCTTCCCGGCTTCGACATCACACCGGTAGGCGGATGTCCGTCGTGGTTGCTGTCGCTCTACGACCAAGCCGGCGGCGAAACCGAACGACCAGGCCGAGGCGCACCTCTGGATCTCCGCGTGTTCGTGGGCGCGTTGTTGTCCGTACCAGAGACCGCACGCGACGGCCGTGATGTGCGTATCCCCATCACCGTTGGTGAACTGGCGGACTGGCTGTACCCCAATGGGTGGGATCGGTCGAATCGCCGCCGGGGTTGGGAATCATTTCGCCAGTCATTGAAGAATCTCGACCGGTTGCGCGTCCCAATCGAGGTCGACGGTCACATGGTCGGGGTGCAGGTGGTCAACGCGTTCGTGATTCCGCGCTCTTGGGATGGGGGCAAAGCGTCTGTCGTGCTCCGCGTTGCGATCCCTGCTTCCGCAGCCCGCGGCGCGCGCGTCAACTGGGATCGACTCCGCGTCTACGGCGCCGAGTCCGCTCCGCTTTATCGCGCGTACCTCAGCGCATGCGCTGTGCTCGACTACAGCGCCAGGAACGGACATGGCATCACGCAGCAAATAGGCGCGCCAGAGCTCGATCAGCGCGGGAAGCCGCTACGCAGCAAAGGTGGACACATCATCCGCAGCACGAGAGAGACAATCCCGAATCCAGCCGCGAAATTCGTCGGGAAGCTGACCGACGACGACGTGCGCCGGCTCGTCGGCTTGCATGCCCAACATCACGAAAATCGTAAGCGAGCGCGGTCAGCACTTGAGCGACTCAACCGCGATGGTGTGATCGATCTACGGACTTTCCGCGACGGCTGCGTGCAGATCTTCGCGCCAGGACACGAGCACTGAGGCGTGGTCAACAGGTGCAGGGAGCGTGGTCAACAGGTGCAGTGCGGTCAACAGGTGCGGGAAGGCGTGGTCAACAGGTGCAGGTGCGGTCAACAGGTGCGGGAAACGTGGTCAACAGGTGCGGGAAACGTGGTCAACAGGTGCGGGAAACGTGGTCAACAGGTGCGGGAAACGTGGTCAACAGGTGCGTCGTTAGCAATATAGAGCCAGTGTTTTCACTGTATTGCCGGACATGCCCGATCCTCCCGATCTCCCCGATCTTCCCGAAAGGGAGAGAGGGAGGAGCTGGGAGGCGCGCTTTCGCTGACGCTACGCGCCTCCCAGCTTTTCACTTGAACTGCCAAAACCACTTCGTTTACAGAAGGTCGCTTATCGGACTGCGGTCCATCCGACCGCCGCGTCGGTGTCGTCGGGTCCCTCTCCCGCCGTGGCGGGGATCACCGGCGTCGGTGCCGTCGGGTTCGGGTCCGTCGATGACGGACCCCTGGGGAACTCTCAGGCTCTTGAGGTCGGCCAGGAACCGGCTCGGCGGTCGCGAAATGGACGAGAGGGCCAAGTACACGGGCCCGCAAGAGGGGTATACAGTACGGTTCATGCACAGCAGAATGGCGCACGCTGAGAGCGAGCTCGTGCGCCGGTTGCGAACAGCGGCGCGGCAAAGCTTGGGTCCCGATGCGACGGCGGTCGAGGTCGACGTCGTGGTAGCCCGAACGCAACAGGGACCGCGGCGCCTGAGGGTGGGGGACGATACCTACGTACGCCGGCTCGTCAAGGAAGAGACGCATCGCCTCGAGGACGCGCAGTTCGCCCGATGGAAGCGCTGATCCTGCTCGACACGACGGAGCTTCTGCGCGTGATGCCGCGCAAGCTGCATGCAGCATGGGCGGAGCTGTGCGGTACGAAAGCGCGGATGCCGCCGACGGTCGCCGATGAGTTCGCACCGGCCGGTGTGCTGCGGAGCAGGACCACCGCGCTCAGCGTGGCCGAGGAGCTGTTGCAGCCGGATGCGCCGGCCCTTGACGACGAGCGCCGGCAGCAGCTCGAACGCCAGGCTTGGTGGGCCGCGATGTGGCGCGACCCGGAGTCGCCGTACGAGAAGGTGGAGCTGACCGCCGCGCAGCGGGAGTTGCACACGACGCTGCTGATCAACTTGCCGCGCGAGTGCTTCCCAACGGCGAACCCGCTGCTGCTGGCCGACAACCGCGACACGCAGATTGTGGGGGAGACGCTCGCGCTGGGCGGCCAGATGCTTCTGACGAGCAACATGCGCACGATCGACCACATCCGGCTGAACGACTGGGCCGTGGACAACGGCGCACGATTCGGTTTCAAGCCCGAGCCTGTGGTGTTCCAGGCCGATGACCAGCTGGTGCGGTGGACGCACTCGCCTGCGGCGGTGGAGCGGTGGATCCAGGCCGGGATGCTCGCCTCGTGGCCGGCACGGGACGACGCCAGCGCCGAGCAGGTGATCCGAGCGACGGTCAAGAACATCGGGACCTTGGTGAGAAGCGGCGGACCACTGCCGAACGCGAGCGCGCGGCTGCTGAACGAACTCGAGAACCACCCGAATCCGGTCGACTTGGTCGAGCGGACGCGCCGCCGGTTCCCGAGCCCGACGGTCACAACGGACCGGACCCACCCGAGCTACCCCGACGCGGCGTGAACCGAAGGGAGCATCGCGACGCTGCCACCATCACCCGGCGCGACCCGAAGACATTGGCCGATCAAGGTCAACTCATAGGGTCGCTCATCAGACCGCAGCCGTTGGCCCGGGCCGGTCAGGATGGTGGGAAGTCCCGTCGCGATGCGGTCCAGGACACCGACGTACATCCGAACCATCATTCGCCGGGGTAGAGGGTTAGGGCCTCAGGGCCTCGACGACAGCGCCACCGCGATCATCGTCCCACGCGGGATCGCAACCCCGCGGCAGTCGACGTTCAACGATTGGTGTGGTTTCCGGATGGTGGCAGCTTGTCGATGAGGAACTTCCGTATCTGCTCAATGCGCGCGTCGAGGGCGTCGCCGGTAAGAAACTGATCCACGTTGCCCGGGTCCAGGGCCTCGGTTGCCTCCTGCTCGGAGACATCGAAGAACTCGGCGAACGCATCGGGGCCTGCGGCGATATGGATGCCGCCGGCGCGCGGCGTGGCGTACATCAGGAACCGCCCGTGATGCGCTGGCGGGGTGATCATGACGCTGAGCGTGTACGGCCGCACGAAGAGGCCGGCATCGTCCGCCATCCGGATGAAGCGGTCGAAGGGTTCGAGCACGTTCTCTGCCGCGGCGCGTCGTCGGATCGCATCGACGCTACGCTCGGGTCGCGGTCGGGACGGCGCGTCGGGGTGCTCTTCGATCACCTCGCGAATCAGGAGCTTGGGGCCGTCGGCGAGCTTGAACACCTCGAAGCTGACGACGTCTATCGAGAGGTTGAAGCGGCGCAGGAACTCCTGCATGCGCTCGAGTCCGTCGGAGCGACCAACGCCGACGAGTGTGACGGCGATCTCGCGCGGCCCGCCGTTGGCTTCGGCGTCGAGTAGCTGTCTCAAGCGCGCCGCGAGCATCTTGGCATCACCGAACTGCCCGAGGCCGGGCTCGAGCTTCGCGCGCAGGTCGTCGCCGGCGAGCCGTGCGAGCGATGCCGCGTAGTAGAGCGCCTGATGCAGCGCTCGGTCATCGAGGGGCCCGGCCTTGAGTTCGATGACCACCCACCGGTCCCGCGCGTCGATGGCAAGGAGGTCGAGTATTCCGTCGTCGATGCGCACCTGCCGCCCGACGATCGTCAGCCCGCCGCCGATAAGCTTGACGTCGGCCGTTATCCAGTCTTCGAGGTGTTTCTCCAGATCGAGATGGGATCGCTCGACCGGGCTCAGCAGGGGAGGAGTTTGCCCGCCGTTCGAGGTTCCGGACTCGTCGACGCGCCAGACCGCGAGGTTCGTCATTTGGTGGTTCTCTTTGCTGTCGGCAGTCGGACCCGCTCCTGCACGGCATGCATTTTGCCCTAATGGAATCTACCGCCGGGAGAGTTTCAAGTCGTGACCGAACCGTTGCGGCCCCCGCGCGGTGTTCGCCAGACTGTCCGTCCTCATGGATTCTTCTTGAGGCGGATGCGCATCTGATCGAGGCGTTCGGTGGCGGCGGAGATGAACCCGCTGGCCTCGGTCTTGCCGAGGTTCTGGAGGTTGTCCCCGGCCGGAACGCCGAGCTCGGCAGCGAGGGCGGGCTGCTGGTCGAGGAGGCGTTGCAGCCAGTCTTTCTGGCTGCCGGTGATCCTAGTCGCCGCCCCTGTGCCGTTCGCCTTGGTCTCGCCGGACTTGTCGTCCTGTTCCTTTACGAGCGGTTCGAGATTGAAGAGCGCTCGTTGGTCGTTGCGGGTCAAGCCGGCGACCTTGGCGTTGTACCAGGCGAGACTGATCTCGGTTTTGTTATTGACGGCATCGAGGAGCCAGGCGCCGGCGATGAACTTGCAGCGGTTCTGCCGTCTGCGCTCAGCCTTCGAGTCCTGCTTCTGAAGATCGCGGATACGGTCGGCGACCTTCTTGTCGTCTTCAGCGGCCTTGGCGGCGATCTCCGTGCGCTTCCGCTTGAGGTCCTCGATCTGCTCTTTACGAGATTTTTTCACTGATCGAGTGTAGCATGCTCAGCAGAAGGATGTTGATCTGCAGGATCGTCCTGAAGGCTCTTAGGTGGGTCGGCGGGAGTGCCGGCCGTGGCGCATCCGTATGCGTCCACGACCTCCAAAGGGCGCACTTACCGGTTTCTCTTTGAGAAACCGTCGTGCGAAAACAGAGCGTGAGATGTATTGTCATCTAAACGTGAAGACGGGAACACGTGCCGACGGCCAGTCGGCCGTGGCGAAGTACGCGTACATCAGCCGGACGGGCAAGTACGCCTGGGGATTCCACGACGACGTGGTGCACGTCGAGTCGGGGAACATGCCGTATTTCGCGACATCGGATCCACGCCTGTACTGGTCAGCGGCGGACGAGTACGAGCGTAGCAACGGCAGATTGTTTCGGTCGCTGACGGCGGCGCTTCCGAATGCTCTGGACTTCGACGCGCAGCTAATGCTTGCGCGCTCCTTCGCGGTGGACGTGACGGGCGGCGAGTTGCCGTACACGCTGGCGCTTCACGCCGGCGACGTCAATCGTGGAGGCACGCCCGACAACCCGCATCTGCACCTGGTGTTCTCGGAACGTGTTAACGACGGGGTGCTGCGCTCGGCGGAGGATTGGTTCCGTCGGGCGGCGGCGAAGGGGAGGGACCCGTCATCAGGCGGAGCGCGCAAGAGCACGCGGACGAAACCCCGGGAGTGGCTCATCGAGACACGGCATGCGTGGGCGGCGCACATGAACCGAGCGTTCGAGCGCGCGGGGGTGGCGGATCGTGCGACGGCGGACAGCCACTGGACGCAAGTGACGCGTGCGGCGGTTGCTGGAGATGTAATGGAGATGGAACGGCTTCTTCTGAACCCGCCGCCGCCGCACATCGGGCCGGCGGCGAAGCACCGCTGGGATGACCGAGACCTGGAAGAGATGCCGGACCGTTATGCGCAGCACGAGGAGGCGGTAGCCGCCGCCTGGGAGATCTGGTGGGCGCACACGAAAGACGTTGCGGAGTCCGAGATGGGCTGGACGCAGGTCGCGGAGTTAGATGCCCGGATCGGGGTGCTGGAAGCGGAGCAGCGGGTCGAAGATGCCGCGGCGGAACGGGAGCGGGAACGGCTGGAAGCAGAACGGCGTGAAGCTGATGAACAGCGGCGGATCGTTCTGGAGGAGCGCGAAGCGGCGGTCGACGTGACGTCGCAAGGACGCGCGTGGCGGATGGATACACAGCAGGAGGTCCTTGACGGGGCGGACCGCCCACCGACGTTGGATGAAAGGGAGCGGGTTGTCGAGAAGGTCGAACGCCTCGCGGCGGCGGAGGAGAAAAGGCACCAGGTTCGGATCGTGTCGGCGGCGCGTTCGGCGCTGCTGACCGACGCGGCGATCGAGCACATTCGCGTGGCGGCGGAGGAAGAACAGACGGATAACGGGTGGGCGGCGGTCGAGAAGGAGACGGTTGCGCGCTTGGAGCGGAAACAGGCCGCCGAATCGGCAGCCGAGGAAATCGGGCTCACCGCTGGCGTCGTCTACGCGTGCGCGCAGGAGGAGAACGGGGACGGGGTGGCGATGCTGGAACAGACGATCGCCATCTTCATGCGAGTGCGTCCGGCGGGACTCGGCATCAACGACATCGCCGTGATTCTCCGGGAGGCGGAGAACCGGCAGGGTTCGGGATGGCTGACCGCCGTCGAAGCGTCAGCCGCCGCTCGTGTCGAGCGCAAGGCTGCCGCCGAGGCGGCAGCACAAGATGCCGGTGTCGATGTGGCCGCCGCCTGTGAGACGGCTGAGTTCCTCAGCGAGGATCGGGTGGCGTTCCTGGAAGGTGCGACCGAGATTGCCGCTGAAGCCCACGGCGTACTCCTGAGCGGCGATGCGGTTCGGGACATCCATGCCGCGGCCGAGTCGGAAGCACGGGGTTCGGGCTGGCGGGCGGTGAAGGCGGCGACCGCGGTACACCTGGAACGGAAGCAGCTGGCCGAAACCCGCGCCCACGAGGCCGGGATCACCGATTGCGCCGCGGTCTACGCGGCCGCCCAGTCGCGCAACGCGGATCCGGTGGCTGCGCTCGAGGAGGCGACCAACAGCGCGCTGCGGGCGGCCGAGGAACGGGAGCGGCAGCTCGGGGCCGACCTCGCAGCGTTGCGGGAACGCCGGTGCGAAGGCGTGTCAGTCGGTGGAGAATGGTTCTATACCAGGAAGCTCGCGGAACTGGAACGGGGTCAGCGACAGAGCAGTCCGGAGCACAGAGAGCAGGCCCTGGCTTGGGCCGGGTGGCAGATGGACCGCCTCGATTCTCTTCGCGAGGAAAACGCCCTGGGTCTGTTCTTCCGGAAGCTGGAAGAACTCGGCGCAGGTCAGCGGACCGGGGACATCGAGGGGGCGCTCGACGATGCGGAGGAACAACTGCGCCAAGCTGCCAAGCGCCGACAGGGCCAGATCGAAGCACTGTCCAAGGACGAGCGGATTTTCTTTGCCAAGAAGCTCGATGCCCTCGAATCGTCGTGGCGCGAGACAGGGACGGCGCAGTCGGCGAACATTGATGATGCTCTCGACTACGCTCGGACTCAGCTCGACGCCCTCGATCGGGACATCGAGCGCCGCCGGATGGACATTCACGGGACGCGCGGTGACGGCTACGCGCGCCTGCTCCAAGCCGGCTTCGAGAGCGAGTCCAGGCAGCGAAAAGTACGGGCGCTCACCACCGTCGAAACTTATCTGCACGGAGACTTCGATCGGCAGGAGGAGAAGATCCGGACGCACGCCGCCGGCGAGGCCTTCCTGCGCCGCGGCCGGGTCGAGGTCCTCGGCGCCGACCGGCAGCCGGAAACGCTTGTGGAGCGCAGCGACGTCATCGTGGCTGCCGCGGCGTATCTGCGGCAAGCCGAAGCCGAACGCCGGGAAGCCCGGCATCAGATGGTCAGCGGCATTCGCGGCGGCTCCGAGCGTCTGCGCGCGGCCGGATGGGACCAGGCGCGAGCCGACGACGAGAAGGACCAGGCGCTCACCACCGTCGAGCGAGACCTCACCGCTGACTTCGATCGTCGCGAGAAAGCGCTTCGTACGGACAACCAGGGCGATGAGTTCCTGCGCCGGGCCCGTCTCGCGGTCCTCGTGGCGGACCGGGAAGCGGCAACCCTGGCTGAGCGCGGCCGCGTCATCGAGCGGGCCGAGATGGACCGGGAAGCGGCGCGTCGCCAGCAAGAGGAGGAAGCGGCCCGCCGTCGGGGAGAGGAGGCGGCTCGTCAGCAAGAAGAGGAACGGCAGCGGCGGGAGCTGGCCGGCCGCGAGGTCGCGATCCGCGCGACGTCGAGCGGGTCGCAGCGTCTGGACGCGGAACGGCGCGCGAAGTTCGGGACGACGAAGCGTTCATTGTCAGTCGACGAGGAGACGTCGATCGTCGAGGTGGTCGAGTTGCAGGTCACAGAGGACCTTGCTCAGCGGGAAACAGAGGTCACCGCCCGCGTCGGCGGTAAGGCGCTGCTGCGCGCCGTACCGAAGAGGCGCGGCCAGGCGGCCTCGTCCGGCAGCTTGGCGGAACGCGAGGAGACAGTGATGGCCGTCGAGCAGCGGCTTCGCGCGGCCGATGCGGTCGAAGCGCTGCTGCCGGCGACGGCACCGGATCCAACGCGGCTTGACTACCGCGTGCCCGCCGTTTCCAACGCGGCGTTGGATCAGGCGGTCACCGCCGATGAACCTCTGTTCGTCCAGGACGTCGTCTTCCTGTTGCGGGAGCGCTATGCGCACCGGGCGCACAAGCGCACCGATGAGGGAGGCTACGACGCGACCGCGCGTGACGAATCAGAACGGCGTTATCTGGGCAGCGCGCTGGCGAGCGCCTTGCAGTGGTGCGTGTTGAAGCTCCGGGAGCTGATCCTGAAGGCGTGCCACAAGGTCCTTGGCGGCCGCGGCGAATCGGGAGAGCGTGTGCAGGCGTCGCTCGCGACGGCTGGAGCGGATCGGCAGACGCATCAGCGCACGGCCGAATCGGCGGCCGCAGAGGTCGGCATCGACGTGGAGGCCTTCTGCGAAGCAGCCCGGGCGGATGGGCGGGACCAGGTGGCGGTCCTCGCGGAGGAGACGGCGAGACGCCAGCAGATGCTCGCTGCTGCTGCGGCCGTCGGCGTGGACTATCGGGCGGAGTACGCCGCGGCCGAGAAGAAGACGGCCGGTTCGGGGTTTGACGCCATCGCGGCGGCGACAGGCTCCAAGCAACGAGCCGCGGAACGCCAGCAGGAGGCTGAATCGACGGCGCGAGGGCTGGGCATCAATGTGGACGCGGTCTGCGCGGCGGCGCGGTCGAAGGGCGCGGATCCGCTGGCGGCCCTCGCGAAGGAGACGGCGAGGTGCCAAGAAATCATCTCTTACGCAGAGGCGATCGACTTTCCGAGACAGAGGTTCGACGCCGTCTGGGACGCGGCCGAAGCGAGGCGTCCCGGTTCCGGCTACACCGCTGTTCGGGCGGAGTGCGTACGGACGAAAGCACGCGAGGAGGTGCTGAAGGTGCTGCCATTCGAAGGCCCAGACCGCGCCCGTCCCGGCGCCCTGGTGGTTGCCGTTTCCAGCGAGCCGTCCAGGGACCTGCTGCAGCAGGTTGAGGACGACGAGTTCGTGCACGGCATTCTGAGCGAGGTGCAGGCCGAGTTGCCCGGCAGCGCCGAGCAGCGGGAGCAGGCCGAGGACTTTTACCATCAGCGCCAGACCAAGATCGAGTACAAGAAACTGGAGAAGGACCGTAGCGGGTGGTTCTCGTCGACACCGACGAAGGAGGAGGCGAAGCAGTCGGTGCTGGAGCGCTTCGTTCCGACTCTGGCCGCACGGGTGCGTAAGGCATGCGATGTGCACGACCTCGACAGTCTGAGAGTCCGGGCGAGCGAAGAGGATCGGGTGCGCCGCGTGGTGGCGGCGCTGGCGACAGCTCTGCCGCAGGGGAAGCCCTACCCTGGTTACCCTGGTAGCAGCAGTTCACAGAAGATAGCCGTCTCCGACGAGCGCCTGAACCGGATTGTGGCCAGGACCCGCGACACGTTCATCAAGGACGTCATCGCCAGCGAGTTCCTGGAGGGCTTGAGCTTTGACGCCTATGGTCGCTCCCGAGCCGAAGAGGACTATCTCGATCCGCGCATCAGAAAGAAGGAGCAGTCGGGACTGCGGCGGGAGCAGGCCGAGGCGGCTGTGCACGAGGAGTACGATGTGGAGCTGCTCCGGCGCATCGAGGCGGTCTGCCGCGAGGTGCAGCTGCGGCCGGCGGCCGAAGTCTGGCGGGAGCGCGCGCGGGCAAAAGCAGCGTCGGCGTCCCCGAACCCTGCTGTCGCGCCGAGCCCAGCTCGCGGCGCCGGCGAACGAGCGCGTAGCACTGACCGGAACTGGTCCCGCTGATGCCCCCTTGCGGGCGACTGCGCCTCCCGGAGTCGGCGCAGGAACGACTGGGTACCCAACCGAACTGGACGGCCACGATCCTGAAGCCGCTGGACACGATCGAGTGCCGGGACGCGATCGTGACGGCCGACAACGCCGAGCCCGAATGGCCGCAGGCCCAACGTCGTGATCGGCAACCCGCCGTTCCTCGGCGGCAAGCTACTGATCCACGCACCTGGGCGAGGACTACGTGTCGCGGATGTTCGCGACCTACGCCGGCCGCGTGCCGGCCGCGTGCCGGCCTGGTCTGCTACTGGTTCGAGAAGGCGGGCCGGCAGATCGCCTCCGGCCAGGTGGCCCGAGCTGGACTCGTCGCGACGAACTCCATTCGGGGTGGTGCGAACCGGCGGGCGCTGCAGGCGGCGACCAACACGCGGCCTATCTTCGAGGCGTGGAGCGACGAGCCGTGGGTGATCGACGGCGCAGCGGTGCGGGTGTCGCTGGTCTGCTTCTCGCGCGCCGGCGACGAGTCCTTGTCAGGGTACCGACACCATTCGTGCTCTGATACACGCTAACGGCTCGGCCTGAGCCCTCTGGTGGTCATGAAGCTGTAGAGCGCGGTCCGGGACACGCCCGTGAGCTTGGCGATGGCGGTCTTCGAGACGCCCAGCTCGAGGAAGCGCCGGATCTCGTCCTCCTTGCCGTCGAGCCGTGAAACGCCCAGCGACCCCTTCGGGCGGCCGAGCTTGCGGCCCGAGGCCCTGGCCTTGGCAAGGCCCTCGCGGGTGCGCTCGGAGATCAGGTCGCGCTCGACCTCGGCGAACAGCGCGAAGAGCGTGGTCATGACCTTCGTCTGGATGTCGCGCTTGCCCTCGACGCGGATGTTCTCCTTCAGGGCCACGAAGGCGACGCCCGCCTTGGCGAGGGCGTCGAGCACGGCGACGACCTGACCCAGCGACCGGCCGAGCCGGGAGAGTTCGGTGACGACCAGACGGTCGCTGGGCTGCAGGGCGTTCGTCAGCTCGTCCAGCCGGCGGCGCTTCTCGGAAGCCTGTCCGGAGGCGGTCGCCTCGATGAAGTCGTCGATGTGGAGGTCGTGCTTCCGCGCGTACTCCAGGATGGCGAGGCGCTGGCTGCTCGCGTCCTGCTGCGGGGTCGAGACGCGCAGATAGGCGACGGTCTTCACGGCCTGTCCATGGAATGCAGCGTCGGGTATTGTATCTGACAGATGCGGGACATGGAACGCGTCATGTTCCCTGCTGCTGATCGCCCTGCGGCGGGGCCCCCACAACCGGTTGGGTTTCGCGTGCCAGGTCGCCTTCGTGCGTGTGCTCGGCAGATTCCCCCAACAGACGCCCCTGGAGATCGACGGGGAGATCCTGAGGTTCGCGGCCCTGCAGCTGGGTGCCGACGCCGAGACGATCCACGCCTACGCCAGCCGGCAGCAGACGGTCTCGGAGCATCAGCAGCGCATCGGCGAGTACCTGCGTCTGCGCGCTTTCGATGCCGCCGCCGGAGAACGGCTGGCGCGGTTCCTCGAGGACGAGGCGTTGCGGCTCGAGCGGACCGCCTCGCTGCTGGCTCGGGCGCGCGCCTGGCTCCGCGACGAGCACGTTCTCGCACCGTCCGATCCGGTGTTGCGCCGCGCGATAGGGGCGGTCCGACACAAGGCCCTGACGTTGCTGACGCAACGCATGGCCGAGCGCCTGTCGGCACCGATGCGCGAAGGTCTTGATGCGTTGGTCGCCGTCGACGACGACCAGCCGCACTCGCCCCTGAACCGGATCAAGGCGAGCTCGTCGAACCCGTCGGTCGGGGGCATGAAGCGGCTGCTGGCGCGGCTGGAACTGATCGAGGCGACCGGCGTGCTGGAAGTCGAGGTGGACTGGGTCAACGGCAACTACCAGCGGATCCTGTTCCACAGCGTGCGAACCGCGTCCGCCGACCGGGTGCGCAGGATGGCGGCCCCACGCCGTCACCTCGCGCTGATGTGCTTCCTGCACCAGACGTGGCGCGACACGCTCGACCAAGCCGTCGACATGTACGGCAAGCTCCTCGACCGCAATCGCAAGCTGGTCGAGACCCGCCTCGACGACATGCTCAAGGCGCAACGCCACGCCGTCGACCGGATCGTTCACCGCTACCGCCAGCTCGGCGCGGTGCTGCTCGATCCCGACGTCGGCGACGACGAGCTGCGGGTCCGGCTACTGTCAACCGTGCCCGAGGCGCAGCTGCGCGAGGACCAGTCCGACCTGGTGAACTGGACGCGGGGCGACCGGAAGGCCCGCTTCGAGCAGACGGCCGAGCGGCACGCCGGGCTGAGCCAGTTCGCCGGGCCGTTTCTGAGCAGGATGAAGTTCGTCGACGAGCAGGGCGAGGGGACGTCGCCGACGCTGTCGGCGCTGCGGGCCTACCGCGAACACCGCGCGGCGGGGCGCCGCGGCGCTCCGCCCCATGCGCCGCTCGACTTCGCCCCGGCGGCGCTGCAGCCGCTCATCCGCCATGACGGCGTGACGGACCGCCGACGCTGGGAGAGCGCATTGTTCCTCAAGGTGCGCGACGAGATCCAGACCGGCAACCTCGCCATCGACGGCGCGAAGAACTTCGGCCGGTTCGAGGCGTTCTTCCTGCCCGCCGCGCGGGTGGGAGCAGGTCCGCGAAGCGTTCTGGGTGCGAACCGGGTTCCCCGTCGATCCCGCTGCGGCGGTCGAGCAACTGAAGGCGCGTCTGTCGGATGCGTTCGACCGGTTCCTGGAGGGTGTCGCTGACAACCGGCAGGTCGCGTTCGACGACGACGGGTGGCGGTTGAAGACGGACGCGGCCGAGCAGCCCGACCCGGCGTAATCGGACCGCCTCGCCGAGCTCCACGGCTGGCTGGACGCCCGCAGCCGCTCGATCCGGCTCGCCGACCTGCTCATCGAGGTCGAGAACGACCTCGGGTTCAGCGTCCACTTCCAGCAGCCCGGCGAGAAGCGGGTCAACCCCGGGGAGGTGTGCGCGCTGCTCGCCGCGATCCTCGCCCACGGCTGCAACCTCGGCCTCTACACCATGGAGAAGGTCGCCCCCGACATCGCTTACAGGCGGCTCAAGTACGTCAGCGACTGGCGTCTCGTCGAGGAGAACCAGCGGGCCGCGCTCGCCGCCATCGTCCACGGCATCTCCCGCCTCGACGCCGCCGGCCATTGGGGCGACGGCACGACGTCGGCCAGCGACGGACAGCGCTTCGCCATGCCGCACAAGGTGCTGCAGCGAACCTACAGCACGCGCTTCAACGACTTCGCGCTCGAGTTCTACTCCTTCGTCGCCGACAACTACGCCCCGTTCTACAGCCGCCCGATCGAGTGCACCGACCGCGACGCGCCCTTCGTGCTCGACGGCGTGCTCTACCACGAGAGCGACCTCAACCTCGAAGAGCACTACACCGACACGCACGGCTACACCGAGATCAACTTCGCGGCGGGGGCCCGCGAGGTCTACGACCAGATGAACGCGTGCTCGTGCCTGACCTTGATTCTCGGGAGATCTCACGGCTGGCCACCGCGCCGGACTTCCCGGTCGACCCCCGATCTGCTGCGGCATGTCAGCCCCCTCCTCCCGCAAACAACCCGGTCGAGAAGCGGCACGACGTCATCCGGCGACCTGAACCAAGCCCGGCCTCGATGGCCCTGAGGAGCTTTCACGGCCGGGGTGCGTCGGGCTGGCCATCGAGGCTTCGCCTCAAACGCCTATTCTCCGCACAGCGCAGCCAGCGGATCCGTACCGGCGGCGCGGCGCGCCGGGAGCCAGGCGGCGGCGGCGGCGGCGGCGAGCAGCATTAACGAAACCGTGGTCAACGTGGGGATGTCGAACGGTGGTACGTCGACAAGCAAGCTCGTGAGTAAGCGCGAGAAGGGTACCGACACGAGCAAGCCCACCGCGACGCCAGCGCCGGCGATGCCGACGGCGCCACGGACCACCATCCAGCGAACGTCGCCCGGCTCTGCGCCGAGCGCCATGCGCAGCCCGATCTCGTGCGTCCGCTGCGCCGTCGCGACAGCAATCACCCCGTAGATGCCAAGCGTGGCGAGCGCCAGGGCAACGATGCCAAACAGCGCAGCGAGGGTGGTGACGAAGCGCCGCGACGCGAGCGTGTCGGCGAGCAGCTGCTCAAGCGTCCCAATGCTGTAGAAGGGCTGCAGCGGATCGGCGGCCCACACCACGTCCTGAATCGCAGGCACAGCACCCGCCGGGTCCCCGCTTGTGCGCACGACATAGGTCATCGAGCCGTCGGCGTACTGCGCGTGCGGCAGGAAGAGCTCCGGGCGCGGTCCGCTATCGAAGCCACGGGGACGGATCGCGCCCACGACGCCGACGACCTCCGCCGTCAACGTTTGGCCGGAAAGCTGCACCGACACGCGCTCGTCGATCGGGTCCGCGTTCGGCCAGTGACGCCGAGCCAGCGTCTCGTTGATCACCGCCACGAGCGGCCGCTCGTGGTCGTCGCGCTCGTCGAACCACCGTCCAGCCCGGAGCGGGATGCGCATCGCCTCGAAGTAACCCGGGGTGGCCAACGATACGGTCGTCGTCACCTCCTCGCCGGGCGGGGGCGGCGGTCTGTCATGGAACGTCAACGCGCTCTCGCGGGTGATGTCGGCCAGCGCTATCGGCAGCGCCGACACGGCGCCCGCCTCCGCAATGCTCGGCAGCGCTCGGATGCCCCGTAGCGTCCGGCGGAAGAAGTCGGCCGTCGCCGCGCGACCCGCGTCGGGGTAGTGGAACACCTGCAGCGCCACGACATTCGCCGGAATGAAGCCGAGGTCAACGCTCACGAGCCGGGCGAAGCTCTGAACGAGCAGGCCCCCGCCGACGAGCAGCACCAGGGCCAACGCGACCTCTGCTGCAACCAGCGTACGACGCAACCCCGTTCCAGTAGTCCCTGAGCGCTGCTCCCGAAGGAGGCCGTGCGCGCCACGCCGAAGGACGTGCAGAGCAGGAGCGGTTCCGAACACGAGGGCAGTCACGACAACGAGGCCACCCGCGAAGGCCAGCAGTCGACCGTTCACGGCAATCTCCGGAAGCCGCGGTACATCGGCCGGCATCAACGCCACGACCACGTCGAGGGTCCATGCGGTAAGCAAGATTCCGCCCACGCCGCCGAGCGCCGCCAGCACTGTGCTCTCCGTCAGTAGTTGGCGCAGCAGACGACCGCGGCCACCGCCTACCGCCGTCCGCACCGCGAACTCCGCCGCGCGCCGCGTGCCCTGCGCCAGCATCAGGTTGGCGACATTGATGCAGGCGATCAGCAAGACGAGCGCCACGAGACCCTGGAGCAGCAACAGCGTCGGCTGCAGGTGCTCCACTTGCCGTGCCTGGAGGGGGACGATGCGCACCCCGACGTCTTCGTTGGTCCGCGGATAGGTTGCAGCGAGTCGCGCCGCGACGGTGTCCATCTCGGCCTGTGCGGCCGAAAGCGTGGAGTCCGGGCGGAGCCTACCGATCACGTGCCACCAGCCATTGCCTCGGCGAAATGTCTCCCACTCCGCTATCGCCTTCGGTACGTAGAGATCGCGCGCGCCGCGCCCGCGCTCGAGGCCGAGCTCAAACTCGGGGCCGAGCACACCGACTATGGTGTAAGGCTCGCTGTCTAGCACGAGCGAACGGCCGATGACGCCGGTGTCCCGGCCGAAGCGTCGTTGCCACAGTCCATCTGTCAGGACGACTACCCCGCTACCGGTACGGTACTCGTCCGGCCGGAACGTCCGCCCGTGGGCGGCGCCCACGCCGAGCAGACGGAAGAACCCCTCGGTGACCAGCGACGCGTAAAGCACCTCCGGCTCGCCAGCACCGGTGCGGTCAAAAGAGTACGGCTCGATGGCCGCTACCCGCTCGAAGGACGTCGTCTGTGCGCGCCAGTCGACGAAGTTCGCCGGAGACGCCTCGACCGGCTGGTTGCCGCTTCGGGGATCGGTCTCCCAGAGAGTCACAAGGCGACTCGGGTCCGGGAACGGCGGCGGCTGGAGAAGCACAGCGTCGACAACCGAGAAGATGGTCGTGGTGGCCCCGATTCCGAGGGTCAAGGTAATCACGGTCGCCGCCGTGAACCCTGGGTTCCGAATGACCAGCCGCAGCCCGTGGCCGACGTCCTGCAGCGCCTGCTCGGCCAGCGTCCCCATTCGCACGTCTTCACGCATTCGTTCCCCTCCGCTCCGTGCCAAATCCGCGCACCGAGAAAGTCCCCAGCCGAGCCCCCGCCGGGACCTGAACCCTCAGTCTACGTCGACGACGATGTCTCCCGAACCAGTGCGCAACACCACGCGAGGCCCACCCTCACCGGCGATCCCGTAGAGTTGCCCCGTCGCACGGGCTTCGACGTCAATCTCATGATTCGCGCTCACCGTACCCACCCGCGTGTGTGCATCGACCTCAAAAGCCGCATCGCCCGGCATCGCGACCTGAATATCCCCCGACCCGGCCGTCAGCTCCCATGTGCCCTCTGGCGCCCCTTCAACCTCGATGCGCCCACTTCCCGTGTGCGCACGCACCGCCCTGCCAGGCCGCCCGATGCTGATCGCTCCCGCTCCAGTTCGCGCGTCGACCTCGCCGGCGACCCTGCGCAATTCCACCCTGCCCGAATTCGCCGCCACCGTTACGTCGCCGGCGATGTTCGCCACCGTCGTGGCACCGGCGCCGTTCCTTACTTCCAACGGGCCTCGGATACCTCCCACGACTACCGTCCCCGATCCAGTGTGCAGTCGCACCTTGGTATCCACTGGCACTACAACCCGATAGCTGACGCCCACTTGTCGCGCCTCGCCGCCCCCATATCCAACCCGCAGGACTCCACCACTGACCCCGACCGGCGGCCTGGCCGCAATGGCGCGCACCCGCTCCTTCACCACGTCGCTCCCGTCCGGCGTCCAGCGGTCCGCGTAGCCGCGCACCCACGCGCTGATCCGCGCCTCGCCTGGCTTCCCGGCCCGCACCTCGATTCGCCCGCTCGTCGTACGCACGTCAAGCTCTGTTCCGTCCACAATCGCCAACGTGCGCTCGAACCGCCCCTCGACCACCTGCCCCTCGGCCGCTGCTTTGCCGACACCCGCCGCCGCCAGAACAACCGCGACTCCGGCTACCCACACATTCATGGTCGCCCCTCCTCCCTTCCGTGCACACTCCCTGCCCAACTCGCCGGCCGCCGAATCGACGGTCATCGTTCTCGATCTGTCTCCGGTCGACCAAGAACGACCGGAACCAACGGCACTTCGTCCACGCCGTCGATCTCCAGATATCCGCTCAACGCGTTGTCGATGAACCCTCCCAACGGACAGCACCCCAACTCCATCTGGCTCGCCAGGAGCCCCAGGTTGTGCACCGCCTCGCCGGCCTCGATCAGCACCAGTCTATAACCGCGGTCCCCGTACTTGACGGTTGTACGCGGCAAGAACGCGGCGATGAAAATCACCGCCCCGATGTTCTCCACTGTCTCGATATCTTCCAACCACACAATCTCACTGAGCCGTGCGGTGGTTCCCCCATCGTCTCTCCTAATCACATCCAGACAATGCTCCTCCACGTTGTAGTGATAGACGCCGGCCTCCAGCCCCGCTACGTTGACCGCCGTCACGTAGAACTCCAACGGATACAGGGCCCCGCCGGATGCGATCGGCCGCGCACCACCGCCCCTTCCCACCCGACCGTACGTCAGAAACAGCAGCCGCGCCAGATCACCCAACCCCACCGCTTGCCGGCTGTACCGTCTCCGCGACCGTCGCCCAACAATCGCCCTCTCCACAGTGTCCCGGGGCTCGACTGGCGGCAACTCCTGGCGGTCCATTAGCGAGTACACCTTATAGGGTCCCGCCGCAAGATGATGCATAACGTCGGACTTCAAGAACGACGCAGCCAGCGTTCCCGCCGTCCTCTGACTGAGCGGCGTAAGCTTCGTGTTCTCGTGGAACACCTCACACAGCGAGCTGTTCAGGTTCACACCGCGATGCAGGCGGCCGCCCGCCAGCTTCTTCACAACGCACCGATTCCATCTGAGCACGAGGGTGCCACTCCTCTCTCCCGCAAGCCGCTAGGGAAACGGATGCGGGTCCGGATTGATGCTGCTCGACGGTTCCCATCCGTCATCCGCCCACCGCAGCTTCGCGGGCACGGTATGCAGACGCTCGACGCCGAGATATGGAAAGTTGTGATTGCCGTGCAGCGGCACGAGCCCGGGAACCAGCACTCGCACGACTCGCAGCCCGACGTCACTCACGTCGGGGGTCGTAATATCCAGCGCGAGCACCTCGTGACCGATGGCGTCGAGCATCCGCACCAGCGTCTTGATGTCACCCAGAGGTCTGCCGGTGGACACATCGGGAAGATCCGTCAGGCGCACCGCCCGGATTGCGTCGTTGCAGAACTTCAGGTTTCTTTCGATAAGTTGCGGTCTCTTGCTGTACAGCGTGTAGTGATGATCGAACGTCCGCACGTCACTGTGGTCTGTCGCCGGCTCCCAGTCCGCCAACTGGTTCCTCAGGTATCGCATGTACGGCATGCCCTGACCGATCTCGCGAACGCATTTCGCAATGGCCCCCCGAGGAGACGTCCGCGTTACAGACGCCACGCACACCGCTGGGCCGTACTCCATCGGCCGCCGAAGGATGCCGAGCACGCAAGGCACGGGAATGTCTAGAGTGATGTCGAAGATACGCAGGTCAACAGCCGGATGGTCCGTCATGAAGCGCGTCGCGATCTCGTCGGCAAGCGCCTCGTCGTCAATGTGAATCTGCGGGCCCACTCGTCGCCGTAGCCAGCTGATGGTGAAGGCGTCGCGTTCAATAACCTCGGTCAGCCCGCTCAGCACCGCCTCCTCCAAGGTTGCGCCCGCCGCTAGACCCGTTGAGGTGTTCCGGCCAATGAGCGTCTCGCCGTCGACCGGCTCGTAATTCAGGTAAACGAAGCTTGCTGGCACCAGTGCGGGCCGCGAGCGTGTCAATGAATAGGCCCACACCCAACTGATCCGGGTGTCGTTCCCGAAGTACGCGAGTCGCACGGACGGCGGTGTTTCCCGGACCTGCTGCTCGCTATAGAGACGTAGCATGTCGGGTCGCACGGCGTCGTCCGCGAACTCGTTGTAGGTGCCGGTAACGAAGTCCGCTCTGTCGAACCAGTACATGCAGTAGCGCTCCACCGCCTCACCGACCGTCGAGGCGATGGCGGTCTCGATGTCGGTGCCGGCCCCTCCCGCCTTCGGGGAGTTCTCGATCCCCGCGACGCGCGCCAAGTCGCCGGAACTGACCCCCATGGCCAGGACGGCAGGGTCCTGGGCTCGGTACTGGCCGGGCTGCAGCTGCTGGATGAGTCCGACCTTCGAGGAGAGTATCCTGGGAAGGATGTCTATGGTTACACGAGGAGCGCTGTACGGTACGTCACGAAGCTCAAGCTCTACGCGTCTTGGTGCTGCCATAGGGCACGTCCTTCCACGGAAAGACACCCGGCCGAGAGTAGGCGTCGTTCTCAAGGCGGGGAAGCTTCAGCACTTCGTGGATCTCCGTGTCGAGGGTCCACAGGTTGACACTGAGAAACCGACCGGCGAGCGCCGGTACGGCGAGGCCGGTCACGTGCTTTACGAGCTCCGTAACCGCGACGCCAGCGAGGGTGCTGGCAAAGGGGCGTAGGCTGCCAACGTCGGTCGCGCCCCCGTCGAGGGTGCGTGCGTGTTGATCGAACGCGACGTACAGGTCATAGTGGGCCATGTTCACACGGAGCCGTCCTTCGAAGCTGACGTACGAAGCGGTATCGCCGGGGACGAAGAGGGGCCCGACCCAGCCTTCCATCTGGTCAATCAAGCGGACGAGCAGCCAGGGGACACGATGTGTCTTGGAGAATGCGTCGACGGCCTCGAGCAACTCGGGATCGTGTGCCGTCTGGGCCACGACCAGGGCCTTGGGTAGCGGGTCAAGGCAGTGCGGCGGGAGGATGGACTCCCGGTCAAGCTGGAGGACTTCCGTCGCGCCCGTGACGTCGGACTGCTGATGATCGCGCGGAAGTAGAGCAGTGACCTGCCCAAGTCCGGCTGTTGCGAGACTGCCACATAGGGCGCCCGCCAGGGAACTGGCCCCGGCGACGGCGATTCGGGACCGAAGTAGAAGGGCTTGGTACTTGGCGCCACCGTCGGACGTAAAGCGTGAGAAGAGCTTGATCTGGTCGCGGTACGAATCGAGTTGGGCGGAAGTCAGTCCGGCGTCGTCCGCGTTCTCGATGAGACCGGCGGCTTCGAGCTTGTCGAGGAGCTCGGCGCCCGCATTGGGGTCCAGGCCCGCCTTATCGACCGCCTCGAGCACTTGGGCCTGGGGGGTGCTGCCGTTGAGGAAGGGCAACACGACGCCGAGACATCGCACGGCGTCCTTGTCCTGAAGGCGAAGGGACCAGAACTCGCCGTCGCCTCCGCGAACGCCCCATGTGCGCTCGTTGATGGGGTAGACGGTCAGGAATGTCTTCAGCCGAGGTTTCGGAGTCAAGGGCATGTCGCTCCTTTGGGATCGGGCGAGGCCGCATCAGCGTGTCGGCGACATTGGCGGATGGCAACGCTCAGAACTCAGGGATTGTCGCCGACGCCGGACGCATTGCTGTTGCAGCACCCGCTATTGGAATTGGAACTGCTGCAGCCGCCGAGGACGTCGAAGGACGGGTGCAAGTCGGACTTGGGGTCAGGGTGTCTTTCGAGAGCGAAGAGCTGCTTGCCCGAGGTGTTGTCGCGTGGCATGGTGCTTCCTCCTTCTGGTGGGGCCACCGCCGCTGATGCTGTGTGCCTCGCCTTATACTTGTATAGAGGGAAGGAGGCATCGCAGGATTACAAAATTTTTTTGAGGCCACGCTCTAAAGGACGTACCGCGGCTGCTTCGGCGCCAAACGCCGCACCTTGGCGGTGCGACGGTCCCGGGGTGGCTGGCGCGCAGGAGGCCCTGCCGGTCGTGCGCAGACAGGTCCGGACGCGCGCCCCGCGGCAGCGCTCCCTTCAGCGTCACGTCCACTGTCACCGTCCCGTTCTCCACCGCCGGGTCGATGCGCACCACACGGCCCGGAATCACGCCGTTCCGCGTGTCGACCGACGCGACCTGTCCGATCTGCACGTCCTTTCGCTTGCGTCTCCGCGATCCGCAGCTCCGCCTTCAGAACGGTCGGGTCCCCAACCCGCGCCAGCTTCGCGGCCATCGTCGCCTCCGACAGCCGCAGGCGCCCGATGGTGCGCCAGGTCCGGGGTACCCTGGGACGCTGGTGCCGGAGGAGATCCGCTGGATCCCGGCGACGACGGAGGGGAACGTCGAGCGGATCGGGTTCTGCAGCTGAATCAGCGGGCGGTCATCCATCGTGGCAATGCTCCGTTCGTGATACCGACTGGCCCCGACAGCAACAACTCCCTCTACCCCTGCCGCAGCACGTGCGAAGGCTCGACGCGCACGGCGGGACCCGCCGCCGCGAGGCCGGCCCCGACACCGGCCAGGACGAGCACGCCGATCGCCGTCGCCAGCGTCGCCGGGTCGTGCGGCTGCAAGCCGTACAGCAGCGTTCCCAGGGCGCGCCCGAGGCTGCCGAGTGCCCCGACGGCGACGCCGAGGCCGACGACCCGCAGAACGCGCCGCACCGCATCGCCCAGCACACGCCCGCGCGTCGCCCCGAGCGCCATCCGGATGCCGACGGCCACCCGCTGCCGCCGCATCGCCAAGAGCGTCACCGCCGTACAGGCCGACCGCCGCCAGCTCCGCTCAGGGCGGTGTAGATGGCGAAGGCGCCCCGGACCGGGTTGAGCTGGCCGTCACGTCCCAGCGGGAAGTACACCGCGGGACGGGTCGTGTCGCGCAGGGACGCGGAGAAGACGTTCCCGACGACGCCGACGATGACATGCCGTTGATCCGGCTCGTGCAGCACGCCTATCGTGCGGCCCAGGGGGTCCCGCTCGTCCCCGAAGTACCGGCTGACGAAGGCGTCGTTGACGATGGCTACGGGCCGCAGCGATGTCCCGTCCTCGCAACAGCGGCACTCCGTAGGTGGCGAACCAGTCAGGGCTGACCGTGGCGGCGTCTACCCAGCGTTCCTCCTCAGCGATGTCGGGCGCGTCGCATCTCAGGTCGAGGAGGCTCCGGCCACGCGGCGTTACCGTGTATTTCCGCACGAATCGTGTCGGTACCCCTACGACACCCCGCACGTGCGCTACGTCCGGCGGCCGTTCCAGCGGGAACCGGACTTCGGGGCGGCGAGCGTCAACTACGCGCTCAAGGACCTGCTGGCCAGCGCGGAAGACCCGCAGGGCGGGCGGCAGATTCCCGACCGGGCGCGCCTGAACGGTCGGTCGTGATACGACAACCGGGCAGACCCCATGTCGAGCCGCCAGACCCGGCGCCGTCGGAGCGCCTCGCCGAGCTACACCGTCGTCCGAACACACGCGGAACTGGTCGGGAGCCGCCGCACCGACGACCTGGTAGTCGACCGCGCGGACGGTTGCCTTGGTCTCGGGTTTCACGGTCGTGAAGGCGTTGACGATCGTCACGTGCGTGCCGTTGCCGTCGTGCAGGGTGTCGCCAGGATCGGAAGGGGAGTCGTCATCGAGGGCTCCACCTTGATGTCCGTGCTGGCGAGGTCGCCGATCGTCGAGCCCCCACCACGGGCGTGTCCCGTACCGCCCTCTACAGCTTCATTAGCACCCCGATGGCGGAAGAGCGCCTTCGACCTCGCCAGGGCCCGACACACGAAACGCCTCCGGCCCTGGCGGTGGCTCACCGAACCGGTGTCCACGTTCCGGGTCTGGCTCGCCACGGGCCGCCTCTCCCTGGCGAAACGGGCCCGGTGGAACCGGCGCGCGGAGGCTGCCGCCGCTGCCGACCCGCTGCTGTCGGCCCTCGACCCCCACCAGCGGCGGGCCGCCGCGTGCTTCGAAGACCGGGCGATGGTTACCGCTGGCGCCGGGTCCGGCAAGACCCGGGCGATGGTGGCGCGGGCGGGCTACGCCGCCCGCCGCCTCGGCACGCCGCCCGAGGGATCGCCTTCATCACCTTCACGAACAAAGGCTACCGAGGAGATCCGGCAACGGACGCGCGAACGCCTGCCGGGCCTCCAGGTGGGCACGATCCACCAGATCGCGCGCCGGGTGCTGAAGCTCGTCGACGGCCGCACCGTCCAGCTCTCGCCGATGGCCGGAGGACGACGGCCTGCTGCGGCGGCGGGTCGCCGGCTGGATCCGCGAGGAGATCGACCGCAACCCGGGGCTCGCCGCCGTCCTTCACTGCGGCGGAACGCGCGCTCCGCCGCAGTGAAGGACGGCGAACTGGTTGAACGCCACCGCATCCCGCCCGACGGCCGCGAGGTGAAGTCACGCGGCGGGGGCCGATGCCCCGCCGGAAGACCTGAGGGGCTATCGGCCCGACTTCTATCTGCCGGACGACCCGGAGGCGCCTGTGACGGCGAACGGCGGCGTCTGGCTCGAGCACTACGCGCACGACCGGAGCGGCCGGGCGCCGGCGGAGTTCGCCGGCTACGAGGAGGCGCGCGCCTGGAAGCGGCGTCTGCACGATAGCCTTTCGACGCGCTATGTCGAGACCTCCTTCGGGAACCTGCAGCGCGCCTGTGACGGCGACGGGCCGGGCATGGCCGACGTACTCGTCGAACGGCTGCGGGCGGCGGGCGTCGATCTCGACGATCCGGGAACGGTGGACGGTCGAAGCGACCGACGACGTTGGCGACGGCTCGGACGCCGGGCTCGGCCCGCTGACGCTGGAGGTCGACGCCTGGATAGGCGCGGTGCGCCGCCGGCCTGCCGGATGCCCGCCGCCCACGGGGCGCGCCGACGTCGAGGCGCTACGGCGCATCGGCCGCGCCCGTGCGACGGCACTATGAGCAGGAGCTCGCCGATACGGGCACCACCGACCACGACGGCACGATCCTCGAGGCCACCGACGCCGCGCGCCGGCGGCCGGACCTGCTGCCCTGGCGTCACGTGATCGTCAACGAGTACCAGGGCGTGAAACCCGGCGCAGGCCGCCTTCGTCCACGCCCCTGACGACGCCGAAGGGCCCGGGGCCCGGGGGCGAGGGCGCCACCCTGATCGGGGTCGGCGACGACTGGCAGGCGATCTTCGGGTTCCAGGGCGGCGTCTCGCTGATTCGGACGACGGCCGACCCGGCCGGGGCCATGCGGACGCTCTGCGAACCGATCACGCTCGTCAACGGGTATCGCTTCGGGCAGGGGCTCGCCGACGCCACGAGGGCCATCGTGACGAAGGATCCGAAGGCCCGCGACCGGCGGGTCCGCGGCCTCGGGCCCGAGCCGGTTGGCGGGGTGCCGCCGGTGTCGGTCACCTGGGCGAAGCCCACGCCGGCCCTCGCGGCCGAGCTCGGGCCGACGCCGACGACAGCGGCCGTGCTGGCCGCCTTCGCGCACTGGATACCGGAGCACGAGGCGGCAACCGAGGCGGCGGCGGCTGAGCCCGTCACCCGTGCTCGTGATGGGCCGCCGGAACATCGATGTGTCGGACCCGCCGCTCGGCGGCGGCGGCGGGGCGGGGCTCGACCGCCGCCGCCTGAAACGCGGCGTTGAGGTCGAGTCCCGGACGATCCACGCCGCCAAGGGCACCGAGGCGGACTACGCGGTGTTGATCGACTCCGGGATGCCGAGCTGGGCGACCGCGCCCGCCCAAGCTCGCGCTCGACCGCGCCTTCGCGGCCGAGACTGGCGGAGGCGCGATCTCGTTGCGGGAGGAGGAGTGCCGGCCGGAACGGACGGCACTCCTGATGATCGGTCCCGAGGCGAAGTCCAGCGTCCGCGAGTCATTCGGACCTGAGAAGTCCCCAGACCGGGATGCGGACCGCGCGCACGGCGGGCACGAGGCACCCGGCCGCCACGGCCGTCAGGACGACCAGCACCGCCGTGCCCAGCACGACCCAGTCGTGCGGCGACACTTCGTAAAGCAGCGCCGCCATCGCCCGGCCCGCCACGGCCGAGACGCCCAGGCCGAGAACGACCCCGATCGCCGCCGGCCGCATGCCCTGCCGGAGCACCATCGCGACCAAGCGGGGTGCGCCGCCGCCGAGGGCGAGGCGAATCGCGAATTCGGTCCGCCGCCGCGCCGCCCACGTCGCCACCACCCCGTAGACCCCGAGTCCCACCAGCAGCACGCCCGCCAGCGCGAAGGTGGCGGTCAGCGAGAACTGGGCGCGGCGCAGGGCGACCGCGCGCGCCAGGACAGCGTCCATCGTCCGGAAGTCGTGCGCCGGCGCCAGCGGGTCGACCCGCCGGACCGCCTCGGTCATCGACGCGGCCATCGCCGTCGGATCGATCGCGGTTCGCACTACGTAGATGCCGCCGGCTATGGGCAGATCCCAGTAAGGGACGTACGCGACAGGACCGGCGTCAAGCTCCATGGAACGGATTCGCGCGTCGACGGTCACGCCGACCACTTCACGCGGGTCTTCGTTCCCGCGACGCACCAGCCGCCCGATCGGATTCTCCCCGGGCCACAGGGTTCGGGCCGCGTGCGCGCTGATCACGACGGGACGCCGCCCCCGGTCCGCCTCGGTGAACATCCGGCCGCGGCTGACGGCGATGCCCATCGTCCGCAGGTAGTCCGGGTTCACGAAGCGGTAGTTCGCCGACGGGTGCTCCCCGCTCGGCCGCTGATCGTCGACCCGGGCGAGCGTGTCGACGAAGAAGGCGCCCTCGAGCGGCAGGCGCTGGACGAGGCCGACCCCGCGCACCCCCGGCGTGTTCCGCAACTCGTGCAGGACCTCGTCATGGAAGCGGGTGACGCGTTCCGGGTCCTGGTAGTGCGCGGGCGGAAGCAGGACGGTCGCAGCAAGCAGGTTCTCGACTTCGAAACCTCGGTCCGTGTTCAGCACGCGCAGGAAACTGCCGAGCAGCAGTCCGGCGACGATCAGCAGTCCGGTTCCGAACGCGACCTCAAGGGCCACGAGCGTGCCCGGCCCCGTTCCTTGGCGCCGCGCGGCGGCGTTGTCCGTCTTGATCGTCTCCATCGGGTCGGCGCGGCGGGCCTGCCACACCGGCGCCAGCGCGCACGACGCCCCGCAGACGAGCGTGACGCCGGCCGCCGCCGCGAGCACCGACCCGTCCATCGCCACCTCCTCGATCCGCGGCAGGTCGGCCGGCAGGAACGCGAGCAGGGCGCGTAGCCCCGCGTGGGCCGTCACCAAGCCCCCGACCCCGCCTGCAGCGGTGAGCACGAGGCACTCCCGCAGCACGAGCAGTATCACGTCGCGCTGCGGCGCGCCCAACGCCCGCCGCAGCGCCACCTCCCGCCGGCGTTCCAACCAGCGTGCGCCGAGCATGCTGGACAGGTTCACGACGGCAATCAGCAGCACGGCTGCGGCGGCAGCCAGCAACAGCCAGAGTGGACCGCGCGCGGCGGCGGTCACCGTCTCGGACAGCGGCCGGAGCTGCACCTGCGGGTGAACCGGCCCGCCTGCGAACGCATGCTCCAGAACCGCGTTCATCTCCGTGGCCGCCTGCGCCGCCGGCGTGTCCGGCGGCAGGCGCAGCAGCGCCGGGTGGTCCCAATTGCCGAACGACTGCACCTGCCATTCGGGCCAAGTGAGTGTTGCGTAGAATTGCGCCCGCCCCGCCGGGACCTCGACAGACATCAGATGCTGAAACCGCGGAAAGCGGAACGACGCTGGCAGGACCCCGACGATCTCGACTGGCTGATCGTTGAGGGTGACGACGCGGCCGAGCACCGACGGGTCGCCCCCGTAGCGGCGCTGCCACAAGCCGAAGGTCAGGACCACGGCCTGTTCCCGCTCACCGAAGCCGAATACCCGCCCGAGCAGCGGTTCGACGCCCAGCAACTCGAAGAAGCCGGGCGTGACGCGCCATCCGTCGAGCGTTTCCGGCGTCCCGCCGGCGCCGCCGACGATCATCCGGTCCGCGAACATTGCGGCGACCTCGCGGCAACTCGTTTCGCATCCCCGCCACCACGCGTCGACGGCCCGAGGGCTGGGCACGGTCTCGCGCTCCCATTCCGGAATGACGACCTGCACCGTCATCAACCGTTCCGGCTGTGGATACGGAAGCGGCGACAGCAGGACGCCGTCGACGAAGGAATAGACCGCTGTCGTCGCCCCGATCGCGAGGCTGAGGGTGGCGATGTTCACCACCGTGAACAGCGGGCGGCGCCGCAACGCCCGCAGTGCGACCCGGAAACCCCTCATCATGCTGCACCCCTTTCCTGCGTCGGGACGGCGCCCCCGGAATCGGCTTGCGCCAAAATCCGCGGACGCCGAACCGGTTGCTCCACTGCCGGATCCAGCCGTGACCAGGCTATTCCGTTCTTCCGGTCTCCGGCGCCTTCGATCAGCTCGTCCACCATGAACGCCGGTCCCGCGTCGGCGAGAAACCGATGCATGAACGTCGCGATTCCCGCGCCCCCGGTCCCGAAATCGCAGCTTATGCGCAGGCCTCCCTCGCCCGGAAACGCCAGTCCCTCGCGCTTTTCAATCGCGAACAGCATGACTCCATCGAGCACCTTCTTGCATATCCTGCGAGCCCGCGGTACCTGATAGCCGAACTGCATCATGTCGACGGCGAAGTCGCCGATTCCGGCCAGTCCGGCGAATCGGCCCGGAAAGACGGCGTATTTCCTGTCGCAATCCACGACCACATGCTTCAGTGTCTCTTCGACAACCGGGTCGTCATTCGCGGCGCGGTACCGGAGAAGCACGGCTCCAATGCCGGCGCTTCCCCAGCGGTGGTACGGCATGTGCGTCACGTGCTCCTCGTATGCGAGCCAGCTCCGGCCGCCGTCCGGCGTAACCCGCGCCTTCGACACGATGAACCTGACGCCGTTCCATCCGGCGTCCCTGAACGCCGGATCTCCAGTGGCGAGATGAAGGTAGAGCAGGAACAGGCTGACGCCGGCCGCCCCGTGGCCGAACGAACAGCCGGTCTGCCCCAAAGACCTCCACGTCCAGCCGTCGCCCGTCTCGACCCTGGCGCGGACAAGCTGGGCGCCTGCGTCTACCGCGCGATCGAGATATCGTTGCTCTCCGGTCCACAAGTGGAACTTCAGGTTCGCCATTCCCCAGCCGGCGACGCCGTAGAACAGGTCCGGGCACTCAACGATCGACCCCAGTCTGCGGTGCGATTCGTCGATGAGCGTCATCGCCTCTTCGACCAATCCGATTTCGTACAATCCCCACGCGACGCCGGACAGGCCGACGTACAGCCCCGCCGTCATTTCCTGCATCGGCCCATCTGCCAACCGGCGGCGAATCCATTCGATCATCCACGCCGGCACCTCGCCATCGATCCGTTTCAGGCACCACGCCACTCCGGTGGCACCCCACGCAACGTTAAGTCCGTTCGTTCGAAAGACACCGGGGTCCGCGGGAACAAGCCGATCGAGCCGGTCCGGCGACCCGTGGGCCAAAATATAATCAACGGTTCGTCGAAGGCTTTCCCTCGCCTCTGCGCGACGCGCGCCGTTCCGGGTTCCGGTGGTTCCGGTCCGCTTCCCCGGTTCGCGGGGGCCCCGGCGAAGCGCCGCAATCGCAGTGTCCACGCTCATTCGTCGTTCCGGGTCGTGATGCATCAGGCCCCGCACGACCTCCGCGTATTCCATCGGCATTCCCAGATCATCCCGCCACGCGTCGAGAAACCTCTCGACGGCCTGCCCATCCAGGGTCAGGACGTGATTGACCGGCATCACGCCGGCGAACATGAGCGCGCCCAGACCATAGCAGTCGTCGGCGCGGGTCGGAGTCCACCGGCCGGTCAGCCTTCGGGACGTGAATCCAGGCGTTGCCAGCGGCAGGGGCAGGTCCACTCCTGTTTCGAAAGCGCCTTCGAAATCGATGAAGCGTACTTCCTCGCCGTCCGGGGAAACCATAAGGTTCGCGTGTGACACGTCTCCGAAAACAACGTGCCGCTCGTGCATAGTCCGCAACGCCAGCGCAATCCTGAGATAGAGGCGGCGGTAGTGTTCGAAGAACTTCCGCAGGTCGGCGCGGCCGACGCGGGTCCGAATCGCCACGTAGCGCGTCGCCATGTGCTGCCGGAGGTTGGTGCCCGTGATGAACTCCTGAACGAAGTAGTAGTGCTCCCAGTCTCGAAAGAAGTCCAGCGGCCGGGGCGCGACGTCCGTATCTTCCAGCAATCGGTGAATTCGATGCTCCTTTCTGAGTAGCGCCACGGCGTCGAGTCCGTTTCGCATCATGCTCGCGAAAGGCCTGGCCTCCTTGATCACGACCTGGCGGTCGTTCCGCCGGTCGCGTCCAAGATACACTCCACCGGAGTTCGAGAACGAAATGGCGGACTCGATGGTGTAGCGGCCGTCTTTCAGGGTCATCGTCGACCGGTCTTGGTGATCAGTCGTGTCCGGAACGAGATCGGGAACCTCTGCGGGAAGATCGAAGTATGGCTTCCGAAGGTCCTCGCGAAGCTGGCCGCCTGGCATGCGAAGCAGATGGATTCTCTCCCCCCGGGCGGTGAGACGCTTGTTCGGCGTGAAGCCGCCGTATCGATAGTGGACCACCCGGCTGTCCTTGTAACGCCGATCCGACAGGACGTAGGGACCGTCGTACCCGTACAGCGAATCGCAAAGAAGATCGAGCAGCGCGCGGCACTTCGCGGCGTCCGCCGGATACGCGGTGATGAACTTCCCGGACCCGCTGCGCGACCACGACTTGCCGTTCTGCAGCGACAGGATGAACTCGTCGATCGCGAACTTGAACGCCGTTCCCTGACGGACCAACAGACGGGTCGAGATCGAAAGCACCGCGGTGGCGTCGGTCGGCGTGCTGGACACGTGGATTTTCCAGCCCTGTTCGGGAAGACGGACGTCATCTGGCCGGCACATGCACCAGATGCCCTTGTGGCTCATCGTCCACTGCGAAGGCAGATGCCGCGCGGTAACTTCCTGAAATCCGCGTGTTTTCGGTTCGTACAGCTCCAGACTTTCGTAGAACTCGTCGTCCATCAACGTGTCCATGGGGCTGACGTCAATCAGAAGCGGCATGGCATCTCCTCATGCTGACGCAGGAAACTCAATTGACGCAGGAAAAACGAATGGAAGGAGGGCGGAGCGGAGCGATCCGCTCCGCCCTCTCCAGTGGCGGCCCTAATCGCAGCCGGTACTGACGGTCGAGCAGGCCTCGTAGCTGATGGTGCTGTCCGCGTAGTGGTCGGCCGACAAGGTGCCGGCGACGGGCAGGGACTGCAGAGTGAGAATTCGAGACATCTTTTCCTCCTTCGTCCAGCCATCGACTCATTTCGATGGCATGCTGAGGCGAGTGCATCGAGAACGTTTCGGCGCCCGGCGGGTTCGTCCGGCCCGTGGCGCCTTCAGCGTGCTCATGTCTTATAGAGGGTCCGACGAACGGATCCATCTCAAAGAAAATTGCTCGGCGCACGAATTTCTCGATCGATTCGCCCTTTCATGCGGGCCTCAGGAGGCCTTCGGGTGCCCGCCGGGTCTTGCACCTGCCAGGCGACGACGTCTTCTGCGAGTGACGAGAGCTGTCGGCTGTGGCGGGTCGAGGTCCCCTCCGGCGCCCCATCTGACCTTCCAGCCGAGTGCGAAGCAGCAGGTGCGCCCGCTGCAGGCGGGACGCCACGCCGGACCGGGTCAGATGCAGGCGCCCGGCGACGTCGACGGTTGAGCGACCTTCGAGGTCCCGCAACCGCACGACCTCCCGGTAGCGGGGAGGGAGCTGCCGGATCGCCTGCGACAGCAGTCCCGTCGTCTCGCGGGTCTGCAGTTCGCGTTCGGGAGTCGGCCGCGTGGAGGCGGGCACGACCGGCTGGTCGTGCAGCGCGACCTCGCGCCGCTCCGCTCCGCCGCGTGCCGCTTCGCGCCGTACGATCGTCCAGACCCAGGGACACGCCACCGGGCCGCCCCGGAACTGGCCCAACTTGGCCTGCACGATCAGCAGGCTGTTCTGGAGCGCAGTCGCGCGCCGGATCGTCGTTGCCCGTCACGCCACGCGCAATCGGAAGGAACCGGCGAGTGCAGCATCTGGCCCAGGCTTCCCGGTCGCCCCGCAGGAGCGGGCACGCGGACGCCGATGCGTCTTTCCGAGCCCCAGCGTCCACCGGGGGCGGTCCGACCGGGACCTCCCGGCGCTGCCTCGTTCCCGTTTCCGCCGCTGGCGTCGTGAGCCGTGGTCCGCACTCATGCCATCCTCCGTTTCCGGTCCTACCCGCCGCGACCTTCGGGACCGGATCCTCTCCGTCCTCTCCTGTCCTTCTATGGAGGGCGCGTAGCCCCTTCCGATTACACAGAAATCGAACTTGTGGAACCGAGCCGTGCCGCCGCGGGCAGGCACCGAAGGCGGGGGCGCACGGGGCCAGACTGCTGTCAGCCAGCCGGCGGGTCGACTTGGTCTCCTGTCGGTCGCCGTCCGGTCGGAAATCGCTGCCGCGGCGACCAGCCTACCGTTGACCGCCGGGCGTGAGCGCGCAACCGCTGCTAGCGTATGCTAGCATGGAGATGCTCATGCCAGAGACCACGCCGCGCCCGCTGCCCGAACTGGCGATGATCCGTACGACTCGCTCGGTCAGCACGCGAGACGTGTCGAAACCGACGATAAAGGAATCCGTCCGGTGTCCGCTGCTGAACCAGGACGCAGAGGCGTGGATCCGCTGCTGCACGACCCGATTCCTGCCGCTCGCCCGCCGCGTCGCTGGGGATGACGCGGTGGCTCACGACGCACTGCAAGAAAGCTGGATCATCGTGCTGCAGAAGCTGCGACAGTACCAGGGTGGTCCGCCCGCATGTGCCTGGGTAGCGGCTATTGTGCGCCACGAGGTGATACACAGCCTGAAAGCCGAGCACCGCGAACTGCAACTAGACGAGTCGGAAGGTGAATCAGCCTCACCCTGGCAGCAATCCTCCGCTGCAGCGTCTCCCGAAGCGAGGGCGTACTCCCGCGAGTTGACGCGCGTGCTGCTGGAGATGATCGACGAGTTGCCGCCTGCGTTCCGTGACGTCGTGCGGCTCCGGGATCTGGAGGATCGTCCGCCCGAAGAGGTCGCGAGCCGTTTGCATCTTTCCCGCCAGAACGTCGCGGTACGCCTGCATCGGGCGCACCGGTTGCTGCGCTCGATCATCGAGCGCCGACTCGCTGGGATTCCGCGCGCGAGTAGCCGGAATCCAGAAAAAGATCGCCAAGGCCTGTAATCGCAGGCCACCCAAGACCCTCTTGGAGAGTGAAACCGCCGAGACCCCAGGGAAACTGGATGGCGGGACGAAACGGATCGGCTTGGCGCCGAAAGGGGGGCTGGTACGCGGGCCACACAAGACCTTCGCCGGGGCGCCCGATCCTTCGTTCGTGATCTTCGCGGCGTCGCATGTTTGCATACCGCCCTTGTGTGAGAGGAGCAGATCATGGACATTGCCCGACCGGATCTCGCACGAAAGAAGAAGCTGAGGCACAGCCTCTACACCGTGGCGGCGCTCACCGCCGTCGCCGTGATCACGGTTGGCGTCTCACGACTGGAGCCGGCGGCGCCGCGGGTCGACCGCGACACCATCTACCTGGATACCGTGCAACGCGGGCCGATGGTCCGCCAGGTGCGCGGCACCGGCACCTTGGTCCCGGAGCAGATTCGCTGGATCCCTGCCACGACCGACGGCACCGTCGAGCGGATCGTCATTCGGCCCGGTGCGCTGGTCACCCCCGACGCCGTCATCGTCGAGTTGACCAACCCCGAGTTGGAACAGACCACGCTCGAAGCCCGGCTCAACCTGGACGCGGCCGAGGCGCGCTATAGCAACCGGCAGGTCGAGGTGGAGCGCGAGTTGCTGAACCAGCGCGCCGTGCTCGCCACGTTGGAGGCGCAGCTCAAGACCGCGCAGCTGCAGGCGGACGCCGACGAGCAGCTTTTTGCACAGGGACTCGTCTCGTCGCTCCAGCTTCAGCAGTCGCAGGCAGCGGAGCAGGAGTTCGCTACGCGCTACGCGCTGGAGCAGGAACGGCTGCAGATGGCCTCCGATACCGTCGAGGCGCAGCTTGCGGTAGAGCGGGCCGAGGTGGACCGGTTGCAAACGCTGTACGAGCTGCGCCGGCAGCAGGTCGACGACCTGCATGTGCGGGCGGGGATGCCCGGCGTGCTGCAGCAGGTGCCGCTGGAGGAAGGGCAACGCGTCACTATCGGGACCAACCTGGCGCGGGTGGGCGACCCGACGGTGCTGAAGGCGGAGCTGCGTATCGCGGAGACGCAGACCAAGGACATCCAGATCGGCCAGTCTGCGGCCATCGACACACGCAACGGTGTCATCCCGGGTCACGTCACCCGCATCGACCCGGCTGTGGAGAACGGGACGGTGACGGTGGATGTCGCGCTCGACGGCGCGCTGCCCCGCGGCGCCCGTCCCGACCTGACGGTCGACGGCACCATCGAGCTGGAGCGGATGGACGACGTGCTCTTCGTTGGCCGGCCCGTGTTCGGGCAGGAGGAGAGCATCGTCAGCCTGTTCACGGTCGAGCCGGACGGGATGCACGCGGCGCGCACGCGGGTAAGCCTGGGACGCGCTTCGGTGAACACCATCGAGGTGCTGGATGGGTTGCAGCCGGGCGACCGAGTAGTGCTGTCTGACATGTCGACCTGGGATCAGTTCGACCGGGTACGCATCGAATAGGGCGCGTCGGACCCAGCCGTAACGTGATGACGAAGCGCGCTGAGATTCGGGGATTGCCGAAGGAGGTATTTGCGATGATCGGGAATGGAGCGACGAACGCCGCAGCGTTGCTCGGCCTGGAGAACGTCTCGAAGATCTTCTACACCGACGAGGTGGAGACGCATGCCCTCGATGGCGTCGATCTCGCCATCTACCCCGGCGAGTACATCGCCATCTCCGGGCCGTCCGGCTGCGGAAAGTCGACGCTGCTGTCGATCCTCGGACTGCTCGACTCGCCGACAGCGGGCGACTACACGCTGAACGGCCGGCCCGTGGCGCAGTTGAGCCAGGCTGACCGGGCGCGGACCCGCAATCGCGAGATCGGCTTCATCTTCCAGAGCTTCAACCTGATCGGCGACCTGACGGTCTACGAGAACGTCGAGTTGCCGCTCACCTACCGCGGCATGAAGTGGGCGGCACGGCGCGAACGGGTGACCGAGGCGCTCGAAAAGGTTGAGATGGCCCACCGGGCGAAGCACCTGCCGAGCCAGCTCTCCGGAGGGCAGCAGCAGCGCGTGGCGGTGGCGAGGGCGGTCGCCGGGCAGCCGGCCATTCTGCTGGCCGATGAGCCTACGGGGAACTTGGACTCGAAGAACGGCGCCGCGGTGATGGGGCTGCTACAGACGCTGCACGACGAAGGCTCGACCATCTGCATGGTGACGCACGACCCGCGCTATGCCGAGCACGCCACGCGGAAGATCCACCTCTTCGACGGACAGGTTACCGCTGCTGCGTAGGAGGGCTCTTGCCGTGGTTGAAGGCACCTCTCGGGTTTCGCGGAGGGAGGGGATCACATCGTGCTGAGCCAAATTGGTCTTGTCGTTCTGATGGGGCTACTCGCTGGTGGTCATTTGCTCGGTGCCGCACGCGATGCGCATGCGCAGATGCCCCGCTCTGTGGTTGACGGCGTGGTTGCCGGATCGGTGCGACACGTGGGTCGCGATGCGACACTGGCCCGCCACTTCGACCTTTCGCTCGACGATGCCGTACAGCGGGCTCTCCAACGGAACCTTGACATCGCCGTCCAGCGCATCGCCCCGCTCGTGCAGGACATGGCGGTTGCCACGGCCAGCGCAGCGTTCCTGCCGTTTGCCTCATCCGGCTTCGGCCTCAACCAGGCCACGGTTCCCAACCGCTCCCTCTTCGATGGTGGCGGACTGCGCGGCCAGCCCATCGTCAACGACCGGGGCAGCTACAACCTCGGGATCGGGCAGCAGGTCAAGTGGGGCGGCGGCCGGTACGACGTCACCTGGGACACCACACGCTGGGAGTCGACCAACATCTTCTCGACGTTCAACCCGAGCTTCGGCGCGAACATGACGTTGCAGTACACCCAGCCGTTACTGCGCGGCTTTCGCACCGATGCCCGGCGGACGGAGTTGGTCGTCTCGCACATCAACCGGGACATTTCCGGTATAGACCTCGAGGAGACCGTCATCAACACGCTCGCCAACGTCAGCCTGTCCTACTGGAATCTCGTCTACGCTCGCGCCGCCGTGGGCGTGCAGCGGCAGGCGCTGGAACTGGCCGAGCAGCTCGTGGCGGACAATCGTGCGCGAGTCGAGGTTGGCACGATGGCGCCTATCGACGTGGTGCAGGCGCGGTCCGAAGCCGCGGCGCGGCGCCAGTTGCTGGCGCAAGCTGTCGAGACGCAGCGCACCACAGAACTGGCCTTGAAGGAGCTAATCGTAGGAGGAACGTCGGATGAGCTGTGGCTCATGGAGATCAACCCGACGGATCAGCCCCGGGTCGAGGCAACACCTGTCGACCTGCAAGAGGCGGTTCGTGCGGCGCTCGAACAGCGCACCGACGTATCGCGCGCGCGACGCCAGCTCGACATGAACGAAGCGACCCTCGACAATCTCCGCAACAGCACACTGCCCGCGCTCGATTTGATCGGCAACTATCAACTGACCGGCCAAGGCGGCCCCAGGCTAGTTCCCGCCGGGAACAGCTTCGAGGACATCTTCGGCGGCGTCGGCGGCATTATCCCGGGCGGCTATCGGGATGCGCTCCACAATATTGCCAACGCCGACTACCCGATCTGGAGCATTCAACTACAGATGACCTATCCGCTGGGTCGGAGCGCGGACCAAGCCGCGTACGAACGGGGCCGGCTGGAGTTGCAGCAGAACCGGGCACAGATTCGGCGCATCGAGCTGCGGATTGCGAGCGAGGTCACGAACGCGGCACTTCGTATCGACTCGATTCGGGAGCGCATCGAGGCGGCGACCGCGTCTCGCGAGTTGGCGGAAGAACAGCTCCAGGCGGAAGAGAGCAAGTTCGAGGTCGGCTTGTCGACGAACTTCTTCGTCCTGCAGTCGCAGCGCGATCTCGCCACCGCACAGGATGCCGAGCTGCGCGCCATCCTCGACTACCAGCGGGCGCTGATTGAGTTCGAGCGGACGCAGCGCGCTTCGCTCGGTGCCGCTGGCATCGCCTTGGTCGGCGGCACCAGCGGGCAATTTTGAACGATCGACGGGACTCCGACCGGACATACGATGCCAGAGACCATGCAGTTGAACGTCCGCGTCTCGCGCGTGCTCGCCGAGCGTATCTCACGAGTCACCTCCACTATGGGCGTAGGTCGCGCCGAGTGGGTCCGCGCGCGCTTGGTCGAAGCGGTCGACGATGCCGAGCGGCGCATGCTGGACCTTACCGCGGAACACGAAGCGCGGGAGAGATCATGAGTGGCTTTCGCATCGGCCTTTTGCAGCCGCAGCGTGTCACTTCGCAATCTCCGGCCTTGTGATGCTCGGCAAAACACTGCGTTTGAGGCCCGCGCAGACCAAGCGATGAACCGTCGTCTGCCGCTCAGCAGCGAGCATCTTCAGTTGTGTCCGTGACCGGCACGATACCGGCCCGACCCGACGTCCCCGTACCTGTACGAACGGAGATCCGCACCCGTCTGCTCCGCCCCATCTTCGCCGACCAGACCCTCCGCCCGGCTGGTACGTATGCGGACAGACACGCAGACCAAGACCCTGGATGGCACGGCGGGGCTTGGTCGGCCCGCTGCCCACGGGCTGGGGACCTCGACGAGCACGGCCACGGCGAGGGGATCGCGCGCCAGGGCGAGCAGCTCGGTCGTCGTCGGCACCGTTTCCAGGTCGACTATCTGGGGCCGGCAGGGAACGATCACCAGGTCGGCCGCCCGGGCGGCCTCCAGCGCGGCCGTTTCCGACCGCGGCGGGCGTATCGAGAACAACGGTGGCCACGCGCGACGGGGCCCGCCGAGTAGTGCCGTCGCGATGATCACCACCCGCGCCGCGTTGCGGAGCAGCCGCTCGGTTGACGTCTCATGCCGCATCGGTCGATTCTGGCCGACCTTCCGGTGGGGGTGGATACGCGAAGAGTCGCGTCGGCCTGCCGGGTGACCAGGAAACACGGGCGCGGCCAAGTTGACGTAACCGCCCTTTATCAGACCCAGGGCGGGAACGCCGCCGCCGCGACCCCGCCCTGGCGCTCCGGAGCTGGCTGCCCACCATCCGAGCAATTCCGGCAGCACCCGGATCAGCGACCGATCTCCATGCGCGCCCGCCGGGCCACGGCGTCCGGGCTGCCGTGATCCCCAATGCCAGCCGAGCGGGGCCGCGACTCGGCAGTCTGAGACTCCTCGTCGTGCGGGGTGGTCTCCGACCTTCGTCGACCTGTACGGCCTGCTGGCCTCAGCCCCTCCGGCTGGGTCGAGTGGGGTGAACCAGCCGGATATCCGCGCCAGTTGTTCCCGCTTGCCGTCAAGGGCGAGGGTCTCGTAGACTCCTACCCGTGGTTGTGCCTTCATGTCCTGCGGTGAAGACTCGAATCTCGACCGAGCTCGCCGCTGACACAGATGCGGCGCGCACCGCATCCGGTACTTAATGACTGCTCGTGCAGATGAAGAGGCTGAACTGTGTGCAACCGCGAGCTTACTGCTGATCTGCTCTGCGAAGAGGCTGCTGCGTTCGCTGAGAGGGAATCGGATCACAGAGAACCGTCGCTTTTCGGAGTGACGGACGGCAAGCGCGTCGGGACCTACCTAGAGCACAAATTCCAGGCCCATCTCCACCGCAGTTACAGCTACAAGGAGGGAAGCTCAGCAAAGGGCATCGACTTTCCGGAGCTTGAGGTGGACCTCAAGGTCACTAGCCATCGGCAACCACAATCATCCTGTCCCTACAAGTCGGCTCGCCAGAAGCTATATGGCCTCGGCTACTCACTGCTCGTTTTCGTCTACGAAAAGACGGACGACGAGGAATCTCGCACTGCCAGGCTAAACATCCTCCACACGATTTTCGTCACGGCTGCGTGTACCGCTGATTTCCAAACCACTACGGGTATCCGTAACATTGTCAAGAACAGCGGGAACGTTGATGACCTGCTCGCATTCTTCGCGGAACGGATGCTTCCCGTTGACGACATCGAGGCCAACCGTCTTGCCGAAGAGGTCCTTGCGAACCCTCCCGATGTCGGATACCTGACTATCTCGAATGCCCTGCAATGGAGGCTCCAATATAGCCGGGCAATTGAAACCGCTGGCACGATTGACGGCATCGTGCGAGTGAGGTGATGGAATTCGCAAAATGTCTGCCCAGGAAGAGAAGAGAATCAGATCCGAGTTTGGAGATTTCCAGACGCCGAAAGTCTTAGCCGAACGTGTATGTGCACTGTTGGCAGATCGAGGTATCCATCCAGCTAGCGTCCTTGAGCCCACCTGCGGCAGCGGGGCATTCCTAGATGCTGCGGTTAGGGCGTTTCCCTCTGCCCGACGATTACTCGGTCTTGACATCAATCCCCGATATGTGGCTGACGCGACGACCTTCCTGAGAGAGTCACACCCTGCCGCAGATGTACAAGTGCGTCGGACTGATTTTTTTCGGACAGATTGGGCCGAAGTTCTCACGAAGCTGCCCAAACCTTTGTTGGTTCTCGGCAATCCGCCCTGGGTAACGAGTGCGGAACTCGGCAGCCTCGGGAGCTCGAATCTCCCAGAAAAGACGAACTTCCAGAGGCAGCGAGGAATTGATGCTCTGATGGGAAAGAGCAACTTCGACATCTCCGAGTGGATGCTTCTGCGCGGCTTGGAGTGGATCGAAGGTCAAGAAGCCAGCCTAGCGATGCTGTGCAAGGTTGCGGTGGCTCGGAAGGTCTTGCGGTACGCATGGAAGCACGGACAGCGGCTTCAACGTGCGGAAGTGCACCGCATTGACGCCTCCAAGCATTTCGGTGCGTCCGTCGACGCGTGCTTGTTTATCGTCACGGGGTCGCCGCAGGGCGGCGAAGCAGAATGTGCAGTCTACAACTCCCTGGAAGCGACGGCACCTTTGTCGCGGTTCGGGTTCAGGAATGGTGAGCTTGTTGCGGACTTGCATCTTTACGACAAGTGGAAGCACCTAGCCGGTATCGGGCCGCAGTACTACCAGTGGCGGTCTGGAGTGAAGCACGACTGTTCTAAAGTCATGGAGTTACGTCGGTGTGGAGACAGCACATACTTGAATGGTTTCCAGCAGAAAGTGGGGCTCGAGCGCCAGTTCGTGTTCCCCATGCTGAAGGGTTCCGAGCTCGCCAACGGTGCTGTAGCTAAACCAACGCGATGGATGCTGGTCACTCAATCGGCAATCGGTGCAGACACCTGCCACATCGAGTCAGAAGCTCCATGTACCTGGCGTTACCTTTGCGCTCACGCCCATTGGCTGGACGGCCGCAGTAGTACGATCTATCAAAAGCGACCGCGCTTTTCGGTGTTCGGAGTGGGGGCCTACACGTTCCAGCCTTGGCGTGTTGCTATCGCCGGCCTTTACAAGAAGTTCAACTTCCAAGTGGTCGGCTCGTTTGAAGACAAGCCGATCGTTCTGGACGACACGTGCTATTCCGTGCCTTGCGGTTCGCAGGCTGAGGCGGTTTGCGTACACAGCTTGCTGCACTCTGAACCGGCTCAGGAGTTTCTAAACGCATTCGTGTTCTGGGATTCCAAGCGGCCTGTAACGGTCAGTTTACTCGGCCGTCTGGATCTCCTAGCGGTCGCTCAAGAGGTAGGCGCTAAAGACGAGCTACCCGTTCGGCAGCGCCTCCTATCTGGTATGGATGGACCTCAACAGGGTTCACGCTCATCGTGAACCACCATTGGACTCCCTATATCACCAGTGCCTTGGCATCTGACCGGCCGTGCAGCGTGGCCAAGTGCTCCGGAGCCCGTTCCGGCAGCGAGATCAGGTCGGGCAGATAAGGACAGTGATCGCGATACAACTGTGCCAACTGGCGTGACGCCCCAGGCCCGTGATTCCTGGGCTCGCGCCCGCGAACGTGGCAACGTGGCAAGCTCCTCAACCGCAACCCCAAGCTGGTCGAGGCCCGCCTCGACGACATGCTCAAGGCGCAAACGCCAAGCCGTCGATCGAATCGTTCACCGCTACCGCCAGCTCGGCGCGGTGCTGCTCGATCCCGACGTCAGCGACGACGAGCTGCGGGGCCGGCTGCTGTCAACCGTGCCCGCGGCGCAGACTGCGCGAGGACCAGTCCGACCTGGCGAACTGGACGCGGGGCGACCGGGTTGTTTGCGGGAGGGGGCGAGATCCTACGGTAAGGGTCTTCACGTTGAACGTAGGCCGGCACGTGACCACCGGTATTCTCCGGTCAGGTTGATGTGTTCCCATCCGAGTGGCGAGACGTGGACCAGGAATTCGGCCAGTACGTCGAGGCCGGCGTTCTTCCTGGTGAAGACGGCCTTGCCGAGCTTCAGCGTGTTCCAGTAGATGATGATCGCAGCCAGCAAGTTGAGGCCGGCGACACCTGTCCGCCCGCGGCGTAGGCCTGCGGGTGCTCGCCGGCCAGAGCGCGCAGATCGACACCACTACCGGGGCCGTTTCCTGGAAGGTGTCGCTGACAACCGGCAGGTTACGTTCGACGACGATGGGTGGCGGCTGAAGACGGACCCGGCCGAGCCGACCGACCCAGCGCAGTCGGAGCGCCTCGCCGAGTTGCACCACCTGGCTGGACGCCCGTAGCCGCACCATCCGGCTGGCCGACCTGCTCATCGAAGGTCGAGAACGACCTCGGGTTCAGCGTCCACTTCCAGCAGCCGGCCGAGCGGGTCGACCCCGGCGAGGTCTGCGCGCTGCTGGCCGCGATCCTCGCCCACGGGCTGCAACCTCGGCCTCTACACCATGGAGAAGGTCGCCCCCGACATCGCCTACCGAAGGCTCAAGAACGTCAGTGACTGGCGTCTCGTCGAGGAGGACCTGCGCCTGCTCGACGGCCCCTTCGCCCGCGCCGTCGAGGCGCTACGCACGGCGACGGTGCCCGCTGCGGCCGAATGGTGTCGTACCGCTGACCCCGCACTAGGTTCAACCGCCGCCTGCAGCACATCGAGGCGCGCCGGCGCCCCCGCAACAAGCTGGGCTTCGCGCTGGCAGACCGTGTAAAATGGGAGCTTCTACTTTCTGAAAGGAGGTGCTTTGTGACCGAGCCTTTCTGGCCGGATGAGTAGTCAGTGCATGAGCCGAACCTGGACGTCTTAGAAGTCCGGGACCTACCCTTGCTCGTGCACTCCTCCTTGTCCTAACGCCGGAAGTCCCGTCTCGGCCGCAATCTCGCCCACTTGGGTCAACACCGCTTGCGCAGGGCGTCTCCCCGGGCTGCTGGAAGTGGACGCTGAACCCGAGGTCGTTCTCGACCTCGATGAGCAGGTCGGCCAGCCGGATCGAGCGGCTGCGGGCGTCCAGCCAGCGGTGGAGCTCGGCGAGGCTGTCCGATTGCGCCGGGTCGGGCTGCTCGGCCGCGTCCGTCTTCAGTCGCCACCCGTCGTCGTCGAACGCGACCTGCCGGTTGTCAGCGACACCTTCCAGGAACCGGTCGAACGCATCCGCCAGACCCAGACGCGCCTTCCTTGACATCGCCCTTGACGACGACCCCCTTCCCTATCGTCGTGACGTCCTCGGGAGCATGCGGCAAACCGGCATGTTGTCCGCGCGGCGGCGGCAGACGGCTGACCGATGCATCGTCAGCTCTCTCGACCATTTTTGAAGTAACCCTCGATTCATCTCGCGGTTGCGGGAGACCGTTCATGCTCCGAGCGTGACGCTGACCAGGGTGGTGGTACCCGGCCATCGAGATCACCGGGTCCGGGTCCGGACGCCGCCACCGCGCTCGAGGTCATCTCACCGGCCGGGCGGTCGACGCGGACCGTCGAACGGCAGGTGGCGCGTCACCGGCTCGACCTCCCCGGCGGCGACGACATCACCTCCGCAGTCCGGGCACATCACCGGCGACGGCAGCCGCACATCGACCGCAAAGCGTGCCAGGCAGCCCGAGCACCGTCCCGGTCTCGTCTCCCGCCGCTCGGGATGTATCGCCGGAAGATGAGCACCGATCAGCCGCTGGTCGCTCACCGATTGCCGTCCCTGACTTCCAGACCCGCGGTGGCCCGACCACTTTCTGCTCAGCCGGTAGGACCTCCAGTCTACGCGAGGCGTACGGTCCTTGATGTGGTATGGTGCGCGTTCGCCATTGCCGCCGTCGTGTTCCCTCTTCCGTTGCTTCGTGGTCCTGCTGCTCGTTGCCGCCGCCGGCTTGCTCGCGCGACCGGCCGAGGCCAGCAAGCGGCTGTTCGCCGGCATCGTCGACGCGGCCGCCGAGCGGCACGGCGTCGACCCCGACCTGGTGCACGCCGTCATCGCCGTCGAGTCCGGGTACCGCGCAACCGCGCAATCGCCCGCCGGCGCCCAGGGCCTGATGCAGTTGATGCCGGGCACGCAGCGCGACCTCGGCGTCGGCGACGCCTTCGACCCCCGCCAGAATGTCGACGCCGGCGTCGCCTACCTGCGCCGCCTCACCGACGAGTTCGGGACCGTGCTCGCGCTGGCCGCCTACAACGCCGGGCCCGGCGCCGTGCGGCGCTACAACGGCATCCCGCCATATGCGGAGGACGCGCGCCTACGTGCAGGCCGTTCTCGACCGCGGCCGATCAGTTGCCGATGCACAGGCGCCCGCGGAACAGGACCCCTCCAGAGACCGAGCGCGCGCCGCGGCCGAGACGGACGTTGCTGAAGGCAACCCAGGGTGATCGGCGGCTGCAGGATGACCATCTGGTGGCAGACGGCGCGGCCGGACTCGAGCCGCAGGCGCTGGACCTCGATGACCGAGCCCGGGCAGCCACGCGGCCGGACGCAGTCGGCAATCCGCGGGGCGCACAGACAGGGACGCTGCGCCAGGATGTCGCCGATGAACGGCCGGTACGGGTCGGCGCTGGATCGGCACACGCCGCGGCCGACACTGCCCTACTCGTGCTCCACCAGGGCGCGGAACGGCTGCGGCGCCAGGCGTGGTGTCGCTCGTCACCCGTATGGATTCCACGCCGGTGCGCCGGCCCGCAGCGCCGCCACCAGCCGGCGGCGGATGTCCTCGGGCGTCAGGATCGACGCACCGCCCTCCCGGTACATTCGCGGGGTGATGTGCTCGACCCCCTCGAAGCACCATCGGCCGTCGGCACCGTCCTCGCGGGTCATCTCGCCTGCCAGCGCAGCCAGGTCGACGCGCAGCGGCGGCCGACGCGAGGCCATCTGGACCCAGCTCTCGTAGCGGTAGCGGAACTCCATCGCGCGGGCCGTGGACCAGCAACAGCCGGGTGGCCGCCGTGCGGGTGTGCACCGCCATCGGATGCCACTCGCCGGCGGACGGTCCCCGCACGACGGCCAGGTCCAGCTCCGGCTGCTCTTCGATCGTGACCCGGCCGGCGGCGAAGAGACGCTCCGTGTTCGTGAGCGCCGCGTCCTCCGTGCCCCACAGCGATCGGTACTCATCGACGTCGGCGAGCAGCCGAGGCAGGACGTCGAGCAACGCCCGATACAGCCCCTCCTCGACCTGCGGCGCGGGGCGGTCGAATAGTGGCCGAGGGAACGGCGACGTCGCCGGGTCCGCATGCGCCGAGATGGCGAACGCGATTCGGGCCGCGCGCCGGCTCCTGAACACGCCGAAGTCACCGGCCTGGGCAACGTCGATCAGCAGGTCGCGGCGAGACTGGGGATTCCGGTCCAAACCGATCACTGATTCCGGTCCAAACCGATCACTGATTCCGGTCCAAACCGATCACTGATTCCGGTCCAAACCGATCACTGATTCCGGTCCAAACCGATCACCGTCGGTCG
>Ga0209754_1000592_pt1 | contig 48028 bp, 45 predicted proteins | sample MesohylBB_FD_187295 | JGI IMG/M metagenome (GOLD analysis project Ga0209754, IMG submission 187295) | Host-associated microbial community of the marine sponge Aplysina aerophoba from Gulf of Piran - sponge mesohyl, lysed by bead beating... | ecosystem: Host-associated > Porifera > Sponge >...
CCCCCAGCCGAACCGGCAAACCGCGGCGCAAACCCACACGCAACACGGCTCACATTCCCCTGCGGGCCCGGGCGAACCAGCCTGTCAGCGTCCGGTTGTAGTTCAGCTTACGGTGGCGGTGTCGCTGAGGAGGGCGACGTTGTCGTGGGAGACTTCCACGAAGCCGCGCTCGACGGCGATGGTGGTCTTAGCGCCCTCGGTGGTGTACACGCGCACTTCGCTGGGCACCAGGACGCCCAAAAAGGGGACGTGGCCGGGCTGGAAGGCGATCTCTCCGTCAGTGGTGCGGGCCACCACCATCTCGGCTTCGCCGGTGTAGACGATCTCCTCGGGGGAGACGAGCTCTACGGTCAGGGACATCGCTACTTCCTCGGTTCCAACGCTTCGCAACCCTCAGCCACAGCTAGGCCGCCTGGGCCTCGAGTTCGGCTGCTTTGCGGTGGGCGTCCTCAGCCCCGCCGACCATGAAGAAGGCCTGCTCGGGCAGGTCGTCGAGGTCGCCGTTTACCAGGGCCTCGAACGAGTCCACCGTCTCGTTCACCGAGGTGAAGATTCCACCCATGCCGGTGAACACCTCGGCCACGAACATGGGCTGCGACAGGAACCGCTGCACCTTGCGGGCCCGGGACACGATCACCTTGTCCTCTTCCGACAGCTCGTCGAGGCCCAAGATGGCGATGATGTCCTGAAGCTCCTTGTAGCGCTGAAGGATCTCCTGCACCCTGCGGGCCACGCCGTAGTGGCGGTCCCCCACCACCTCGGGCGTGAGGATGGTCGAGGTTGACGCCAGCGGGTCCACCGCCGGGTAGATGCCCAGCGCGGCAATGTCGCGGCTCAACTCGGTGGTGCCGTCGAAGTGGGTGAACGAGGTGAACGGCGCCGGATCGGTGTAATCGTCGGCCGGCACGTACACCGCTTGTAGTGAGGTGATGGACCGCCCCCGGGTGGAGGTGATGCGCTCCTGAAGCTCGCCCATCTCGTCGGCCAGAGTGGGCTGGTAGCCCACCGCGGAGGGCATGCGGCCCAACAGGGTGGACACCTCTGAGCCGGCCTGAACAAACCGGAAGATGTTGTCGATGAACAACAGCACGTCCTGGTTCTGCACGTCGCGGAAGTACTCGGCCATGGTCACCCCGGCCAGGCCCACCCGCAGCCGCACGCCAGGCGGCTCGTCCATCTGGCCGAACACCAGGGCGGCCTTGTCCAAAACGCCCGACTCTTCCATCTCCAAGAACAGGTCGGTGCCCTCACGGGTGCGCTCGCCCACTCCGGCGAACACCGACACACCGCCGTGCTGGGTGGCCACCCGGTTGATCATCTCGGTGATGAGCACCGTTTTGCCCACACCGGCGCCGCCGAACAGGCCGATCTTGCCGCCCTCTTTGTAGGGGGTGAGCAGGTCGATGACCTTGATGCCGGTCTCGAACATACGAGTGGACGGCTCCAGGGAGTCGAAGGAGGGAGGCGGGCGGTGGATCTCCCACTCCTCGCCCACGTCCAGGGTACTGCGGTCGGTGTCCAGGCAGTCCCCCACCACGTTCCACACGTGGCCCAGGGTCACGTCGCCCACTGGCACGGTCATGCCCTGGCCGGTATTGCGCACCACCGTGCCCCGGGTGAGGCCGTCGGTGGGCTTCAGGGCGATGGCCCGCACCCGGCCATCACCGATCTGCTGGGCCACCTCGGCCTTCACTGTTTCAGTCCGGCCGTCCACGGTCACATCGAACTCGATGGCGGTGTTGATCTCCGGCAACGCGTCCGGGGGGAACTCGGCGTCGAGGACCGGGCCGGCGATGGCCACGACCCGGCCGTCTTTGAGGTTCTCCGACATCAGTAAAACTCCTACAGGTTGGCAGTGGCGGCGAGGAGATCGGCTATGTCGCCGTCATCGTCCTCTTCTTTAAGGGCTTCGGCACCGCCGACGATCTCCATGATCTCGGTGGTGATGGCGTCTTGGCGGGCTCTGTTCATGGCCCGGGTGAGCTTGGTTATCAGCTCTTCGGCGTTATCGGTGGCCGCCTTCATGGCCCGCTGGCGGTTGGCGTGCTCGGAGGCGGCCGCGTCCAACAGGGCCGAGAACAGCCTCGACTCCACATACCGGGGCAAAAGCGACTCCAGCACTCCCTCGGGGGAGGGCTCGAACTCGAAGGCGGCCCGCAGCTCACCCGAGCCGGCCGCGGCTATCACGTCGATGCTCTCCAGGGGAAGGAAGCGCCGCACCGCCACCCGCTGGGTGCCGATGGTGAAGAACTCCATGTAGGCCAGGATCACCTCATCGATGTGGCCTGATTCGAACCGATCGGCCACAACTTCAGCCACTTGGCGGGCGTCGTCGTAGGTGGGGGTGTCGCTCATGCCGGTGAAGGACTCGTCGATGCGGTAGTTGCGGAACCGGAAGTAATCGTGGCCCTTCTTGCCGATGAGAATGAGGGAGTAGTCCTGCCCCTTGGTCTGGGCGTCCATCAGCTCCCGCTCAGCCGCCTTGATCACCGAGCTGTTGTACGGGCCGGCCAAACCCCGATCAGAGGTTATGACCACGAATCCCACCCGGCGCACCGGCTCCCGCCGCTCCAGCAGCGGGTGGGAGGCCTCAGCCCCACCGGCGGCCACATCTTCGATGACGCTGGTCAGCTTCGTCGAATAGGGCCGGGCGGCATGGGCCCGCTGCTGGGCCTTGACCACTCGGGTGGCGGCGATCAGCTCCATGGCACGGGTGATCTTCTTCGTCGACTGCACCGACGAGATGCGTCGGCGTAGCGCCCTTTCCTGACCACCGGGCATTACTCACCCACCTGGCAGCCGCTCGCCCAATGGCAGTCAGCTAGCTGGCGCTCACCCGGCATAGATCAGCTTTCCTCAGGGCGCTGGATGTCGGTCTCGGGAAGTGTGTGGTCGGCGTCGACCACCCCGGCCTCTGCCGCGGCTTGAGCCTCTGCGTCGGGCTCATCGCCCTCGGGCTCGGCCGACGACTCGAACTGGGCGGCGAAGGCCGAAACCGCGGCCTCCAGCCCCTCTTCGTCCACCGCGCCGGAATCCACCACAGCAGACATCAGGCCGGCGTTGCGGGTCCGGACCCATTCCAACAACTCCGACTCGAAGCGGGCCACGTCTTCGACGGGGATGGTGTCGAGGTAGCCCCGGGTGCCGGCATACAGCGACACCACTTGCTCCTCCACCGGCATGGGCGTCTGGATGCCCTGTTTGAGCAGCTCGGTGAGGCGGTAACCCCGGTCGAGCTGAGCCTGGGACACGGCGTCGAGTTCGGAGCCGAAGGCAGCGAAGGCCTCCAGCTCTCGGAACTGCTGCAAGTCGGCCTTGAGCGTGCCCACCGCAGTCTTCATGGCCTTGATCTGAGCAGCGGAGCCCACCCGGGATACCGAGATGCCCACATCCACCGCAGGCCGCACCCCCGACTTGAACAGGTCGTCTTGCAAGAAGATCTGTCCGTCGGTGATGGAGATCACGTTGGTGGGAATGTAGGCCGATACGTCGCCGGCCTTGGTCTCGATAATGGGCAGCGCGGTCAGCGAGCCCGCCCCCCGCTCGTCGCTCAGCTTGGCGGCTCTCTCGAGCAGTCGGCTGTGCAGGTAGAACACATCGCCGGGATAGGCCTCACGTCCCGGCGGGCGACGCAACAGCAGCGCCATCTGCCGATAGGCCTCGGCCTGCTTCGACAAGTCGTCGTACACCGCTAAGGCATGGCCGCCGTTGTCCATCCAGTGCTGGCCCATAGCGCAGCCGGCGTAGGGAGCCAGGTACTTGAATGGCGCCGGGTCGGAGGCCGGGGCCACCACCACCACCGTGTACTCCATGGCGCCCCGCTCGGCCAGTGTGGCCACCGCCTGGGCCACAGTGGAGGCCTTCTGGCCGATGGCCACATAGATGCACTTCACCCCTTGGCCCTTTTGGTTCAAGATGGTGTCCATGGCCACGGTGGTCTTGCCCGTCTTGCGGTCGCCGATGATCAGCTCCCGCTGGCCGCGGCCGATGGGGATGAGCGAGTCGATGGCCTTGATGCCGGTCTGAATCGGCTCATGCACCGGCTTGCGACCGGTGATGCCGGGGGCCTGCACCTCCATACGGCGGGTTTCGGCACCCACAATGGGACCCTTGCCGTCCACCGGCTCGCCGAGGGCGTTCACCACCCGGCCCAAAAGGGCGTCGCCCACCGGGACCGACAAGATGTCGCCGGTGGAGCGGACGGCCTGGCCCTCTTCGATCTCGTCCACCTCGCCGAGCACCACCGCGCCGATGGAATCCTCGTCGAGGTTCAGGGCCAAACCAATGGTCCCGTTCTCGAACTCCAGCATCTCGTTCACCGCCGCGCCGGGCAGGCCGGAGATGCGGGCGATGCCGTCGCCCACCTCGGTGACCCGACCCACCTGGGCCAATTCGACCTCGGGTTGGAATCCCTCCAGGTTTCGGCGGATGGCCTCGGCGATAGCGCCAGTGTCGATGGTCAGCTCTGCCATTGCTCTCCTCGGTAAGAAACGTTCATCAAATCAATCGCATCGGACTAGAAGGTGTCCCGAAGCTGGCTCAGGCGGTGGCGCACCGATCCGTCGATCACCTCGTCGCCGATGGTGGCCACCACGCCGCCCATGATGCTGGGATCGACGATCACCTTGATGTCCACCTGATGGCCGGTGGCCGCGCTCAGCGCGGCCGACAGCCGTCCAGCCTGGTCATCGGTCAGCGCCACCGCAGTCCGCACCTCGGCCACCGAGCGGCCCCGGTCTCGGGCGTTGATCTCCACCGCCTCCTGGGCGATGCCGATCAGATCGGATGACCGCCCCGCGGCCACGATCATCGACACCAACGCGGTGGTGGTCTCCAACGCCTGGCCGCCCAGCAGGTCTTCCACGATCTGCTGGCGGCGAGCCGCGGGCACTTGCCGGTCGGACAGCGTCATCCGCAGCTCATCAGAGCCCTCCAGCGCCCGAGCAATGCGGAAGAGCTCGTCAGACACCACGTCGAGGTTGCCCTCGGCCCGGGCCACCGCGGCTACGGCGTCGGCGTAGCTGACAGATCGCTCGGCCATTGACTCAGTCCTGGCCAGCGCCCACGCTGGCGATGTAGTCGTCGACCAGCTGGCGCTGCATCTCCGGGTTTTCCAAGCTGCGGCCCAGCACCGCCTCGGCCGCGCCGAGGGCGATGTCGGACACCTCCGACTGCAAGTCGGCGATGGCTTGGCGCTTCGATGCCTCAACGTCGGCCGCGGCCCGCTCCCGCATGTCGGCGATATCGGCCTCGGCCCGGGCCTGAAGGTCGGCTCGCACGGAGGCGGCCTGCTCCCGGGCCTCGTCCACGAGGCGGGCAGACTCGGCCTTGGCGTCGGCCAGTTCCGCTTCGTAGCGGGCCCTGACCTCCGCGGCCTCAGCCCGCTCCCGGTCGGCGTCGTCGAGGGAGTCCTGGATCCGCTGAGTGCGCTGTTCCATGAGGTTCTTCACCACCGGGAACAGCTTCCACTTCATCAGGGCCAACAGCACCACGAACGCCGCGCCGCCCCAAATGATCTCGGTGAGCTCGGGGATGATCGGGTTGGGCGCCTCCAGGCAGCCTTCGAGATCCTTCTCGAAGTCCTCCTTGAGCTCCTCAGCATGCGCGTCGCCCGCCTTGTACTGGGTCTTCAGTTCCTTGACCGCGGTGAAGCCGTCACCCTCGATGCCTTCAAACTGGGCCTCTCCCAGCTCATCGAAGATGCAGGAGCCCACCGTCTCTCCGGCGGCGTTGGCCGCCGACGCGCTGAGCGCGACCGCGGCCACCACTACGGCAGCCGCGGCCCATAGCCGCTTGCTCATGGGAGAAGGAGGATGAAGACGACGAATCCGATGAGGGCCAGCGCCTCGGTAAAGGCGATGCCCAAAAACATCGTGGTCCGGGCCACCCCGGCCGACTCGGGCTGGCGGGCCATGGCGGTGATGGCGTTGCCCACCACGATGCCGATGCCTACGCCGGGGCCGATGGCGGCAAGGCCGTAGCCAAGGCCCGCGCCGATGGCGCTCAGGCCCGCTTCACCGTCACCGGTCAACTGGGCAAGGAGGGAAATAAGTGCAAGCAAGGTAAATGTCTCCTAGTGCTCGGGGTGTAGGGATCCGCCGATGTACACGGCGGTGAGAATGGTGAAGATGAAGGCCTGAAGGGCCGAGACGAAGATCTCGAAGGCGGTGAGCAGGATCAGTGCGGCAAACGGCAGCACTGCGGGTACATACAGGGTTCCCCACAACGCGGCCGACAACACCGCGAAGGTCACCAGCAGCAGGTGGCCGGCCACCATGTTGGCCCAGAGCCGGATGGCCAGCGACAGCGGGCGGATCAGCAGGATCTGGAGCAGTTCAATGGGCGCCACCAAGACGTAAAGCGCCTTGGGCACCCCCGGCGGGAAAAGCGCGCCCTTGAAATAGTGGTAGAAGCCCTGAGCCCGGATGCCCACCACGTGGTAGATGGCCCACACCACCAGCGCCAGGGCCAGAGGAATGGCCATCCTCGAGTTGGCCGGGAATTGGATGAACGGGACCACCTCGAAGATGTTGCTGAAGAAGACAAAGAAGAACAGCGTGGTCAAGAAGGGCAGATACCGGCGGCCGTCGGGACCGATGGTCTGCATGATGATGCTGTTCTCAACGAACTCGATCCCTGCCTCGGCCACCGTCTGCGCCCCGGTGGGCACCAGCGCTCGCCGCCGCCCCGCAGCCCAGAACAGCCCGGCGGTGAGCAACATCGCGGCGATATAGATCAAACCGGTCTTGTTGAGAGCCACCGGCGTGTCGGTGAACAAGAAGTCGGGCCATACGAACAGGTGCGAGACCGGGGGGAAGTCCAGGGCAAACACGTTCACTGAGTGGCTCCTTGCGGTTTCAAGCCGGGATAAGCGAGGGACATGGAGACATACCGGGTCTCCCAAACCAGCAGAACAATATGGGCCGCGACCAGCGTGATGACAAACGGCAGGGCCTCAAACCATCCGGTATTTCTCACCAGGAAGTAGGCCCCGGTGAGAATTCCCAGGCGGATGAAGTATCCGCCCATCACTCCGGCCATCAACATGGTGGGCGAAATCCGCATCGACCAGGTGATGAGCGAGGCGGCCAGCCAGAAGTTGACCAGGATCAACCCGAGGGCGTAGCCGCTCGACCACAGGCCGTCGAACCCCCACACTCCAGCGCACACTCCGACCAGCACGGGGCCGCCGATCAGCCCCCGGCGAACCATGTCTTGGGCTAAGGCCCGCTCGGGGGCCTCCTCGCCCATTGCCGGCATCTGAGCGGCCTGCTCAGCCATCGGCGGACTCCGGCTGAGACTCGGCCCGCCGGCTGGGCAGGTTGCGGTCGTAGGCCTCCATGCGTTCGTTGTAGGCCCTCATGGCCTTCCACGAGGTGTAGGAAGCAGTAAGCAGACACAAGACCAGCGTGAAAATCGGCGTCGTCCCCAGCGCTCCGTCGATGAGCCAGCCGAAGAAGCCGAATACCGCCGGGGTGGCCACCAACTCGAAGGCGATGGAAAGGGCGTCTCCCGCGCTCTGGCGGTTGTGAAACTGGCGATTCTGCGTCATTGCAGTTGGCACGGGTCGGGCCCCTATAGCGAGTGGATTGGCCTCGCCGAAATGGTTTCGCGAACCAGGCTACGGGGCCAAATCATCAGGCTGCCTGCCCAATAGGCCGTATTGAGGCGATCAGGGGGCGCGGCGGCGCAATATAGGGTGGAAGACGGTGTAGAGCAGCAACACCAGCGCCGCGGCGACGGGGACAATGATCACCTCTCCCTCCCCGGCATAGGTGGGGAACAGCACCAGGGTGGACATCAAGGCGGTGAACAGCCAAAGGATCAGCACGCTGCGGCGGTGGCCGTGGCCCAGGCTCATCAGCCGATGGTGCAAGTGTTCTTTGTCGGGGGCGGTGATGCTGGTGCGGGCCCGAGTCCGCCGCAGCACCGCCCAGAGCACGTCAACCACGGGAACCGCCAAGATGATCAGCGGGATGAGCATGGGGGCGAACAGAAAGTAGGTTTGGCCGGCAAAGGGCTCGCTGCTGCGCCCCCCCACCGAGACGGTGGAGGCAGCCAAGAGCGTGCCCAAGAAGTAGGCCCCGCCGTCACCCATGAAGATGCGGGCCCGATGGTAGTTCTGAGGCAGAAAGCCCACCGCCACCCCGCTGGCCACAATCGCCACTAGCGGCCCGATGTTGTTGGGCAGCAGAACCTCTTCATCGGTGAGCTTGATGGAGTACACGAAGAACGTGAGCCCAGCGATGGCCACGATGCCCGCGGCCAGCCCATCTAAGCCGTCGATCAGGTTGATGGCGTTGGCGATGGCCACCAGCCACAGCACCGTGACCACGAAGGCTAGGTCTTGGGACAAGATCACGGCGTCCAGCACCGGCAGTCTCAGATTCAGCACGGTCACACCGGCGAACGACAGGATGCTGCCCGCCAGCACCATCGACGCCACTTTGGCCGGCGCCGACATCTCCCTCACGTCGTCGTAGGTGCCGAAAGCGATCATCACCAGCCCAGCGAACACGATTCCCACTGCCTCTGATGGGGTGGCGAACACCACATCGAAATCGCTGAGCAACCAAGCTGTGCCCATAGCCGACAGAAAGCCCAGGAACATGGCCACGCCGCCGAGCACTGCGGTGGCGCGCTCGTGGACTCGGCGGGCGTCGGGCTCCACCATGAAACCCAGGCGCTCGCTTATCCGGCGGAACACCGGGGTGGTCGCCAGCGTGACCCCCGCGGCTACGGCAAAGACAATGAGATAGCTGTCAAGACCGGGAGCCATGGCGTTGGCAGGCGCCCTCTCAGTTGCCTATCCGGCCAACGAATAGGGGGTGAACCGACCGCAAAGGGCAGCTACCTCGGATCGAACTTCGGCAACCACGCCTTCGTCGTCTCGCTGGCGCAGGGTCCGGCCGATCATGCCCGCGATGAGGCCCATCTCCGCCGGGCCCATGCCCTGGGTAGTGGTGGCCGGGGTACCGATGCGCACTCCGCTGGTCACGAACGGTGAGCGGGGATCGTCGGGCACGGTGTTCTTGTTGAGGGTGATGCCCGCCCGGTCGAGCACCTCTTGGGCCACCTTGCCGGTGAGGTCGTCGTCGAACGCCCGCAGATCCACCAGCAACAGGTGGTTGTCGCTTCCTCCCGACACCAGGCGGAACCCCTCTTCAGCCAGGCCCTTCACCAGGGCACCGCTGTTCTCCACGATGCGGGCCGCGTAGTCGGCAAATTCGGGGGTGGCGGCCTCACCGAAGGCCACCGCTTTGGCCGCGATCACATGCTCCAGGGGACCGCCCTGGAGTCCGGGGAACAGGGCCTTGTCGATAGCCGGCGCTAGATCTTGGGTGCACAGGATGGCGCCGCCCCGGGGGCCCCGCAGCGTCTTGTGGGTGGTGAAGGTGACGATGTCGGAAAAGGGCACCGGATTGGGATGCAATCCCCCGGCGATAAGCCCAGCGATATGGGCTGCGTCGAACATGAACAGGGCGCCCACCTCGTCGGCGATGGAGCGGAATGGCGCGGGGTCAATGATCCGGGGATAGGCGGTGGCGCCAGCCACGATGAGCGAGGGCCGGTGCTCAAGGGCCAGATCGCGAACCTGGTCGTAGTCAATGCGCTCGTCGCTGGGAGTTACGCCGTAGGCCACAAACCGATAGGTACGCCCGCTGATGTTCACCGGGGAGCCGTGGGTGAGGTGACCCCCATGGTCCAAGCTCATGCCCAGCACGGTGTCGCCCGCCTCCAGCACCGCCAGGTAAGCAGCCACGTTGGCGTTGGCCCCTGAATGGGGCTGCACGTTGGCGTGGTCGGCGCCGAACAGGGCGGTGGCTCGCTCGCGGGCGACCGACTCCACTTCGTCGATCACCATGTTGCCGCCGTAGTAGCGGCGACCGGGGTACCCCTCGCTGTATTTGTTGGTGAGTACCGAGCCGGTGGCGGCCAGCACTGCGGGCGAGGCGAAGTTCTCCGAGGCGATGAGCTGCACCGTGGTGTTCTGGCGCTCCACCTCGCGGCGAACCATGTCGAACACCGGATCGCCGCTGCTGTCGGGCCACATCACTGCGCTGTCTCTTCTTTGGGCAACAGGGCATCGATTTTGGCCACTCGGGAAACGTGGCGGCCCTGCTCAAATGAAGCCCCAAGAAATGCGTCTAGGGCCTCGCGGGCCGCTTCGGCGCCGATCAGCCGTTCTCCCATGCAAATCACGTTGGCGTCGTTGTGCTCACGGGTCAACCGGGCTGACGTCACATCGTGCACTGTGGCCGCCCGCACGCCGGGCACCTTGTTGGCCGCCATGGCTATTCCAATTCCGGTGCCGCACACGCACAATCCCAATTCGGCCTCGCCCCCGGCCACCTCGCGGGCTACTGCCTCGCCATAGTCGGGATAGTCCACCCGGTCGGTGCTGCTGGTGCCGCAATCCACCACTTCGTGTCCCAATTCCCGCAGATGAGAAACCAACACGTCCTTCAATTGCACTCCAGCGTGGTCGGCCCCAGCGGCGATTCGCGTCATAGCGTCAATCTACCCAGCCGCTAGGTGAAAAATGACTCTTTTTGGGCAACTTCCAAACCTCTAGGTGAACGAGATCGGCGATTGCAACCACCAGGGGCGGTCGCTGGTTCTGATCTCGGTCACCCACTTCACCCACCAGAGTCCCCGCCGACCGGGGGCTACCAGGCGAGCCGGGGCGCCGTGGCCTCGCGACAGCGGCTCTCCGCCCAGCTGATGGGCCAACATCATCTTGTCGACGTCGCCCAGGGGGAACCGGCGGGTGTAGCCGGTGGCCGAGCGCACCTCCAGGCTGCGGCCAGTGGCGCCCGGACCGAGAAGGTCAGCCAGCATCGCCCCGGTCCAATCCTGAGTGCTGTACCACCCGTTGGTGCAGTCGAGAGTGGCCTCTTTGGTAGTGGTGTGGGCCGCAAGCTCCTGGTAGTCCACGTCTCGGTCAACCGATCCCCGCAGGCGGAGCACCCAGTCGGCAGGGTCGATATGAGGCGGCGAGTCGGTAAACCATTGCACTACCGGCATCTGCCGCGGCTGGCCCGAGCCCACCTCATGCGAGCCAGTAAAGCGCCGGTCGGCCGCCGCCCATCGGTCGAAGACCGAGCGAAACCCCAATGCGATCCCAGCCACTCCCAGCGCTTGAAGCCAAGTGCGCCGGGAGAGGTCTATCGGGCGGACCCGCTGAGGGCGGGTCACCACATGCAACATCGCCAGTGGCACAGCACCGATGGCGAATATGACGTGCAGCCCAATGGGCGACAACAAGCCGAACGGCTCCCAGATGTCGAGTGTGTGGATCAATCCGGTGACCAGAGCACCTGTGACCATCGTGGCCAGCGCCACCGAGGCGAAGCGGTTGGGACGGCGGCGACTGAGGCCGCGCTGCACAACCGGTGACTTCGGACGGGCCAGAACCAACACGACGAAGCCGAGCACGCCGTGCACGGTAACGAGCCACGCCGTGGAAGAGCTCCCGAGCAAGAATGAGGCACCACCGGTAATCAAGGCCAATGACAGGGTGATCAGCAGGGCCAAGTTGGTCTTGCGACCTCGAGAAGCGGGGCTCTCGGGCCGGCTCATTCGACGATACCCTCCACGTCAATCGCCCCCTGACGAAGGATGGAAAGCCCGGCTTCAGTGACCTCCACCACCGTAGAGGGCGGAGACTGGAGCTGGCCGCCGTCGATCACCAACTGCACGGCCGGGAATGCGGCAGCGGCCTCGGCTGCGGTGTCAGGTGTGGGCTGGCCGCTCAGGTTGGCGCTGGTAGTGGCGATCGGCCCGACCGCTGAGGCCAGGGCCTGTACCAGCGGGTGATCGGGACAGCGCACACCACAGCCGTCTTGGACGATGGTGAGCGCCCCCGGCCAGCAACTCTCCATAAGCCGACGGGTGGTGGGAAGGGGATCAAACAGCCCTTCGGCGTCGGCCGGACGGGCCACCAAGATGGCCACCGCCTTGTCGGCAGGGCGCTGCTTAAGCTCGAACAGCAAGTCCACGTTTTCGGGCAGAGCGGCCAAGCCGTACACCGTGTCGGTAGGAACGATCACCGCCCGCCCCGACCGCAACTCGGCCGCGGCCATCTCCACCAGCACGGCAGGGCCGCCCATGCTCATTGCTTCCGGCATTGCAAAACCCGGTCTCGACCGGCCAAATCAGGGTGGACCGCCTCTACCAACAGCCCGCCGCCCAACGCGATGGCTGCGGCCCGGTCCAGTTGATCGGGTGACAGCTCCAGCAGCACCGAACCCCCGGGGCTAAGCCACCGGCCGGCATCGGCCAGTATCTGGCGGGCCCCGTCCAGACCGTCGGCCCCACCCCGCAGGGCCAGTTCGGGCTCCCAGTCGGCCACGTCAGGAGGCAGGGGCTCGTCATCGCGCACATACGGCGGGTTGCTCACCACCACGTCCACCAGCCCAACCAGTGATTCGGGCAGGGCCTCATACCATGATCCCTGGAAGGCCGATACCCGCACCGCCGCCCGGCCCAGCCCGGCCAGGTTGGCCCGGGCCACGGCCAGCGCATCGGCCGAAACGTCGGTCAGCACCACTCGGGCCGTCTCGCACTCGGAGGCCACCGCCAGTCCCACCGCCCCGCTGCCCGTGCCCAGGTCTGCAACCACGCCGCCAGATGGATCGCAGCGGGCCAGTTCGGCGATGGCCAGCCCGGCCAACGTCTCCGTCTCAGGGCGGGGAATGAGCACCGCGGGGCTCACCATCAGGTCCAAACCCCGAAACCCCCAGCGGCCCAGCACATACTGCAACGGCTCCCCCGCCAGTCGGCGGGCCAGCATCGAGTCGAGATAGGCCATCTGCCGCTGGGCAGGTGCCTTGGTCAGCCCTACGTAGTACTCGCTGCCCTCGTATCCCGAGGCCTGTTCCACCATTCGGCGGGCCTGCACGTCGGAGTCGGCCACACCCGCCCGGCCCAAGCGTCGGGCGGCATCGGCCGCCACATCGCCCCAGACGACGCGCTGGGCGGCCAAGCTCACGACCCGAATGAGTGGTCTTGGCGCTCGGCCTCGGCCAGGGCGTCTACCACCACGTCCAGATCACCGGCCAGTATGCGATCGAGCTTGTAGAGGGTCAGACCGATGCGGTGGTCGGAGACACGGTTCTCCTTGAAGTTGTACGTGCGAATCTTCTCCGACCGGCCCCCGCCGCCCACCTGACCGCGGCGCTGCTGCGACAACTCGTCCTGGCGGCGCTGCTGTTCGGCCTGTAACAGCCGGGCCCGCAGAACGGCCATGGCCTTGTTGCGGTTCTGGAGCTGGCTCTTCTCGTCTTGCATCGACACCACCATCCCAGTGGGCTTGTGGGTGATGCGGACCGCGGAGTCGGTGGTGTTCACCGACTGGCCCCCCGGCCCCGACGAGCGATAGACGTCGACTTGGAGATCCTTCTCTTCAATCTGGACCTCCACCTCCTCGGCTTCGGGCAGCACCGACACGGTGGCCGACGACGTGTGCACCCGGCCCTGCGACTCGGTCACCGGCACCCGCTGCACCCGGTGGGGGCCGCCTTCGAACTTCATCTTGCTCCACACGTCATCACCCCGCAGCATGAACACCACGTCGGTGTAGCCCCCCATGTCGGAGCCCTGGGCGTTCATCATCTCCAGATCCCAGCGATTCTGCCCGGCGAAGGCCGAGTACATGTCGAACAGATCGCGGGCGAACAGGTTGGCCTCCTCACCTCCCTCAGCCCCCTTGATCTCCACGATCACGTTCTTGCCATCGTTGGGGTCTTTGGGGGCCATCAGCTCGGCCAACTCGGCTTCCAGCGCATCTGCGGCCGCGGCAGTATCCTCGATCTCTGCTTCCAGCAGTTCCCGCTCGTCGGCATCGGCCTCGGCCAACATCTCGGTGGCCGCCTCAATGTCCTCCCGGTGGCCCCGTAGCTTCCGAATGCAGGCTGCCTTGGTTTCCAGCTCCTTGTACCGCCGAGCCGCCGCGGTGTAGGCCTCCCGGTCAGCCAGCACCTTTGGGTCGGCCAGTCGCTCCTCAAGCGCGTTGAACTCCGCCTCTAGCTCTTCATAGGCAGAATTCACCTCCATGCTGTCAACCTACCTTTGGCCCGAGGGGGCGGCGGGGATGGATTCGCGAGGTGACGCTGGCCTGGTCTACTTGGAGGAGCGCTTGCGGTGGCCGTAGCGGCGCTCGAAGCGCTCTACCCGTCCGGCGGTGTCCACGATGGTCATCTGTCCGGTGAAGAATGGGTGGCTGGCGCTGGAGATCCCCACCTTGGCCAAGGGGTATTCGTTGCCGTCTTCCCACTCGACGGTCTCGGTGGTCTCAATGGTGGACCGGGTGAGGAAGGACGTGCCCGCGGAGGTGTCCTGGAACACCACTAGGCGGTAATCGGGATGGATGTCGGGCTTCATGCGTCTCCTAGCCTCACACCCCGGCGGGGCCCTTCGCCACTTCCTCAAGGAATGCAGCGTTGTTGGGGAATGTCCTCAGGCGGTCCATCAAAAGCTCCAAGCCGGCTGCCCCGCCCCCATTGCCGTCGTTGGAGAGGCCGTTGAGCACCCGGCGCAGCTTCCACACTTGCTGAAGCTGGCGCCTCTCGAACAACAGCTCCTCGTGGCGGGTGGAGGAGGCGTCGACGTTGATGGCCGGGTAGATGCGCCGCTCGGCAATATGCCGGTCCAAGCGCAGCTCCATGTTGCCGGTGCCTTTGAACTCCTCGAAGATGACCTCGTCCATGCGCGATCCGGTCTCCACCAGCGCAGTGGCCAAGATGGTGAGCGAGCCGCCCTCCTCCACGTTGCGGGCTGCGCCGAAGAACTTCTTGGGCGGGTAGAGGGCACCGGTGTCGATACCGCCGGACATGATGCGCCCGGTGGCCGGCGCAGCCAGGTTGTACGCCCTCGATAGGCGGGTAATGCCGTCGAGCATGATCACCACATCCTCGCCCCGCTCCACCATGCGCTTGGCCCGCTCAATGGTCATCTCCGCCACGTGGGTGTGCTCGTCGGCCGGGCGGTCGAAGGTGGAAGCGGCCACCTCGCCCCGCACCAGCCAGCGCCGCATGTCGGTGACCTCTTCAGGCCGCTCGTCCACCAGCAGCACCAGCAAGTGCACCTCAGGGTTGTTGAGTTCAATCGACCGGGCGATCTCCTTCAGGATCGTGGTCTTGCCCGCCTTGGGGGGAGACACGATCAGGCCGCGCTGCCCCTTGCCCACGGGTGACAGGAGGTCGATGATCCGACAGGTCATGTTGGACGGGTCGTCCACCCGCTCCAACCGCAGATTCTGATCGGGGAACAGCGGGGTGAGGTCTTCGAACTTGGGGCGCTGCTTGACCGAATCGGGCGGCTCCGAGTTGACGCTGTCGATGTGCAAAAGGGCCGGGTTCTTCTCGTTGCGGGTGGCTGGCCGACAACCACCGGTGATGTAGTCGCCCTTGCGGAGCCCGAACTGGCGGACCTGCTTGACCGACACGTAGGCGTCGTCCTTGCTGGGGTGGAAGCCCTTGATCCGCAAGAAGCCGTAGCCGTCGTCCCTTAGGTCCAGATAGCCGGAGATGGCAATGGGATCGCCCTCCCAAGCCTCTTCCGGGCGGTCGCGCTCGTTGCGTCCCCGGCGCCGACGGCGGCGGTTGCCGGCTTCAGGCTGGTCGTCTTGGTGACGGGGCCGATCCTGGCGATCCCCATCCTGGCGAGGCCGGTCCTGGCGATCCCGGTCTTGGCGGGACCGATCCTGGCGATCCCCATCCTGGCGGGACCGATCTTGGCGATCCCCATCCTGACGAGGCCGGTCCTGGCGGGGCCGGTCTTGGCGATCCCGATTTTGGCGTTCTCCGCGGTCCTGGTCGGAACGGCCGCGATCGGCCTTCTCCTCGGCGGCGGCTTCCTCAGTGGGCTCTTCTTGCCGGTCTTCATCTTCCCCGGTGGTCGAAGGCTCTGATTCCCCGACTTGCACGGCCTCAGCCGGCTCGGCCTCTTCCGCGGCCTCTTCGCTCGGCTCTTCCTTGTCGATAGCATCCTCGGCGCTCTTCGCCTGAGCAGGGGCGGACCCATTGCCAGCTGGGTCGGGCGCGCCCTGGCCGTCGCCGTCGGCATTGATCCCAGCAAGCTCGAGGATCATGTCCACGATGTCTGCTTTGCGGGCTTTGGCATCTGGGCGCCCGCCCATGGCCCTTGCGATGATCTGAAGCTGCGCCCGGTCTTTGCGCTGAAGTTTGGACCGAGAGAGCTCAGTGGTCTCTACGCTCACGATTCTCCCTTGAAATGCCACAACTGAGGGGACACTTCGTTTTGTTAGGCACACCGACCGCGAATTCGGACGGCATAATTCGAGCAGCCATTAACCACCGGGACGCTGACAAAATGAATGTCGAAATCGACCGAGCGGTCTGAAGGCTTCCCGTAGGACTGCGGGCAATCCCGCAATCCCAACGCCGGGCAGGATACCGCAATCCTCAACCACTGGCAACCCTCTGGCCATTTTGGCCGGTCAGGTTTCAGCTGGCAGTTTCGCCATGAGCCAGCAGCTTCGCCATGAGGCAGTGGCCCGGCACCACCTCAGAGGAGGCCGCGCCCCGCTCCGTGTAGACGCCACCGGGTCCGTCGACCTGCGAGTCCACCAGCAAATAGGGAACCGGATCGTCGATGTGGCCCCGCAGCGTCAGCGGCGTGGCGTGGTCGGGGAGCAGCAGCAGCCGCCAAGGCCCCATCTTGTCGAGTCCGTCGACCAGACCGGCGAGGATGCGCCGATCCCAGTTCTCCAGGCACCTGACCTTCTCGGCCACATTGCCCTCGTGCCCGGCTTCATCGCTGGCCTCCACATGGATCACGTACAGGTCGGCGCCGGCGGCAAGCCCGGCCAGGGCTGCGTCCCGCTTGCCCTCGTAGTTGGTGTCGTACCAAGCCGTGGCCCCCGCCACATCAGTGACCGACATGTTGGTGAGTGCCCCGATCCCCCGCACCAAATCGACCGCGCTGACCATCCCGGCCTCCACCCCGTGCATCTCCCGGAAGGAGGGCATCTCCGGCTGAAAGCCCTGACCCCACAGCCAAATGCGGTTGGCCTTCAGGCCGAAGCGGGACACGATCGAGCGGGAGGCCTCTTCCAGCGCGGCCAGCTTGGGACCAGCTGGACCGCTGGGGCCCACTATCGGCTGATCAGAGAGATCGTGGGGTGGGGTGCACACCGCGTCGGCCCACTCGGCCGGGGCGATCAGCGTATGCCGGTACTGAACCCCGGCATGGAAGCTGACCTCGCCGCCCAACTCTGTGTCCAGGGCCGCGATCACCTCGGCAGCCTGCTCCGAATCGGGATGACCACCAGAGAAGTCGGCCATGATCCCGTCCTCGGTAACGGTGACGAGGTTGCACCGGTAGGCCACCTGATCAGAGGAAAGGGTGAGTCCCAGAGCTGCGGCCTCGATGGGTGAGCGCCCCGTGTGATAGCGGGCGGGGTCGTAACCGAAGATGGACATGTTGCCCACGTCGCTGCCTGCTGGCATGCCGGGGGGAATGACTTGCGCCAACCCAACCTGTCCTCGGGCGGCCAGCGCATCCAAAACCGGGGTGTGAGCCGCCTCCAATGACGTGGCCCCGTCAAGCTCGGGCACTGGCAAATCGGCGCACCCGTCGGGGATGCACACCACGTACTTCACGACGCTCGATTCTGCCAGACCATCTTGGGTTGGCTGCTATCCGACGCCATGACCTGAGCACTGGGCTACGTGGGCCTTCACCGCCGCCAGGTCGTTGGCCAGGCGTGTGCAGCGCTCAGGGCGCTCGGCCAAGACGGCCAGAGCCGGGGGCATGGGGGGCTGCACCCCGATTGCCGCCTCCACCGCGTCGCCGAATTTGGCCGGGTGGGCGGTGGCCAGCACCACTATGGGGTGGTCGGAACCGCGTCGAGAGCGACGAGCGGCCGCCATACCGACCGCGGTGTGGGGGTCGATGATCATGCCAGTGTCGCGGTAGAGCTCGGCGATGGTGGCGGTGGTCTCCGCGTCGTCCACCCGGACCCCCGACCAGCCTCGCTCGAGCTCGGCAGCTATCCGGGCATCGAGGCGCATCTCGCCGGTGGCCCGGAAATCCTCGAGCATCTCGGCGGTGCGGATCCCGTCCCGGTCGAACAGCTCAAACAGCAGGCGTTCGAGGTTTGACGATACCTGGATGTCCATGCTGGGCGAGAGCGTCGGGTGCACCTCGGAGATGGCCATCGATCCTGAGGTGAAGAACTGGGTCAAGATGTCGTTGCTGTTGCTGGCCACTGTGAACCGGTCGATGGCCAGGCCCATCTGGCGGGCGACGTGGCCGGCCAGCACGTTGCCGAAGTTGCCGGTGGGCACCGAGAACGACACCCGCTCCAAACCACGCCGGGTGGCGGCGGCCACGTAGTACACGGTCTGGGCCATGACCCGGGCCCAGTTGATGGAGTTGACCGCCGACAGCCGCTGCTCGGCCCGAAAGGCGGCATCGGCGAACATGGCCTTCACGAGATCCTGGCAGTCGTCGAACGTCCCGTCGATGGCCACGTTGTGGACGTTCGCGCTGTCCACGGTGGTCATCTGCCGCCGCTGCACTTCCGAGATCCGTCCGTGGGGGTGCAGAATCACGATCTGTATGTTCTCCCGGTCGCGTACCGCCTCGATGGCCGCCGAACCGGTGTCGCCCGATGTGGCCCCCACGATGGTCACCCGCTCGCTCCGACGGGTCAGCTCCTCGTCGAAGAGGCGTCCCACCAGCTGAAGGGCGATGTCTTTGAAGGCCAGCGTCGGGCCATGGAACAGCTCCATGAGCCACAGCCCGTCGTCCAGCTCCACCATCGGCACCACCTCGGGATGGGCAAATGCCCCGTAGGCGTCCCGCACCAGCTCGTCGAACCGGGCCCGGGGGTAGGCCCCGTCCACAAACGGCCACATCACCTCGGAGGCCAGATCGGCGTAGTCGCCTCGTCCGACTAATCCACTCAGCGCGTCAGGTGAGAGCTTCGGCCAGCGATCGGGCACATAAAGCCCCCCATCGGCGGCCAAGCCGGCCAACAAGACGTCGCCGAAGTCCAAGACCGGGGCTCTTCCCCGGGTGCTGATGTACTTGAGGCTCACGATCCTGGCCCGATCAACAAAACCGGGGCTCTTCCCCGGGTGCTGATGTACTTGAGGCTCACGATCCTGGGCCGATCAACAAAACCGGGGCTCTTCCCCGGGTGCTGATGTAATTCATAACGTCGCCCTCACTGGCCGATGACTCGCAGCAGCGCGGGGGCACCCCGTACCGAATCCAGCTCGCGGAGATCGCCCAGCGTGGCCTGCACGTCGCGTTCAGTCGCCTCATGGGTGATGAACACCAGCCGGGCTTGATCGCCCAAGCCCTCCTGCTCCATCGAGCGGATGCTCACACCATGGCGGCCAAACACCCCGGCCACCGCGGCCAGCACGCCTGGCCGATCCAACACCTCCATATTGATGTAGAACTCCGACTCCAGATCGTCTATGGAGCAGATGACCGCCTCGCCCAGGCTGCCAATGGGAGTCCACGTGCCCCGGCCCCAATTGCCGGCCGCGTCGATCAGGTCGCCCAGCACGGCACTGGCCGTCGGCCGCCCGCCCGCGCCCCGGCCATACAGCATGAGCTCCCCCACCGCGTCGCCCTCTATGAACACTGCATTGAAGGAGTCTCGAACCGAAGCCAGCGGATGGTCGGCCGACACCATCGCCGGGTGGACCCGGACGGCCAACTCGGGTTTGCCGTCGACATGGCCCACCCGCTCGGCTATGGCCAGCAGCTTGATCACGTATCCCAGCCTCTGAGCAAAGGCGATGTCGGCGGGCCCGACGCTGGATATGCCCTCTCGGTAGACGCTGCCCGCCAGGACCCGGGCCCCGAAGGCCACCGTGGCGATGATGGATGCCTTGGAGGCGGCGTCGAATCCCTCCACATCGGCGGTCGGGTCCCGTTCGGCGTACCCCAGCGACTGCGCGTCGGCCAGGGCATCGTGGTAGCTGGTGCCGTGTTCGGTCATCTGGCTGAGGATGTAGTTGGTGGTGCCGTTCACGATGCCCATGACCCGACGGACCGGCTCGGCCGACAGCGACTCCCGCAGCGAGCGGATAAGGGGAATCCCCCCTCCGACCGCGGCCTCGAACAGCAGATCTACCTCAGCGGTATCAGCTGCGGCATACAGCTCGGCGCCGTAGTTGGCCAACAACTCCTTGTTGCCGGTAACCACTGGCTTGCCCTGCTTCAGAGCGCTCGATACCAGCTCCCGGGCAGGCTCGATCCCACCGATCAGCTCCACCACAACGTCCACGTCGGGATCGTTCACCACCGCGGCGGCATCGGTGGTCAGCACACCGTCGGCCAAGACAACGTCTCGGTCACGCGATGCGCTGCGGACCGCCACTCTTGCCACTTCCAATTCGAGGCCGGTGCGCTCAGCGATGACCATGTGCTGTTCCTCCAACAGCCCGATCAGCGCCGACCCGACGTTTCCACAGCCCAGCACGCCCACGCCGATTCGCTTCCGAGATGAGTCGCTCACCTTCTCCACCGTACCGGGTCAGTATGACCCGATTGACAAGATTTCCGGCCCCATGTGGTTTATGTTGATTTTCGTGTATAAAGATATATTTTAGATGCTTAATGTTGTCCTATGAGCTGTTCTCGCTGGCCAGCGACCTTCGACAGCAGGCCGCGGCCTGCGAGCGGGTGCGGGCCGACGTCGACCTGGTTTGGCGGGGGCTCGACCATGTGCTCGATCAGCCGAAGGCCAGGCACGTGCCGGCCGTGTGGCAATCGGCCGCGGCCGACGCCAGCCGCCTCCGACTCCACCACCAGCGCGCCCACCTGGTTCGAATGCGCTACGAAATCGAGCAGGTGGCCCGGCGTCTCCAAGCACGGGCCGATGAGCTGTATGCCGACGCCGCCCGGGTCGAGATGGCCGCCGAGGCAGCCCGACGAGACGAAGCCCGAGAACTCGGCATGCAGGCCAGCTATTTTCAATAGGCATCTCACCTTCTACTATCCAGCCGATCCCGGTTCTGTTGCAGCATCGCAGCAACGACGAGTACCGACCCTTGCCCTGGTCCAAACGCGATCTCTGGGCCATCGGGCAAGTTGTGGCCCGATCAGAGGGCGTCGGCGACTCAATCCGACAGCAGTACCAGTTCGCGGCCAGCCGCCGGGGAACGGCCACCGCGCTGAGGGCCATAGACCAGGCGTGGGGCGGGGGCTACTACAAGGTGGAACAACAAGCCGAGACCGACCCTGAGGCCGCTGAGGAGGCTTTCGGCGGCGATGAGCTGGTGATCGATGTCCAAACGCATTACATCGCTCGCCATCGCAGCGGCACCCCTGGCGTCGAGGGAATCATGGGGTTCATACGCGACGTCGCCCCTGATCGTTGGCAGGGGCTCGATCCCGAATTTCATCTCGATCTCGGGAGCTACCTGCGTCACATATTCCTAGAGAGCGAGACTGCGGCCGCGGTGCTCACCTGCACGCCCGGCGACGATAGCCACAGCATCTTGACCAATCCCGAAATCGCCGCCACCCGCGAGCTGATCGATCGTTTGGCGGGGACCGGCCGGCTGATCAACCACTCAATCGTTCATCCCAACGCACCAGGCGAACTCGACCGGATGGGGTCGCTGATAGAGCACAACAGGCCGTCGGGCTGGAAGGTCTACACCCTCCAGGGGTGGGAGGGTCAGCCTGGCTGGCGACTCGACGACGAAGAGTGCGGCTTGCCGTTCTTGGAGAGCAGCCGGGAGATGGGGGTTGGCATCGTGTGCGCTCACAAGGGACTGAGCGCTTTGGCGCCCGCCGGGTCGCCAGCCGATATCGGCCCGGCCGCGGCCAGCTTTCCCGATATCAACTTCCTCGTCTACCACTCCGGATACGAGACACCGGTCGGTGATGAAGAGGAGGGGCCCTACGACCAGGAGGCCCCCGCTGGCACCGACCGCCTGATCAAGAGCCTGGCCGATGCCGGCGTTGGGCCGGGCGGCAATGTCTACGCCGAGTTGGGGAGCACCTGGTATGTGCTGTCGCGTCGGCCCCGGGAGGCGGCCCACGTGATTGGCAAGCTGCTCAATGCGGTCGGCGAGGACAATGTGCTGTGGGGCAGCGACTCGATTTGGTACGGATCGCCCCAACCCCTCATCGACGCCTTTAGGGCCTTCCAGATACCCGAGGAGTTGCGCCAGCGCCACGGCTACCCGGAGCTCACCAGCCGCATCAAGGAGAAGATTCTCGGGCTGAATGCCGCCCGGGTATATGGGATCGACCCGGACCAGACCCGCAGCCAGGTTGCCGCCGATGACCTCTCGTGGGTCAAGGCTGCGTTTGATGAATACATCGAGTTATAATAATTTTCAATAATTCTCTTGCTATTTGATGACTTCAACGCTATCAAGGGGTTCCACCTGATCCGCCCGAGTGATCAGCTACGAGAAAGGCCCCACCATGTCTGTTTTGACCATGAACACCGAGGAAATGGACCATCTCCAGCAGCAATTCACCGCATTCGCTGGCCAAGTGGAAGACCTCCGCACCCGCCTGACTGCAACTTTGGAGGGAACTACCTGGACGGGTAGCCGATCGGAGCGATTCCGTGGCACCTGGCACGAGCAATGGTCGCCGTCGCTGGGGCAGTTGCAGGAGGCGCTTACCGAATTGGCCACTTCGATCGGCCTTGAACGCCAGAACACCATCGCAGCCCTCGACTCAGTCTGACGGCGCTGGCCGCCCTCCAGCGGATCTGAGCCGCCACCGGCCCATCCCACCGAAGCATCCATGCGCCTGCTCTACGAAGGACCAGAGGGTGCCCGAGAGGTAAGCATCGCTGACGGCCTGGTGGCCGACATCGGAGAACTGGCCGAAGCCTTGGGCCTGCATCCGCCGGTTGCCGGGCTCTGGGTGGGCGACCAATGGATGGAAGCCGACCGCCAGCTCAATGAGGCGGGAGTGGCCGACGGCGCCCGAGTGGGCGTGGGTCCCGGACCGAAGCCCGAGGGACCCGGGAGGGCTTTGGAGGTTGTGGGAGGGCTGTGGGCTGGCGACCGCCGTCTGCTTCCTGGCGAAGGACTGAGCGTGGGCCGCTCTCCAGACGCTGACCTAACCCTGCCCATCGTGGGGCTGCGGCCCCAACACGCGCGCTTGGTGTGCCGGGATGGGCTGGTCTACATCCGCGTAGGCGACGATGAGCCGACCGGGGTGGAGGTTGCAGAGCCGCTGCGGCTGGGCGGAGCATTGATCCAGGTATCCGACGCCCCCGACGACCGCCCGACCCGCACGGCCGCCATCTTGGGGCGAAACACATTTGGAAAGACCGCTTTCAACCGCCCTCCCCGACCGCCACTTCCCGCGCCACCCGAACCACTTTCGGTTCCCGCCGAAGAACCGCGACGGACTCCAAGGGCCATTGCGTTCGGCTGGGCTGCCCTAACCGGGCCATTGGTGGTAGGGCTGCTGATGGCTGTGCTCTACAGCCCCTACATGGCCCTGTTCGCCCTGTTGAGCCCGTTGATGATGGGAGCCAACTGGTTTGACAGCCGTCGACGTGACCGCTTCGACCACCGGCGATCACGTCGGAGGGCGCAAGCGTCCCTTGTCGACTTCCAAGCAGCGGCCGAGGCGGCCCACGCGGCAGAAATCCGGCGCTGGCGCGACCTGCACCCTCACCTAGCTGAGGCAATCAGGCGAATTTGCCAGCCCAGTGTTCGGCTGTGGGAGCGAAGGCCAGTCCACACCGACTTCATGTCGCTGGTTGCCGCCCACGGCCCTGTTCCCTTCACCCCCGAAATGGCGGTGGAGGGGCCGCAGCCCGCCGACGAGGCAACCGCCGTGCTTGATCAACTCGGGCCGATGCCCGACTCCCCCATCGCTGTAAGTCTGGGGCCGGGCACGGTGCTCGGCTTGGTAGGTCCTCGCCGCGCAACCACCGCAATGGCCAGAGGGCTGCTCGTACAAGCGGCCGCCTACCACGGGCCAGCTGATCTTGCCGTGCTGGTGGTTGCCGACGAGGTGACCGCGCCGATTTGGGGGTGGACCGCCTGGCTCCCCCACACTTCTCATCCATCCATCGGTAGGTCGCGGCTAATCGCCGACCAACGGGTCGCTGCCGCGGAGACTGCCTTGGAACTGACCGATGCTTGGAATCGCCGGGGGGAGGACACCCACTGGCCTCAGCTCCTGATCGTGGCCGATGGCGAGAATTTGGCCACCGGCCGGACACCGCCCCTACGCCCCCTTCTCATGGGATCGGCCGGGCCGGTCTCGACCATTGTGCTGGCCGCCAGCGTCGATCAACTCCCTGCCTCCGCCACCGCGGTGATCGAGGCTCGCGACTCAAGCGGATTGGTCGATCTATCCCAAGCCGGCGAGTTCCTCCCCTCAGTGCTAGCCACAGGGATGAGCTTGGACCTGGCCCGGGCTGCTGCTCGCGGACTGGCCCGGTTTGAAGATCCCGAACAGCCCGGCGCCGATTCCGCCATTCCCGACCGTTCATCTTTGGTCGACCTCCTCAGACTCCCCGTCCCCGACGGGCCGGACACACCGTCTGACTCGTCGGCACCCTCGGAGGCGATCGCCGCCCGCTGGCGGGAGACCGAGCACTCCGACAGCCTGGCCGCTCCCATCGGCGCCGACGCCCACGGCCCGGTGATGGCTGATCTGGCAGCCGATGGTCCCCACGCTCTGGTCGGCGGTACCACCGGATCGGGCAAGAGCGAGCTGCTGCGTACGCTGGTGGCTTCCGTAGCCGCCACTTACTCTCCTGAGCAGGTCAATTTCGTGTTGATCGACTACAAGGGCGGCAGCGCATTCGACGCCTGCGCCTCCCTGCCCCACGTCGTCGGGCTGGTGACCGATCTCGACGACCGGCTGGCCGAGCGAGCCCTGCGCTGCCTGGAAGCCGAACTCCGCTACCGCGAACAGTTACTGCGGGACTGGAGGGCCACCGACTTGGGCCACTATCGGTCACTGTCCCAGACCGAGGGCGGATCGCCTTGGACGCCACTGGCCCGGCTGGTGGTCGTCATCGATGAGTTTGCCGCCTTGGCCGCGGAGCTTCCCGGATTCATGGACTCGCTGGTAAATGTGGCCCAGCGGGGCCGCAGCCTGGGCATGCACTTGGTGTTGGCCACTCAGCGCCCCGCAGGGGCCGTGAGCGCCAACATCCGTACCAATACCGCGCTGCGAATCGCCCTGCGAGTGCTCGACGCCGCAGATTCAGTCGACGTGCTCGACAGCCCTGAGGCCGCCGCCATCGGCCGGCACCGGCCCGGTCGGGCCTTTGCCCGATTCGGTCCTGGCGAGCTAGTGGAGTTCCAATGCGCCCTGGTCACTGGGGTCACCGCCGCCCAACGGGGCCGTCAAGTCGTCCCCGCCCCCGACGGCATCCCCGAGTCTGAGCCGGAGACTGCTACCGACGAGGAGAGCCCCGACGACCTGTCCCGGCTGGCCGCCGCGGTGAACACCGCCTGGGACTGCCAGAAGGGTGTCCCTCCCCGCCAACCTTGGCCCGACCCCCTGCCGTCAGTGGTCTTGCTCGACGAGATGACTGCCGACGGCGTATCGGTTGGCGGGGTGGTGTTCGCCCTGGCCGACGATCCCAACCGGCAGTGCCAATATCCACTGACGTGGGATCCCGCCGAAGGCAATGCCTTGTTCGTGGGCATCCCGGGAAGCGGAACCACCACCTCATTGGGGTCGCTGGCCATTGCCCTGGCCAGCCGCTACCCGCCCCGCGAGTGCCACCTGTACGCCTTGGATTCCGGCACCGGGCAGCTGGCCCCGTTGGAGAGGCTGGCCCACTGCGGCGCGGTGGTGAGTCCAGATGAACGCGATCGCATTCGGCGGCTCATCCGCCGACTTGAGGCCGAGCTCGACCGCCGGTTGGGCCAGGGTCGGACTTCGCCGGAGTCGAGCCCTCCGCTGGTGGTGACTTTGATCGACAACTGGGGCGCCTTGGCCAAGAGCTTGGACAACGTGGCCCACCACGCCCTGCTGGCCTCGCTGGAGCGGGTGTGGACCGAGGGCCCCGCCGTCGGCCTGTGCCTGGCCGCAGCCAGCGATCAATTGTCCAAAGTGAGCCGAGCCCTCCAGGCCGCCACCCCCCAGACCTTCGTCTTCCGCCTGGGCGATCCCGCGCTGTACCGCCAATGGGGTGTGGCCGTGGACGACCCGGCCACGCTTCCCCCCGGCCGGGGTTTCACCGTCCCATCGGGAATCGAGCTCCAAGTGGCGGTGCCCGAAGGCGGGCTGGCCCGCGCCGTTGCCGAATTGGCTGCCGAACACCCCCAAACCGACGGCCCGCCACCGGTGGAGACGCTGCCCGCGGTGGTCGACCCATCCCGCTTGGACCCAGCCTGCCTGAAGAGTTCCCCGGTGCATTTGCCGCTGGGGCTGAGCGACGACTCCCTGTCCCCGATTGGTCTCACGCTCTACCCCGGCGAACACGCCCTGATCTTGGGACCAGCTCGCTCGGGCCGGTCCGCAGCTCTGGCACTGTTGGCCGCGTTGGCAGCTGACGGCGGTGGGCAGGTGATCGCCTTGGCCAATCAGGAATCGCCGCTGGCTGCGAGCCCCAATGTCAATCTCGTCACCGACGTCGGTGAGCTGCTCGCCGCCGTGCAGTCGGCCGAACCCCCAACCCTGGTGCTGATCGACGACGCCGAGACGGTGGGCGACCCCGACGGCGCCCTGAAGTCGCTTGCCGCCAACAGCCGCCCCGGCCTGCACATCGTGGCCGCCGGCCGTGCCGACCGCCTCCGCACCGCTTACGGCCACTGGACCGCCGAGATCCGCTTCTCCCGCACCGGAGTCCTGCTCCAACCATCCCCCCTCGACGGCGACCTTTTCACCATCCAACTCCCCACCCGCCCCACACTCCCCTCACTCCCCGGCCGCGGCTACCTAATCCAAAACGGCCAACCCTCAATCATCCAGATCGCCATCTTGAGCGCCGGATTCGAGGTCTAAACGTCGTTGCGGAGGAGGTCTTCGTGGGTCTCTCTGCGGACGACTAGGCGGGGGTCGCCGTTGCGGGCGAATACCACGGCGGGGCGGAGGACTTTGTTGTAGTTGGAGCCCATGGAGTGGCCGTAGGCACCGGTCACGGGGGTAGCCAGGATGTCGCCTACTGCGATGTCGCTGGGTACCTGTCCTTCTCGCACCAAGAGGTCGCCCGACTCGCAGTGCTTGCCCACTACCCGCACTGCCTTATCGCGGTTGCGGTCGGCCGCTCGGGGCAAGAACGTCTCGTATCCGCTGCCGTAAAGAACTGGGCGGGGGTTATCGCTCATGCCGCCGTCCACCGAGATGTAGGTCCGGATGCCGGAGAGTTCCTTGATCGTGCCCACTTCGTAGAGCGTGACCGCAGCAGCCGCCACCAGGGCCCGGCCCGGCTCCACGCTCACGGGGTCGGTAAAGCCGACCGAAGCGCAGGACTCGGCGATGGCCGCAGCCCACTCGGCGATGGTGGGGGCCGACTCCCCCTCCACATAGGCCACGCCCAACCCTCCGCCTAGCGACAGCTCGGGGAGGCCGTAAGGCTGGGCGAATCCGGCGATCACCTCCACTGCCCGCTGGAAGGAGCGCAACTCGAACACCTGGCTTCCGATGTGGGCGTGCAGGCCTACCAGTTCCACCGAGTCGGCCTGTTCGGCCCTGCGGATGGCGGCGTCGGCCAATCCCGTGGACGCGGTGAAACCGAACTTGGTGTCGTCCACTCCGGTGGTGACGTATTCGTGGGTGTGGGCCTCGACTCCTGGCGTGATCCGCAGCAGCACATTGGGGCGGGCGCCGGTGGCGGCGTGGAGGGCGTCAAGGCGGTCAAGCTCGTCAAACGAGTCCACCACGATGCGGCCGACTCCGGCCTCGACTGCGGCAGCAAGTTCGGAGGCCGACTTGTTGTTGCCGTGCATCACCATGCGGTCGCCGGGCACCCCGGCGGCCTGGGCCACATACAGCTCCCCACCGGTGGCCACATCCAGGTCGAGCCCTTCCTCGTACACCAGGCGGGCCATGGCCAGGCACAAGAACGCCTTGGAGGCGTAGGCCACCGAACCCTCGAATGCAGCTCGGACCTGGCGGCACCGTTCCCGCATGTGGTCTTCGTCATACACAAAAAGCGGGGTGCCGAACTGCTCGGCCAACTCCAGCGCGTCGCACCCGGCGATGGACAATCGTCCGTCGTCTCCCACCGAGGCGTTGTCGGGTAGAAGTTGCAGGGGCAAAACCGACATCGCCATCCCCCTACATCGACTCCGGCGCGCTCACGCCCAAGGTGCCAAGGCCGACGGCCAGGCCCACCCGGGCGGCGTCGATGAGCACGAGCCGGGCCTGGGTGAGTTCGGGGGGAATGCCAGAGCCCACCACGTAGCAGTCGTGGTAGAAGCTGTGGACCGCGGCGGCGAAGTCCCGCAGCCAGGTGGTTACCCGGTGGGGAGCCCGCTCGTTGGCCGCAGAGGCGATCACCTCGCCCAATGTGGAGAGCTGGCGCATGATCTCCAACTCCCGCTCGTGGACCAGCACGCTCAAGTCCACCTGGTGCGCGCTCTGGCGCACCACCCCATCGGCTTGAGCCCGGACTGCAATGGAGCACACCCGGGCGTGGGCCATCTGCACGTAGAACACCGGGTTCTCCATCACCTGGGCGGCAGCCTTGGCCAGATCGAAGGTCGGGGCGGTGTCCATCGACTGGAGCAGGTAGGTAAACCGGGTGGCATCAGCGCCCACCTCGTCGATCACGTCGCGAAGCTCGATGAGGTCGCCGGTGCGCTTGGACAGCCGCACTTCTTCGCCGTCGCGCTCCAGACGCACCAACTGGGTCACCACCACTTCCAAGGCGGTGGGATCACAGCCCAGCGCGGCCATGGCCGCCTTCATCCGGGCGACATAGCCGTGGTGGTCGGCCCCCCACACGTTGATAAGCAACCCCTCAGAACCAGCCCGGTCGAGCTTGTCGCGGTGATAGGCGATATCGGGCAGCAGGTAGGTGTACTCCCCGTCGGACTTTATGAGCACCCTGTCCTTGTCGTCACCATGATCGCTGGAGCGCAGCCACAGAGCACCTTCGGACTCATAAGAGGCCCCGGCGGCGTCGAGCGCACCCAGCGCGTCATCGATGGCCCGGGAGTCGACTAGCGCCTGCTCGCTCGACCAAGTGTCGAATTCCACCGCCATCGTGCCCAGCACGTCGCGCTGGTCGGCCAATGCCCGCTCCCGCCCCCACTGGCGGGGGTCGGCGTCGGCGGGCATATCCCCAGCCCAGTCGACGATGTACTGGCCGTTGTAGCCATCCTCGGGCACCGGTTGGCCCGCTCGGACCGCAGCCAAAGAGGTGCCGTATAGCTCCATCTGGGTGCCCCGGTCGTTGATGTAGAACTCCCGCTGCACGTCGTAGCCGCACCACTCCAACAGCCGGGCCACCGCGTCGCCGTAGGCCGCTCCCCTACCGTGCCCAGCGTGAACCGGCCCGGTGGGGTTGGCGCTCACGAACTCCACGATCACTGTGCGGCCCTGGCCCAGGTCTTGGCGCCCGTAGCTGCTGACACCGGCGGCTACCGCATCGGCCACCATGTTGTGGAGCCAGCTCGGCGCCAGCCTGAAGTTGACAAACCCAGGACCAGCCACGCTCACCTCGGCCACATGCTCTGGCTGGTTCTCCTCCAGCCAGGTGGCTAGCTCTGCCGCCAGCTCCCGGGGATTTCGCCCCGCACCCTTGGCTACAGCCAGCGCAGCATTAGACGACCAGTCGCCGTGCTCACGCCGCGCCGGTCGCTCCAGCCCCACCGAGAAACCGGCAGGCAGATCGACGCCCGCGGCCACGAGCGCGGCGCGCAGGGCGTCAGAAAGAGAGGTGCGGATGTCGGCCATGAACTGAGACATGGTACCGATGCCCCGCTAGGTATACTCACCCAGTTACTGCCCACGTAGCTCAGGGGATAGAGCACTTGCCTCCGGAGCAAGGGGTCGCAGGTTCGAATCCTGCCGTGGGCGCTTCCGGGTGTTCTCAGCAGTTGCTCGATGGTCCCAGTTGACCCTTGTTTTCCCAGCGTAACGACCATTTATGTCAGTTCGGGGTGGTAGGCTATTCTCAGCAATAGCCGGGCTATCCCCCCGAAAGTGGGGGATAAATTGGGGGATGGGAATGTCGCTTTTGACCGCTGTTGAAGTCAAAAACGCCGGTGTGGGAAAGCACCATGACGGGCGCGGATTATTTTTGCGGGTGTACAAATCGGGGTCGAGGTGCTGGGTTCTGCGCCTGACCGTGGACGGGCGCCGGCGCGAGATCGGCTTGGGCGGCTGGCCCGCGGTGGGCCTGGCCGACGCCCGCCGCAAAGCGCACGAGCACCGCGCGGCCGCCGCCGACGGGCGCGATCCGCTCGCCGACAGGCGCCGCGCCGATGTGCCGACATTCCGCGAGGCGGCGAGGATCGTGTGGGAGGCGAACAGGGCCCGGTGGCGCAACGAGCGGACCGCGACTTTGTGGTGGGCGTCGCTGGAGAACCACGCTTTTCCGGCCATCGGCGACATGGCCGTGGACCGCATCACCCAGTCCGACGTTTTGGGGTGTGTGGAGCCGATCTGGACGACGCGCACCGAGACGGCCCGCAAGGTCCGCCAGAGGATCCGCACCGTGTTGCGCTGGTGCCAGGCCCACGGCTACGTCGCCGTGAACTCGGCCGGCGAGGCCATCGACGGCGCACTGCCCCCCATGCCCCGCGTAAAGGCCCACTTCCGCTCCCTGCCCTATGGCGAGGTGGCCAACGCGCTCGCCGTGGTAGACCGCACCGGCGCGTCTGCGTCGGCCAAGCTGTGCCTGCGCTTCGCGGTATTGACAGCGGCCCGCTCCGGCGAGGCCCGCAACGCCACATGGTCAGAGATCGACTTCGCCGCCCGCGAGTGGCGAATCCCCGCCGACAAGATGAAAGCCGCAACCGAGCACCGGGTGCCCCTCAGCGACGCCGCCCTCGACGTGTTGGACAGGGCCAAGGACTGCCGCGACGGCTCCGATCTGGTGTTCCCATCCCCGCTCAAGCCGGGCAGGCCCCTGTCGGACATGACCCTGACGAAGATCTTGCGCGACGTCGGCCTGGCTGATCGGGCCACCGTCCACGGCTTCCGAGCCAGCTTCAGAACGTGGGCTTTGGAGCAGACAGACACGCCGTGGGCAGTCGCCGAAGCCGCGTTGGCCCACAGCCTCGGCGACTCAACCCAACAGGCCTACATCCGAGGCGACGCCTACACCAAACGCCGCAAGCTAATGAACCAATGGGCCCAGTACCTGGATCTGCAATAGGAGGGGGACTTGTGGTTGGCGGCCCATTGCCTCGAGGGTTTCGGGGCTGTCGCCTGGCGGCAGCCGCATTTGGGTCCTTCGCCGCTCGCGAGCACGTCGAAACCGTCGGAGCGGTCCATGCCCTGATCCTCTGGCTGCCTCATGTCACACACATGTCGGCGTCAACGCCACGACCCGCACGACTCTGATGTCGCAGTACTTCCCCGGCCAGATTCGGGCGAAGCCGCCGACGCCGAGCCCGGTTGTCAACACGTGTTTGTCGTCGGAGAACTGATCCAAGCAGGCACTCAAACGCCGCTAGACCGCCCATCCGATCATCGATCCGCTGGGCGCACCGCGCGCAGGTTGCCGCACTCGGAGCAGCCCAGGTGCTTGGGCAGCAACGGGATCGCCAGCCACGGCAAAAAGAACAAGAAGAGGCCACCGCCCAGGCACAGGTGGAACGCGGCTTGATTGCGCACCGCCTTCGGGCGCTAACCGCATCAGGCCGACTGCATGTACCTCAGCGGCGGTCGGGTGGACTTGGCTCTGGCCCCTCCGGAGGTCAGTGCCCGCGTTCAAGCTTGATAATCCTGGCGATAACGTCCTCATCAAGGCTGCATAGGTCGGCCAGTTCGGCGGTGCTGGCCCCCTCCCCGTAGGCGGCATAGATGAGTCGCCTCTGCTCAGCGGTCAGCTCTGCTATCTCGACGATGACCTTGGCCAGTTTCCCGAGGGCCAAGGCCTTGGCCACTTTCGCGCTTATCACCCGCCCCCCTCACCCCGGCCAGAGGAGGCACCACGGTGCGGGGACGTCGCGCCTGCACCCAGTGTGACGGCTACTTCATGCGCGACGATGTTCACAGCGAGAACCGGGGAAGATCAAATCTCAGGTAGGGCATCTGGGCATGTCTATCAAGACTTCGGTCCGTTACTTGCGTTGTCAACCGGGGCACTTGGCTTCGTCGCTCGCATATGATGATGCTGCGGCTCTCCCCAAAACACCTTGGAACGAATCCAAGTCCCCCTCCAGAAAACTGGATGGTCCACCGCCGATTGTAGGGGGCCACCGGGCACTCGGTTGGGTCGCACCCTGCCCGAGCGTAATTGACCCTATGCCCGACCCTAGGCGCTGTTTACAAAGGAGAACGAGATGTCCGAGGAACTGAGCGAGGCCTTGGCCCGATCCTTCAATGTGGTGAGTGCGATACTCGAATATAGGTTCAAGCTGCGCTGAGCATCAGGCTTCTCCTATCGCGAACTCGATGGCCCCCCGGAGCCTCAGGGTATGGCTTTCTCCGTTCGGGTTGGTGGCACGGGCGCGCGAAGCTAGCCGCACCCGGAACCCGAGGCCAAGCTGTGACCTGCGCGTTTACTGTTCAGAGGGAGAGGTTGCAGTCCAGCCCCCGAGGGGCCAGCGACTCGGGGCAGGCCACGACGAGGAACACCAGCCCTGCCCATGTCTCCCGGTATTGCGACCCTATGCGCTTCGTCGTCATCGCACCCGATTCCAGGAAGTCGGCGCAATCCTCGGGCAGGGCGAAGTAGGGTCCGCCGAACACGCCAGCATATTCGGCTATGACCGCCCAGGTCTGTTGGGCCTCGGCATCGGAGAGGGCCTCCAGCCTGTCTTCGGCGATGAGGGTGCGGAGAATCTCCACCGGGCGCTGTATGGCGTCCATCGCCAAGTCCATCTCCCGGACCATCTGACCGCATCGGGCGATCCTGTCAACCGAGGGGGTCGGGGCGGATTCGGCTGCTTCTAGCTCGTCTACCCGGTTTTGGAGATCGGCTAGCTCCCCCCGGTCGTAGCCGCAGGCGGTCAGGAGTATGAGCCCGGCGATCACAGCCGCGATGAGGTGTCGCATGGTCACGGGTCCTTTCGGTGGCAGGACCTTGTTTAGAGACGTACTTTGTCTTATAAGACAACTATATGATCGCTATATGAAAAAATGGGGTATATGGCACTCCGCTCCCGCGCTTTTTGGCGCCGGCTCTCGCTCGGGGCTGCTGCTGCCCTTTTTGTGTTGAGCTCATTGTTGGCAATCCCAGCGGGCGCGGGAGCGCAAACAGTCGATCCTGCGGACATAGCCGCTCGTGATCGTTTGATTGCCAACCAGGAAGCGCTCCTCAACGTCTACCGCTGCCGCTTCGGCATTGACACTCAAATCGTCCCCGGCGGCTGCCAAGACGGCGCTCCAGCGCACCCCGCCACCCAACCCGGTATTTTCACCGGCACACCGACCCAGGCGGACATAGCCGCTCGTGATCGTTTGATTTCCAGCCAGGAGGCGCTCCTCAACGTCTACCGCTGCCGCTTCGGCATTGACACTCAAATTGTCCCCGGCGGCTGCCAAGACGGTCACCCTGCACCCCTGCCAACCCAGTCTGCGGACAGGGTGCTTACCCCTCAAGAGGTATTCGCCCGGGTTTCTCCCTCGATCCCGCTTGTCCAAACTCCTTTGGGCCAAGGCAGCGGGATCTTGATCGAGGGCGGTTATGTGGTCACCAACCACCACGTAGTGTGGCCACATGATGAGGTGAGGGTGGTGTTCCCCGACGGCACGGAGTTCAAAGACGTGCCAGTATTGAACTACGACTATATCGCTGACCTGGCTGTTTTGGGCCCATTGACCCATAGCGTGCCTGCCCTGCGGCTCGCTAACGGCGAGGGGATGGCATCAGGCAGCGAACTGTACCTGATCGGCTATCCATCGGAGGCCGAGGAGTTCCCAGTCCCGACGATCACCGGTGGCCTCCTGTCCCGGATTCGCCAGTGGGACACGTACGGCCTCACCCTGCTTCAGACCGACGCGGCGATCGCCGGCGGCCAGAGCGGTGGCGCTTTGGTCAACAACAGCGGCGAGGTGGTCGGTATCTCGACCTGGAGCTTCAGCGATGCCGGCTTCGCAGTGGCCACGTCAGCAGCCGACGACGCCGTACTTGTCCAAAACCTCATCCACAATGCTCTGAATAACCTCGATTACGGGTTAGGCAATCGCAGCTATACGACCCAAAATGGCGAGTTGACCCATGAGGTGGACACATGGTCCTCTTATCGGGGTTTCATTTTCGAAGGCGTAGCCGGAACCGTGGTGACAATCACCATCGACGGCAAAGCAGACGGCTTTATCGAGATCTCCAACGCCGAGGGAAGAATCCTCACAGTGGACGAGACGTTGACCGGCGAAGAGACTGCCACCTTCGAAGTGCACCTAGACGGAATCCATTTCGTCTCTATTGATAGCTATTCTTCAGACGATGTCGGAGATTATTCCTTCGAAATGACCAGCAGCATTCGTCTGCTGCCCTTTGATGACCCCGACGACGGCTGGAAAATCGACATCCCCTCATTGGGCAGCCAGGGTCTTTATCACTTCTTCGACTACTACGGGGATATCAACTGGGGCACCATCGAATTGGAAGCTGGTGAGTCCATACTGGTCTCCGCCGACTCGATCATCGCCGACACTGTAATAGTCCTCTGGGACCCCAAGACTGGCGAAACTTACAGCGATGACGACAGCGGGCCCCCTTCGGTTTTCGGCGATACATTCAACGCTCAACTAAGGTTCACCGCCCCTTCTGATGGCACCTACTTCATATTCATCTCAGACTACTATGGGGATTTCGCCAACGGATACTACCTGTTGGTGGAGCACTTGGGTTAGGTCCATCTGCAAGGCAGAACTGAATTCCTGGTCTTGTCTTGATTGAGGTAGTGCTGGCTGGTTCTTTCCCACAATTCCTCCCACGGGCAAGCTGCCAAAGCCATTGGGGTGTATTACGGCGTGTCCGAACAAGGAGACGAGCCGGTCATGCTCGCATGGGGGGCCCTTGGTATGGCAACAGCGTTCTCATTGCTCAAGTGAGACGTTAGGAAGGTGGCGGCGTGGAATGGTGGTGTTTATGGCGTCGATGACGTGGTGGGGTACCCACACTTGGGATCTGTCGGCGCGATGGGTGCTGGGTCTGAGCACGTCGGTCTCGGCGAGATGGTGCAGCATTTGCGATGCCCGACCGGGGGTGAAGCCGTAGGTTTCCTGGATGTGAGGGGCGGTGATGGCCGGCGTGTGGATGAGCGATTCCAAGTTGTGCTCGACCGCGGACCTGGCTCGGGTGGGGATCTGGTCCCGCTGGACTTGTCGCAGGTAGTCGACGCGCCCGCCAGGCGGATGGCGGCGGTGGCGCCGTCGGCCGCGAATGTGGCCATCCATGTGTCGAAGTCTCCGACCCGGTAGGCAGTGAGGCCTTGCACGTAACCGGCACACCCGGCTCCGCACGGCCGAACAGCCGGCAAACACCGGGTCCCGGGACGCATTCCGCGCCGGTAGATGGATCAGAATGATCCCTTGGTGCCGTTGGCCAGCTCCAGCTGCACTGTGTCCTGCACCGGATAGGTGGAGCGCACGCTGGTGGACGCCGCTTCGCCGTCTAACAGCCGATCCCGGTCTAGGGACTGCAAAGAGTGCCGGGTCATCCTGGTTAAAGCCGATATCTCGGCCATGGCTTCCTCCACATCGGCCACGACGGTGTCGATATGGAAGGTGTCGGTGATCGAAGCCATGGCGGCAACGTAGCCCGGTAGCCTTGAACTTGCCGATGAGCGGCCAATCCACATCAATGGAGCGGGAGGATCGATGGCTGAGTTTCTGACCGATGTCAAGACGCTACGGGCTCGGGCCCGTCACCAGATCGAGCGGGGGCCGATCACCGAAGCCTACGGCGCCGATCGAGAGCGGGTCATCGAGGTGCTCAACGAAGCGCTGGCCACCGAGATCGTGTGCGTGTTGCGCTACAAACGGCACTACTACACCGCCACCGGGATCAAGGCGTCCATGGTCGCCGCCGAGTTCTTGCAGCACGCCGACGACGAGCAGGGCCATGTGGACCAGATCGCCCTTCGGATTACCCAGCTCCAGGGCGAGCCCAACTTTGATCCCGAGGGCCTGGCCACCCGCAGCCACAGCACCTACGACGAGGAGTCCGAACTGGCCGCCATGATCAAAGAAGATCTAGTGGCCGAACGGATCGCCATCGAGTCGTACAACGAGATCATCCGCTGGCTGAGCGACAAGGACCCGGTGACCCGGCGGCTGATGGAGGACATTTTGGCCGTTGAGGAAGAACACGCCGACGATCTGCTCAACTTGCTGGACGACTTGGACTAGCCCCGGCTCTACGAGTCCTCCGAATCGTTGGAGGTCCACGGGTCTCAATTGGGTCTGTGGCTGGATTCTGCTGTCATGGACTGTGGGAGGCCAAATGGCACCGAGGACATTTCCCCAATGAGCAGGCCGCCATGAGGGTCCTCTATCTTCTTGCCGCCGCCAAGCACAAAGTACGCGAGAACCTCACCGGCAGGACCAACGGCTGGAAAGCCATGCTGAACACGCCGACCGTCCAGTACGGCGTCCGGATCGCCGACCACATCACTTGTCGGCGTCGTCCATAGGCATCGCCATGCCTTTGCGGTTACGGTGTTCTCATCGGGACCAGACTTATCGCCGTGTTTCTGACCCTGTCGCTGATCGCGGTTTCGTGCGGGAATGACGAGGGAAGCCCCGGGGCGGCTGCGACTGCCATTCCTGTTCCTGGCGAGACAGCGACTGTCGATCTGGCCCAAGGCGGGGGGACGCTGCAAGGCGTCTTGGAACGCGGCGTTTTGCTCTGCGGGTCTCGTGATGACCTTCCTGGCTTCGCGCTGTTGAACGAAGACGGCGAGTACGAGGGGTTCGATATCGACATGTGCAGGGCGGTGGCGGCCGCCGTTTTGGGTGATGCGGGCAAGGTTGAGATCATCCCCGTCACCAGCGCCGAGCGATTCACCGCCCTGGCGTCGGGGCAGTTCGACGTGATGAACCGCAACAGCACTTGGACGGCCACCAGGGACGGCGCGGAAGGAGCTGGTTTCCCGTTCATCTACTACTTCGACGGCCAAGGCATGATGGTTCCGGCGTCCAGCGGCTTCACGGCGCTTGAGGACCTCGCAGACGCCAACATCTGCGTGAGCACCGGTACGACCACCGAGTTGAACCTCACTGCGGTGTTCGCCGCCAGGGGCATCCCGTTCAATCCGGTGACGTTCGAGGGCTTCGACACCCTGGTGCCGGCCTACGAGCAAGGCCAGTGCGAGGCGATGACCTCCGACACCAGCGTGCTCGGAGTGTTCAAGTCCGAGATCGAGGGCAAGGGCGGTCCCGAGCAGCACATCATGGCCGAGTTGTTCTCAAAAGAGCCTCTCGGCCCTGTCGTGCGAGACGGCGACACCGAGTGGGCGCAGGTCGTGAACTGGGCTGTGATGTCCACTGTGCAGGCTTGGGAATTCGGACTCGACTCAACCAACATCGGCAGCTACGACGGCGCCGACCCCAACATCTTGAACTTCCTGGGCCGCGACGGCTTCGACCCCGGCCTCGGCCTGCCCACTGACTTCGCTGTGAACGTAGTGGAGCAGGTGGGCAACTACGAGGAGATATACAGCCGCCATCCCCAGTTGGGAACACTGGCGGGAAGCGTGAACGACCTGTGGGCCAACGGCGGGCTCATGTACGTCCCGCCCTACCGCTAGCACTCGCCGCTGAGCCGCGAATCCGCGATCGCCTTCCCGGCCGCTGAAGTCTTCGCTTTGACGCAAGTCCGGGGCGAGCCAAGCCACTGCGGCCACACCCCCCGCCCCGGAACCCTGAACCGACGCCAGATATGGCACAGCCACGCCGACTCCGAGACATGGGAGCGGCTGTGGGTGCGCGTGCAGCGAGGCTGTGTGCCCCAACCCGGAGAGCACAGCCACGGCCCCGAGGTGTGCGAGGCCGACCACCCGCCAGTGCCGACCTGTGTGCCGGGACTGCCCGACTCGCAAAGCGCCCGCTACAACGCTCACAGCGCGGCGGGCGACAACATCTCCGTTCTAGTCGTCGGCTGCGTTCCCACGAACAACCGGTGCGAGCCCCGCCCGGGCGAGCACGTCCACGGCTCGGCCTGCGAGCCCGACCACCCTCCGGTGCCGACGTGCGTGGCCGGGCTCCCCGACACCCAGTCGCGCCAATTCGCATCCCACAACTCAAAGGGCCAGAACATCACGGTGAGCGTCCCCGGCTGCATGCCCACTGCCATCCCGGGGCCAGGTAGGCGCGGCTCACGCGCTGAGGACGGCCATATCGACCTGGGACCGCTGGAGCGCCGACGAGCAAGCGGAATGGACAGCGGCGTTCGCCCCCGCACGCCGAGTCTTCCCGGTGTGGTGCGACGACGACGACCTCCCGGTGTGGCGCACGCTGGGCGACCGCGACCCGACCGAGGAGGCCAGGAGACAGGCGTGCCGATGGGAGATTCCCCGCAGGGGCATCTGGGAGTGGAAGCTCAAAGTCGACTATCTCAGCGACCAGGGCGACCGGGCCGTCGTCGACCTCGGCGCAGACGTGTCTTGGTTCCGAACGGCCGTCGACCTCATCAGCCAGAGGGTGGCAATCTGGTGATGTGGACCACATGGCCCTCCGGGGCGCCCGGCACCGGGGCCGCAGGGTTTCCCGAAAGATCGTTCGCACTGGGCGGCACCGCGACCGCCGAGACCGACGCGCGTAGCAGCGCGGCCGCGCCTATCCGGCTTGTGCTGCCGGCTCTGCTTCCCTGACGGCTAAGCGGTAGCCGACTCTAGGCTGGGTGAGGATGTACCTCGGGTTCTCGATGGTGTCGCCCAGCTTGCGTCGGAGCCGCTTGACAACCTCGCGTACCAGCCAGGGCTCACCGGACCTTTCAGGACCCCAGACTCGTCGCAGCAGCGTGTCGTGGGTCAGCGTCTGGCCGGCGTTGACCGCCAGCTCGTAGAGCAGTCCGTATTCCGTGGGCGTCAGGTGAAGCGCCTGGCCGGCCAGGGCCGCTTGGCGCTCGTCGTGGTTGATGTCCAGTTCTCCTATGGAGAACTGCTGGGGCGGCTGGGTCAGCTCCCGCAGGGCTGCACCGATCCTGGCGGCCAACTCGGTGGACGAGAAGGGTTTGACGATGTAATCGGTGGCCCCCAAGTCGGTGGCGCGGGCGATGAGGTCGTCTTCCCCGTAGGCCGAGACGATGATGACCGGCACGTTCGCGGTCGACTGGACTTGGCGCATGAGCTCGATGCCGTCGGCGTCGGGCAGCATGAGGTCGAGCAGGACCGCTTGCGGCTGGTGGGCGGCCATGAGGCCGGGCACGTCTGCTGGGTCGCCGGTCACGATGGGCGCATAGCCCGCCTTGGCCAAAGCGCTGCGGATGTAGCTGAGCGCATGGGGGTCGTCGTCCACGGCCAGCACGCGCTCCCGCCCGCTCTCGGCCAAATCGGCGCCGCTGGAGCGGGCGAGGGGCGAAAGCGCCGCACCCGTGGCGGGAGCCTCAGCCGTGGGCATCGTGAACGTGAACCGCGCCCCCCGGCCCGGACCGTCGCTGTGGGCCCAGATGCGGCCGCCGTGGGCATCCACGATCCCCTTGCAGATGGCTAGGCCCAGGCCAGACCCGGCTTCGCTTCCTTCGCTGCCGGCGCTTTGGGGGCGGAAGAACTTGCGGAACAGGTGCGGCAGCACGTCGTCGGAGATGCCCCGGCCCTGATCGGCGACCGACACGGCCACCTGGACGCCCCGCTGCTCGGCGCTGAGCCGGATGGCCGACCCGACGGGGGAGTTCCCGGCCGCGTTGGCGAGCAGATTGGTCAGCACCTGCACCGTGCGCCGCGGGTCGGCCATCACCGGGGGCAGGTCTGCCGCCAGTTCCATCTGGAGGTCGTGGAGGCTCCCGCCGCTGGCGAACCTGGTCCTGGCCTCGTCCAACAGCAGATACAGGTCCGACGGCTCCGGGGCGACCGCCAGGGCGCCAGTCGCGACGCGGGCCACGTCCAACAGGTCGCCGATCAGCTCGCGCATCTTGTCGGACTCGGTGCCGATTATTCGGAAGAACTGGGTCATCTCGGCCAGGTCCAGCTCTTGCGCCGACTCCAGCAGAGTGGTAACCGAGCCCTTGATGGTGGCCAGGGGCGCGCGCAGCTCATGGCTCACCATGCCCAGGAACTCGGCGCGCATCCGCTCCACCGTCTCCAGCGGCGCCATGTCTTGGAGGGTGGCCACGTACGACTCCACCTCCCCGGTCTCCGAGCGGATGGGCGTGCCGTTCAACAGCACGGTGACGCTGCGGCCGTCAGGGACCCGCAGCTTGATCTCCTCGGCCCGCACCGGATCGCCCGCGCTGAACAGCTTGACGAGGGGCACCTTCTTGAGGGTTAGCTCCCGCCCGTCGGAACGGCGGTAGGTCAACACGTCGAGGAGCTCCTCGAGCGACTGGCCGGGGTCGCACAGGCCGCCGATGATCCTCATCGTCTCCCGGTTGAACGACACCGGCGCTCCCGTCTTGGCGTCCAGTACCACCACGCCCACCGGCGAGGTGTCGATCAGCGTCGCCAGGTTTTCCTTGGCCCGTTGCTCGTCGCGGTACTGGCGCGCGTTGGCGATCACCAGCGCCGCCTGGGACGCGAACATCACCACAGTCTCCTCGTCCTCGGCGCTGAACTCCCGGCCCTGCTCCTCGTGCGCGAGGTAGATCGTGCCCACCCCGGCCCCGCGGTGGCAGATCGGCGCCACCAGCAGCGAGGTGGCTTCCACCGAGGGCAAGAACTCGGGCATGTCAAGCGATCTCAGATGCTCGGCCACATCCGGGATTCGCAGCGGCTCGTCGAGCCCGCTGAGATACTCGAAGAACGCCAGCCCCTCCGGCATCTCCCAGAACCCCTGGTGCTCCTCGCGGGTTAGCCCCGATACGAAGAACGCGAGCACCTCGCCCGCCTCGCCGCGCACCGTGATTGCCCCATAGCGCGACCCCGTCAGCGCCCGCGCGCTGTCCACCGCTTCTTGCAGCACCGTGTCGAAGTCGAGGGACTTGTTGATCCTCAGACTGGCCTCGCCCAGCTGCGACAGCCGCTGCAACCGCGCCTCATCCCCCTGCTCCGACTCGTCGAGCCTGCCCATGTCGCTCTCGTTCATATTGCTGCCTCGGGTCGGTCAGCCAACGGTGGCCGACGCCCTCGCGCACCCTCCAGACTTATGGCCTGCCGCGGCCTCACCACACCGTGAGCGAGCCGCGGCGCCCTCCTGAAACGACAATAGTCGCTAAGCCCTCGTCGCTTGGTGCTCGTCAAGTGCAGATGTCTCGGGTGCCGGTGTTGCATTGGGCCGCTGCGGGGCGTTCGCCCGGTTTGGGTTGGGTGTCGGAGATGCCTGTTTGTTGCTTTGTCATGTGGCATCAACGGGTTCATGTCGTGATAGATGCAAACTGCGCTCGAATGCCGCCTAACATCATCCCGTTTTACACAGCATCAATAGCACCCACCTAGTACGACCAGATGCTGATGAGGTCTGCGGCTGCGTACCATTTCCGGTTGCGCCCTGCCCCTGGGGCGCGTGCTTCGGCCGGTTCGATTATGCCTCGGTCTGCGAGTGTGAGCAGTGCTGATCGGGCGGCCGGCTGGCTTATGCCCAGTAGCGAAATCACGTCTTGGGCGCTCACCACCGGATGTCCGACCAGTAGCGGGGCGAGCGAACGCGCGGCGCTGTGCGCCCGTACGTCTCCCAGCTTGCTGAGCCATGCATCGGTGATCTGTTTGGTCTGCGCCGCCAGGTGCTTGGTGGTGTCCGCGGCTTTGCATGCGACATCGGAGAACCACCGGACCCATGGACCGATACTGCCTATCTGGTACAGCTTCAATCCGGACAGGTATCCGCCGGGGTCGCGGGCGATGGCGACGCTGATGGGCATCGTCGAGCGAGTCGTCAGGCTCGCTCGACGGAGTGCTCTGCTGATCAGGATGCGTCCGAGGCGGCCGTTGCCGTCGCCGTAGGGGTGGATTGCTTCGAACTGGGCGTGCAAAACGGCCGCTCGGGTGATCGGGTCGGGGTCGTTGCCGTCGCTGTCGGCGAAGCTGATGAGGTCTGCCATCAATTCGGGAATGTGGTCGGGAGGCGGCGGCACATAGGCGGCGTCGAGCGGGGAGTTCCCGCCGACCCAGCCGATGCGGTCCCGGAATGTCCCGATGAGGTTCGATGCGAGGTTGCTGTTGCGCATGAGTCGTGCGTGCCACTCGTTCAGCGTCTCGACGCTGAGCTGCTCGTGGGCCGCGTCGTGGGCCATGCGGATGACGGCGAGGTTGTCCGCGACCCAGCCGGCGGCGCCAGCGGCCCCGGTGCGCTCTGCGATCAGAACCGACACCACTGGCTCGCGCAGCCCCTCGATCCCCGACGAAGCGATGCCTTCGTGGCGGAGCAGCAGACGGGCCAGCGTCTCCCATGCTTCGGGCACGTGCGTGTCGGAGTCCCTGAGAGCTGCCGCCGCCTGTTCTGTGGCACGGATCTCTGGTTCGGTGAGCGACAGGTTGCGCCTGTCGAGTTGCGCCGGTACCCAGGTGCGGACCTGTCGGCCGTTCCATTCGGCCTGTACGCTGATGCCGGCATCGTCGGCTTCCGCCAAACTCATTTCTATAAGGATAGCTGCAAAAACTTTTAGAACGAAGACCATGCAATAGGGTTTGGCCGCATCGACAAGGACCTGGGCTGCTCTGACGGCGTGGAGATTTGCCCCGCATTGTCCCCATCTGATGGGCCAAGTACTCAATGGCTTGCCCGAGCTCCGGAAAACCTCGCCCTTGTGTATGAGTTTTCCTACAAATCATCTATGGGCTTTGCAAAAAAATCGCCTGGGGCTTGTTCTGCCGATACACTGAGAGGTGTCTTCTCCACCCCCGTATGCCAACCCTCGGTCGGGGGCTCGAGAGTCAGCCGGGTACCGGGACGGGTTTGAGGTTCTGAAAAGGCCCCCGTCCCGGCCCGCCTGAACTAGGACCGACTCGAGATACAAGCCCCTTATCGCCGTCATCGTCGTTCTCTCTGGCTGCCCTGCTAGTGCAGGCCGAGATCGACCCGGCGGGCTATGCGGTGCCGACAAAGAGTCGGTGATCAGTCTCTGCGGGGTGGGCCTCCGAGCATGTTGAGCCTCTTTGCCAGCCTGGCGTACTTCTTGTCGTGTTTGATGTAGCGGGCCAGCATCCCGTTGTGGTCATAGTCGAGCTTGAACTCCCACTCCTCCTCGATTCTTCTGACCCTCTGTTCGGTTGCGTTAAGTCCACATACGTTGCAGAACCAGCGGGTCGTGTCTGACCGGGGCTCAAAGGCGCTCCTAGAGTCGATTCTGTTGTTGCCGAGCGGCAGGGCATGGCGGTGGAGGCAGATGTTGAGAATCTCCCCGTACGCCTTCTTGCGTTTCCGGTTGTGTCGGCCCTGGAGCAGCCCGCTGAGGCCGGGGAATCCGGCAACAGCGGAGATGACGGCTTCCATCAGCCGACGATGGCTCGCGCGGGCCTGCGCCAGGGGATATAGCGGTTCGCGTTCAAGGGTTGCTACCTTTCAAGCCATGGACTTGCCAGCCCCTCATCGTGCGGGCGGGGAGCACAGCAGCGCTGCCCCAGCGGCCTCCCGCCACCTCAGAGCCGCCCCCCGCAGGTAGACGGCCTCCCACTCGGAGAACGCCGCCCTCTGCCCGTCGGTCTCAGCGGCCCGGCGCCTCACCCGGTACTTGTCGGCCAGCCGCTCGTTCTCCGCAGCGGCGTCGGCCTTCCGCGCTGCCGGTCCGCACTCCCGGAGGTCCGTCGAGCGCCGAGGGGGTCGGCTCCGGCGTCGGAGTCGGCTCGGCGGTCGGAAGCTCGCCGGTGACCTGCACATCGACGGGGCTGCCGTCGCAGGCGGCGAGGACCGCCAGGGCGACGAGGATGCAGAGCAGCTTTCTCACGGCCTGGAGACTAGGCCATGTTGGCAACACGGCCTGCATCTATTGTGTGTATGAATTGAATCCAAAATACACGCATTTACCGCATCAATGAAGTGCAGACCGACCTAATGGGCCATTATTCTCACATGTTGCATACATTGAGGAGGGGACTGCAAAAGCTTGGTGGAAACTCGCGGGCTTCAAATGCTTACCCGCAGGGGCGAATTTCATCCGCGGGGCGCCTGACGTGTTTCCGTCGAGGTTTCCCGGCAGTCGCCCCCACCCCCCATCCGAGCTCTCCCGTGAGCGCCGCCTATGACCAACCGAGGTGACCCATTGCACAAGCCCGGCGACTTCGTCACAATCTCCGGCTACTACATCGCCGACTGCCCCCACCACATCGACACCAAGACCTTCTACCCCGTAGGCGGAAAATTCGGCCCCTGCCCGGCCTGTCCCGAACCCCGACACGACGACCTCGAAGTAAGATGGACGCTCGTCGGCACGGAGATGCAAGACTTCCAATGATGGGTCAAGGCCCTAGCGGGTGACGATCCTCAGGGTGTAGGTGCCCGTGCCGGCGGAATAGCCATTCACGGCCACGAAGTGACTCCCAGAATACTCCGCTTCCCAGTAGAGGCGCGATGCGAGCGTGCTGCCGCGATCGTCGTTGCGCTCCAGCTCGAATTCGTCAGAGTCGTACAGCACCGCCACGGAGTCGCCCAGCGTTCCTAGCGCCACATCGATCTGGTAGAGCTGGCCCTCCTCGGCCTCGAACACAAAGAAGTCCACGTCGCCCGCATAGGTCATCTCACCTGGCGTTGTCCCGCCCACCATCACGGGCGTGGCCCCTGAAAAAGTATAACTATGGTCGTCTTCGGTGGCTGCGATACCAACGGTGTACGAGCCTGTGCTAGCGGAATAGCCGTTCACGGCCACGAAGTGACTCCCAGAATACTCCGCTTCCCAGTAGAGGCGCGATGCCGGGTTGTCGCCGTGATCGTCGTTGCTCGCCAACTCGGTCCAGTCGGAGTCGTACAGCACCGCCACGGAGTCGCCCAGCGTTCCTAGCGCCACATCGATCTGGTAGAGCTGGCCCTCCTCGGCCTCGAACACAAAGAAGTCCACATCGCCCTCGCCTTCCACTTCCCCCGGAGCTACCCCGCCTACAGTCACCGGCGTGGCGTACACCATCGCAACGGCAATGGTGTACGTGCCTGCGCTTGTGGAATAGCCGTTCACGGCCAGATAGTGGCTTCCGGAATAGTCGGCTTCCCAGTAGATGCGCGATGCCAGTGTGTCGCCGTGATCGTCGTTGCTCGCCAACTCGAATCCCTCAGAGTCGTACAACACCGCCACGGAGTCGCCCAGCGTTCCTAGCGCCACGTCGATCTGATACAACTCGCCCTCTTCAGCCTCGAACACGAAGTAGTCCACGTCGTCCGCATTGGTCATCACGCCCGGCATTGTCTCGCCCACCGCCACGGGCGTGGCCTCTGGAAGAAAGTCGCTATGGTCGTCTTCGACGGCCGCGAGGCCCAGGGTGTAAGAGCCCGTGCTAGTGGACGAGCCGTTCACGGCCACGTAGTGGCTTCCGGAATAGTCGGCTTCCCAGTAGATGCGCGATGCCAGTGTGTCGCCGTGATCGTCGTTGCTCGCCAACTCGAATCCCTCGGAGTCGTACAGCACCGCGACGGAGTCGCCCAGCGTTCCGAGCGCCACGTTGATCTGGTAGAGATGGCCCTCTTCGGCCTCGAACACAAAGAAGTCCACATCGCCCTCGTGTTCCACTTCGCCCGGCGCAACCCAGCCGATGGCCAACGGCGTGGCGTCCACCAAAGCGAGGCCGAGGGTGTAGGTGCCTGTGCCATCGAAATAGCCGTTCACGGCCAGATAGTGGCTTCCGGAATAGTCGGCTTCCCAGTAGATGCGCGATGCCAGTGTGTCGCCGTGATCGTCGTTGCTCGCCAACTCGAATCCCTCAGAGTCGTACAACACCGCCACGGAGTCGCCCAGCGTTCCTAGCGCCACGTCGATCTGATACAACTCGCCCTCTTCAGCCTCGAACACGAAGTAGTCCTCATCGCCCCCGTGTTCCACTTCGCCCGTCGCGACTGCGCCAACGGTCACCGGCGTGGCGCTCTCCAACTGGTTTGCCGCCACCGATGTCTCCGCCGGGACGGCAGTTGGGGCGGGAGCCTCTACGACGACTGTCGGCTCGGGCTCTTCGTCGGGAAGCGCTGATTCCACAAGGCAGGCGAACAGGCTGAAACCGAATTCAAGCACCGCATCAGACTCCGGTTCGCCTTCCATCGCCTCTGCCAGCACGGTCCAATCGGCTTCGGCTATCAAGTCGCGCAGACACGACCGCTGCTGCTCGGTCAGCTCCGCCGCCGCTTCATCATCCGCCAGAATGGCTTCGATGAACAGGTCTGGAACGCAGCCGAACAGGCTTGATATGGCAACAGGAGGAGACTCGGAGTCCACAATCTCCGCCATGGCGGCAGCCATGTCGATCTCGGCCAGGCGCTCTCGCAGGCACGCTTCTTCTTCTGCGCCTATCTCTGTGATCAGCCCTTCCGACTCCGCCCCCGCCAAAAAGGCCGCGAGGAAGAACTCGCGGGCGGTTTCGGGGGCGAGGCATGAGAAGATCATCATTGCCTCATCAGCGAGGTCGTCCTCCGACAGCGCCCTGGTGCCCAGCACGGACTCCAGCAGTTCGTCGCCGAGATCGTCGCGTATGCATTCCTGCTCCGAGCCGCCGAAAGCGTCGAAGACTTCCTGCATGGTCGTGTCATCGTCGATTTCAATGTCGAAGCCGCCAGCCGCGCTGGGCGGCTCCGGCCCTTCGGAGGGCGTCGGCGTAGGCTCTGGTGTCGAAGCCTCTGGCGGCGGAGTCGGTGCCGCGGACTCCTCGGTGGCCGTCGGCTCAGGCCCTTGGTCCCCACTGCACCCAGCCGACACACCAGCCAGCGCCAGCACCGCCAAGAACCCCGCCCAGCGGACATAACGAGCCGTGGAATTCATTGTTGGCCTCCGAGCTTTCGCAGCTTGACGCAGGGGAACTGCTTGGTGTGGGCGGATCGCTGGAATATGGGTCTGGCAATGTTGTCGCTGACCGCTTCGGCGACGAAGCCGGTCAGCGACAACATCTTCACGATTTGCTCGACCCGTATTTCCGACTCCTCGTCGATTTCGAAGGTGTAGCGCAAGACGTCGCAGGCGTTGATTAAGCAGACGATGATGACGTCTGTCGGACTAGGAATCTCGTTGTGGAAGATCGCCTTGCCTATTCGGGCCATTGCGAACTCGTCAACCAGCCCCAGGTGTCTAACGCCTACCCCCGTCTTCACGCTCGTACCAGGAGTGCGCTCAAAATGTGTCCCTTAGATGGGTGTGGGATAGCAGCCCACAGCGTGAGCGCTCTGTCCGCCGATATCAGCACCGGGTGCCATCGCGCACAATATCAGAATTGTATATGGTTGTAGACATCTTGTATGAGTTTCCTACAAGGCAGTCGGATCCCATAACAGGCATGACCACCATGTCCGATTTGTGAGAGGGAACCGCCAGGTTCGCCTATGACCCTTGCTGGCGCTTCGCATGGGCCTCGGTCTTGTGGTGGACTGTCATGGGGCGACTGAACGCTGGCCACGTCGCCTCCTGTGCTCATCGAGGGGCAGCGGGGTTGCGGCAGGTGCTCTGGGGGTCTTGGGCGGGGGCTGGCTAATGGTGGCCGTAGAGCCGGTCGGTGGCTTGTAGCCAGGCGGGGTTCTGGGGCCATTGCTCGGCGGCGGTGTTCAGGATTTCGGCGGCGGCGAGCCGGAGTTCCTTTCTGGGGGTTGGATCAGCGATGAGCTCGTCGAGCCATTCGTCATTGATGGCGGGCAGGGGCGGGCCAATGGTGGCGGCGATCGCTTCGGCGGTGGCTTCATCCTTGTCGTCTACGGCGTCGACGAGCAGGACGAAGTCGGTCTTGACGCCTGGGGCGAGCACCCAGTC
>Ga0209754_1000597_pt1 | contig 47778 bp, 34 predicted proteins | sample MesohylBB_FD_187295 | JGI IMG/M metagenome (GOLD analysis project Ga0209754, IMG submission 187295) | Host-associated microbial community of the marine sponge Aplysina aerophoba from Gulf of Piran - sponge mesohyl, lysed by bead beating... | ecosystem: Host-associated > Porifera > Sponge >...
CCCCAATTTACGGCAAATCAGGGGATTTACGCCCAAATCATCCCCGAATTACCCAGATGCAGCGCAACATTCGCCAGAATAAGCTCCGAGGTTAAGAGGGCCCCCAGACGCCAAAAACAGGCCATATGGGCCGAAATACGGCCAAAAATCACCAAAAACCCCTATAGAAACACGCTAAACCAACCAAGAGTTATATTTTCGGGCAAGCACTAGTTATCCCCTCGAAGTGCTTAGTAAAAGGGGATTTTGGACCTTAATAGTACCCCAAAAGTTCACTCGCACACAATTGCTTATTCAAGCCAATGCGCTATCTGATTCTGTTTTTCGCTTTCCTGAGCCCCGTTACCCTTCTCGCACAGGATGAAGGGACGGTTGAGTACTCCATGACGACCGAAATGAAAATGGATGTCGAGACAGTCATGGCTAATCTGCCCGAAGGTATGCAGGTAGATTCGGCAATGGTCGCACAGATGGCGCAACAATTTGAGAGTATGCAGAATCAGCAAGCCACCATGACAATGTTGTTGCACTACAGTGGTGCACAAGCCCTCATGGAATTGGTGTTGCCTGATCTACCGAGATCACCCCCAAACATCAGCCCCTTTGGAAGTTTCGACAACGATATGGGGATGGTCATTTTTTCAAACTTTGAAGAGCAGACGACAATAACCAAATTTCCTAGTCTTGGTGAGAGCGTGCCCTATGTGGTGTCAGATGAATTGCCGATGTTTGACTGGATGCTTGTTGATGTCGATAGTACTATTCTTGATCACGCGGTAAAGAAGGCTGAGTTTATTTCGGACACTTTAGAGGTTGTGGCGTGGTATGCACCCGGTATTGCATCTACTGCCGGACCCTACCAGTTTGGCAACCTTCCGGGTCTCCCACTATTAATAGAATCCGAGGGGGAGATGCAAGGTACTTCTATGAAGATGAACTTTGCTGCCAATAGCCTAAAACAAGGCCTTGAGGAGCCGATCGCCCCGCCGGTGGGCATCTCGGTAACACAGGAAGAGTACACGAAAATTATGATGGAAAAAGTTGGCGGGGGTGTACAGTTTGTGCCGTAGATCCAGGTGATTTTGAGCTTGATGTAAGCCACCGCCCAACATATTTTCGTTATGATGGATGGGATTTGGACCGATCATTTGAGAGGGAGTTCCACTAAATCCTGCCGCTACTCCTCGCCCGAACCGATGGGCATAATCTGTATAGTACAGTAATTGTGGTGGTTCCACGACGATTCATATTCCCTTACATTTGATCGGGTACCTCGATCAAGCAACTGACAAGGTGCATCGGGGAGAGGTAAGAACCCACAGGGAACTGAAACACAGTCGAACTGGCTTTTGAACACGAACAGAATCGAGGCAAGTGCCTACTTCTGACGCTGGCTTGCAATATAAACGACGACGGATGAACGAGGTGAAGGAGGTCGCACACACGTTTGAACGATACCCCCAAGGAATCTGTAATGCACTTAGCTTTGAACGATCCAACTCAGAGCGTACACGGGCAATATCCAGGAAATCAAAACCGTAGAATGAAAGTTTTGAACTCTTCTCTACCCCAATCATCAGTTTTGATATCTTGTGTTGAACCATTCAAACCCTATGTGCATATTCCTACCATCTGGGCCACTGATTCCGAGCGATGCGGACCAATAAACCGAAAATTAGCCCGAAATATTCTCCAGGATTGGAGAGAAATGGCGAACTTGTGTGAAGCGCAATCGGGCAATTGTGGCGACGATCAGGCAATTGCATGGCAAATTGGAGAACGCCATGAGGCAGCTGGGTATCGGGCAGTCCGATCAAGACGGGTAAGAATATGATTGGTCGGCTACTCCAATACCTGGTTTTTCGCCTTGTGCGACTCTTCTATAAAGGAATTGAAGTACACGGTACACTTCCCAAGGATGGCCCTGTCATCTTTGTGCTCAATCATCCGAACAAGGTGCTGGATCCAGTTCTGCTTATGGCAGTGTGCGGGCGGCCTATCACCTTTCTTGCCAAAAGCACAATTTTCGCACACCCTGTTCAACGATGGGCTGCTTGCCGGTTCGGTGCATTGCCGATTTGCCGTCCCAAGGATATCGGCAAGCCCGGCGGGGCCTTGAATTCGGAGGATATGTCTGCACGTAATGAGGCGACCTTTGCCCGATGTCGTGAGCTTTTACGCCAAGGACGGCCCATGGCATTATTTCCTGAGGGCGTTTCACATGATGCGCCGCAGTTGTTACCCTTGCGCAGTGGTGCGGCACGCATTGCTCTTACGACTGCCGAAGCTGCGGACTGGAAGAGTGGAGTGGTCGTACTGCCAGTTGGGATCTGGTATGAGCGCATGACTCGCTTCCGCACGCGTGCCGCGCTGTCGATAGGTGAAGCGCACGGGGTCGATGCCTACCAAAAGCAGTATGCGGAGGATGCGCGGCAGGCGGTACGGGTTCTGACAGTCGCAATCGAGCGCGGTCTGGACAAGAATGTCTTGCAGGCGGAGTCTGCACGCCTGCTAAGAGTCGTGCCAATTCTGGCCGCGTGGACCGCTCCCAAAGAACGGGCAAAGGATCTGGCCTGGCAGCTTGAGTGGTCCTCACGGCTGCTGTCGGCGTACAGCAGCTTGAGCATGCGCGATCCTGAGCGGGTGGAAGAGATAAAGAAGCTTGCAAATCAGTACAGCTCCCTATTGCAGGCAGCTGGAGTTTCAGACCCCTGGAAACTCGAATTAACTCTCATTACGTGGCAGCGCATGGTGCGCCGCGCTGTATGGCTCTCTGTCCTACTTTTGCCTGCGATAATAGGGACGGTGTTGAGCTGGCCGCCCTACCGGCTCTCGGGCATTGTAACACGCCGCGCACTGCCACACGACAGGACCCAGGTCGGCACTGTGAAGCTCCTCAGCGGGGCAGTCTTGATGGTCATTTGGTGGTTAATTGCGGCGATCGTCGTGGCAATCGGGATCGGCTTAGCGTGGGGTGTGGGGCTGCTGCTTGCCGCACCAGCCTGTGCTTACGCAGTACTGAGTTGGAGCGAGATCTATCGGTCCACGCGTCAGATAATCACGTACTCCCGACTGCGGAAGCACCATGCACCTCTGGTGACTCATCTGGCGGAATGCAAGCGCGAACTGGCCATGTCCGTGCGTGACGCGTTGGCGATTGCAGAGGCCGAAAGCTAAATCCATATGGACACGCACCGCGGTGCTAAGTGCGGTAAAGGGCCCCATTACGGTGGAGCGTCTTACGTTACAGCCGCCCCGAACCGGTGAATTGCTTGTCAACATTGAGGCATCCGGCGTGTGAAAGAACGACTGGCAGGAGTGTACAGGGACGACGTCGCATGCACCGCCGGTAGCGCTGGGACATGAAAGCGCGGGCATCGGAGTCGAGACCGGTACCGGCGATTGCCAGTTGCATCCCGGCGACCGGGTGGTGCTCAACTGGATACCCGCATGCGGTAAATGCTTCTATTGCCAACTGGACCAGCCGGGACTGTGCCAGGACGCGAAAGTGACTGTATGAGCGGGCGTGATGCAAGACGGCACGCCCCGTCTTACAGTGTCGGATGGTCCCGTGAACCGGTACTGTACTCTGGGTTGCTTCTCCGAGTACGTGGTTGTTGCCGCTTCCGCTTGCGTGCCGCTAGGTGCACAGATGCCTATGCCATTCGGGGCACTGATTGGACAACTAATTTTTTCGCGAGCCCTTAGACGGGGCAGTTGTACAATAAAGTATGTAGTACCCCAAAAAACTCTGGGGTTAAGACGCATAATGAAGGCAGTGCGTATGACGCGGCAGAGAATTACGGTACAACAGAGAATTGAAATACCAACTCAGCATTGATAAGAAACCCCGCCCCAAGGAAGCCGAGGTTATCCCTCCTAAGCGTGTACGCTCAAAAGAGCGTCCTATGGTGAAACGGGTTTCGGGCGGTCCAAGGATGAATTTGGCAGACAAAACATACATGCATCGGTACCTGAAAGTGACCTGTCATCTGTTGTTCGGAGTCTTGCAATCATCCTGGATCAGCTGATGCGTGGCTGCTCTGAATCTGGCCTCTCGGTGCCGTATTGCAGGTTTTGTGCTTTCTGTTGGGCAGGTGTTTTGGGATAGGTATGCACATAACCCTACGAATTTTGGACAAAATCCACGACGGAACACCTATTGAAGACGATGAGGTATATTTGAAGGAAACAACGGCAACTTGGCGCCGTTGGTCCGGCGACATCTAGGATTATTAACCGAAATCATGCGAACAAATCACTTGACTTTAACCTCTGAAAATAGTACTTCAACAGGCTCATCATTCAAACCAATGCGCTACCTGATTCTGTTTTTCGCTTTCCTAAGTCCTATTACACTTCTCGCACAGGATGAAGGGACGATTGAATACTCCGTAACAACCGAAGTGAAAGTGGATATGGAATCGGTCATGGCCAATCTGCCCGAAGATATGGAGTAGATTCGGCTATGGTCGCACGGATGGCGCAAACATTTGAGGATATGCCGAACCGGCAGGATACCACTACATTGCTGTTACATTAGAGTGGTACACAAGCTCTTATGGAGATGGTGGCGCCTGACCTGTTTGATCCCTTCCCCAGCGTCAGTCCCTTTGGAAGCTTTAACAACACTGTGGGGATTGCCATATTTATTGATTATGAAGAACAGACGAGAATAGCTAGGTTCCCCAGTATTGGTGAGAGCGTGCCCTATGTGGTATCGGGAGAATGTAAAATTATAAAGTCTGACTGGGTACTTGTTGATGCTGACAGTACTATTCTTGACCACACAGTAAAGAAGGCAGAGTTTGTTTCGGATTCGCTCGAGGCCGTAGCATGGTATGCACCCGGTATTGCATCGACTGCCGGACCAAATCATTTTGGTGGGCTTCCAGGCCTCGCATTATCAATTGACGCCGTGATGTTGAGCCCATTCTCCGGGAAAGTGAGCTTTGTTGCCAAGAGTCTCAAAGAAGGCCTTGAGGAACCGATCACCCCGCCAATCGGCATCCCAGTAACACAGGAGGAGTACGAGAAGATCATGAGGGAGAGAATTGGTGAAGGTGCCCAATTTGTGCCGTAGCTTCGGGTGATCTTGAACCTAATGTTAGTCAGCGCCAACACACCTTTCGCTATGATACGTGGGATATAGGCCGAACGTTCGAGAGATATGTTACGCTGAAGCCTGCAGCTGCTCCTCGTCCGAACTAACTAAACCCAAGGGTACCTTCTAAATCTCCCTGCCGGTGTCCGAGGCAACATTGTCTGGCAGATGCGTGAGGAGTTCAACATCATCCTGGATGCTGTTCATTCCCCGAAGCACGCGCCTCTTCTTGATGCTGGTGCAGTTGTAACCGACGCCGGTGAACAAGGGGGTGAAGATTGCATACATGTTTGACCAACGCCTTCAGGGAGACCCGTAATGCGATTTGCTTTGAGCGATCCACCCCAGAACGTACACGGGCAATATCCAGGAAATCACAACCGTTGAAGGGTTGCTGAGCTTTGGAAACTTCCCGGATTATAGATCTGGGGGTTTCTTCTTCTGTAATGACTTGCAACCTATAAACGACCATGTTCGTAGCAATTCGCAGCGGCGGTTTTTCGTAAATGCCTTCTCCTGTACGAATATGACTCGCCTCACGTATTCGAAATCAACCTGCCATTTATCAATGATTCGTCCTTCTCCCAAACTCTCATCGCTCCTGTTCTTGGTTGCGATGACCTTTACAGTACTCCCCACACAACATGCTGCAGCGCAGTCAGGTACAGTAACATATACCCATACGATTAGTCTGGATATTGAGCTGCCCCCCGAGATGGACCAGTTCATGGAACAGTTCAAGGACATGATACCAAGCTCGGTTACTAACTCCTATGTGATGGATTTCAACGAAACTCTGAGCAGTATGCGTCTCCTCGAGGAAAAGGAGGAAGGCGCAAGCAAATCTGGGTTTGAGAGACAGAGTGCAAGCGGGGACGTGAGTATAAAGATGTCGTTTGCCGCTTCTTTAGGTTCGGGCAGTTCAGGCGGCCCCCAGTTGATCGCCTCCGTAGGAAACCTGGACGAAGGAACCTACACAAATCATTACAAATTTCTTACTCGTGACTTTTTGGTTACCGGGGAACTGCCTGAACTGGCCTGGAAATTGACGGGAGAAGAAGGGATGCTCCTTGATCGACAGGTCATGAAAGCAACTGCTACAATGGACACCGTATCGGTGGAAGCGTGGTTCGCGCCAGAGATCCCCGCTCCCTTTGGTCCAGATAACTATGGGGGATTACCCGGCCTGATTCTTATGCTGTCCATTGATGATGGAAGTAAACTCTATGAAGCCACTTCCATTACACTTGATACCGAAATAGAAATTACAGTGCCCGATAAAGGCCGGCCTGTGACTCAGGAAGAGTTTGGAAAACTCGTGCAGGAACGGATGGAAGAACGGGTATCCGGAGTTAATCAAGTTATTATCCGTGGAAACTAGTATGCACATGCGATTATCTGTCCTTGCAAGTACGATACTGTTTCTTTTGCTGTTGGCCCCTGCCACCGTGGCACAGACTGATCGTTTTGATGTGAGCGGCAGCGTAGTTGATGACGAAGAACTCCCACTGCCAAAGGCCACGGTGGTGCTGCTCACCCGTACTGATTCGGTACTGACCAAATTCACTACATCGGCGTCCAATGGTACGTTCATACTGAGGCGGGTCCCGGCTGGCGAGTATATCCTCCAAATCACATACGTCGGTTTCTCCACACTGCGTAAGGATATTGCGCTGCTTGATGAGGATCTTGATGTCGGTAAGCTAACCATGCCTATGCTTGTTGAGGAACTGGGAGAGGTCGTAGTCAGCGCTGACCATATCCCCTTTGTCGTTAAGCGTGATACGCTGGAGTACAATGCCAATGCATTCACAGTGCGTCCCAATGATGCAGTTGAAGATCTACTGAGACGCCTACCTGGCATAGAAGTGGAGGCGGATGGTTCCATCAAGGCCCAAGGGGAGACTGTTGAGAATGTTCTGGTTGATGGCAAAGAATTCTTCGCTGATACCCCCTCAGTTGTTACCAAAAACCTGCCTGCACAGGCAGTAGATAAAGTGCAGGTGTACGATAAGGACAGTGATCAGGCAGAGTTCACTGGTGTACCGGACGGACAGGAGGAGAAGACTATTGATCTTCTGCTCAAGGAGGATGCCAAACAAGGCCTGATGGGGAATTTGACGGGAGCTATCGGAGGAGAGCAAACACCGGGTGGGCGTTATGCCACCCGCGTGAATCTCATGCGCTTTTCGCCAAACACCCAACTTTCTCTTCTCGGTAATGCAAATAATGTGGGACAGTCCGGTATTGGTGTCGAAGATATTGTCGGCCTTATGATGGCAAGTGGTGGAAAAAGCTTCATATCTCCTTCCATGCTAGGCGCCCTGGGTTCAGGTGGTGACGGATTTTCGGAGTCCATTACTTTGGGACTGAATGCCGGTCATGATTTCTCGAAAAACAATTATTTACGCGGAAGTTATTCCCTTGATAAGCTGGATCAACTGCAAAACAGTACGACGCAGCGCCACGAGCTTGCAGGCCAGAATGCGTCCGCTTACGGTGATGATTTTTCAACGGTGAACGCAGACAATCTGGGACATAGAGTAAACCTCAACGCACAGGTACAACTATCACCCGGCCATCGAATTCGGGCCCGCAGTACGGTGCGATGGAGCCTGTCCGGCCTTGCGCAGACAGGAGTACAGCAAACCTTCGGCCATCAGCAACTGCTGCTCAACGAAGCCCGAAGTGCTATTGATTCAGAAAATACCAGAATCAACGGATCTGGAATACTTACCTGGAGGAAAAAACTCTCAGATAGCGGAACCAGTCTGGTTGCAACGGCCGGCCTTACGTTATCCGACAGTGACGAGCTTGCAGAAATACTCACGCGTACGGGCCTCGCCAGAACAGGCAACATTATGACCTGGGAAGAGATCCAGCAGGATCAGGACCAGTTTGGAAGAACTGAAGGGGCCGACCTCCGATTGTCCTTGACGCATCCTATGGACAATGGTTTTTCAATTCTGACCTTCGGAGAACGGGACTTTTCACGACGAGAGGAAGATAAACGCTTCTACGATACGAAAGACCGCATCCGTCAATTGAATCCTCAACTTAGCCGTGCCTTTGAACGCACCTACACCTACTACAGGACCGGCGTCAGGTTGACACGAAACAATGATAGCGGATGGCTCGCACTTCAAGTCCACCTGCAACGATCGCAACTTGATGGCACCTCGGATAACAATTTACCTGCCGTAACCGCAGGATATACACATATCCTCCCCGAAGTACAATACAAACGAACACTTAAGGAAAATCAGAACATAGAAGTGCGCTACGGAGCAGATACGCGTGAACCTACGCTACAGGAACTGCAGCCCTTCTCCAATAACCGTGATCCACTTCGGATATATACAGGAAATCCTGATCTCGAACCCGAGACTAGTCACACGGTGTCTGGGTCCTTTCAGTCCTTTGATCCATGGACCTACCTGAATATTTTTGCATATCTCCGCACAACCTACACCCGAAATCAAATTGTACCAACCCGCTCAATTGATACGTCACTTCGTCAAACCGTCAGCGCAATTAACTCCGATGCCGGCTGGAATACTCAGATGCGTGCAAGTGTGGGCGTGCCCATCCGACCGCTTAATATTCAAGTAAGACTGAATAACAATCTGACCCTATCTACAGGGTCAGAGTTCATCAACTCAGTCGAAAACGCTAGCCAGATCATACGCAACGGCCTGGGCATTTCTATATCCAACCGAAATCAGGATATCATTGAACTGGAAGCGGGGATTCGGGGAACCTACAATTATGTCGACTACTCGATCAATAAAAACCTCAACCAGCAGTATATCAACAGTTCCTACACCTTTGATATGAGTTGGCACCCCACCTTTAACTGGACCATAAATGCTGATCTGCACTACCAAACCTATGATCAGGATGTATTTGGAGAGGTAAGAAACAAAGCATTGGTCGGAGTATCACTTAAACGCCTGTTCTTGAATGAACGCGCGTCTATTACGCTTGAAATCCACGATCTGTTTAACCAGAACTTAGCCGTGAACTTCAATAACTCTGCAAGCTATATCTCTGAGCGCCGCACGGAAACACTGGGGCGCTATATCATGCTGCGGCTATCCTACCGCCTGAGTGCACTTGGCGGGGGTTTATTCAAAATGTAGTACCGGGGGCGGGACTCGAACCCGCACGGCCCTAGGGCCAACGGATTTTAAGTCCGTTGCGTCTACCATTCCGCCACCCCGGCCTGCGACGGGCAAACGAACTTACGTTAGAAAGCGTTCCTTGGCAGAATGGAAAAATCTATAGCCAATAGACTTCGCCTCCACGTCCGTGAAGCTGCCGTACACTCTCGTGTACCTTATTCCGGCCGCTCAAGGGCCGCGTTGGCACTGATGTCTGACAACAGCTGGACGTGTGGGGTTCGGGTCGAAAATGCCTCCTATCCACTGGTCATTCCTGCACTATCTGCAGTACTTGCAAGTGCAAACTCCATTGGACGACGGGATATCACTGCCCTTGTGTTCAGTGATCGCGTAAAACTGGAAGAAAAAACAATGATCCAGCAATCATTCACCGGTCCTATGGAGCAACTGGCCGAAGATATTCTGGGATATCCAGGGAGTATAAACGGACCTGGTGATGAGCTGATTACTGGCTGGCATTTTCCAGATAAGCTGGATACTGCAACCGGAATACGTATTGCACGACAGGCGACACAGAATGCTTACATCCCAGAATCAGACTTTCCCGTAGGAGCTCTCGTCGTCACGCGTGACCAAACGTGCTATCAAGGCGTCAACGTTGAGCACGATGACTGGACACAAACGCTCTGTGCTGAGCGGGCAGCAATCGCTGCGGCTATCAGTGCTGGGGAGACAAATATCCAGCGTATCTATGTTTCATGCCCCAAGGCACCCGCTGCCACTCCCTGTGGTGCCTGTAGGCAGGTACTCTGTGAGATTGCCCCCGAAGCTATCGTGTGGATGGATCGTGGAGAACAAACTGCTGAATGTTTTCGTACTTTGGACCTACTTCCGAGGGCTTTTACTCTGAACTAAGCCGGGATAAATCTCAATGTCATCTACCACCGTCAATTTCAATATCATGCGTCAGATTACACTTATTGTACTCCTGCTTTCGTTGGTTCAAGTTGCAACCGCCCAGGAAAAAACTAAACAATGGATATTCTTGACCGACAAGTTGGATGCAGCCAGCAAGCACACCCTGGTTGAGTCTGAATATCTTACAGAAGCCGCTGTAGCACGACGTGCGCTACGGGGAGAGCCAAACCTGGTTGCCAAGTTTGCACTGCAGGACGCTCCGATTTCTCAGGCCTACGAGGCAAACCTCGCAACAATGGGAGTTACTGTTGCCCAACGCAGTCGCTGGCTTAATGCTGTCACTGCATGGCTGAGCGAAGATGAGATCACCCAGGTAGCTGCCCTACCCTATGTGCGCAATATACGCCCCGTAGCACATCTGAAACCGTCTGTGCTGCCAACCATCCCCGTTTCCCCCGTGATTGCCGAACGAACCTCATCCCAATGCCCATCAGCCGTTTACGGAAACTCCTGTGGGCAACTGGATGTCGTGAACGCTATCCCGCCTATTGAACGAGACATAAATGGCAGCGGAGTAGTCTTGGGGTTTTTGGATACTAATTTTTCTCCGCCCGGGGAAAGGCCCTTTAGTCACTCTTCACTAAATCACATCCTTGATTCCGGGCGCCTGATCGAGGCACGGGATTTTTCGGAACGTGATCCCACGCAGCCTTGCAATGGCACTAATACTCATGGCATGAGTGTTGCCTCAGTTGCTGTAGGCTTTCATCCAGGTGAGCTCATTGGCCCCGGCTACGGTGCAATGATATATGCGGCAAAAACGGAATGCGGTCCATATGAGCGGAACATTGAGGAAGATAATTTTGTGGTAGCTGTAGAATGGATGGAATCGGAGGGCGTGGATGTCATGACTTCATCGTTGGGATACCTTGATTTTGACACCGGTCAACATAGCTACACAACGAGTGACCTGGATGGCGATACCGGACTCACAACAATAGCTCTTGACTGGGCTGCGCAGCGCGGTGTGGTCACCGTGACAAGTGCGGGCAATTCAGGGGCACGGGGCCCGTCATCGATTACTACCCCCGCGGATGGTGACTCGGTGATAAGCGTGGGAGGCGTAGATTCCGCCAGACGTTTATGGGGCCCCAGCAGCCGTGGCCCGACAGCTGACGGTCGCATCAAACCCGATGTTTCTGCACAGGGCACAGCCGTGATCGTAGGACATAGCGGAGGGTATGGACGCTCAGCCGGTACGTCATTTTCGGCCCCAATGGTTGCTGGAATCGTAACGCAAATTCTTCAAGTTAATCCGAAGTTAGGACCAAGGGACGTATGGCATGTCTTAACCTCAACAGCCAGCCAGTCTGGCACGCCCGATAATAATCTAGGCTGGGGTATTGTGGATGCCGATGCTGCTGTCATGAGTGCAATCGCACTCAATCGATCAGATCAAACTACACCAGTCCCTGGCAACCTGACTGTGCACCCCCCTTACCCCAATCCGTTCCAGAACACTGCTCATTTCACTATTGAAACGTTTGAGCCTGTATTGCATGCCCGACTTGCAATTTTCGACATGTTGGGACGCAAGGTTGCTACCGTTTATGAAGGGCCGATCAGTACGGGCGGTATGCCCGTAGCTTTTGACGGGACCCATTTACCTCCTGGCGTTTACGCATATACTTTGGAGGTTGATGGGAGAACCCAGTCCGGCATGGTAACACGTCTGCGCCATTAAGTATTGTGAGCTCTCGTTTACTCTGCTGATCATGCAAGGCATAACCTGCCTGCATTATGGTTCCCCCTCATAATACAAGCATAATGCAGTCTCTTATCCCAAGTACTTCACCCGCAAAAAGACGGGTTGCTTGTCTGGGTGAGGCATACAGTTGATCAACAAATGCTTCACTTTGAAGCCTACGCGTGGCCACTTATATTCCTGTTAGCGCTGGCCGGCCTGCTCACTTGGTTTTCCTACCGCCGTACTGAACCAAAACTATCGGGGGCGAGTCGATGGGGCCTTCCTGGGCTCCGCGGAGCTGCCCTCACATTACTGCTTTTTCTGCTGTTTGAACCAGTCCTTCACCGCACACTTAGACAAGAGAGACCACCAGTACTAGCCGTTCTTATTGATGAAAGTCAGAGCATGTCTCGCCAAGAACTACTGGAATCACTCCCGGCTATCGATGGAGAAGTACGGTTCTTTGGATTTGGGAGAGACCTGCATCCACTCGAAAACCTCAGAGCTGCCACGAACTCCGCCCCTCGCACAAATATTTCCGGGGCTTTGAGGAGTGTTCAGACTCTACTGCGTAACGAAAATCTGGGTAGTGTACTGCTGGTTTCCGATGGTCAACACAACACGGGGATTAGTCCTGTCCATGTAGCTGCCGATTACAACATCCCCATCCATACCTTGGTCGTGGGCGATACTACCCAGCAGCAGGATCTGATGATCGCACGCACAGCAACAAACGAGTTTGCCTATGTCGGCCAGACTGTGCCTGTTGATGTGACCCTATTGCTGCGAGGTTATCAGGATGAAACTACTACTACCAACCTTTATACCCAAGATTCCTTACTCTCAACCCAAACACTAGTCCTTCCCGAAGGCGAGTCTACTGCATCCCTGAGCTTCGTTCCACAAAAAGAGGGACTCTTCCAGTACACTGTAACGACAACTGAGCTGGAAAATGAAGCTTCCGTAAAAAATAATCGGTCGGCGTTTACAGTCCGCGTACTAAAAAAGAGCCAAAAAATATGTCTCATTGCCGCTGCACCGCACCCGGACGTCACCGCTATACGCAACATTTTGGCTCGAAATGAGGGGCGAGAAATTGACAGCTTTGTCCAAATGCAACCAGGTCAGTTCTACGAAGGCCCCCTGCCCGACGCTCTGGATGAATACGATGCCATTGTTCTGGTTGGCTTCCCGGGAAGTGAAGTCGATGAGGCCTCGCTGAATGCCATAGCTCGTGTCGCAGAAACTGGTACCCCGTTACTCTTTTTATTAACCCGTCAAACCGACCTGGTGCGTCTGAGACGTGCGTTTGCAAACGTGTTGCCGGCCCTACCGACTGAGGGAATCATGATGTACGATGAGGCATCCCTTAGACCAACTGAAGTTGGCTTCCGGGATCCGCTGCTGAGCTTCCCGGAAACGCTATGGGATCGTCTCCCCCCTTTGATTGCTACTACCGGGCATTGGGAGGTTGCACCAGACAGCCGTGTTCTGGCACAGGCACATATACGAGGAATTAATCTACAGGAACCCTTACTGGTCATACGCAGTCGGGCCGGATATCGAACAGCTTCGGTACTTGGAAGTGGTACATGGCGATGGCTCAACCTCGCTGACGATCCAGCGGATGTACCCCGCATTTGGCCGGATCTCGTCGAAAACCTGATACAATGGCTTACTACACCCGAGGATGATCGAACAGTGCGTGTAGAACCTGCTTCGGTAAGCTTTGATGGCAGCGAACCTATAGATTTCTCCGGTCAGGTCTACGACGAAAGTCTCAATCCTGTCCCAGATGCCGTTGTAACCCTTGAGCTAACCGCACCTGATGGTGCACAGTACCCCTACACGATGGCTAACCGTGGTAGTGGACTGTTCGCCCTGCGAATTGAAGCTTTACCCGAGGGCGTATATACCTATGCTGCTCAGGCTATGCGGATGAATGCATCCCTGGGAATTGACAATGGGACCTTTACGGTTGGCTCACTCGGTTTGGAGCAGCGTGTAACAAGGAGTGATGGGGCTCTCTTGCGACAAATTGCTTATCGGTCCGGTGGGCAATTTTTTGCTGATGCTTCACTGACTGAATTACCCGATGTACTCGCATCTGACAGCCTGTTCGCCGCCTCCCCACTTGTTCAGGTACGTAAATTGGACTTGTCGCACATCCCCTGGATGCTCGGTTTGCTGGTCCTGCTGCTCAGTGCAGAATGGATCATTCGTAAACGAAATGGGCTTGCATGAGCAATACTTGAGTACCACTCCTCTCCACAATGAGCCTCGGTCGACCAGCAGCAGCGCATCTGTTGTCCTGATCGCCAGCACTCGAACGAGGCTGTCTTACAGGGAAGAACCTCAATTTCATATCAGAACCTCTGTCTGGCGTCATTTATATGACATCAGACACCATCTTGCGGGTTTCCACGAGGGATGGTGACCGTTTGACAACAAAGATTTTATGTGATTTTAACATTCGTCACACCCGGGTTCACATCCAGACATTCCAGTTCCTTGACTGCCTCGGCCGCTTTCAGATACTCGTGAATTGCACTACGCAGCGCGCCCGTACCGACTCCATGGATGATTTCAACCGAGGGGAGATTTGCACTCATTCCCTGATCTACCAGCTTTTCTACCTCTGCAAGCGCCTCGCGCACACGAAGCCCGCGAACATCAACTCTTGCTTTGGGTGTGCTCATTTTCACATTACTCTTTCGTCGCGGCTTGCGTGTAGAGATGGGCTTAATCCGATCCAGGGCAACCTTCATACGCATGTTACCTGCTGCTACTAATGCATAACGTCCCTCGATGGAGATGATTTCGCAAGGGGTATTTCCCGCGTCAATTACGGCTTGCTGTCCCACAACAAGTTTTGTAGTAGGTAATGAGGCTGCCTTACCCGGCTTCCTACGCACCTTCCGATCTGATGGCTGGGATTCGGACTGATCCTCTGTCTTTTTCTCGACCACCGGTGCGCTCAGCCGTCTTTTAAGTTTTGAGTTTAGCTCACGATAACTTGCAATAAGGGACTCAAGTCTAACTTCCGGTTTCCCCAGAATCTTCCGGGCACGCGCCAACACACCGGGATTAAAATTCATTCGATCAGCAATGCGGAAGGCATAGGATGATCCAGGGAGCCCCTGTCGGAAAAGAAACGTCGGTTGCAACGTGCGCTCATCAAAATCCATGGATCCATTGACGACACCAACACTTTCATGCGCGTACGCCTTCAATGTGCCATGGTGCGTGGTTACGATAGTCAGTGCACCCGAAGCTGTAAAATGCTCCAATACGGCTTGGGCAAGTGCTGCACCTTCGGCAGGATCCGTACCTGTTCCGATCTCGTCAACGAGCAAAAGGACCCCGCTGGTAGCTGCATCACACATTTTCTGCAACCCTGAAATTCGCGCGCTAAACGTTGAGAGATCCTGCTCAATTGACTGCTCGTCACCGATCTCGACAAGAATTTGCTTAAAGCATCCGAATACCGATTCAGGATGCACAGGAACAGGGATGCCACATCCCAGCATAACAAGCATCAGCCCGCATGTTTTCATCGCCACCGTCTTTCCTCCCGCATTCGGGCCCGTTATGACTAACGTTCGCACCTCTTCACCAATTGATATGGTCAGAGGAATGATCTCTTTAGCTTTCCCCCCCAAGCATAGGGTTGGATTTTTGCCCTCACGAATATCCAGTACACGGGCGTCTGATAGCTTTGGCACCACGCCCGCCAGCGCTACACTGAGCAATGCCTTTGCATGCAAGAGATCAATGGTACCGAGAATATCAAGATTACCCTCAATAGCATCAATATCTTCCCTGACACGTCGGGTTACCTCGCGCAGGATACGCTCTATCTCGCGTTGCTCTTGGGCTTCAAGTATCCGAACTTCATTCCCCATATTGAGACACACGGCAGGTTCGAGATAGACCGTCTGCCCTGTTGCTGAACTATCGTGCACAAAACCACGCATTTTCCGTTTGGCCTCTGCACGCAGCGGGATCACCATGCGACCAGCCCGGACAGTCAGTTGTGACTCTGCAGCGTATCCCTGTCGCACCGCCTCACCCAGTAATGTTCTGAGCTTCTCTCTCAGGGCCTGTTGGCGCTGACGTAATCTGCGCCGAATTCGAAGTAATTCACTGGATGCGGATTCCCGTATCGTTCCATTGGAATCAACCGCTTGCTCAATACACTGCTCCAATTCCCGGAGGATGAAAATCGGGGACACCACCTTAGCCAACGTTCCATAGCCTTCTTTGCGGAAGCAGGCTCGAATTAACCGACTCGCACGACAGGTCCTCCGCACCTCATCCAATGATGCTGCGCTGAGCATAGCACCACTCGGTCTCGCCTGCTCAAGATATTGGCGAACATCAAGAAAGTCTTCCAAGGGGATGGGGTCTCCCCGCAACACAACGCGTTGCAATGCATCCGTGTGAGCAAGAGCAATTTTACGCGCACCCGGATCAGTAACCGGACGCAATAGGGTAAGCTTTTCCATCCCCAAGGGGCTTACCACAGCCTCCGATAGTGCCTTGCGCACGGTATCAAAACCTAATTTCTCTGCAGCTTTATCCGATAGCATCCATATAGTCAAATAATCAATGTCGTAATATTTACCTTGTCTGTCTGCATCTTTTATTCCATAAGATCACATGCGCTGGCAGGCACCCATTCTGATACTGATACTTTGCGGCTGCGGCCAGCCACAGAATTCCCAGCCCGAATCTACAATTGAATCGCACGAGGATCTTGTGAGATTTTTTATGGACTGGCGTGAATTTGCCGCACCGAACGTCGTGAATGGCATTCCGGATTACTCGTCCGAGGCCATGATGGAGCAGTATGCAGCACTCGAAAACTGGAGAATGCAGCTCGAGAATGCAGATACTACCGGCTGGCCAGTGTCGGAACAGGTTGACTGGTACCTGGTGTGGATAGAAATAAATGGTCTCGATTTTGCGCATAGAGTCAAACAACCATGGAGACGTGATCCCGCCTTCTATGTTTGGTTTTACCCATCACCAACAGACGTGCCCGAGCGAGAGGCACCCAATATTCACGGTGCAATCGAACTCCCCAAATACACGCAACCCCTGAGTAATGATGATGCAGCAGGTATGGCTGTACGCCTTGGACGGGCAGCCCAGGTATTTGAGCAGGCCAAAATCAACCTTACTGGCGAAGCTCATGACCTCTGGCGAACAGGAGAACGCAGTATTCGATCACAAAGTCGTGCACTGGAAGCATTGGCTGAAAGCGTACAGGATACATATCCGGACCTAGCTGTGGCGGCGCTTGGTGCACGGAGTGCTTCGGACAATTTTGCTGACTGGATCGCTGAGCGATCAGCTATCAAAACCGGCATCAGCGGTGTCGGAAAAGAAAACTATACTTGGAACCTGCGTAATGTACACCTGCTCCCGTACAGTTGGGAAGATGAAATACTTCTTATGCAGCGGGAGCTTGACCGTGCACATGCGGCGCTAAGGCTTGAAGAACACCGGAACCGAGAACTCCCACGACTGACAAAAATACAGACACCAGAAGAATACGATCGCAGATTCAATTCTGCAGTGGATGAGTACCTGGTATTCCTCCGGGAAGAAGAGATTCTTCCCATCAAGGAGTACATGGAACCCGCTCTGCGAGCACGAGTGAATGCATTCACGCCTTCCGAAGGCTTGCGCGGCTTCTTTTCAGAGATCACTTATCGCGATCCACTGGTCATGCGAACGCATGACTACCACTGGATCGATTTGGCGCGCTTGCGGGAAGAGCCTTATTCAAGTGTAATCCGACAGGGCCCCCTTCTGTACAACGCTTTTGACAGCCGGGCCGAAGGCATGGCTACCGGCATGGAAGAACTGATGATGCACGCCGGACTCTTCGACGATAAACCCCGTACACGCGAGCTCATATGGATACTCCTGGCACAGCGGGCAGCGCGCGGCTTGGGTGGATTGTATCAGCATGGACACGAAATGTCGCTTGATGAAGCCGCAGAGTTCGCTTCGAAATGGACCCCGTGGGACCTCCTCCCTGCGGATGGTAACACTATCCAGGGAGAAGAGCAATTCTACTTGAGACAACCTGCTTACGGAACCAGCTACGTGATCGGTAAGCTGGTTATTGATCGCCTGATTGCAGAATATGCCCGGCAACGTGACGGTGAGTTCGTCCTCAGTGAGTTCATGGATGACTTCAACGCCTCGGGAATCATCCCAATGTCGCTGATCTATTGGGAAATGACTGGAGATCGTTCACTTCTGGATCAAGCCCTGAATAGCGACTAATTCTAAGCATTCCAGAAATTTGTATTTTAGTTCCAGAACAAGATCTCAACCTACATGAAACGCGCATTAACCCTGATCGCGGTGCTCTTTAGCGCTTCGACAACTCTCCATGCCCAGTATGCAGTCCAATACGGTGCTGCCGTGGCAGTCAATGACGGACAGATTATCGTTGGTGAAGGACGGCAACTCCTACTCCCGGGAAATGTATTCGTCTACGATATGAACGACAATGGTAGCTGGTCGCAGGCCCAAGTACTTACACCTGGTGGAGAAGTCGCCACTGGGTTTGGACAAAGCCTGACAGCTGACAATACAACTTTGGCTATTGGCGCGCCACTTGCCAGTGAGGTCCACATATATTCGCGTGATGATGATGGAGCATGGTCTCCATCTGAGGTAATCACGCATTCACACGTCCAATTCGGTGGCGCGTTGGCCTTAAAGGGGGATCACTTGATCATCGGGGCCACAGGCGGCCGAGATACAGCGGGCGGAGCATATCTGTACATCAAAAACGACGACGGTAATTGGCAGTTAGCGGATGAACTGACACCCGATGACGTATCCGAAGCAGATGAATATGGTCACTCAGTTGCTGTCCACAGAGACGAACTTGTTGTTGGTGCTCCCCGCTGGAATGAAGGCGAAGGTCGTGCGTTCGTGTACTCCTATAACGACTCTGGCGAACGGCAAGTAGAAGAGCTTGGAATGGACATAGGAACGGGTGGAGCATTGTTTGCATGGTCTATCGCATCTGCCGGAGATTTTCTGGCACTCGGTGCACCAAGGCACAATGGGGGGACGGTTACACTCTTTTCCAGAAACGACAACGGCATGTGGGGACAGATGCATACCCTGTCTCCACCCGATACAACGGACGACGAACGCTTTGGAGAAGCGCTGGCGGCATCTGATAACAAACTTTGGATCTCAGCTACCCTGTTCAATGAACGAACCGGTGGCGTATACCATGTGGACGTTCCTGATCTGCAAGTATCAGAGATTCTCAGCCCTGACGCACTGCAGTTTCGGAGTGGATTTGGTGCAAGCCTTGCTGCAGACAATGATATTGTGGTGGTTGGCGCCACCGGACAGGACAATTTTGAGGGAGTGGTTTTTCCGCTCCATGTCACAGATGACGGTGTCCTGATCGGTGAAAAACTCTTTAACGCCGCCAGTGAGATTGCATCGATCACTGGTGAAATGACCGAATGCGAAAGCGGCGCTGCCGGGATGTTTCCGTGTGCAGAAGTTGATATGATTTCATTTTTAACACGGGAAGAGATCGGGGCACGGCGTGGTATTCAGGTTAATGATGTCTGGGGCTGGGAGGACCCGCAAACGGGAAGGGAATATGCGTTGGTGGGGCGCACCGACGGTACGTCATTCATTGATCTGACGGATCCCTACAATCCGGTATATCTGGGAGATCTGCCGAAAACTTCAACCGCCAATCAGAGTCTTTGGCGTGACATCAAGGTTTATAAGGACCACGCCTTCATCGTAGCCGACGGGGCTGGCGCACACCATATGCAAATCTTTGACTTGACCCAGCTGAGGGAAGTAACCGAACCGCAGGTGTTCACGGAGACCGCCATATACAAAGGCGTCTACAGCTCCCATAATGTCATTATCAACGAAGATACTGGGTATGCCTATGCCGTTGGTAATGATTCCGGTGGAGAAACATGTGGAGGTGCGCTGCACATGATTAATATTCAGGATCCAGTAAATCCGACGTTCGCGGGATGCTTCGCAGATACGCGGACCGGCGGACGAGGCACCGGAGCCACACACGACGCACAGTGCGTGACGTACAACGGCCCTGACCGTGATTTCCAAGGCCGTGAAATCTGTCTCAGCTCCAATGGAAATGCGCTGTCGATTGCCGATGTTACGGATAAGGATAATCCCGTTGCATTATCGATCGCACAGTATCCCAATGTGGCCTACACCCATCAAGGCTGGCTTACGGAAGACCATCGTTATTTCTATCTCAATGATGAGGGAGATGAAGCTTCCGAACTAGTAGAAGCTACGCGTACGCTAATCTTCGACATCAGCGACCTGGAGGATCCAGTCCTGGCCGGTGAGTATCTCGGCCCCTCGAGTGCCATTGACCATAATCTGTATATCCGCGGCGACATAATGTACCAGACCAACTACGTCGAAGGCCTCCGTTTGGTAGACATATCTGACCCGGAGAATCCGATCGAGGTTGGCCACTTTGATACAGTCCCTTATGGTCCGAATGATAATTCCCCTGTTTTGGGGGCATGGAGTAATTATCCATACTTCAAGAGCGGCACTATCGTTGTTACTTCGGGCCGGGAAGGTGTATTTTTCCTTAAACGACGTCCTATTGACACATAATTGGCACACTTATTGCTGTATCGCTCGTATGCTGGCCTCTGCACAATGGGCAGCCACTTGGAACCTGACCTGCGTAAAATGGTATCCCTGCGCTGCCGAATCCACTTGGCATTTGACTTCTTGGATTAAGTTGTCTTTCTTACACGTTCAAACTAAACAAGACCCACTACCTGCGGAATGAAAGCTCTTCGCATCACACTACCTGGACTTTTTATGATGGCAGCGATACTCGTTGCCCCTGGCCCTGTAACTGCACAGCAGTACAAGGAGGACTTCAACGCCGCCCTCGAAGCAGCGAAGAATCCGGCTACTTTGGCAGATGCACGTTCCTTATTCATAAATGCAGCTACTGGTGCTGACGGAGCGTCCGACACCGAAACTGCTCAACGCGCCCGCCACATTACCGCCCAGATTGATTACAAACTGGGTACGGAGGCATTGAAATCTGAGGATTATCAGGCCGCCCTTGAACATTATTCGAATGGTGAGAATGTCTTCCCCACCTACATTAAAAACCTTTATGGCAAAGGCTTAGCCTTGAAGAATCTAGGTCGACTTGACGAAGCCTTGGGTATCTGGAAGACTGTCGCTACTGCACAAGGTGATCGCAGAACAAGCCTCGCAGCAGAGAAGGCTATTCGTGATCATTTTATCAGTCAGGCTTCAGCTGCTTTGGCCAAGCGTAACGCTACCCGCGCGGATGCAGATGCTGCATTGGCCGCACTTGCTTCTTTGTCCGAGTTCATGGAGGCGGACGCTGACGTATACTACTACACTGCCCTTGCCCACTATACCAAAGGAGAAGGTGACGCAGCTATTGCGGCTGCCCAGCAAGCGCTGAATATTCACTCTGGTAGTCGATCCGACAAAGCTAAAATCTACTACGTCTTAGGTGAAGCTTACATAAGTGTGGGGAATAGAGATGCAGCCCGAGATGCTTTTTCGAATGCCGTGTATGGTACTTGGAAACAGTCCGCCGAACATTACCTGGAAACACTGTAGTCTCTCCAAGTTCAAGGATTTTGGAGCCCATGGTCTGTTCAGGACCGTGGGCTTTTTCGTGATTATACTTTGATGGACGCATCAACAACTATTATCGGGCAAAATTCGGTGATCGAAAGCGATGTCGAACTGGGCTCGAACTGTGTGATTGGCCATCATGTAATAATTAAGTCCGGTACACGTGTAGGGGCTAACGTGCGGATTGGAGACCATAATGTGCTTGGTGCAATGCCAATGCGAGCACACCAAAGCGCCCTGCGTACGTCCAAATATCAAAGCCATCTCACGATTGGGGACCATTGCCTCATTGGAAATGGTACAGTTCTTTACAACGGCTGTACCCTCGGAACTCGTGTCATGGTAGCTGACCTCGCTACAGTTCGCGAACGGACTTCAGTTGGTGAGTCCACCATTGTTGGTCGGGGAGTGGCCATCGAAAACGACTGCACTATTGGATCTCGCTGTAAGCTAGAAACCAATGCCTATATCACAGCCTACTCCGTACTGGAAGATTTCGTGTTCATTGCTCCCGGTGTCACCACCAGCAACGACAACTTTGCAGGCCGGACCAAAGATCGCCATAAGTACTACAAGGGCGTGACTGTACTTCGTGGAGGACGCATCGGTGCGGGAGCTACAGTGTTGCCGGGTAAAACAATTGGCGCTGATGCCATGTTAGCTGCAGGCAGTGTACTCACGCACAATATTCCTGCACGTGAGCTGTGGGCAGGAGTACCTGCCAAATATCTACGCATGGTACCCGAAGATCAATGGCTTGATAATCAATAGTCCATTTATGAGTATCCAAATGGTCGATCTCAGGGGGCAGTACCTGAGAATTAAAGACGAAATTGATACTGCCATAAGTCAAGTTCTGGATTCGACATACTTCATCCGTGGGCCTGTCCTGTCACGCTTTGAAACAGCACTCGCTACCTATACAAAATCTGAGTACGCCATTGGGGTTGCGAACGGTACGGATGCCCTTCAGATTGCTTATATGGCGCTCGGCATCGGGCCCGGCGATGAAATAATCACCCCCTCCTTCACCTTCATTGCCACAGCAGAGGCCGCAGCCCTCTTAGGGGCTACACCCATCTTTGCAGACATAGATCCCGTCACTTTTTGCCTTGACCCAGACAGTGTAGAGGCCTGTATCACGCCCAGAACACGAGCCATCGTGCCCGTACACCTGTTCGGACAGTCTGCCGACATGGATCAGATTCTGGCCCTGGGTGCGAAATACAACATACCCGTCATAGAGGATAACGCACAGGCTATTGGAGCAACCTATAATGGAGTGCCCACTGGAAGTATGGGAACCCTTGCAACGTGTTCCTTCTTTCCGTCAAAGAACCTTGGTGCTTACGGTGACGCAGGGGCTGTTCTCACATCCGATCCTGAACTGGAAGCTCGTGTTCGAATGATCACCAATCATGGTGGCCGACACAAATACTACAACGAAACTATTGGCCTGAACAGCCGACTTGACGCCCTTCAGGCAGCAATCCTGGAAGTCAAACTCCGACATCTGGAATCCTTTACTAAGCTCCGGCGAGCAGCCGCTGCACGCTATGATGCGCGCCTTAGGAACGTTGACGGGATCATATGTCCATATGAAGCCTCCTGGGGACGGCATGTTTATCACCAATACGTAATTCGTGTAGCACGGCGTGATGCACTGGCCGAATCACTCAAAACATCTGGAATCCCGTACGGCATCTATTATCCGGTCCCATTGCACCAACAGCCCGTCTTCCAAGAGCAAACCAAAGGAGTTATTCTGCCCGAAACCGAAAAAGCCTGTGCCGAGGTCTTAGCATTGCCCATGCACACAGAGCTTACACCGGCGCAGCAGGACAGGATCGTGGATACAGTTATCGCTCATGTAAACCATGCCGTCCATGCGTGAAGTCAGACTAGCACAGATTGGGGTCGGGTACTGGGGCAAGAATCTACTAAGAAATTTTGATGCAATACCGACCTGTCGTGTCATGGTCGTGTGTGATGCAGATCCCGAAGCAAGACAATTTGTCAATGAACGCTATCCTGATGTAGCTATCGCTAAGGATTTCAAGGAAGTGCTCGCCCGGGACGACCTTAATGGCGTAGTCATTGCAACAGAGACACCGACTCATTTCTCGATCGCGCGCGCGGCCCTGGAAAATGGTCTGCATGTTTTCGTTGAGAAACCAATGGCACAAAAGGTGAGCGAAGCCGAAACCCTGGTTAACCTGTCCGATCAAACCGGTTGTCACTGTATGGTCGGTCATCTACTCCTGTACCATCCTGCATTCAACTACGTGGAGAAGTTGATCCAGAAGGGTACACTCGGCAACATATACTATATGTACAGCGTGCGCGTCAATCTTGGAATTGTGCGTCAACACGAGAACGCGTTGGAGAGCCTCGCACCTCACGACCTTTCTGTTGCACTGGCCTTTCTCCAACAGCAACCTGTTGCCGTTGCGGTCCATGCCCAGGCTTATCTCCAGCCAGATATTTGTGACGTTGCATTCTCAACTGTATTTTTCGAGGATGGTGCCTTGGCACATCTCCACACGAGTTGGCTAGATCCGCACAAGGTCCGAAAAGTCACCTTGGTCGGTAGCAAGAAGATGGCAGTCATTGACGAAATGCATGGTGCAGAAAAGGTTCGCATCTACGACAAGGGGGTGGATGCGCCCGGCTATGTCGGATTTGCTGAATCCATGACCACTCGTGTTGGAGACATCAATATTCCTAATATCCGTATGTCAGAACCACTACGCCTGGAGTGCCTGCACTTCGTTGATTGTATACGCACTGGTAAAACGCCCCGCACGAATGCCCGTAACGGGTTAGCCGTTGTTCGCCTCCTTGAGGCTGCCCAAGAGTCCCTTAAATCGGGCGGAGTTAAGGTTCCAATCAACTCTTAGGTCTCGTAAAAAATAATTTATCCGACCAATTTGTCACACAATGCCAGCCGGTTGATGACGGAAAAACCATGGTTGGAAAACACTGATGATCAACGCCTTTGTCTTAGCCGTTGCCACGATCCAGGAGCCGAACCTTTGAACGACACTCTTAGCGTAGCATGCTAGCCGGCGACATAGTTATCGTCCTGGCGATCGTCGTGGTCGCGATTGTCCTTTTCGTCACGGAGTGGGTCCGCTACGACGGTGTAGCACTCATCGTCCTACTCGCGCTGGCCATCAGCGGTGTGATCCCTATGTCGCGTGCCATTGAGGGGTTTGCGAATCCAGCCGTCGTAACAATCGCGGCAGTTCTGGTGCTGAGTGGAGGATTGTACCGTACGGGCGTTGCAAACCTCCTCGGCACCCAGTTGATGCGCTTTGCCGGAGCATCCCCGCTGCGCCTTACCGTGGTCATGATGCTCGCCGCTGGGCTAATGTCCGGCGTGATGAATAACATCGCGGCCACGGCACTTCTCCTGCCGGTGGTACTCGACATCGCCCGCCGTCTCGGGATACGCCCTTCCAGACTCCTCATCCCGCTCGCCTTTGCCTCGCTCCTGGGAGGGATGACCACGCTCATTGGAACCGGACCTAATATTCTCCTCTCAACTATTCTTGAGCGCTCAGGTCAGGGCTCATTTGGGCTCTTCTCATTCGCCCCGGTGGGCACGGCCGCACTTGTCCTAGGCATTCTGTATATGACCTTGGCCGGACGTCACTTCCTCCCGGACCGACGGACCAAAAGTGACAAGTCAATGACCGAAATCGACCTGCGTGACCGCTACGATCTGGACGAAGCAATCTTCTGCTTGCGGGTGCCACAACTTTCGGCACTCAATGGTCGAACCCTAATGCAGGCCCACCTTGGACGTGTCTTGGGAAGTGATCTGCTCGCCGTCCACCGACAGGGCCAACTCCTCAGGGCGCCCGAGCCCAAGTTTCAGCTACAGGACGGAGACATCCTCGTCTTCGAAGGCTCTCTAGATGCTATGAATGATCTGAGATCGTGGGGACACCTGAAGAAACACGGTGAGCCAGAGGATACTCTATGGACTCTGATGAAGAACACCGCGGTCCTCGCACGGGCCGAAATCGCACAAAATTCACCCCTCGTCGGAAACACTGTGCTGGAACTGGATTTCCGCAACCGCTTCCAAGCCCATATCGTAGCCATCGAGCGCGGTGAAAAAATCCGAAGTGCGTCTCTCCAAGAGATCCGGCTACAAGCGGGTGACACACTACTGCTGCTCGGGCAGAAGGAACAGCTCCAACAATTCCGCTACGCGGATGAGTTCACCTCAATTGACTGGATTGACACCGAGGTGGCCACCCATGAGTACGACCTCTACAGCTGGCTGATGCAGCTTGAAATTCCGGAGGGGTCCAGGCTGCACGGGCGCACGTTGGCTTCGATTCGTCTCAGCCATGCCTTTGACCTCACGGTCCTCAAAATCCAACGCAGCGAAGAATCGAGCAGAAAGAATATCTTCCTCCCAAGGGCTTCCGACACTCTCCGATCCGGGGATCGGCTTATTGTGCAAGGAGGTCCAGAAGGTTATGCGGTGTTCCGGGCCCTCCAATTGCTTGAGTCCCACGAAACCAATGGTCCTTCCATGATAGCAGAATTGGAGTCCGAAGATATTGGATTCGCAGAGGTCACGCTCGCCCCCACCTCGAACATCGTGGGAAAGACGCTAAGTGAGATCTTCTTCCGGGATTCTTATGGTCTGACCATCCCCGCGATCTGGCGCAGTGGCGAGATCATTCGCTCCCGTATCCACCTCAGTGAAACGCCGCTCAAATTTGGAGACGCTCTCCTTGTCTACGGCCAGCGAAAAAAGATTCAAGCACTGGCGCAAGATACCCGCTTCTTGATGCTCACGGCCGAACTCAGCAAGGTGTTCCGGATGCGCCGAGCCCCCCTCGCGGGGGCGATCATGTTCGGTGTCATCCTCGCAGCCTCGCTCAACCTCCTTCCGGTGTACATCGCCGCACTTCTCGGTGCGCTGCTTATGGTCTTTACCGGGTGCGTGAAGGGGAGCGAAGTATATAAACTCGTTGAGTGGCGTGTTGTCATCCTGCTAGGTGGAATGTTGGCGCTTGGACTGGCCATGGAGGAATCTGGCGCTGCCGAACTTCTTGCGCGCGAGGTCATCGGGCGAGCGGCGGACGCTGGTCCCCGATTTCTGATCGCGAGCCTCTTTCTACTTTGCGCCCTTGCGGCACAATTCATACCCACTTCGGCCGTGGCTGTCCTCGTGGCCCCAATCGCGCTCAGTACTGCGATAGAACTGGATCTCTCTGCTCAGACCCTGTTCATGGTCGTAGCCGTGGGCTCGTCGTGCGCATTCTTGACCCCCTTTGGCCACCCTGTGAACCTTCTAGTGATGAGTGTAGGTGGATACAAGGTGACAGATTACACACGCACAGGAGCACCGCTCTTCGTCCTCCTACTTCTCCTCGTCGTCTTCTTTTTGCCCTTGGTGTGGCCGATATGACGCCGGACTGGGTGCCACATTTTTCAAGGCCGGTTACATCATAAGTGTCGCACAAATAAGCTTTGCCTGTTGATCAGTGGGCTGATGCTAGATTTCAACTAATTTTGACACCACGCCCCAAAAAACGGGAACCTGGACCGTAAATCAACCCCCCGCTTAACTCAAATGCTACACCTGCATCAGGTCCGTCGTTCTTTTTTCTGCGGCAATTTGGGCCTCCACCCACAACATTCACGGTAGAAGCGATTAAGTTAGTCCATTACTGCGTGTCTCTTTAGGATTTCGTGAAGTTCACCCGGAACTCGGGATATATCGCAAGACCAACGTCCAAAGCCACCGTGCGTATTTACGGCTTTGACCCACTCTTGAAGGAATTTATGCTTGGTACGTGTCTGCTCAGTTTCTTCTCCCTTTGTTTCAAGAATCAACATAGTGCCAGACTCAAGTCTAACAAGAAAATCAGGACGGTACTTTCGAATGACGCCCCGGTGAGTGTATAAGATTTCAAAACCGAGATGGTCATTTTTGACCCATGCCTTTACTTCCGGGCTAGTGTCAAGTATACCGGCATCTGAAGCTTCCCACGTACTATCACAGACGCAATAATTTATATGGCTCCGCTTTGTGGGTTCGCACGGCTTGCAAGTATACCATGTGCTCATATCACCAGTTGAACGAATGGGTCGATCTTGGTCAAATACAATATCCAGCTTCTGGGTATTCTGGAAATGAACCGCATCCAGAATATGCTGAACTACCTTGACCATACTGAGTGTGATAATGAGTTTACGCGAAATATCACTCGGGGAACCCAGTGACCGCGATGTGATGCGAATCCTGTCCGACCGTGTAATGAATTTTTCGACTAAACATACCAACTGAGCTAACAGAACAACTTTACCTCCTTTCCAGTTCGGCTGAACCTGATCATAAACATCTCTCGCTGCTTCAAAAATGATCCGCTGCATGCGGCGAGACTCCTTTGCCAATTTCTCTAAGTCGATCGGCTTGATCTTCGTCACATCGGGCTTGCCTTCTACAATAGGAGCTAGCTCAGCTATTTTCGCAATCTTTGCTGCATCCAAGTCTAGTGGCCCCAGCTTTTCCCAATCTACAGACAGGTCTGGACGGAGTGTATGCTCTATGCGGATCACATTTGGCCACGATATCTCAAATTTCTCTCTGTCTGGAACCGGCTCTATGGCAGTCTTCGGCTTAGGGGGCGGAGGTGGGTTATCATCCCCGCCCTCGTGGGGCAAAAAAGTGAAAGGAACACCGAAAATGTTCACATACTCTGGTTCAAATAGGCCAGTGTCTGGATTCACATCGTAGGTAGTGCGACGTAGTCCACGCCCGACAACCTGCTCACAAAGGAGTTGACTGGAGAATGCCCTCAGCCCCATAATATGAGTCACCGTCTTCGCATCCCATCCTTCGGATAACATTCCGACGGAGATCACGTTCTGTATCAGCTCACCAGGTTTGCCGATCTGTCCCACAGTGTCTACTTGTTGTCGGAGAAATTCTGCCTGTTGCTTACTCGTACGGACCCTTTTTTGGTTGGTACCACCCGGGGAGAGGTCCAAATCAGTGATTGGTTCTTCTGAACTCTCGGCTTTGCTGAGCACTTTTGAATCGATGTGGAGAATACGTTTGGAATCACATAATTCTTCAATGCGCACTTTTTTTCGATCAAACGCGTACTTAATGCGCGCTGCCGTTTCCGTGCGATTAGCGACGGTAATCATCACCGGCGGAGTAACCTCCTCCGATTGTTTCTCCCAGTTCTTGGCGGTTTTTCGCCAATCATGACCAAGTAAATAATAACCGTTCATTACCAAGTCTGGTAACGGTTCCTCTGGTTTAGCCCGTCGCCTATTTAAGTCGTCCTGAACATCTGGATCGTTGTAGATATGGTACAGGCGAGACTTGTACGTTCTGATGTCTGGCAAAGCATCATCGTGAATAACAACACGAGGAGTTTTCACGAGTCCAGATTCAATTGCGTCATTAAGTCCGAAGTCACTAATGATCCAACCAAAAAGTGCATCATCTCTGTTTCGGTTACCTGACGGCGCGAAAGGTGTGGCGGAAAAATCATAACAGTTGAGTATACCACGTGCGCTGTGTATTCGGTCCAATCCCCCAACCCATTTCGTGGCTTCTTTCACACTATTCTTGTCAACCCCTCTCACCTTCGATCCAGGAAGAATGCGCCATGCATGATGCGCTTCGTCGTTGATGACCAAAAGGTTTCGAGCTGTCGCCATATCGCCAAGAACTTCCCGAACATAAGCCTCGTCGCTCTTCACCCCGCGTTTATCAACTCCACGCTTTTTTGCGATCTGTTCCTCTGTTTTACAATACAGAGCATGCCAATTTCGAACTACGATACGCCCCTGCCGCAGTTTTTCAAGTAAGGATGAGGGCACTACTTGAAAACTCTCGTAGTAATTTCCCGTATGTGTTGGCTTCAGAACCGCTAATCGATTCTTAACTGTTAGCCCCGGGGCTACAACCAATATATTCCTGGAGAACCGCACATCCTGCCTATACGTGACCTTGTTAAGGACATGCCATGCGATAACCATGGCCATCACCACGGTCTTTCCCGAACCTGTTGCCATCTTCGCGCACAACCGACCGAACATTCCACCATCAGAAGGAATCTGCAGACCAATCTTTTCGCTTGCGGACGCTTCAGCGAGCCAGATTAGTGTTTCGGCGGCCTCCAACTGGCAAAAGAAAAACCTCCTCCTCGCAAATTCCTCAGGATCGTTCCAGTAATTCAACAATCTCTTCGTGATTCCTGTAACTCCTGGGTATCCTGCATTACGCCATGCTTTGACGCGAGGCCGAATTTGGTTAACCAATGGTATCTCTTTAAACACGCCAGGATCATCAAAAGCCTTCGAATCGCCTGATGCCACCACGAATCCGGCAGATCGACGCCCATCAGCCAAGTCGAATAATCGCTTCTGCCTGTCATAATGCCAATGCTTTGTTGGCTCTTGGTAAGGCGAGTTTATGATAAGCTGATTAATGGTTGCGCTCGGCATTATTCTGTTCCAAGTAACTCCGGCAACCCAAGATCAAGAATTATTGGGCGGATATTCGCCCATGGTTTCTTGATGACCCATATCTGCATCCCTACTGCCCATCTGGAGTAGTTGTACATACGGCATTTTTTGCAGAATTCAGAGTTTCTCATTGAAATCTCTCGCATCACTCCAATTCCACAATTTTCAAACTCTCGATGCCACGATCATCAATGATTTTGACGGCCACACGACGATGCTGTCCTGCCATAAATGGCAGTGAGCGTGTACTGACATAAGCTTTCATGAGCTCGGGCTCAACCTCTGTTTTGAGGCTACGTTCGAGCCGCTTTAAATCCTTCGCACCCATATCTGTAAGGAAGAACACCTGTCTAGGAAACAAGCTGCGGCCATCATAATCGGTGTCCAGCATCCACATTGCAATCCTATCCGAATCGCCTGACTCAATATCTCCCGTCTCCATGTTGAAATAATCAAATCCATGAATGGAAACGCAATACTCTTTTTCTGCTGCATTACTGCTGGGGCACTCGACTGTCACATCCGGCTGACCAATCAACCAAAAACTCTCGTTACTCGCACGTTTCTTTTTCAGGTCCTCGGTCAACAGATCAACATTCATCTGCGCTTTGAGCAGAGTCACGCCAGGCCAGTTCGTCTCATCAATATCTTTAGACGCTTCGGGATCGAATTGAAAGGCCGCAAAAACTATTATGGTGGGTTTCGGAACAAGTTTTTGCGCCTCCTCAATTGCAAGCGCGACTTGACGCTGTTCCAATGGGGCATGGTCCGGCCCAAATGAGACGACAACACGGTCTGGGTTAGCCGTATAATCTTCACTTTTTTCTGTAGCGCTCACTGGTTGCGTTTCGCCCTCGGCGTGTAGAAAACGCATCGTCGGCAAGGGTTCTAGCCTCGCAAAAGAAATACGCTGACCTGCCTTACCTCGTACACCGGTCTTGGACAATTCATCACGCCAATCATTTTGACGGATTGTTTCTCCTGTGCGAGCTAAAGAAAAATCGGGGGGGGGGGGGGATTTTTGTTCGTTAATCTCACTCAAAGGTTTTACTGTTGGCGCAGGAACGGCCTCAACTGTGAACGGACCAGCAACTCGCATCTTACTGCGGTCACGGAGCGGCTGATCATATAAAACCGTCTGATTGGGTTGCTCATCGTAACCCAAAATTGATGGTGAGACGGTTTCAACGTTGCGATGACGAAATCCAGCTCCAACTCCCTCATTCGGGTGTGCTAATTCGTAATAGTCGTAAACAGCGGTTAACAAGCGTTGCCTAGCAACGGCGATGGCCACTCGCGAGGTATCACAGGTAATCCACCGCCTACCCCACTGTTCGGCAACATAGGCAGTCGTTCCGCTACCGCAGGTAGGATCAAGTACCAAATCACCCGGATCACTGGTCATCAGGATACAGCGCTGGATCGGTTTGATTGCAGTCTGAACCACATAGCGCTTCCTCTGCTCAGACATTTGGGCCGCCCAGACGTTGCTGATCCGCCTTCCAGGCACTTCCTCTTCGTAACGTTTCCAGCAAAGCCTCATCTGCCTCTTAGCAGCATCAAAACGGCCCAACTCTGCAAGTCTATCCATCCCTTCTTTGGAAATTGACCATTGTCTACCCGGTGGGCAAGGAAATACGCGTCCGTTCCACTCATACGGCTCCGATCTACCCGTCGTTGAAGCTCCCTGTGAATCAAGGCTCCGTCGCTGATATATTCGTGCCCCCACTGGCAAATATTGATCTGGATCAAAACGTTCTTCGTCTGTTAGATTCCGACACGTTCCATCTGGAAGTTCGACCATTGCATCCCAGTTAAACAGTTTAACTAACTGCCTCCGGTTTAGTGACTCATACAATTGCCGATACTTTACCTTTTTCACATCCCTTGCATACCAGAGAAGATAACTTGCTATTTCCGGTAGTTGTTTTGCCGAACTTCCGCTCGTAGTTACATATGTGATTGTGGCGATCCGGTTTTCCGCTCCAAAGATTTCATCCAAGACTATCCCCACGCGGTGAACGTTCTCATCGCCAATCTGCACGAAACAACTTCCACTTTCGTGCAGTAGATCGTGTGCTAACAGCAGACGATCTCGAAGATAGGCCAGGTATGAATGAATTCCAAGTTCCCACGTGTCCCGAAATGCACGAATCTGTTCAGGTTCCGCCGTTAGATTTCTATCCATATCCCCGCCGGTAGGGTCGTGTTGGCTAACAAAGGGCTGAAAATTGGAACGATATCTAACACCATAGGGCGGATCAATGTAGATAGTTTGCACTTTCCCGCCAAGCCCCTCCTTCTCCAATAAACTGCTCATGACCAACAAGCTATCACCAGCGATTAGTCTGTTAGTCCAATTCTGCCGGTGCTTGTAAAACTCGATCGCTTGGCGAATTGGTGGGTTTTCTTCAGGCGTAGAAAATAGAGATAACTGCGGACCTCCATCGGGTCGTTTCCGTACAGCCTCTACGACCGTGTGGGAATCAATCCGCTCGTGGACATGAAGAGAGACAGTAGGAATTTCGAATGATGTGCGTTCCTGCTTTCCAGCCCACTGCAGTTGAGTATCTAAATGCGGGTCATGACTGTAGATCTTTTTATCCTCACTTCCGTCGGTTTCCGGGGTAACCAGACCAACCGGTGGATTATTAACCCGCTCCTTCCCCTGATGCGTATAATGCTCAACTTGCCGCTGTTTCTTTTTCGATCGTCCCATCCTATCGCTATAGGTTGAGTACAGCTACTCAATTGCCCTATACCGGGAAAAAGTCGCCATTACCCCCTGAGTTTTGTAACGTGGATTCCTAACAGTTGCGAAATATTCACAACCCATACTACCTCCAATCAGTGGTGTAAGTCAGGCGTGCACTCGCAATCCGGCCGAGCTTGGGAGCTCCAACAAACTCCCGATGATCACTGTTGGTCGCATTATTTATTCCAAGATCAGCGCGCAGCGCACGGTTGATCTCATAACCAACGCCCATATCCACTACGAAATAAGACTCCACATTGCCATTGTACGGCCCGGAAATCATACGAAAACCCTTCACATATCGACCGGACACGCGGACACTGAATCCACTCCGATGCTGGTACTGTCCACCCAGTTTTAACTTAAGGGGGGGCGCGTTCAAGGCTAATACCTTATCCTCAGACTCTTCTTTCAGTTCCGTGTGATCAAAAAAGTCATCGCTCACCCACGACATATTTCCGAACAATGTGAGTGCCCGTGAGGCGATCACCTGAAGAGAAGCGTCCACACCGTAATATCCAACATCCCCGAAATTGGGGTATGACAACATGATCTCGGGTATCTGGCCTACCCCCGGGTTGTTCTCGTTAGGCTGAACTATTGCTATGGGGGTGCTCGCACTAGGTAAAGAACTGCCGGCCAGATCCACCAGAAGTTGAGCCGCCTGCTCCGCCGTCAGGTTGAAAAGTCCGAGTGCAAGTGCCAACGTAGCGTTGTTTGCAATCCCAGTGGAAATATCACGAACAAGGTCCTGAGCCAAAGTCGGTACCAGCACAAGTGGTGTGCGCACTTGAAGAGCACCTATAAAATTCTTCTTAGTTGCGTAATAAGCATCCACCGAAAATAGGACGTTCTCATTCAGAATGCCCTTGTACCCTACCTCAAAAGTTTGGGAAATTGTCTGCTCGAGAGGTCCTACATCCTCTAGATCAGTCAACCCTAAGTCTATACCAAGTGTGCTAAGGTTGAGTGCACCCAAAACTCCAGGACTGAAGCCCTGCACAACGGTACTCTCTGGACCTAACCCCCGCTTGAGCGATGCAATCAACGGTAGGGGTATATTCAGCCCGACTGCCGCCAACATATCTGCAAGGTCTTGATCTGGAATTGCCGCAAGGGACGCATACATAAGGGCATAAACATCGCCCGTACCTATGCCCACGGGAACCGAAGCTCCCTCGAACCCGGGCAGCAGACTGGACGCAACAAGATCTGTTGGAGCTCCCACTGCCAGAAACTCAGGGTTCCGTGCATATGTGAATCCAGTGGCAGCGCCGCGACCGCGTACATTGATCCCCCCAAGAGAAGCCGCCACTAAATCCAACCAGTTACTTGTGGCCGTGGGGGAGGAAAAGCTGCGGTTATAGGTCACCCGAAAACTCGAATTTGGATTGGGTTTGACTACCAGTCCAACACGAGGAGAAGCCTGGATTTTGTCTACAACGTTGTTGTAGTCTCCGCGCAACGCGAGGGTTAACTCAACCCGGTTTCCGATACTAGTGATTGATTGGCCGTACACACCGTATTCGTCTATGTTGTCATTGTCCTCATTGCGTCCTAAGACTGTGCCTCTCGTATCTGGACGTGTGAGCTCCAGATCGGCGCCTAGGATCAGTGACTGCCTAGAACCAAATTGCAGATCGTACTGCGCCTGTCCTACATACTCGCGAGAATGTTCAATAACCGGATCACCGCCATAGATATAGGTATCTCTCGAATCGTTTGCGTTCACGAAAAACTGCGCAAAAAACGAACCACTGGATAATCTCACCTGGCCGAATGAATAGCGATAGTCGTCACCTTGGATAGTGCCCACACCACTTAAGATCGTTCCATTCATCGCGGCCGTTCCAGCGTTTAGGGAAAGTCTAGTTCTGGATCCTAAACGATAATCCACGTTTCCAGACACAGTGAATTTGCTGTAATCTGTTTCCCGAACACCATCTACGAAAATCTGCACGGCGTCTTCTGGGTCAGGACATTGATCAAATGCACGGGCCTGCAAAAGACCCGAGTCACAGGATTCGAGAGCAAAATCATTAGCTGTCGCATACGATCCAGTTACCTTAACACCAACACGTCTACCTATCACAGTTGCAGCACGCGCCTGCACATTCAGATGCGAGCGTTCTCCACCGCTAACGCTGATTGTGGCCCCAGGATGAGTAAATGGATCCTTGGTTATATAGTGAATCACACCGGAATCAACGCCTGCACCATAAAGCGCGGATCCGGGTCCGCGTACAACCTCCACACGATCAAGGTCTACCATCAAGTTGGGCATCAGGCTGTGAAGATTCACGCCCACCGAAGCCGAACCTGCATCACGATAATCGGTCAAAACCAGCGTAGCCCCTGAAAAAACATTGTTGAAGCCCCTAAGAACCACTTCGTGTCGATCTACCCCGGTCTGTGCAATGTCCAACCCAGTGACATTACGTAGCGAGGTCACGGTCGTGGGAGTGACCACACCTCTAAGGTCCTGAGCCAAGATCACATCAGTAGATGACGGCGAATCCAACACTTTCTCCTGCCTCCGGCTGGCGGTAATTTGCAGTTGATCCAAATCAATGCCAGGTACCAACTCCACATTCAAAAGATAAACCTCCCCCTCAGAAATCTCTACCTCGGTTTCGAACGACCTGTATCCTGTAAAGGACACTCGAATCGTGTTAGTGCCCACAGAAAGACCACTGAGTGTGTATCCCCCCTCTTCGTCGGTAGCCGTGCCCTGCAGAGATTCAACATGAATCACATTTGCCCCTATCAGCGGCATACCATTTTCTGAATCTGAGACCGTGCCCGCAACGGAAGTATCCTGAGAAAACGCCCAGTCAGGTAATGCTAAAGCAAACAACAGCACAATAATGCTGGAAAAAAAGCTTCGAGTAGTCATGTCTTTGTTGGTAAGTGATTTGCACCTAAATGTTACTGCGTAATTATCAAGCTTTCTCCAATCTTTCGTGTTGGTGCTCGTCCGAAAATCGAATGAACACCTAAAAATTCGAAGATAGCAACAACAGCTCAATATTCTACATAACCGCTTAGCTTCCCCCAATCGGTTGTGTAGGTTAGTCGAGCATTGGCAACCCGCCCAAGCCTGGGAGCACCTACAAATTCACGATGGTCACTGCCAAACAGGTTACTGATCCCCAAGTCCGCCCGGATACCGGTTTGACTTATGGCATAGCCTACTCCAACATCTATAACGGTGTGGCTCTGTACCTCACCTACATATTGCCCCGAAATCACCAGAAAACCCTTAGTGAATCGTCCAGATGCATTGAGCGACAAGCCGCTTCTGTGTCTATACTGCCCACCTAGTTTAACCTTAAAGCCTGGTGCATTAAGCGCCAACGCCAAGTCCTCAGATTCTTCCCCAACTTCGGTGTGATCAAAGTAATCGTCACTAATCCAAGATGCATTCCCAAAAAGAGTCAGAGCATCAGAGGCAATCACCTGCATTGAGACATCCATGCCAAAGTACTGGATGCTTCCAAAGTTAGGGTAACCGAGCATGAGTTCCGGAAAATATCCCTCCCCTTTGTTGTTCTCGTTGGGCTGTACAATTGCAACTGGTGTTTCACCATCGGGCAGATCGCTGCCGGCAATGCCGACCAACATTTCCGCAGCCAGCTGGGGGGTCAGACCAAACAATCCGAGCGCACTCGCTATCTGATCGTTTGCTGTAAGCCCTGCCGCGATATCTCGGATCAAATCCTGTTGCAGATTGGGAACGAGTACGAATGGCGTCTTAACCTGAAGTGCACCGGTAAAATTTTTCCGCTTTGCAAAATAGCCATCAACCGCGAACAGCACCTTATCGCTGATGATCCCCTTGTACCCAATCTCCCACGACTGGGAGACCGTCTGCTTGATCGGCTCTACATCCTGGAGGTTATCCACCTCAGGTCCGGTCGTAAGTGTAAGTGTGCTCAAGTTCAGGATACCCAAAACTCCAGGACTGAACCCCTGAATGGGGGTCACTGCCGGGCTAAGTCCTTCTTTCAGGAGAGGAATAAGTGCTGCAGGAATATTGAGTCCTGCATCAGTGAGCAGATCCGCCAGTTCCGCATCTGGAATAGCGGCCAGTCCTTCGTACATGAGGCCATATATTACCCCGGTGTCAATTCCAACAGGAACAGATGCACCTTCCATGCCAGGAAGCATGCTGGAAGCTACAAGCGCAGACGGGGCTCCCAGCTCCAGATAGTCAGGGTTTCTGGTATAGGTGAACCCGGTAGCTCCACCACGTGCCCGTATATTGAGTACCCCGAGTGAAGCCGCCACCAAATCCAGGAAATATCCGGTTGCATCCGGTGACGAAAAACTGCGGTTATATGTCGCACGTAAGCTCGAAGTCGGGGTCGGCTTTACTACTACCGCAAATCGCGGAGACGCCTGAATTTTGTCCACCACACTATTGTAATCTCCGCGAAGCGCCAAGATTAAATCCAGTTTATCAGAAATCTTCGTGGTCGATTGCAAATAAGCACCATACTCGTCGATATTGTCGATGTATTCGTTGCGTCCGAGCACTGTCTCCCTAGTATCAGGGCGATCGAATGTGAGATCAACTCCTCCGACCAACTGCTGGCGGGGAGTTATTTCCTTTGCATACTGGGCCTGAATCGTGTACTCTTCCGAGTACTCCACAACCGGATCACCACCATACACGTACGAATTGCCCGAATCATTCGAGTTTAAGTAAGCCTGCACAAAGAAGGGTCCACTGGAGAGCCGAATCTGTCCATACTTGTATATAAAATCCTTAGCCTGAACCGTGCCAACACCGGTCAACATTGTTCCATCAAAACCACCGAAGCCCCCGTTAAGAGAAAGCGTTGTCTTAGCACCGATACGCCAATCCACGTTACCGGATAGCACCAGTTTCTTGAATCTGGTCTCGCGTATGCCATCTACGAACAGCTGAACCGCATCCTCTGGATCCGCACATTCGCTGAATCTCTCGGCCTCAATAAGTGCAGAATCACAGCTTCTGAGCGCAAAATCCTCGGCCGTCCCATAGCTGCCAAGCAGCTTTACACCAAGGTTTTTTCCGAAGACTGTTGCAATACGCCCTTGGAGATTAAGCATAGATCTCTGCCCTCCACTCACAGATATTGTACTACCCGGGTAGTTAAAAGCATCTTTGGAAATGTAGTGGATCACACCTGAGTCCACACCAGGACCGTAAAGTGCCGATCCCGGTCCACGTACAACTTCTACCCGCTCGGTATCGATCGCCAAAGCCGGCATAACATTATGCAGATTTACGCCAATGGATGCAGCACCCGCATCCCGATAATCGGTGAGCACATGTGTAGCCCTCGAAAACGTATTATTAAAACCCCGCAAAGCAACCTCGTGACGATCTATTCCGGTTTGCACTATATCCAACCCGGTGACGTTACGCAGTGCTTTGACTGTGGACGGTGCAACTTCCAACTGAATATCACGTGCAGTTACTATGTCAATTGATGCAGGCGCATCCAGCGCCATTTCCTGGTGTCGCCCGGCTGTCACTTGGATGGGATTCAAATCGGTGCCTGGAGCCAGGGCAACATTCCACACATACTGCTCGCCCTCTGCCAACTCTATCACGGACTCCTGAGGAGCATAGCCTACAAAGCTGATTCGCAAAGTATATGCCCCGGGGGTAAGGTTTAGAATTTCAAAATCCCCTTCAACATCGGTCACGCCCCCCATACCCGTTCCAACCACCAACACGCTGGCACCGGTCAGTGGCTGATCAGTCTCGGAATCAATAACCTTCCCGATGATTGTACCCGTCTGTGCGAAAATTGGGGCTGCAAAACAGCATAGCCCGAGACCGACGATCAATCTGAGAATGATATTATGACCTGTCATGATAGTGTTTATTCAAACTCATGGAAATCACACCTGTAAGATAACCATAATGTAGTTCCTTACACGTCCATTTCACGGATCTTAGGGGTCGGTAACCCGAACGCCCCTGGCCGTGCAGTTGTCCCAATCCCGGAGGCCCGTATGTTGTGGCCGCACTCAGGTCCGCAGGTCACACACTAGAATTTGCTCCGGGTCGGACGGCTATCCGGCCCAGTGGGTCCGTCCTGACCAAAAAAATTCCTGGGTTACTCAATGGATATAATTTCCATAAGAATCAAGAAGCGTGATCCCGAATCCCCGCACGTGCTAAGAGCAAGTCCACATGTTTCGTGTGGTACGTTGCATCGAAAAGTTTCCCCACTTCTTCCGGTGAGATATGTGCCATTATCGCACCCGAGGACATCACTAATGACTGAAATCTCTGACCGTTTTGCCAGCTTTGCATGGCTAAAGGTTGGACCAGATCGTAAGCTGCTTCACGTGTCAATCCGCAGTCAATCAATCTAAGCATCAGCCGTTGACTGTTGTACAGACCATGCGTCGCATCCAAATTTTTCCGCATGCGTTCGGCATTCACAGTCAGGTTTCGCAAGATCCGTGTTAACCTGAGTAGTGCGTAGTGCAATACCGTCGTTGCATCGGGTAGGATGACACGCTCGACACTGGAATGTGATATATCCCTCTCATGCCATAGAGCTACGTTTTCCATGGCTGCCACCATATAGCCGCGCAGTAATCGGGCACAGCCGGTGATGTTCTCGCTACCTATGGGATTACGTTTATGCGGCATGGCACTGGAGCCTTTCTGGCCTTCACCAAAGGCCTCTTCAACCTCACGAACTTCGCTGCGCTGCAAGTGGCGTATTTCTACGGCCATCTTCTCGAGGCTGGCCCCAATGAGTGCCAGCGTACTCACATGATGGGCATGGCGATCCCGCTGGATGACCTGCGTGGCAATTGACTCCGGCTCAAGGCCGAGAATTTCGCAAGTTATTCGCTCGACCTCCGGTGGAGTATGTGCAAAAGTCCCAACCGCACCCGACAACTTTCCGATTCGCATACCCTCAGCCGAAGCCTTGAACCGCTCCAGGTTGCGCCTCATTTCCGCATAATAGAGCGCAAGTTTTAGTCCGAATGTGGTTGGCTCCGCATGCACACCGTGCGTTCTACCCATCATAAGCGTATGCCGGTGTTCAAGCGTCCGGTCGTGCAGGACCTCCAGCAAGGACCCGATAGCTTCCTCAATGAGTCTGTTGGCTTCCAGAAGACGCACCGACCAGGCCGTATCCACTACATCCGATGAAGTCAGACCATAGTGTACCCATTTCTTTTCCGGTCCGAGTCCTTCGCTGACCGCGCGCGTAAAAGCAACCACATCGTGTCGGGTAGATTGCTCGATTTCGTGAACACGCTGCAAGTCAAAGGATGCATTTTTTCGGAGTTTTTTGACATCTTCTTCGGGAATAACTCCGACCCTGGACCAAGCTTCACAAGCTGCCAGCTCCACTTCAAGCCATACCTCAAACTGGCGCTGTTCACTCCAGAGGGTACGCATGGCTGGATGAGTGTATCGATTAATCATGCTGACTTATGAATGTGAAAACAAATAGCGCACGGCGCCGAACGGATGTTTACAGCGAGTCACGTTTATCTCGGAGACACTTATACAATAGCTTGCGAGCCCGAAAAATATGCGCCTTCACCGTGCCAAGCGGGAGATCCAGTTCTTCGGCGATCTCCATGTAGGATTTTTCCTCTTGGTGCCGCATTACAATCACACGGTTGTACTTGGGCGGAAGTGAATCGATGGCATCCTGGATAACATTGACACGCTGCCTGTCTTCGATCCTGCGATCCGGGCGGTAAGTGATATCAGGAACTTCCTGACGAACCTCACCATCCCTGCTCGGCATTGGCTTATCCAGCGAAGTCGTAACTAATCTTCGCTTGCGCTTGTAATCAATCGCATGGTTCGATGCAATCTTGTATAGCCATGTCGAAAACGCATAATTGACTGAATATGTGTGCAGCGCCTTGAATGCCTTGATGAAAGCCTCTTGTACGAGATCCTCCAGACCCTCAACATTGCCGATGGTGCGCCTGATATGCAGGTGTAGACCTTTTTGATACTTTTCCACAAGATCCAGATACGCGCGTTGATCTCCTTCCAGCGCGCGAGTGACCAGTATATGATCCTGCTGACTGGACACTGACCTCCGGGTCGCCGTCTGATCTTCAGGCATACAGTCTACCGTTCATCCACTCACGTGCAATGCAGTTCTTTCCTATTTTTCTGGCGAAACAGGTAGTTGCCTAGACTCTTTGTATGTGCTGAGCACGATACTTGTTGTCGTACCCGTCACACCCGACCAAGCTTGAATACCCGCAAGCAAGCGCTCCAATGCTGTTGTGTTTTGCGTCCTGACCTTTAAAATATGCGATCCTTCTCCCGTGATTGAATGGGCTTCCAGTATCTCATCACAACTACGTACATGTCCTATCAGAGACTGATAGCTTTCTGAGGTATCCACAGACACACGGATAAAAGCTGTAATATCGAACCCTAGGGCCTTAGCGTTCACTGTTGCATGATAGCCGGTAAGAAGTCCATTCTCCCGCAGTTTACGCATGCGGTCGCTTACACTGGCCGCACTCAGTCCAACGCGCGCTGCGATGTCAATGCGCTTCATCCTTCCTGCGGACTGCAGGAGGTTTAGTATCCGGGCATCAATTTCGTCTAGTTTCTTGCTCACCGATCAATTGTGCACCATGGCAATTATTCTGAGTGGACCACCACTGCCTCCAGAAATCTTCATGGGCAAAGCCACGATCGTAAATCCGCTGGCTGGTAGCGCTTCCATATTTGCTACGTTTTCAAACACCGGAATGTTGTCTTCAAAGAGTTCCTGATGGCTAACATAGTCGTTAGACTGACCATAATCAATACTGGCAGTATCAATCCCAACCGCACTGATATTACGCTCATCGCGCAACCATTTTGCAGCCTCTGGTGCAAGCCCAGGGAAATGTAACTGACTCACCCCTTCCGCACCCCGTAAATCAGTGCCCAGGTACTGGTTCCGATCCGGCCAATACCGACCGAATCCTGTCCGCAACAATACAATGGTACCCTCTGGTATTTGTCCATTCACTGCTTCCCATTCCTGAAGATCAGACACACTTATCTGATAATCTCGGTCATCGATCACTTTGTCACTCACATCCACAACAATGCCGTGTCCAATTAGCCGATCCAGTGGGATCTCATGATTCGCCCACTGGCCTTCGGAAAAGTGAATAGGAGCGTCCAAATGAGTCCCGCCATGCTCAGATGACTTGAACGAGTTTGATTCATAATAGTATCCCGCTTCCTGCCATCCCTTGGCGTCCTCGTGTAGTTGGAACCCTTCTGCGGTAGGCCAATAGATGGTTGTTGTATCGAAGCTGTGTGTCAGATCAACCAGCGTATTCTGGCTACCCGGTGGCACGGTGTCCTGACAGGCAACCACCAGGAATGCGCTCATGAAGACAAATATTGTGACTGTTCTCATATTTTTATGCAACGAGCGTCAACAACTACGATAACTGAGCAACTAAACTCAGCGTGTTTTGCTCCATTTCGGGCCCATAGCTCAGTCGGTTAGAGCAACGGACTCATAATCCGTCGGTCGGGGGTTCAAGTCCCTCTGGGCCCACATTTACGAGAAACCAAGTAGTCGCCCCCCCTGATACACCAGCAGGGAGGCCAAATAAGCTAGCGTGGTCATGTAGAACCACATGACCATTGGCCAGCGCCAGGTATTTGTTTCCCGACGCGCAATCGCCAGTGTACTCATGCACTGCAGCGCAAATACGAAGAACACAAGGAGACTCATAGCAACCAGCGGCGTAACAACCGGCCGACCATCCGGGTATTGATCCGCTTTCAGGGCATCACGCAAAGCTACACCACCTTCGGCGTCTCCAACGCTGTAAATGATGCCAAGCGTAGAAATAATGACCTCACGTGCAGCAAAAGCACTCACCAGACCAGCACTGATCTTCCAGTCAAAGCCCAGTGGTTGCATAACAGGCTCAAGTATGCGCCCAAGGTATCCTATGGCACTCCCTCTGATTTGGGCAGACTGCCGAACAATGTTTGCACTGTCCAGCGCGGCGGCATATTTGACATCTGCCTGTGCTGTTAAGTCTAGCGCATATGCCAATATGGGATCTACAAGCGACAACGAGTCAGCTGCAACCGTCAAATCCCTATCTGGAGTAAGTGCCTGCGCAGCAGCATATTCTATATTCCGTTCCTGAATCGCCTGTTCCTCAATCTGAATTGCCTCAGGACTTGTTTCCGTACGTGGAAAGCTTGCCAGGAACCACAGAACAATACTGCAGCCCAGAATAATTTTTCCCGCCCGAACAGCAAATACTCTGGATCGCTGATACATGCGCCAAAATAATTGTCGCAATCGTGGACGCCTATACGGTGGCAGTTCCATTACAAAGTAACTTGGCGGTCCCTTAAACACCACGCGCTTCAGGATGGCAGCGGCTACAAAAGCCATGATTGTCCCCATCATGTACATGGAAAACATTGCTAACCCCTGGTACCCGAATACGCCCATAAGCTTACCCGCAGGTATGAAGGCAGCAATAAAAAGCGTATAGACTGGAAGGCGTGCTGAACAGCTCATAAGCGGTGCCACCATAATCGTGATCAGGCGATCACGCTCGCTGTCTAATGTTCTGGCAGCCATGATTCCGGGAATGGCGCAGGCATAAGAGCTCAAGAGTGGGAGCACAGAACCTCCGCTAAGCCCCACTCGCTTCATCAGGCGATCCATAATGAAAGCACTCCGTGTCATATACCCACTGTCCTCCATTATGCCCAGAAAGAAAAAGAGGAGCAGTATCTGCGGCAAGAATACAACGACATTCCCGACTCCGGTGATAATGCCATCTGTCAGAAGATCTGTAATCCAGCCTGCTGGTAATACTAAACGAACGCCTCCGGCCAATGCTGCAACCCCTGCCTCAATCAAATCCATAGCCGGAATAGCCCAGGAAAAAACCGCTTCAAAAACGCATACCAGTATCAACAAAAAGCAGAGTGGTCCCGCGACGCGGTGTGTGAGCACCGCATCAATCCTATCGCTGAGTGTAGCTGGTCCCTTGAAACGGCGCGAGGCTCGTTGAGCAATTGGCCCTATCCAAGCATACCGACCACTTACTTCCGCATGTCTCCACGCAATACCCCGCTTCGCAAACTCCTCCCGCAGGGTTACAATACGGTTCACGAATTCTGGGACTTCCAACCGCCAGACATCCAATGCTTCATCTTCCGCCAACGCACGCAAAACCTCCATTCTCAAATGCATTGGCTTTACGTGGGGTGCCTCTTCAGCCAATTGCTTGATCAAGGCCGGGATCTTGGCATCCACGGCGTCCATAAGCTGCCATCGGTATACCTGTGCAGGCTCAGGCGGATCAAGAATATGTTTTTTTAGCTCATCAATCCCCTCGCCCCGCGAAGCCGTAATGGGAACAACGGGCACTCCCAGATCCTTTTCCAGTACAGACGCATCCACCACCAAACCATTTTCTTCGGCTACATCCATCATGTTCAAGGCCAAGATCACGGGCAAGCCCAGATCAATCACCTGACTCACCACGTACAGATTGCGCTCTAGATTGCCAGCGTCCAGCACACAGACCACAACATCGGGCCCCTCCTCCAACCGCCCAACAAGAACTTCGTAGGCAATACGCTCGTCCACAGACCGTGGAGTAAGACTGTATGTACCTGGCAAATCGATGACCTCAACATGCGGGGCTCCGGCTAGCGTGCCTGCCTTACGCTCAACTGTGACTCCTGGAAAATTCGCCACACGTTGACGCAACCCGGTCAATTGATTAAACAGTGTGGTCTTCCCCACATTAGGGTTACCACACAAGGCGACACGCATGGGCGATTGGAGAGTCACGTCAGATCCTGTAGCTTACCCTTCGTGCCTGGATATGTGAATGAGGGCGGCCTCGGATTTTCGGATTGAGAGATGGTAATCACGAACCCTGAGGTCAATGGGATCACCGAAGGGTGCCACGCGCACCACCTGAACCTGTGAACCGGGAACCATACCCATCTCCATCAGACGGTTTACGGCTGCACTGGGTTCAAACCCTAGAATCGTACCCGATTCACCAGGGTGCAATTCCCGTAATGTCATAACTCCACGGGTGTTGCAAGGATATCGGCAGCCATATCACGACGCAACCCAATCCGACAGCCGGCCAGACGCACGATAAGCTTATCTGAGTTTTGAACTACCTCCACCCGGGCTCCTTCTCGCAAACCCATATCCCGTAATCGCTCCTCTGCACAACCGTGGACAGAGCAGATCATAAGCGGACATCCGTCACAAAAAGTCGTCAATGGAGCAGGCGGCATAATTCGAAATCAGAGCAGACCTTGCAAATATACTTATTTGGACTGAATATAAATAAGGTCTGGCTATTTGGTTCCATGAGAACACCGAAATTTGCAGAAAGGAGCGAGAGCAACTGTGGTGCCAGCACTCTTGGCTGAACTTTGCAGTGCTTTTGAGCGCGTCGGGGTGTAGAGTAGCTTTTGCCCCTCTTTTTTGACGGCAACCTATGCCTCTATCCATAAGAATTTCGGCAGAACCAGATATGATTCAGAGCAAGTTCCCGCACTGTAGTGGTAGGGAATGCCCTGCCTTAAGCCGTATAGTACCACTGTAACGAAACATCTTCCATGAAACTCACAGATATTTGGTTGACACAAAAATCAATCATTCTATACGAATCGTGGTAGAACCAACCAAAGAGCGGGGACGCGTAAAATCTTAGTTGATCAGAGGAGTGCAGTATAGCACTTTCAACCTATATTGCATCCCACGAATTCTCAACGCCCTTTACTGATGCTACACGATTGGATCCTCATGTGCCATAGATTCCGTACATAATCGTAATGAACAATCAAGACTTCGATCATGGACCTATAACCGGTCGCCTCATTGATCTACTTCAGTCCGTTGACCGTCCGGGAGATTACTGCGTAGGTGGCAGGCTGTACGAGCCGATGCCACAGGTCACTCTTAATGGTGTGGAAACGCTCTCATTTCCAGTGCCACAGGCACAAATTGACGCATTGATTGATATAGCGGAACGTGCACCCTACGGCAAAGGAACCACAACGCTAATGGATACAGCAGTGCGCGACTGCTGGCAGATTGATGCCGACCAAGTTCATGTGACCGGCCACACATGGCCTGACACGTTCGAGAAAATCATGAACCTCGTGAGCAAAGGTCTTGGGTTTGATAAAGAGCAACTCGGCGCGAAAATGTACAAGCTCCTCGTCTACAGGGAAGGCGGATTTTTTGCCGCCCACCGGGATACGGAAAAGATTCCGGGAATGATTGCTACCCTGTCCCTGTCGTTGCCGACTCTTGGCGAAGGGGGTGAACTGGCCATTTGCCACGGAGATCAGGAGACCGTCTTCAACATGAGTGCTCGAGAGCCCTCGGAGCTTCCGTATGCAGCGTTTTACTCAGACTGTCTTCATGAGGCACGACCAGTGACCAAGGGGCATCGCATATCTCTCGTATACAACCTGTTTATTCGTTCCGGCAAAAAATGGACCGGAGCACCTGACTATACCAAATTAACAGACAAGGTCAAGGCGTGCCTGGCAGATTGGAAGGACCATGGTAAGACGGATAAGATAGTTTGGTTGCTGGATCACTCGTACACCGAGGACGGCCTCTCCTTTGATACATTAAAAGGTACCGACGCAGCGGTAGCACGGGTTTTAGGGGAGGCAGCCGAAAATGCGAAATGTGACATGCACGCCGCTGTGGTGTACATTCGAGAGACAGGCGATCCTGAAATTGATTATGATCCAGCCTGGGGAGGTGAACCTATGATTGGTTCGACAATTACGGAATTGTATGCGCGTGAGGAACACCTAGAGAATTGGGTCGCCCGTGATGGCAGCCATCCACCCTTCGGCGAGCTTTCAATAGCCGACGGCGAACTCATTCCTCTGGATGCACTTGAAGATGTTGACCCTGACGAGGAGGAGTTAGAAGACTACATGGGCAATTCCGGCCCGACGCTGGACCTTATCTATCGCCTCGCAGCCCTTGTTGTTTGGCCCAAAGCAAAGACACTGGAAATCGTCGCGAGTGGTGGCATTAAAAATGCAGTGTCTTGGGTCGCTACACAGCGTGACAAGGTAAGCGACGCTGAAATGCGGCACCTACTGTCTAAACTAGCCGACCGATGGCCAACGCGCAAAAGAGATTATCGCGATTATAATTTGCCTGAAATGCTCCGGCTGCTGGGTACAACGGGAAATGCTGACATAGCAACGGACTTTCTTGATCGGATCGTGGTAAACCACTATGGCGGTAGTGCGAATGCATCCCTCGCCATCCTGCTGCCCGTGGTCGGCCTCGAGACTGCTAGGGGGTTTCTGTCAAGTCTGATCAAGAAATGCATGCTCGAGCGCCCCAAGGAGATTCTCTCCTTACTGACACTGATCGCACAGAATCTGGTTCAGGCCGAGTTAGTGTGGCGCGACATGTTGCGAGAAGCAGTGCAATCCGCCGTATTAAATCTTCGCGCTGTGCTGGAGTATAGCTCCAAAACGTTCAGTCATGAGGGATACCGCCGACTGTTGACGCAAGTTTGCAAATTCAGTCGCGCACTGACTGACCTTTTGCGCTAATTTAGGAGTTTTTGGCCTCAATTTGGCCATTTCAGGCCCAAAATCGGCCTTTTTTTACCCAAATCCGCCTTTTTTTCGGATTTTTCCCAAAAAACCCCGATATAGTGGATTTTTCGGGAACCTACGCGCCCATTCCCCGTAAAATCCCTCAAAATCACCCCCTGTTTCATGTATATCCGGTCCAAATCCCGTACCCTTAAATCCGGGGCCCAAGCCGACACCTTTTCCCTGGTTGAATCCCATCGGGTGAACGGGATGTCCAAGCAACGGACCCTGCTCAATCTCGGCCAGGATTTCAGT
>Ga0209754_1000599_pt1 | contig 47712 bp, 45 predicted proteins | sample MesohylBB_FD_187295 | JGI IMG/M metagenome (GOLD analysis project Ga0209754, IMG submission 187295) | Host-associated microbial community of the marine sponge Aplysina aerophoba from Gulf of Piran - sponge mesohyl, lysed by bead beating... | ecosystem: Host-associated > Porifera > Sponge >...
GTCGCAATTCACGTAGAAGCGGATCGTATCGCCGGGATGGACGCCGAACTTGTCCGCATATCCCGTCAGTCTCATCCAAGCCATCGGGTGTCTCTCCCTTGAATCGCGCGGGCCTCAGCAGCCGCTCGCGCGCCCTGATCGGTTGCCGCGTGGAACCCTGGAATGGTCGCCCGGAACCGCGTCCTAGGACGCGGCCCAGTTGTCGTCCCGGCGCTTCCAGCCCTGATGGAAGTGCTCGGGAAAACCGTCGGTCTCCGGGAACTCGTCGAGCCGCATCAGGAAGATGTCGTGCTGGGGGTCCTGCTCGTTGTCGTACACCTTGTCGGAGACGAACTCCGGCGGCACGCCCCGGATGCCGGAGCACCGCGCGATGCGCCACTCCTTCTCGATCTTGGTGCAGACCACCACGAGCTTGCCCGTCGCCGGCTGGGCCCGCATCCGCAGCAGCACGCGGTTGAGCTGGAAGTCCTCGTGGATGCCGCCGCTGATTTCGGTGGTGTCACCCGGTGTCGCGCAGCGCAGGATCGAGCAACCGGCGACGCCCTTCATGGAGTCGATGCACGCCTTATGCTCATCAATGAGACGATCCCGTTCGGGACTGCCTTTCGGCGGAATACGGATCATTCTGGGTCCCCCCTCGCGTCTACTGCCTCGGCCCTCAGATGCCTAGATCGTCAGGTACTTGTCGACGACCTCGTCGGTCAACGCGTCGATGGGGCCACCCTCGACGACCAGACCATTGTCCATGATGACGAACTCGTGCGAGAGCTCGCGCGCAACCCTGATGTGCTGCTCCGTCAGCACGAGCGTAAGCCCGACCTCGGTGTTGAGGCGCATGATGGTGGCCTCGATCTCCTGCACGATGTTGGGCTGGATGCCCTCCGTCGGCTCGTCCAGCAGCAGGATCTTGGGATCGGTCGCGAGCGCGCGTGAAATCGAGAGCTGCTGCTGCTGACCGCCCGAGAGCTGCCCTGCCCTCTTGTCCAGGTTCTCGGCGAGATAGGGGAAGAGGTCGAGGCACATGTCGGGGATCTTCCGCTTCTTGTCGTTGCGGGCGAAGGTCCCGAGCAGGATGTTCTCGCGCACCGAAAACTTGGGCAGGATGCCGCGCCCCTGCGGAATGTAGCCGACACCGATCTCTGAGCGCTGGTGCGTGGGCATGGCGCTCGCATCTTCGCCGGCGATCCTGAGCGTGCCGGTCATTTGCGTGGTCAACCCCATGATGGTGCGCATCAGCGTGGTCTTGCCGACCCCGTTCCGCCCCAGCACCGCCATGCAGTGGCCGTCCGCGACGCCCAGGCTCACGTTCTGGAGGATCGGCGTCTTGCCGTAGAAGGAGGTGACTTCTTCCAGCTCAAGCAGCATCGCTGATGCCCTCGGTGCCGAGATAGACCTCGCGCACCTTCGGATCGTTCTCCACCTCGTGCATGGGGCCCTCCGCCAGAGTCTTGCCCAGATGCATGAGCGTGATGATGTCGGCGATCTCGCGCACGAACGCCATGTCGTGCTCGACCACGACCAGCGTGTGCGAGCCCTTCAGCCGGTTGAAGATTTCGGAGGTGCGGTGGGTCTCCTGCTCGGTCATGCCGGCGGTGGGCTCGTCCATGAGCAGGAGCTTGGGGTCCTGGGTCAGCACCATTCCGATCTCGAGCCACTGCGTCTCGCCGTGGCTCAAGTTGCCGCCGAGCTCTTCCAGCCGTCCCTCAAGTCCGACCAACTCGACGATCTCGTTCAGGCGGTCGCGCCCGGCGCGCTGGCTGAACGTGACCATGTTGATGAAGGGATTGGTGTTTCGCGTGTAAGCGACCTGCAGGTTCTCACGCACGGTGAGGTCCCTGAACACCGCCGGCACCTGGAACTTGCGACCGATCCCGTGCTTCACGATGCGATGCTCCGGCAGGCCGGTGATGTCGCGGCCCTGGAACATGATCTTGCCGCCCGTGACCTTCTGGCGGCCCGTGATCAGGTCCATCGTCGTGGTCTTGCCGGCGCCGTTGGGCCCGAGCAGGCAGCGCAGCTCGCCTTGTTCGACCTGGAAACTGAATTCGTCGACGACCTTGTACTCGTCGTAGGCCTTGGTCAGGTCCGTGACTTCGAGGATTGCGCTCATGTCCCCGCCCTCCTAGTCCGACGCCCGCCGGGGCCCGAGGGAGGGCTGAACCGGCGCGCGGCCGCGATAGGGGATGAGTCCGACGATCATCTCGAAGAGGCCGGCAATCCCCTTGGGCAGGAAGCGCACGACGACGATGAAGATCGTGCCGAGGATCACGAACCAGGCGGCCTGGAACTCGTCGCCCACGTAGCTCTGGATCGTGTTGATGAAGATGGCGCCGAAGATCGCGCCGAAGAGCGAGAGCCTGCCGCCCACGGCGGCCCAGATCACCATCGTGATGCTGAAGAAGATTTCGAGCGAGGTCGGCGAGACGTACTGGACGATCATCACCCAGACGATGCCGGCGAGCGCTGCGATCAGGCCCGAGATCGTGAACACCGTCACCTGATAGAAGGCGACGTTGTAGCCGAGGAAGCGCGCTCGTTCGGGGTCGTCTCGTATCGCCTGAATTATGGTGCCGAACTTGCTCGCGAGCAGCGCCTTGGTCCCGAGCGTGAGCGCGGCCAGAACGCCGAGCGCCACCCAGTAGATCATGCTGCTGTAGGGATCGACGTCGACGCCGAAGGCCTGGAACGCATAGGGCGGGGAGATGCCGTTGAAGCCCGCCGTGAAGGGCTGCATGTCGTAGGCCATGTTGTACCAGGCGCCGAGCATGGCGAGCGTCATGATGGCGACGAAGGCGCCCGCAAGACGCGCCTGGAACATCAGGAAGCCAAAGATGACGAAGAAGAGGGTCGGAATTCCCAGCGCCAGAATCAGTCCGACCTCGGTATGCCAGAACGGCTCCCATACCGTCGGCAGCGCCTCGAGCTCGTTGGTCAGCATGAAGCTCGGGATCGGGTCGTACTCCGGGTCCTGGTACTGCATCTGCATGGTGGCGCCCATGCCGTAGGCCGCCATGCCGAAGGCGATCCCCTGGCCCAGGCTGAGGATGCCGCCGAAGCCCCACACCAGGCTCACCGAGAGCGCCAGCATGCCGAAGACGCCGTAGCGCGCGAACTGGTTGAGCGCGAAGGGGTCGTCGCCCATGAAGAGGGGAATTGTGGCGAGCCCGCCGAAGGCGATGACGTACATCGCCCACTGCGCGCGCTTGTCGTGATAGAGGTTGTTCCGCTGCTCCGTCGGCGCCAGCTTCAACCTATCCAGCAACATGACGCTCACCCTGCCCTAACGCCGCGCCATGCTCGGCGCGAAGATTCCCTGCGGACGGAAGCGCAGGAAGATCACGATCAGGATGAACAGCACGAAGCGGGCGAACGTATCGTTCGTGAAGTAGGAGAAGATCGAGAACATCTCGCCCATGATGCCGGCGGTCGCCAGGCTGCCGAAGAGCTCGCCGCCGCCCGTCACCACCACCAGGAAGGCCTCGACCACGTAGCCCAGCCCCATGTCCGGGAAGATCGTCTTCAGGCCCGCGAACATCGAGCCCGAGATGCCGGCGAGACCCGCCCCGTAGGCGAAGGTGAGGCCGTACACCCGGCTCGAGTTGATGCCGAAGGACGCCGCCATCTGCGGGTTCTGCATCACCGCGCGGACCTGGATGCCGATGTTGGTCTTGAACAGGATCGCCCAGGTCATGGCGACCAGCACCAGCGCTCCGAAGAAGATGAAGATCCTGATCCACGGCACGTGCACGAAGTCGATCGTCATCACGCTGGTCAGCCATTCCGGCACGGCGACGTACTGCGGCTCGCCGCCGAAGATCAGCCGGATGCTCTGGACGAAGACCAAGGATACGCCCCATGTCGCGAGGAGCGTGTCCAATGGTCGATCGTATAAGTGTCGTATGAGCCCGCGTTCGACCAGCCAGCCGATGAAGCCGACGATAACGAACGAAATTGGCAGGCAGAGCAGCCAGGGGACCCCGCCCAAAAACTGCAGCATCCAGGTGAAGTACGCGCCCAGCATGATGAACTCGCCATGGGCCATGTTGATGACGCCCATGGTGCCGTAAATGATGGTGAGCCCGAGAGCCGCGACCAGCCAGATGCTGGCGAGGCTGAGCCCGATAATCAGCGCATTAATGAACGGTTCTGCGGCGAAGGGTGTCCAGAAATCGTGGACGCTCATGAATTGAGTCTCGCCTCTCTCCCTGTTGCGGTCCTGCCGGCGGTGCCCCGCGAGCACGAACCCGAGAGGTCAGCCGGCCGCCGCCCCCCACCGGGGAACGGCGGGGCGGAGGAACTGTTCCTCCGCCCCGACACTATCAGATCGAACAGGTCTCTTACAGAACGTCCTTCTGGATCGAGCCGTCCGGACGGTGCAGGCCGTCGGCCTTGCAGACGCCGCGCTCGGGATAGATCGCGTAGGGATCCGGCCCGACGTGATCGTCGGCCTGGCGCACGATGGTGAACTGACCGTCCGCTCCGCACTGGCCGATCTTGGGCTTGAGCCAGATGTTGAAGTTGTCCGGATCGATCCAGACCTTGCCCTCCGGGCTTTCCTCCGCGGTCAGCCCCACCGGGCCCTGGTCGCGCCAGTTGCCGCTCACGTCGCGGATCATGCGCGGCGTGATGGCTTCCCAGTCGCCACCGGTCTCTTCGAGGGCCCGCTCGACACCCCTCTTCCACACGTAGATACCGAGATAGGTCTCTTCCATGTTGTAGTGGGTGACGCCGCCGCCGCCGTACTGGCTTCCGAGATAACCCTCGACGAATTTCTCGTTGGTCGGGTTCTGCAGGGTCTGGAAGTAAGGCGCGGACAGGAAGTGACCGGCGCCGGCCTCGTTGCCCATGGCACGGGTCTCGATCTCACCGGTGGTAAGCGATGCGATCGGCGTCTTGTCGGACTTGAAGCCTTCCTGCAGGAACTGCCGGTGCAGCGCGATATCGGAATCGCCGACCACTGTCGACATGATCCAGTCCGGCTGCTGCTGACGGATCTTGTTGAAGACCGGGGCGAACTCGGAGCCGCCGAGGGGAATGTAGTCCTCGCCCAGCACCTCGCCGCCGGCCCGCTCCAGCCAGACCTTGACGTTCTTGTTGGACTCTTTCGGCCAGATGTAGTTGGAGCCGACCAGATAGGTCTTGGGGCCGAAGTTCTCCACCATGAAGGGCACCAGGTCGTAGGAATGCTGGTTCGCCAGCGGCCCGGTGTTGATGATGTTCTGCATGCACTCCCGGCCCTCGTAGCAGGTCGGGTAGTAGTAGAGGTGGTCCCACTTCATCACGATCGGCATGACCGCACGCCGGCTCGCCGAGGTGTAGCTGCCGTGCACCGACACCACGCGGTCCCTGAGGATCAGCTGCGTGATCTTCTCCGAATAGACCTTGATGTCGGACTTGGCGTCGACCACCACCGGCTCGACCATCTTGCCGGCGATGCCGCCCGCCGCATTGATCTCGTCGATCGCATAGAGCGAGACCTGGGTCGAATCGTTCTCGACGACCGAGAGGTTGCCGGTCTGCGACCAGAGCAGGCCGACCTTGATGTCCTCGTCGTTGTAGATCCAGGGTTTCGCGCCCCAGGCCTGCCCGAAGTCCTTGACGTAGATGTGGGGGAAGGCGGCCGCGATGCCGGCCGTCCCTGCCAACGCTCCCTTAAGAATTGTCCGTCTGTTGACACGCATGTTCGAGGTCTCCCTTGCATTTCACCGATGTCACACCGCCCAAGGGGCAGAGCACGCCCCGCCGCCGCTGCGACGACCGGATTCGTCCGCGCTCGCGGCAGTCTCCCTTGTCCAACGAAAATGTCAACAGAGCGACAAGCCATTCAAGACTTTTACGAATTTCGGCAAGACAGACTACGAATTTCGTAGCGAGATCATGTCTGCGGACCTGCGGGCGGTTGCGTTCTCTCCGCTCGCTTGGAATCATTGGCATCGGCCAGCGACGGCGGCGACGAGAGGAGCAGGGCCATGAACCCGAAATCCAGGCGCATTCTCCAGCTCTGCGCCGATAACGTGTTCTGGGTATTCCTGGCTCTGATGATCATTCTCGGCTCCGCTCTTGAAACGCCGCTGATCAACGTCGGGCTGACGGCCCGCTGAGCGCCGCCGGACCGCGCGGACCGGACCTCACGCCGCTCGGGCCGAGGGAGCGTCGAGCCGCCCGGACGGGGCCACCGCCACAATGAGCCGGCGAACGAGACGACGGCAGTCCGCGGCCAGCGTCGGTCGCACCCGCACCGGCAATCCGGCCGCCCCCCACGCCGACGTCCTCGCCCGCGCAGCGCGACACATGAAGGAAGGCCGCCCGCAGAGGGCCGACCAACTCCTCTCAAAGCTGCTGGCAGGCGACGGCGCCGAGGACCCGAGCGTCCTGCACTATGCCGGCGTCGCCCGCTACCGTTGTAGCCGTTTCGACGAGGCGGCCGCGCTGCTGCGCCAGGCGACCGAAGCGGCGCCGACCTATGCCGAAGCGCACAACAGCCTCGGCATCCTCCTCCTCGAGACCGGGCAGGACTCCGAGGCCCGTGCCGTGCTTGAGCGCACCGTCTCGCTCCGCCCCGACTACGCCAACGCCCACACCAATCTCGGCAACGCGCTCAGCGCGGCCGGCACCTTGGAAGAGGCTGGGACGGCCTATCGCAGGGCCATCGCCCTCGACCCCTACGACCTGCAGGCGCACCACCGGCTGGCGCGGACCCATCTGGCCCTCGGCGCGGTGGACCAGGCCCTCGCCGCCTGCGCCGCAGCGCTCGTCATCGATCCCTTCTGCCAGAATGCGCTGGCGACCCGCGCGCTCGCCGAGCAGATCGCGGGCGATGGCGACACCGGCAGCGGGCTCTATGACTTCGACCGCTTCGTCACCCGGGTCTCCCTCACGCCGCCGCCCGGCAGCGGCGACATCGACGCCTTCAACGAGGCGCTGGCAACCGCCGTTCGGGAGGCGCCCTCCCTGGTCTGGGAGCCGCCCAACCGCGTGACCCGCAACGGTGCGGTGACCCAGGACCTGCTGGCCGCGCCGAGCCCACCCATCCGTAACCTGGAGCGCACGCTGCGTGCCGCAATCGACGCCTACCGGGAGACACTGAGGGCGGACCCGGAGAGCCCCTTCCTCGCCCGCATCCCCCGGCGCTATCGCCTCACGCTGATCGCCTCCATTCTGACCGCGGGCGGGCGGCATCCACCGCACATTCACGAGAGCGCGTGGCTGAGCGGGGTCTATTACGTCGCAGTACCCCCGCAGATCGACGCCGGGAGCGACGACCGCGGCGGCTGGCTCGAGTTCGGCCGTCCCGACCACGACCTGCCGGAAGGCAGCACCTTCCGTCGCGCCAGCCTCCCCCCGCGCGCCGGCACCGCCCTGCTCTTCCCCTCCTACGTCTTCCACGGAACGCTGCCCTTCGACGGACCGGGCGAACGGATCGGCATCGCCTTCGACGCCTACCCCGAGCCCTGAGACGAAGGCCGGAGTTCGCCAAATTCGTGCTTCAATCGGTGGGAGCAGTCTGAGTTTATCGTTGGGCGTTCCCGTGCGCGGCGGGGGCATGCAGCTTTGTTCCCAGACGTGGCGTGGAAGCTTTCGTCTCCGTTGGTAGCTGTGGGTGATCACCCCACTCGGTGCAGTGTTGCTCATGGCCGGTCGGCATCGCCTCGGCGAATCGCCTCCAGCAACGCCCCGAAATCTTCCCGCCCCATGATCGCCTTGCAGCGCGCAAATCGATCCAGCGCGTAGTCCCAATAGCTCGCGAAGTGATACGCGGGCGCGGGGTTCTTGTTGACCTCCTGCAGCAGGCCCCAGAGGGTCCAGAGCAGGAAGGCCATCGCCTTGTAGATCACGAGCCGCGCAGCCATCCCCTGCGAAGGAGCGCCACCGCAATAGGCCTCGAGCAGGATGGCGTCCTGCTGCTCGTCGAATTCCGTCTCCACCGAGAGGTCGGCGAGATCCCACATGGGATCGTGTTTCCCGGCGTACTCCCAGTCGACGAGATAAACGCGCTCGCCGGTGTAAACCAGATTCTCCGGCAGAGGATCGTTGTGACAGGGCGCGAGCGCGATCTCGGCATCGGCGAGCGCCTGCCGCACCGCCTCGGCCTCCGCCTTCGCCTCGAAATACCCCTCGGGCAGACGGGCGTCGTGACGACGTAGAACGTCGAGATACGCGTCCATCTTCTCGAAATTGTCGAAGCGGCCAAGGAAGGACGTCCCACAGGTATGGAGCCTGCGGAACGCATCGGCGGCGCGCTCGAGCGCAACCGGTTCGCTCAGGACGTCCGCATCCATCGGTGTTCCGTTCTCGATGAACGCCGTGACCTGCAGGCCACCCTCCCGGTCATAGTAGACAAGCGGTGCGCCGACCCCGGCTTGCGCGGTCACCCGCGCGGCATGCTCCTCCACGTCGCGGTCGATATATTCCTCGGTACCCTGGCCGGCGATCCGCAGGACATAGTCCTGCCCGTCCACGGCGACCTTGAAACTCTGGTTGGTCAGACTGGCCATTCTGACGATTGGGCCGACCTCGGCCCCCGGCCCAAACGCCGGAACCTCGGCCACCTTCGCACGAACGAGATCTTCCACCGTCATGTCCTTCCTCTCGCGGAGAGTTCAGGCCTGTTGCCGCGTCCCCTCAGGATCGTAGAGCGGTTCATCGTGGCGCACGGCCGGAATGGATCGGGAATACACCTCAATCTCGTAATCGCGGTGCCGCGCCTCCGCCGCGGGAACGTAGCCCATGGCAATGGGCTTCCCCACGGTGTGGCCGAAGTTCGCGCTCGACGTCACGCCGAGGACGGTGCCGCTGCGCAGGATCGCCTCGCCCCCGAACACGTCGGCAGGCTGCTCCAGGGTGAAGAGGCAGAGCGTCTCCTCCGGCCCCTCCGCCTCGATACGCTCCAGCGCTTCCCGTCCGATGAAATCGCCCTTGCGGCGCGAAACAAAGCGGCCGAGACCTGCGTGATGGGGCGAATAGTCCGGCGAGATGTCGGCGGCCCAGGCCACGTAGCCCTTCTCGATCCTGAGCGTATCGAGCGCGCGGTAGCCGATGTCGGCAAGCCCGTGCTCGCGCCCCGCGTCGCACAGCCGATCGTAAACGTGGCACGCGTACTCCGACGGCACGTGCAGCTCCCAGCCGAGCTCGCCTGAATAGGACAGTCGGATTGCGCGGACCTGGGCTGCGCCGATGACGATGTCCCGGCACGCGGCGAAGGGGAACGCCTCCGACGAGAGATCGCTGTCGGCAATCTGTTGCAGCAAGGCGCGCGAGCGCGGGCCGCAGACATGCAGCACCGCATAGGCCGAGGTCACATCCATCGACGCGACCATCCCGTCATCCGGAAGATGGGCCGCGATCCAGCCGAAATCGTGCTGCCCGAACGCGGTGCCGGTGACCACGTAGAAGCGATCCTCAGCGATCCGGCTGATCGTCAGGTCCGCCTCGATCCCACCGCGCTCGTTGCAGAGCTGGGTGTAGACCGCGCGGCCCACCGGCCGGTCGAGGTCCGCAACGGCGAGGCGCTGCAGGCCATCGAGCGCGCCAGGGCCCCAGATCTCCAACTTGGCGAACGACGATTGGTCGATCACCGCGACGCGCTCGCGCGCCGCGCGATGCTCCTCGCCCACGATGTCGAACCAGTTCGCGCGGCCGAAGGACGGCTCGTCGCGCGGCATCGATCCCTCCGGCGCAAACCAGTTGGCCCGCTCCCACCCGGCCTTGCTGCCGAAGACGGCGCCCCTCTCCCGGAGCATCCAATAGAGTGGGCTGCGCCTGATCCCGCGGGCGCTCTCCGGCTCCTCGATCGGCCACTTCATGGTGTAGTGCTTGCCGTAGAGCTCGACCGCGCGCCTCTCCAGGAAGTGGCGGGTGTGGTGGTGGGCCGAGAAACGCCGGATGTCGAGCGACCAGAGATCGAGGCTCGGCCGGCCGTCGATGATCCACTCGGCCATCATGCGGCCCGCGCCGGGTCCACCCGCGATGCCGTAGAGTAAGCCGCTGGCCACGAAATAGTTGTCGAGCTCCGTCGCGCGGCCCATGACGAACTCGCCGTCTGCCGAATAGGGAATCGCGCCGTTGATGAGCTGGCGCACACCGACCTCGTTGATGATCGGCGTGCGCCGGCCCGCGAGTTCGGCGATCCGGGCGAAGCGGTCGAAGTTCTCCGGCAGCAGCTGCTGGGCGAACCCCGGTGGAATTCCGCCCGAGCCGAAGGGCACCGTATCTGGCTCGTAGCCGCCGACCACCATGCCGCCCACGTCGGGCTTCCAGTAGGTGAGGAGATCGGGGTCGCGCACCGTGGGCATGCCGGGCGGCAGGTCGGGAATGGGTTCGGTCACGATGTACTGATGCTCCAGCGCGACCGTCGGCACGCGGACCCCCACCATGCGCCCGAGTTCCCGGCTCCACATGCCGGCGGCGTTGACCACGGTCTCGGCATGCACGGAGCCGGCGGTGGTGCGAACGTCGCGCACCCGACGGCCGGTCACGCCGAACCCCGTCACCTCCACGCCTTCGACGATCCTGACACCGCGCCGGCGCGCGCCGATGGCCAGTGCCTGGGTAGCGCTTGCAGGGTCGACGTAACCGTCCGAGGGGATGTAGGCGGACCCCTCCACGCCATCGAGCGACATGATGGGGAAGAGTTCCTGGGTTTCCCTCGGCCCCAGGAGATGCATGTCGAGCCCGAAGCTCTTGGCTGTGGTCGCGGCCCGGCGATATTCGAGCATCCGCTCCCTGGAGGAGGCGATGCGCAGGCTGCCGACCCGCTTCCAGTCGATCGCCTGGCCGGTTTCCTGCTCAAGAGCATCGTAGAGCGCAACCGTGAGCCCGAGCATGCGCGTGACGTTGCGCGACGGGCGAAGCTGACCGATCACGCCGGCCGCGTGCCAGGTTGCGCCCTGGGTGAGACCGGACTTCTCGAGCAGGAGTACATCGGTCTTGCCCAAGCTCGCGAGGTGGTAGGCGATGCTGCACCCGACGATACCGCCGACGACGATCACGATCTCCGCCTGAGTCGGAAGAGCTCCTGGCACTATTCCTATTCCCGTTGTTCAGCCCGGCACCGATGTGCCGCCGGCCGGCCCACGCATCAACTCTTCACCCGCTTCATCTCGGGATCGTAAAGGGGGCCACGCCGAATCGTGCAGGGGACGCGCTCATCCGCCACTTCCAGCTCGTACGTTCCGCCGTACAGGAACGCGTCGGAGACGCCATTGCCGGAGCGCACGTAGCCGTAACCGATGTTCTCGGCCACCGTGTAGCCCCAGCCCCCGGAGGTTAGCCAGCCGCAGCGCCGGCCGTCGCGGTAGATGGTCTCGCGGCCGAGGAGGATGACGGCGGGATCGTCCACCGTGAAGCATGCGAGACGCTTCTTGAGCGCTTTGGCCTGTTGCGCCACCAGGGCCTCCCGGCCCTTGAAGGCGACGTTCTTGCGCAGCTTGACCGCCCAGCCGAGACCGGCCTCCAAGGGCGTGTGGTCTGGGCCGATGTCGCTGCCCCAGGCGCGATAGCCCTTCTCCAGGCGCAGGCTCTCGATGGCGCGATAGCCGGCATTGGCCAGACCGTACGCCTCGCCTGCCTCGAGGAGCCGCTCGTAGACGCCGAGCGCCTGTTCCACCGGGACATGCAGCTCCCAGCCCAACTCGCCGACATAGGTGATCCGAAGGGAATAGAGCTGCGCGCCGCCGATGACGATGCGACGGCAATGCGCAAAGGGGAAGCGCTCGTTCGCGAGATCGGCGTCGCTGACCGCGGCAAGCACTTCGCGCGACTTCGGCCCCATCAGCGAGAGCGTCGCGTGGGCCGAGGTCACATCCACAAGTTGCGCACGTGAGCCTTCGGGAATGGAGCGGCGGATCCAGTCGAAATCGCGAGTGGCGAAGCCGGTTCCCGTCACGATGTAGAACCGGTCATCGTCCAGACGCGACACTGTGAGGTCGCACTCGATGCCGCCACGGTCGTTCAGCATCTGCGTGTAGGTCACCGCACCCGGCGGCTTGTCCACGTTATTGGCGCAGATCCAGCCGAGCGCCTCGGCGGCATCGGGTCCCACCATCATGAACTTGGCGAAGGAGGACTGGTCGATCAGGCCGACCCGCTCGCGCACGGCCCGGTGCTCCTCGCCGACCGCGTCGAACCAGTTCTGACGGCCGTAGGAGTACACGTCGCGGGGCCTCTCGCCGTTGGGCGCGAACCAGTTGGGCCGCTCCCATCCGAGCTTCTCGCCAAAGCAGGCGCCCTGGGCCTTGAGGGCGGCGTAGAGCGGCGAGACGCGATTGGGCCGTCCGGCCTCGTGCTCTTCGTGCGGCCAGGCCAGCGTGTAGTGCTTGCCGTAGAGTTCCAGCGTCCGCTCGCGGACCCAGTCGATCGAGAGATGCGGTCGGCCGAAGCGGCGAATGTCGACCGCCCAGAGATCCATGGGCGGCTCGCCGCCGGCAATCCACTCGGCCAGCATCTTGCCGGCGCCGCCGGCGGAAGCGATGCCGAAGGCGTTGAAACCGGCGCCGACATAGAAGCCGCGCAGCTCGGGCGCCTCGCCGAGGATGAAGTTGCCGTCCGGCGTGAAGGATTCCGGGCCGTTGATCATGTCCTTGACGCCCGCTTCCGCGAGCGCCGGCACACGCGCGAGCGCCTGGCTCATGAGCGGCTCGAAATGCTCCATGTCGGTATCGAGCAGCGAGAAGTTGAAGCCCGGCGGAATGCCGTCTTGGGCCCACGGCCTGGGATTGGGCTCGTAGCCGCCCATGGTGAGGCCGCCCACCTCCTCCTTGAAATAGATCAGGCGGTCGGGATCGCGCAGGGTCGGGAGCTCGGGCGTGACGCCGTCGATGGCCTCGGTGATCAGGTACTGGTGCTGCACCGAGACCAGCGGCACGTTGACGCCTGCCATGGCGCCGACCTCGCGTGCCCACTGGCCGGCACAGTTGACGACGATCTCGGCGGCCAACTCGCCCTGCTCCGTCAGCACCCCCGCGACGCGCCCCTTCTTCACAGCGATCCCTGTGACCGCGCAGTCCTCGATGATCGTCGCGCCGCCTTGGCGCGCACCCTTGGCGAGCGCCTGGGTGATGTCGGAGGGATTCGCCTGGCCGTCGGTCGGCAGGAAGGCCGCGCCCTCCAGGTCGTCGATGTCCATTGGCGGCCAGAGGTCCCGCGCCTCAGAGGGACTGAGAATGTGCATCTCCAGACCGAAGGAGCGCGCGGTGGTCGCCTGGCGTCTGAGCTCCGTCATGCGCTCGCGGTTGCAGGCGAGCCGCAGACCCCCGTTCTGTTTCCAGCCCGTCGCCTGCCCCGTCTCCCCTTCCAGCCCTTCGTAGAGCGCGACGCTTTCCGTCAGCAGCCGGGTGATGTTGGCGTTGGTGCGCAGTTGCCCGACCAGCCCGGCGGCATGGAAGGTCGAGCCGCTGGTCAACTTGGCCCGCTCCAGCAGCACGATGTCGCGCCAGCCGAGCTGGGCCAGGTGATAGGCGGTGGAGCAGCCAATGATGCCGCCGCCGATGATGACGACTCGCGCGGCCGCCGGAACGTCTGTCATTTCTTTTTCCTTGGTAACTGCTCAGGATTCGCCCGGGAGATCCGCATAGGCGCGTTCGAAGCGGTCCAGGTTCTCCCGCGTGTAGGCCACGTAGTCGACGTCGAGCCCGGAGTGTATTTCGGAGACCATGGACCACATGCTCTCGCGCAGCAGCGAAGCGCACTTCATGGCCAGGTAGCGCCGCTTGCCTGCCGCATCGACGGGCCGCTCGAAGTAGCGTTCGAGCAGCCAGTCCTCCTGCCCGGATGCCAGCTCGCTGTTGGAGGCGAGCCCGCCGAGATCGAAGAGCGGGCTGTTGAAACCGGCGTATTCCCAGTCGATCAGCCAGAGCCGCTCGCCGTCGTCGATGAAGTTGGCCGCCAGCAGATCGTTGTGACCGAAGACGACATCGATGCGCCCGACCGCCGCCTCCAACGCGTCGGCGCGTGCGAGGAGCCCGCCGAGCTGCGGCTCGTAGCGGCTGCCGCCCTCCCGCAGCGTAGCGGCGTAGTCACGCACCACATGGAAGACCCAGAACATCGGAACGGACCCACGGAGGACGCGTGGGATGTCTCGATGGCAGCGCCCCAACAAGGGCACGATGCGCTCCAGCATGGCAGCGTCGCGCACGTCCTCCGCGGATAGTGTCCGGCCCTCGATGAAGCGGCTGACCAGCGCGCCCGGTTCGCTGTGGATCAGAGCCGGCGCGATCCCCGCCGTTGCCGCCGCGCGCGTCGCCGATACCTCGTTGAAACGCAGGACGCCGTGTACCGGGATGTCCTCCCCGATCCGCACGAAGAAGCGCTCGCCGCGGTCCCTGACCAGGAAGTTGGTGTTGGTGATGCCGCCCGCGACGGGCTCCGGCTCCACCGGGCCGCACCAGCAAGCGAGAGACGCCGCCCGCGCCTCCGCTGACTCGAACTCGGTCATGGCAGTCCCAGCTCCCGTTTGCGTCGACTGGCCCAGCTGGCAATCAGCCGGTCGGCGATGATGGCGATGAAGGCGACGCTAAGGCCGGCGACCACGCCACGCCCGGTGTCCGCCTTCGTGAGTGCGATGTACACCTCCTGCCCGAGGTCACGCGTGCCGACCAGGGCCGTGATGACGAGCATCGAGAGGGCGAACATGATGGTCTGGTTGATGCCCAGCATGATCTCGGGCAACGCCAGCTTGAGCTTGATCTTGAACAGGAGTTGCGAGCGGGTGCACCCGGTGGACACCCCCGCCTCGATGAGGTGCGGGGGGATCTGACGAATCCCGTGCGCGGTATAGCGGATCGCCGGGACGATGGAATAAGCGACAACCGCGATCATGGCGGAGAAGTCGCCGACCCGGAACAACATCACCACCGGGATCAGGTACACGAAGGACGGCAGGGTCTGCAGGGTATCGATCACCACTTGCACGACCCGTCCGACACGCTCGTTCTCTGCGGCCGCAATTCCGATCGGAATGCCGAAGAGCGCCGCAATCGCCACCGACAGGCCACAGAGATAGACCGTGATCATGGCCTTTCCCCAAAGCCCCACAACCACGATGAAGAGCGCAAGCGTGCAGACTTGCAGGGCGAGGCGCCACCCGCCGAGCCGCCAACCGGCCAGCCCCAGCAGAACGACCACATAGGGCCACGGCAACCCGAGCAGAAAACGCTTCACCGGAATCATGAGGTTGAGCAGCAGAAAGGTCTTCAGCGCCTCGAATTCGTCGTAGAAGTTGATGTTGAGATAGCTCACCAGCGCATCCCAGTAGGGCCCGGTGGTAACTTCCAGGGCTGCCGGATAGCGCTGCAGCGCGGGCAGCAGGAGCCCCGCGGCGCCGGTCAGCAGGATTATGCCGACTGCGATGGAGATGCTGGGATAGCGGGCAACAATGACGCGCGGCCGTTCCGTCAGGTACTCGGGCGGCGGGCGGCGGGCGAATGCCTGACTCAGGCGGTCAAGCGCGACGGCCAGCACCACGATTGCGATGCCGGCCTCGACTCCGCCGCCGATATCGAGTCGCTTCAACGACGTCAGAACATCGTAGCCGAGACCACCGGCTCCGATCATGGAGGCGATGATCACCATGTTGAGCGACAGCATGATGACCTGGTTCACGCCGATCATCAGGCTCGGTATCGACGACGGCAGCATCACCTTCCACAGCATCTGCCGCGTCGAACAACCCGCCATGCGTCCGCACTCGATGGCACCGCTGGGCACCTGCTGCAACGCCAGCATGGTGACCCGCACCATGGGAGGCATGGCGTAGATGATCGTAGCGATCATCGCCGCCACCGGCCCGAAGCCGAACAGGAATAGGACGGGCACCAGATAGGCGAAGATGGGCACCGTCTGCATGAGGTCGAGCACTGGCGTGAGCAGCCGCGCGAACCACGGCCAGCGGAAGCCGGCGATCCCCAGCATGAGACCGCCCGCGACCCCGAAGGGCACCGCGATGGCGATCGACGACAGCGTGATCATGGCGCTGTCCCACTGGCCGAACACGGCGAGATAGAGGAAGCAGCCTCCGACCAGCAGGGCCAGCTTGCGGCCGCCTGCGTAGTGCGCCGTGAGCACGGCAATGGCGGTCACGGCAATCCAGGACAGGGACGGCAGCACCTGCACGGCCTTCGAACCCTGGCCATACATGAAGCCGCTGGACAGCAGGCTGGTGGCGAGCTGCAGCGGCCAGTCGAGCAGCCAGGAAATCGAACGCGTCAGCTCCTTGAAGGTGAACAACCCGAAAGTGGCGTCATTGATCAGCCACTTCATCAGGTCGGAGATCCAGCCCTTCAGCGGGAGCTCCCAGCCACGCGGATACTTCGTCGTCGCCGACGGCAGCAGCTTGCCGTGGATCGTTAGGACGGCCGCGCCGGCTGCGGCCAGGAGCCATATGCCGTTCAGCAGCCAAGAACGCATCGGGGCCCGCCCCGTATCGATCACTGCCGTTTTCCCGGAGAGCAGGTGTGAATAGGGACTGCCGCCGTCAATGGCGTCGGTCCCGGCCGATCAATACAGCAATAAGGTCGTCTCGCTCGAGCTCGCCGATCAATCGTCCGCCGTCATCACGAACGGGGAAGGGCCGGTCCGCCGCGTCGATATCGACCGCGACGTCGCGCACCGCACCGATCAGCCCGGCCTCTGCAAGTTCGGCGGCCGTCGGTGCCAGATCGTTGCGAGCCAGGAACCGTGCGGTGCCGTCGCCGAATACCTTCCACACCGATCGGCAAGCGAATTTGACGGGAAGAGCCCCGTCACCCAAACCCCGCACCGGGGTTTCCGGCGGCTCGGTCGGCACAGCCTCGATCATTACCCCGGCCGCACCCTCATCGGATGAACGCCGGGCGGGCAGGCGGAGGAGGCGATGCCCCGATGCGGGGCACCGGCCTCCCGCGATCGCCCCTTCCCGTTCGGGAGTCTTGGCTCCCTAGCGGGAGCAGGCGATCCATTCCTGCCAGACGCCCTCGTTCTGGGTCATCCAGTCGTTGACAATGGCGTCGAGCTCATGGCCGTCAAGATCGATCTGGCCGATCATGTTGCCCATCGACTCGTTGTCGATCTTGAAGTTGCGTACAGCCTCGTAGGCGCAGGGCCATTTTGCCTCGCCGTCCTTCCAGCCGACCTTCTTGATCCAGCCGCGCGGCTTGCCGCAGTCGTAGGCCATGTCCGGGTTCACCCCGACGGAGGGATCGTCGTAGCACTCGTCGCTGTAGACGGGGAAATCGACCCATTCGCCCTTGAACTTGATGGGCGCCCAGTGAGGCGTATAGATCCAGCCGAGCCAGGCGTCCTCGCGCTCGTAGGCCGACTGCAACTCGGCGAAGAGCGCCGCGTCGGTGCCGGCGTGCACCACCTCGTATTCCAGCTCCAGCGCCTCGGCACGCTCGTCGTCGAAGCCGCCCCAGGTCACGGGGCCGCCGAGATAGCGGCCCATCGGGGCCGTCTCGGGAGTCGAGAAGACTTCCGCACAGTCGTTGAGAGCCGTCCAGTCCGGCAGTCCGGGGCAGCGCTCCTTCATGTAGTGCGGATACCACCATTCCTCGATCGCCTGCATGCCGGTCTCGCCCAGGTCGACCGTATTCCCGGTCGCGAGGCTGGCCTCCATGGCCTGTTTGCCCGTGGTCTCCCACATCTCCATGGCGATATGCAGATCGCCCGATTCGAGGCCGGCAAACTGGGCGATGTAGTCGGCCTGCTGGTAGGTGACGTTGTATCCCGCCTTCTTCAGCACCTCACCCATGATGGTGGTCGTGACGTACTGGCCCGTCCAGTCGTGAATCGTGAGGATGATCGGATCTTCGGATTCGACCTCCGCCTGTCCCTCGACCGGGGCCAGTGCGGTGCTCGTCAGAATTGCTCCGCTCAGCAATGCAGCCGCGAATCTCGCTCTCGTCATCGTTCTCCCACCTCCCTGGTTGCTTGCTCGCATCCTGGCCTCACGCGGGGTAGAGGTCCCGGAGGACAGCTGGGTAAGACTGACACGCCACATAATTCTAACGGCGTCTCCGAAGTATTCAACGTCTTATCTGTGGATTTATGAACCTTTTTGAGGCTTTTAAGCGGCCATGCTAGGGTTTCTCCTGAACTTGAGGCTTGTTTCTCTCGGGGGACAGGAGGCGCCATGACCGTGTTGGCACGACAATCGGACATCCTGAAGCTGGTGCGGCAACAGGGGTCGTGCACCATCGTCGAACTGGCCGAGCGGCTGGACGTATCGGGCGAAACCATTCGGCGTAACGTCAAGTCGCTGGTCTCGGAAGGCTTGGTGCTCAAGGTGCACGGCGGCATCATCCTGCCGCACCAATTCCGGGAACCGCCGATCCAGCGGCGCATGCTCGAGAACAAGGAAGCCAAAGAGCGCATTGCGGCCCTGGTCGCGCAGCAGGTGCAGGACGGGGACTCGCTGGTGATCGACACGGGCTCGACGACGGTCTATGTGGCCCGGGCGCTGAGCGAGCACTCCAACCTGGTGGTGGTCACCAACTCGACCCAGATAGCCGGCATGCTGGCGGGGGGCACCGACAACCAAGTGTTCATGGCCGGGGGCGAGTTGCGCTCCCACGACGCCGCCGCGTTCGGCGCAGAGACCTTGGAGTTCATCCGTCGCTTCCGAGTGCGCCACGCCATTCTCTCCATTGGCGCGGTGAACGCCGCGCAGGGATTCATGGACCACTACCTCTGCGAGGCGGAGTTCTCGCGCGCCGCCATGGCCCAGGCCCAGCACCGTATCGTTGCAGCAGACAGCTCGAAGTTCGACCGGAGCGTGCTGGTCCAGGTCTGCCCCCTGGACGCGGTGGACCTGCTGGTAACCGACGCGCTGCCCGGCCAGGAACTGACCCAAAGACTTGAGGCGGCAGACCTGGAAATCCAGGTGGCGGAACCAACGCAAATCACCGCCTGACACTTATCGGATACCGAGAATTTATCTGAACAAACATTATGCCTCTCATGGCCCGTAGCCAACGTGCGCTTCCAGCATGGACCGCTTCTCGCCAGTGATCGTCGGAACGGCACAGGCAGAATCCTGCCGCAACCGGCTCGCAACCTCCTCCGGCCTGTAGCGCTCCCTCGCCATCGTCGGTCCTCCTCTTTCCATAACCTTAGGCTGGACCAATTCGATGGAGGAGGATCAGTGGACAGCCGTTACACGACCGTGGTGAAGGCATTCGTCATTGGCGGCTATCCGCCTCGCTGTCGATACGATTCCCCTGCACTTCTCCCAGCAGCCAATCGCGGAATGCAGTGACTTTATTAGTCGTGCCATTTCTGGCGCTCAGCAGGTAATAGGAGAATTTCAGTGGTGTCTTTAGGTCCGGGTGAAAGGGACAGACAAGTCGCCCCGCGGCAAGATGATCCGCCACCAACCTGTCCCCGATCAAGGCAACGCCTTGACCATCGAGTGCGGCTTGTACGGCCATGCTTTCTTGCGTGAAGTGTGGACCTCGGGTCGGCTCAATGTCATGCAGACCCGCCGCCATAAGCCACATGCGCCAGCTGGCGTCCGCGTCTTTCCATTCAATATGCAGAAGAGTGTGGTGGCGAAGATCTTCGGGGCGCAACAGAGCATTATTCCCTTCCAGAAGAGCTGGACTGCACACAGGGGTGTTGAACTGGCTAAACAGAAAATCGACTTGCACCCCCTTGTAGTTTCCAGGCCCGTAGCGCAACGCCACGTCGACTTCGCCGCTGGCGACATCCGCCAAGCGGTCGGTGCCGTCGATCCTGATCTCGATATCAGGGTGTCTCCTGCGAAAGCGTTCGAGCCTGGGGACAAGCCAGATTGATCCGAACGACGGGCTGACACTGATCGTCAGAACCCCGCTATCGCTATAGGCGCGCATCCGCTTCGCACCCTCCAACAGCTTGTCGAATCCTTCGGTCAGTGCAGGCAAAGCCACCTGACCCGCTTCGGTCAACCGAAGAGCGCGGGTCAGCCGATGAAACAAAGGCACGCCGAGCAAGTCTTCGAGCGCTTTCACCTGGTGGCTGACGGCCGCAGGCGTCACGTTCAGCTCCTCTGCCGCCAATTTGAAGCTCAGATGGCGAGCAGCCGCTTCAAAGGCGCGCAATGCGTTCAGTGGTGGAAGGGGGCGGGTCATTTCCTACACCTGAGATAACCTAATGCGTTATTCTAATTCTTATCGTTTGTCAATCATCGTTGTTATCCATGTTAATTTCTGGAGATAAAGGAAAATGCCAAAGCCGTCTGCAAGCGCAAAGAGTGCCTATAGGTCAGAAAATCTATGCTCAAATGGGAAGGGAGTTGTCATGTGGAGCCTAATATCGAGATTCCAGGTTCGGGACAGAGTCTTGTTTTGGCCAGACGACCGCATCCTCCCGCAAGGACCACGATTTCAACTTGTGTGACCTGAACGCAGAGTTGCGATCCGGACGCTCGAAGCCCTCAACGATCGACACCGTTTAGACATCGGCATTCAGCGATCCGACATCCCGACCTTGATCGCCGAGGGTCGGAAATTGGTGGGAGCCTCCCAATGACCTCGAAAACGCGATCCGCGTGCAGCATTGGGATCATGCTGCTTGTCGCCTCCGCCGTCACCTACAGCACCGCCGGTATTTTCACCAAGGGCGTCGTGGCCGGTGCGTGGGCAGTAATCTTCTGGCGCGGTCTTTTTGCGGCCGCTTTTACCACTGGCTGGACCATCAGCCAGGGCACATTTCGGCGCAATTTCTTTGGCATGGGCTACAGTGGCTGGGCTGTAGGCATTGTCGGCGCGATTGGCACGGCAGCGTTCATTCCTGCATTCAAGCTGACATCCATTGCCAATGTCTCTCTGATTTACGCCATTGCCCCACTAATCGCTTCGGTGCTTGCCTGGCGCTTCATTGGCGAACGCATCACGATCAGAACACTGGCCGGCTCATTCTGCGCGTTCTTGGGCGTGGTCATCATCGTCTCCGGCTCCATCGGACAGATCAGCATTCAAGGCGATGCCCTTGCGCTTGTCATGACCGCAGCCATGGCCAACATAATGGTCATTTATCGTAAATACCCTGACACGCCCGGTGCAGGGCCGTCTGCTTTGCAATCGCTGATTTTGCTGCCCCCGTCATTCGCTTTGGGTGCGCCCTTTCGTACCGAACCGTTAGAGATTTTTGTCTTGGCCGTGTTCGGATTGCTCTTTGCGTTTGCCTCGGTCACATTGGCAGAAGGCGCAAAGCGCGTGCCTTCGGGACAGACGGCCCTGTTGAGCGCTCTTGAAACCCCGCTCGCACCTGTTCTGGCGTTCATCGTGTTCACCGAGGTTCCGACTATGGCGACGATTCTCGGCGGCTCCGTTGTGCTGATCGCCGTGCTGATGTCCATCCGAAACGATGAAAAGACTGTCGAGCCTGCAGTTGATGATTAACCCGGATTATTCGTGTCTGGTCTGGTCTTGGGGCGGCGGACGTAGCGTAAGCCGTTGCCATCGGGTAGGAATTCGTTGTCGCGGCGTCTTCCTCTTCGAACAACGAAGACGTCACGCCCGCCATGACCGACGATAGCCCTCTCCCCTTCGATCTGCCAGGCGTCCGACGCAAGAAGGTGGGCGCCGCCTTTGACGGCGGCCTGATCTCGTCCGACGGCGGCCTCGTCCTGTTGCGCCCGGGCAAGGCGCCGTCCGGGCCCGAGGTCCGCACCCTGCTGAAGCATCTGGGGTTTCGGGGAGAGCCGGGAGGCGGCTAAGTGCTTGAAATAAATGGTCGGAGTGAGTGGATTTGAACCACCGACCCCCGCCTCCCGAAGACGGTGCTCTGCCAGGCTGAGCTACACTCCGACCGGCGCGCGAGGGCAGCGCGATCCCCCGCCCCTGCGCGCGCTCCTTATAGCCTCAGGGGTGCGGAGCCGGCAAGCGATGCGGTGGTCGCCGCGTGCCCCGGCCTTGGACCGCGCTGCGCCTCAGAGCGCGGGCCGCTTGTCCGCCCAGGGACGCGCCTGCTCGAAGGCGCGGGCGGCCTGGAGCACTGCCAGGTCGGCGAAGCGCTTGCCCACGATCTGCAGGCCGACCGGGAGGCCTCCGTCGGTAAAACCGCAGGGCACCGAGGCGGCGGGGTTCTGGCTGAAGTTGAAGGGGTAGGAGAACTCGGCCCACATGATCCAGTCCCACGGATGGGACGGCCAGTGCTCCGGCTGCAGCCGCTCGGCCGGGAACGCCGGCACGGAGACGGCCGGCGTGAGCAGCAGGTCCCAGTCCTCGAAGAAGCGGTGCACGGCCTCCACGTAGGCGAGCTTGCGCGCCCGCGTCTCGATGTAGGTCGCGCCGGTCATGCCCTCCGCCGACCGGATGCAGGCGACTAGGCCGGGGTCCATGCGCTCCTCGAACTCGGCGAGCAGCGGGCGATAGCCGTGAAGATGGATCGGCCAGAGCAGGCGGATTATCTCCGGCCCCTCCGGGCCGAAGGGCAGCGCCGGGCTCTCCACCCTGCAGCCGAGCGACTGGAACGCGTCTGCGGCGCTCTGCACCAGCGCCGCGACGTCGGGGTCGACGCGGGCGTGCCCGAGGTCCGGGCTGAAGGCGACCTTGAGCCCCGCGATCCCGTCGTCGAGCCTCGCCGGGTAGTCGGCGGGCGGCGCCTCCAGGCTGGTGTGATCCCACGGGTGGGGGCCGGCCATCGACTTGAGCATCAGGGCGGCGTCGCCCACGGTGCGGGTCATCGGCCCGACGTGCGAGACCTGATCGTTGTTCTGAACCGGCCAGTTGGGCACCCGCCCATAGGTGGGTTTCAGGCCGAAGATGCCGCTGAAGTGCGCGGGCATGCGGATCGAGCCGGCGCCGTCCGAGCCCTGGTGCAGCGGCCCGTAGCCCGCCGCCGCGGCGGCGCCCGCGCCGGCCGACGAGGCGCCGGTGTTGTAGCCCTCTTTCCAGGGGTTGGAGGTGATGCCGGTGAGCGGGCAGTGGCTCACGCCGGACCAGCCGAACTCGGAGGTGGTGGTCTTGCCGAGGATGATGGCGCCGGCCTCTTCCAGCCTCGGAATCACCGGTGCGTGCTTCGTCGGCACGTGATCCTTGAGCGCATGGGAACCGCGCTGGGTGGGGATCCCGGCGGTTTCGGTCAGGTCCTTGATGGTGACGGGCAGGCCGAAGAGCGCGCCGGCGGCATCGCCCTTCATCAGCGCGGCTTCCGCGCGTTGCGCGGCCTCCCGCGCCCGCTCGGCGGTGAGCGTCGCGAAGGCGTTGACGCGGGGCTCGCAGGCCTCGATGCGGGCCAGCACGGCGTCGATCAGCTCGACCGGCGAGAGCTCCTTGCGACGGATCAGGGGCGCAAGCTCGGTGGCTGGCGTGAAGCAGAGATCATCGGTCACCGGCGACTCCTCGGCGCTCATGGATTGGGAGGCGGATCATGGCTGGCGCGGGCACCCGTGTCATCCCGCCCCGTCAATCAGCGTGTCACGCAGCAGGTCTTCGTCGAGCTCGGCACCGAGCCCGGGGCGATCCGGCAGCGTCAACCATCCCTCGTCGTCGGCCTCGATGGTCTCCTTGAGGCAGAAGTCGCGCTGCGCCGGCACCCAGTCCGGCGGGTCGAAGGGGAACTCCAGATAGGGCGCGCCTCCCGTGCCGACCGTCAGGTGGGCGTTGGCGAGAAGCCCCAGGCCGTTACCCCAGGTGTGCGGCGTGAACATCAGGCCGGCCTCGCGCGCCGCCGCGGCGATGCGCGCGAGCCCGGTGATGCCGCCGGTGAACACGCAGTCCGGCTGCAGCACGTCGAGGCAGCCGCGCTCGATCAGCGTGTGAAACTCGTGGGCATCGCGGGTCACTTCGCCGCCGGCGATTCTGACTCCCGTCTCCTCGCGCAGCGCAGCCATGCCGGCGTAGTCGCCCCGGTGCAGCGGCTCCTCCATCCAGTAGACGTCGAGTTCGGCAAGCGCGTGCGCCACCCTGCGCGCGGTCGCGAGCTCCCACGGCAGCGCGGTGTCCCAGGACATGCGCCAGGCCTGGTTGCAGTCCACCATCAGGTCGATATGGGGACCCACCGCGTCGCGCACGGCGGCGGCACGTCCGATGTCGCGACGCCAGTCCTCGGTGGAAAAGCGCAGCTTGATGGCCCTGAACCCCCGAGCGACGAGCCCGAGTACCGTCTCGCGGCTCTCGGCCTCGCCGCGCCTGAGCCCTGTGGAGGCATAGGCCTGCACCCGATTATCCGTGCCGCCGAGCAGGCGATAGACCGGCGCATTCTCGATCTTCCCGCGCAGGTCCCAGAGCGCGAGGTCGAGCGGCCACCAGCGCCCATAGTGGAAACAGAGGTTGTCGAGTGCGGCGTGGTGGCGCTCGATATCGCGCGGGTCGCGGCCGAGAAAGAGGTCGGCGTGCTCGGCGAACCCACCCATGGTGTCGCCTGCGGCCACGCCCTCGAACCCCTGATCGGTGCGGACTCGAACGAGGTTGATGGTGAAGCTCTCGCGGGGCCTGCTGTCCCACGAGACCGGCACGGGCGGGTCGAGCGGGATGCGGTGACGCGTGATGTCGATTGCGGCGATTTTCATGGGCTAAAGGAGGTCGCGCAGCACTGGGATCAACGGCGCATCGGCCGGCGGCATCGGGTAATCGCGGAGCCGCGCGGGCCGCACCCAGCGAAGCTCCTGGCCTTCTTTCGGCGTCACGAAGCCATTCCAGATCCTGCAGACGTAGAGCGGCATGAGGAGGTGGAAGTCATCGTAGCCGTGGGAGGCGAAGGCCAAGGGCGCGAGACAGCTCTGCTCCGTGTCGATGCCGAGCTCCTCGCGAAGCTCGCGGATCAGCGCCTGCTCCGGCGTCTCGCCGGCCGCGAGCTTGCCGCCCGGGAACTCCCACAGGCCTGCCATCGCCTTGCCGGGCGGCCTGCGTGCCAGCAGGACGCGGCCGTCGGCATCGACCAGCGCGACCGCCGCCACGAGGACGATCGGCAGCCCCCCGTCAGGAGCGGTAGTCGGCATTAATCTCGATGTAGCCGTGGGTCAGGTCGCAGGTCCAGACGGTCGCAGAGCCGGGGCCCGCGCCAATCTCGACGGCAAGCTCGACCTCCTGCCCCTTCATGTGGTGGGCCGCCGCCGGCTCGTCGAAGGCGGGATCGGCCACGCCGTCCCTGGCCGCGCGCTCGCCGCCAAGCCAGATCGAGAGCCGCTCCTGCTCGAAGGGCACGCCGGCCCGGCCGACCACCATGACGATCCGCCCCCAATTGGGGTCCTCGCCGGCGATCGCGGTCTTCACCAGGGGCGAGTTGGCGATGGCGAGCCCGAGCTTGCGCGCCGCCCCCTCCGACGCCGCGCCGCGGACGGTGATCGAGACGAGTTTCTGGGCCCCCTCCCCGTCCCGCACGATTTGCTGGGCGAGATCGGCGAGCACGGCTTCGAGAGCGGCTCGGAACCCTTGGAGCCGCGGGTCGCCCGCCCGCCCGATCCGCCTGTGCTGCGCGGCGCCGGTGGCGAAGAGCAGGCAGGTGTCGTTGGTCGAAGTGTCGCCATCCACCGTGATGGCGTTGAACGAGCGGTTCACCCCGCGCCGGACCAGAGGCCCCAGCGCCGCCGCCGGCAGGTTCGCATCGGTGAACACGTAGGCGAGCATGGTGCCCATGTTCGGCGCGATCATGCCGGAGCCCTTGGCGATGCCGTTGATGACCACCGGCACGCCGTCGATCTCGGCCGTGGCCGAGGCGCCCTTGGGGAAGGTGTCCGTGGTCAAGATCGCGGCGGCGGCCTCGGGCCAGGCGTCGTCTGCGAAGCGCGCGTGGAGCGCGGGCAGCGCCGCAGTCAGCTTATCCACCGGCAACTGCTCCCCGATCACGCCGGTCGAGCTGACGTAAACCTCGTTCGCCTGGCACCCGACCAGCGCGGCGGCGGCATCGGCAGTCTGGCGCACGGCGGCGTGGCCCTGCTCCCCGGTTGCGGCGTTGGCATTGCCCGCATTGACCACCAGCGCCCGCGCGGTGCCAGAGCCCTCCCCGAGCAGTGCGCGGCACCAGTGCACCGGCGGTGCCGCCGTGTGCGAGCGGGTGAGAGTGCCTGCCACCGTCGTCTCCGGCGCGAAGGACGCGAGCAGAAGATCGGGCCGGCCCCGGTAGCGGAGCCGCGCCTCGGCGGCGGCAAGCCGAACCCCGGGAACGGGCGGCAAGTCGGGGAAGCGGGCGGGTGCAAGGGGGGATATCGCGGTCATCGACCTCTCCTGACAACGAGCCGCGCAACAATACAGGCAGAGCCCGAACGAGACGAATACCGCGCGCCGCGTTGACAGGACCGGAACGCGCGCCTATCTCTCGGTCATTGGCGTCGCTGTGGGCGGCGGCACGCTAGCTGTCGGGATGATGCCATGCTTCAGGGCCTATCCAAGAAACTCTTCGGCACTGTCAACGAGCGCATCGTCAAGGCGCACGCTGCGCAGATCGACGCCATCAACGGCCTCGAGAAGTCCCTGGAAGCGTTGAGCGACGAGGAGCTCCGCGCCAAGACGCCCGAGTTCAGGAAGCGGATCGAAGACGGCAAGTCCCTGGAAGACCTGCTGGTGGAGGCCTTCGCGGTCACCCGCGAGGCCGCGAAGCGGACGCTCGGCCAGCGCCACTACGACGTGCAGCTCGTCGGCGGCATCGTCCTCCACCAGGGCAAGGTTGCCGAGATGGCGACCGGCGAGGGCAAGACCCTGGTGGCGACGCTGCCGGTCTATCTCAACGCCCTCGAAGGCAAAGGCGTGCACGTCATCACGGTGAACGACTACCTGGCCCAGCGCGACGCCGCCTGGATGGGCGAGATCTATCAGTTCTTGGGCCTCAAGGTCGGCTGCATCGTGCATGGCCTGAGCGACGACCAGCGGCGCGAGCAGTACGGCGCCGACGTTACCTACGGCACCAACAACGAGTTCGGCTTCGACTATCTGCGCGACAACATGAAGTTCTCGCTGGAGACCATGGTCCAGCGCCCCTTCAACTTCGCCATCGTGGACGAGGTCGACAGTATCCTGATCGACGAGGCGCGCACGCCGCTGATCATCTCGGGGCCGTCCGAGGACAGCTCCGACTTGTACCAGAAGGTCGACCAGGTGATCCCCGAGCTTCTCGAGGGCGATTTCGAGATCGACGAAAAGGCCCGCGCGGCGACGTTGACCGACGAGGGGGCGGAGCGGGTCGAGGCGCTGCTCGCCAAGCATGACCTGCTGAAGAGCCCCAACCTCTACGACATCGAGAACGTCTCGGTCGTGCATCACATGAACCAGGCGGTCCGCGCCCACAAGATGTTCGAGCGCGACACGGATTACATCGTGAACGAGGGCCGCGTCGTCATCATCGACGAGTTCACGGGGCGCATGATGCCGGGCCGCCGTTTCTCGGAAGGGCTGCACCAGGCGCTCGAGGCCAAGGAGCACGTGCGGGTCCAGCAGGAGAACCAGACGCTGGCCTCGATCACCTTCCAGAACTACTTCCGCATGTATCCGAAGCTCGCCGGCATGACCGGTACTGCGGCGACAGAGGCCGCCGAGCTCGGCGACATCTACCGCCTCGACGTGATCCAGATCCCGACCAACGAGCCCTGCATCCGCGAGGACCGCGACGACGAGGTCTACCGCACCGGCGGCGAGAAGTGGAACGCGATCGTCGAGCTCCTGCGCGACTGCCAGAAGCGTGGCCAGCCGGTGCTCGTGGGCACCACCAGCATCGAAAAATCCGAGCTTCTATCTGAGCGGCTCAAGAAGGAATCGATAGAGCACAACGTGCTCAACGCCCGCTATCACGAGCAGGAGGCGCACATTATCGCGCAGGCCGGCCGCGAGGGCGCGTTGACCATCGCCACCAACATGGCCGGCCGCGGCACCGACATCCAGCTCGGCGGCAACGTGGAGTTCCGCATCGCCGACGAGATCGGCGAAGACGAGGACGAGGTGGCGAAGGAGCGGGCCGCCGCCAACATCCGCGCCGAGGTCGCGGCCGGGCGCGAGAAGGTGCTCGCCGCCGGCGGGCTGCTGGTGATCGGCAGCGAGCGCCACGAGGCGCGGCGCATCGACAACCAGCTGCGCGGCCGCTCCGGCCGGCAGGGCGACCCCGGCGCCTCGCTCTTCTTCCTCTCCCTCGAAGACGACCTCATGCGAATTTTCGGCTCCGAGAAAATGGACACCATGCTGTCCAAGCTCGGGCTGAAGGATGGCGAGGCGATCGTCCATCCGTGGATCAACAAGGCGCTGGAGAAGGCGCAGCAGAAGGTGGAGGCGCGCAACTACGAGATCCGGAAGAACCTCCTGAAGTTCGACGACGTGATGAACGACCAGCGCTCGGTGGTCTACGAGCAGCGCAAGGACCTGATGCGCACCGACGATGTCTCGGAGACGGTCAACGACATGCGCCACGAGGTGGTCGACAACATCGTCGATGACCACATCCCGGAGAAGGCCTACCCCGAGCAATGGGACATCGACGGCATGCACGACGCCTGCCGGCGGCTGCTCGGCATCGACCTGCCGATCAAGGAGTGGGCCGCCGAGGAGGGTATCGCCGACGAGGAAATCCGCGACCGCATGGTCAAGGAATCCGATATCCACGCTGCCGCCAAGCTCGCGACCTACGGCGCCGATGTCTGGCGCCTCGCGGAAAAGAGCCTGTTGCTGCAAATCCTGGACCAGAGCTGGAAAGACCACCTGTTGACCCTGGACCACCTGCGCCAGGGCATCGGCCTCAGGGCCTACGGTCAGCGCGACCCGCTCAACGAGTACAGGGGCGAGGCGTTCGAGATGTTCGAGAGCATGCTCTCGAGCCTCCGGGAACAGACGACCCAATTGCTCAGCCATGTCGAGCTTCGCATGGCCGGGTCGGACGACGAAGACTCGCCCGTACCGGAGCGGCGCGCGCCGCAAATGCGGGAGACGCGCCGGGACCCGGCCCTCGCCGGGGCTGGCGCAGGCGGGGGCGCAGGAGCCTTCGCGGACGAGGCACCCGCACAGGCGGCCGGCGGCGGCCGTGCGCCAGCCTCACGACGCGCAGGCGAAGCGGGTCAGGCGGCGGCGGGCCAAAGCACCGTTCGGCGCGCGGCCTTCGATCAGAGCAATCCGGAGACCTGGGGCCGGGTCGGCCGCAACGCCCCCTGCCCCTGCGGCTCCGGCCTCAAGTTCAAGCGCTGCCACGGCAAACTCGCCTGAGCGGCCGGAGCGCCGCCCCCTCCCAGAATTGACTGCCTGCGGAGCGCAGGCGGAGACTCAAATGATGATGCCGCCGAGCAAGCGGCGCCACTTGCTCTCGTGGTCGGTGCCGAGCACGAGGTCCTGGTCGGCTTCGATCACCGCCCAGTCGCCCCGCGCGATCTCCCCCTCCAACTGCGAGGGACCCCAGCCGGAATAGCCGAAGAGCAGCAGGCTGCGCTGCGGCCCATGGCCAAACGCGATGTCCAGCAGCGCCTCGAGGTTGGTGGTAAGCGCAAACGCGCCGGAGAGGACCCTAGTTCCGCGGATTGCATACTCGGCCGAATGGAGCAGGAAGCCGATTTCCGGCTGGACCGGGCCGCCGTAATGCAGGGTGATGGAGCCGCCGCGCAGCGCGCCCAGGCCCTCATCGTCAAGATCGATGCCGAGCCGATCGAGAAGTCCCTCGACCGGCCCGGTACTGATCGGCTTGTTGACGATCAGCCCGAACGCGCCGTTCTCGTCGTGATCGACGAGATAGATCACGGTCTCCTGGAAGCGCGGGTCGGGCATGTCCTCGCTCGCGACCAGCACCCGACCGCTCAGCAATGAGTCGGCCTGCGCGGTGCCGGCAGCGGCGCCCGCGGCCAGGAACGCGATCAGGCCGAGAGCTCGCAACAGGCGCATGGCTTCGATCCTCAGGCGATGCCCAGCAGCGGGGGAAGTTCCGCGAGCGTCTTGATCTCGGTATCGGGCGCCTCCGGAATACGTTCTTGCCCCTGGCCGAAACGGTTGCACCAGGCGACGCGGAAACCGAAGGCGGCGGCGCCGTTGGCATCCCAGGCGTTGGACGACTGGAAGCTCACCTTTGCCGGCGGCACGCCGAGCCGGTCTACCACCAGTTGGTATACGGAAGGGTGAGGCTTGAAGATGCCGACCTCCTCGACCGAGAGCACGGCATCGAGATGATCGCCGATCCCGGCCGCCTCGACCGCCGACTCCAGCATCCCCGGCTCGCCGTTGGAGAGGATGGCGGTCCTGAGCCCGTGCGCCCTCAGCGTTGCCAGCGTTTCCGTCACTTCAGGGTAGGCGTCAAGGGTGCGGTAGGCTTCCATCAGCCGGGCCCGAAGCGCGTCGTCCTCGATGCCGAGCTCCCCCATGGAGAAATCGAGCGCCTCGCCGGTGACCTGCCAGAACCCCGTGTAGCGGCCCATCAGGCTGCGCAGCCAGGTGTACTGGAGCTGCTTGTGGCGCCAGAGCTCGGCGAGCGGCGCGGCCTTGTCGCCGAGCGCCGCAACGTGGCGCCCGGCCGCCGTGTTGTAGTCGAAGAGCGTGCCGTAAGCGTCGAAAACGCAGACCGCGATATCGCCGAAGCGCGGATGGGCCATGCCCCTCCTCCTCCCGATGCCGGCAGAGTGTGCCGGAACGCTGCGACAGCAGTCGGGCCGGCGGCCACGGCCGCCGCGTGTTATTTCGCCCGCGACCCCGGTCTACTTGTGGCGGAAGATGATGCGGCCCTTCGAGAGATCGTAGGGCGTCATCTCGACATCGACCCGGTCGCCGACGAGCACGCGGATGCGAAACTTGCGCATCTTGCCCGCCGGGCGCGCGATGATCTCGTGACCGTTGTCGAGCGCCACGCGGAACATCGTGTCCGGCAGCTTCTCCCGGACCGTTCCGGAAAACTCAAGCAAGTCCTCTTTGGCCATGGGCTAGGGCGCCGCTTCTCAATTCAAAGGGCGACGGAGCCGATCGCGGGACAATTGTGCCGCGCCATGGGCCGCCGGGCCCGGGTTGTCGCATAGCGCAGCCGGTTTGTGAAGCGCGTTTCAGGCGGTGCGCGGAAGCAAGCGCTTGTCGCAAGGAAAAAAACACCCGCTGCACGGTTGGCAGGCGAGGCCATGATGCTATTGTTGCGCCGCACGAAAGGCGGCCGAACGTGGTCCTGGCGGACCTGCTCGACCGCCATTCGCGGGTCGAAGCGAATTCATCGGAGCGAACTCGCCGGATGGCGCAGGTACGCCTCACGGGACTGACCAAGAGCTACGGTTCGGTACACGCACTGCGCGGTGTCGACCTGGAGGTCGACGACGGCGAGTTCTTCGTGCTCTTCGGGCCGAGCGCGGCGGGAAAGACGACGACGCTGCGCGTCATCGCCGGCCTCGAGAGGCCGGACGGCGGGTCGCTGACCGTGGACGGGCACGACATGGCCGGCGTGCCGGTCAAGCGGCGCGACATGGCGATGGTTTTTCAGAGCTTCGCCCTCTATCCCCACATGACGACCTTCCAGAACCTCGCCTATCCGCTGCGCGAGATGAAGATGCGGCGCGCCGAGACCGACGCGCGGGTGCGCGAGACCGCGGAGCTGCTGCGCATCACCCACACGCTCGACCGCAAGCCGGCATCGCTCAGCGGCGGCGAGCAGCAGCGGCTCGCCATCGGGCGCGCCATCATCCGCCGCCCGCGGCTCTTCCTCTTCGACGAGCCGCTCACCAATCTCGATGCCAAGCTGCGCCACGACATGCGGGCCGAGTTCAAGCGGCTCCACCGGGAGCTCGGCACGACCACGATCTACGCGACGCCGGATCAGCTGGAGGCACTCAGCATCGGCGAGCGCATCGCCGTGATCCAGCACGGGCAGATCACCCAGGTCGATACCCCCGAACATCTCTACGCCAAACCCATCGACCGCCACGTCGCCTCGCTGATCGGCGACCCGCCCATCAACCTGATCAAGGGCACGCTCAAGCATGGCGGGAATAGGGGCCCGGCCATCGAGCTGCCCTTCATGGAGCTCAACGGCGACCCGTGGCGCGAAGGGCTGCAGGCGCTCGACCCGGGAACCGAGCTCCTGGTCGGCATCAGGCCCCACGACCTCTCGCTGATAGACAGCGGGGGCGACGGCGTGGCGGCGACGATCGAGATCACCGAGCCGCAGGGCGACATCACGATACTCGACCTTTCGGCGGCCGGCGTACCGCTCCGCATGGTGGTGGCGGAAGCGACCGGCGCCCGCTATACAGCCGGCGACAGCGTGCGTATCGCGCTTGCCGGCGCCGATACACGACTTTTCCTGAGCGACTCCGGCACCATGGTGGCATAGGATGCGGCGCGCCCGCCGGAGCGGCCGGCCGACACGATCAAAGGCAGGCATCGCCGCGCATCGCGAGTAGACCCAGTGAGGGAGACAAGCATGAGACTCATGACGAAGGGCAAGGCGGCACTGCTCGCCGGCGCGGTGGCGCTGGTCGGCTCTGCCATGTGGGGAGGCCCCGCAAAATCCGAGGAAATCATCATCAACATGGCCGCGCCAGACTGGCCGCCGACCCGCATCATGCAGGACATGGCGAACGCCAGCTACAAGGCGCCGAGCGGCAACGAAGTGAAGCTCGTCATCGACTTCATCCCGTGGCCCGATTACTACACGCGGCTCGCAGCCTCGCTGACCTCGGGCGAGGAGAAGTACCAGATGGCCGTCAGCGACAGCCAGTGGCTGGGCGCCAACATCGAGGGCGGCTACTACATGAAGATCAACGACTTCATCGATGCCGACCCCGGTCTGCAGGCGGTGTTCGAGGATCTGCATCCCAACCTGGTCGCGTCCTATTCCACCTATCCGCATCGCACGGAGAACTATTACGGCTTCCCGCAGATGCCGGACGTGCTGGTGGTCTATTACCGTGAGGACCTGTTCTGCCACGAAGGCGAGATGGCCGCGTTCAAGGAGAAGTACGGTTACGACCTGCCGTGCTCGCCCGAGGCACAGAACGAAGTCCATTGGGGCCAGGTGGCCGACTTCGGCGAGTTCTTCCGCCGGGGTTCGGGTGACTCACTGGCCGGCGAGACCCTGAACGACGACTTCTACGGGATCGCCTACCAGGCCGGTAAGGGCTACGACTTCTCCAGCATGCAGATCAACGGCTTCATCTGGCAGTACGGTGGCAGCATCTGGGATGAGACCCAGGAGCCCGAGGGCCAGGCGCTTGGCGTCGTCAACTCCGACACCGCCGTCCAGGCGTTCGAGCACTATCTCTCGCTGACCGAGCACATGCCGCCGGTGGTCCAGACCGGCACCATGGACATCTTCAAGGTCGACGAGCTGTTCCGCGAGGGCAAGGTCGCCTGGATCATCCAGTGGATCGGCTTCGGTGAGTCGGCGATTTCGCCGGACACCTCGAAGGTCCATGACAAGGTCAACTTTGCCAAGATGCCGGGCCTGCTCGTGGGCGACGAGATCGTGCGCTGGTCCAACATCGGCGGGCAGCCCTTCGTGCTGACCACCTGGAACAGCGACACGGTGGTCCAGGAGTCGCTCGACTTCTGCAAGTGGTGGCTGTCCACTCCGGTCCAGCACGAGTTCGCCTCGCGCGGCGGCCAGAGCGGCCTGAAGAGCGTCTACACCACGCCCGAGTACATGGAGTACCGGCCGTGGAACCACGCCTTCGGCCCGAGCCTGGACTGGCAGAGGGACGTCTGGCACATCCCCGAGTTCTTCGAGCTGCTGGTGCAGCAGCAGGAGGAATTCGACAAGGCGATTACCGGCCAGATCTCCGCCAAGGAGGCCCTGGACAACATCGCCGTCTTCCAGGATGACCTCCTGCGCGAAGCAGGACGCATCGAGGACTAACGATCGAGGCGGCATCGGGGGCGGCGCCGCATCAGGGGCCGCCCCCCTTTCCTTCTCAGCGATTGCCCCAGACAAAGCTATTGACCGGCCCCTGAGTCATGGCCGCAGCCACCTATCACGCCGAGCACGGCACGCTCCTGGAGCGCTTCTTCGAGCGCAACCGCGGGCCGCTTCTGGTCTCGCCGGCGCTCGCCGTGCTCTTCATCATGAACATATTTCCGCTGCTCTGGTCGTTCGGCCTGAGCTTCTATCGCTATCGCGCGAACCGCATCAAAGAGCCCGAATTCGTTTGGTTTAAGAATTACGAGAAGATACTGACCGACCCGGTGGTCTGGGAGCGCTTCCAGACGACGGCCATCGTGGTCGCGGTCGACGTGCTGCTGCAGCTCGTGGTGGGCTTCCTGCTGGCGCTCCTCTTCGAGAAGACCTTCCCCGGCCGCCGCGTGCTCCTGATGCTGGTGCTGACACCGATGATGCTGAGCTTCGTCGCGGTCGGCGCATTCTTTCGCTACTACTACGAGCCGACCTTCGGGCTGCTGAGCCAGGCGATCAAGTCGATCACCGGCGAGCCCTTCATCCTGCTGGGCTCGGAGGTGGGCGCGCTCGCCGGCATCATCTTCGCCGACGTCTGGATGTGGTCGCCCTTCGTGATGCTGCTGGTGCTGGCGGGCCTCGTCAGCGTGCCGAAGCATCTCTACGAAGCCGCCGAGATCGACCGCGCCTCCTGGTGGCGGCGCTTCTGGACGATCACCTTCCCCTACATCCGGGGCCTGCTGCTGCTGGCGATCCTCTTCCGCACCATCGAGGCGTTCAAGCTCTTCGACATCGTGTTCCTGATCACCGAGGGCGGGCCGGGCACCTCGACCGAGACCATCGCGGTCTACGTCTATCGGGTGGCCTTCCAGTACTTCAAGACGAGCCAATCGGCGGCGCTCGGCTATATCCTGCTCTTCGTGGTCATCGTGCTGACCAACCTCTATCTCTTCTTCGTCAGACGACGGGACGTGGAGGATCAATAGGTCATGGCCCGTAGACGACGTGAAATAGGCAAGGCAGGCTGGCGTCGGACCGCGTTTTCGACGGTGATCAGCTTCATCTACTTCTTCCCGGTGCTGTGGATCATCCTGACCGCGTTCAAGAGCCACACGGACGCGCTCTCCACCCCGCCCAAGTTCATCTTCACGCCGACGCTGGAGAATTTTTCCAACGTCTTCTCCCGCGCCTACGAGCGCGGCGGCGCGGAGGTGGACACCGGCTTCGCTCTCTTCTTCTTCAACAGCGTCTTCATCGCGGGCGCCTCGGTCGCGGTCGCGCTGATCATCGGCACGGTCGCGGCCTACGGCTTCTCGCGCTGGCCGCTCAAGGGCAACGAGACCTACCTCTTCATCATCCTCACGACCCGGATGCTGCCGCCGATCGTCGTCATCATCCCGATCTTCATCATGTTCCGGGTGAGCGGGCTCTCGGGCAGCTACATAGGAATCATCCTGCTCTACGCTGCCTTCAACCTGCCCTTCACCATCTGGATGATGAAGAGCTTCTTCGACGAAATACCACGCGAGGTGGAAGACGCGGCGCGAATGGACGGCAGCTCGGAGATGAAGATCTTCTTCCGAATATGCCTGCCACAGGTGAAGGCCGGCATCGCGGCGACCGCCGTCTTCGGCCTGATCCTGACCTGGAACGAGTTCCTCTTCGCCCTGCTGCTCACCGGGCGTGACACGCGAACGGTGCCGGTCGCCATGGCGCAGACCATCGGCGGCGATATCGGCGTGCGCTGGGGGCTGCTGGCGGCGATCGAGACGCTCTTCCTGATCCCTGTGGTGTTCGTGACCTTCCTGCTGCAGAACCAGCTGCTGCGCGGCGTCACCTTCGGCACCATCAGGCGGTAGCGGGCCATGGCCGACATCGAGCTGCGCAACCTGAGCAAGCACTTCGGCACGCTCGCCGCGGTCGACGACATCGACCTCGATGTGGAAGCCGGCGAGGTGGTGTGCCTGCTCGGGCCCTCGGGCTGCGGCAAGACCACGACGCTCCGCATGATCGCAGGGCTCGAGGACACGACGGCGGGCGATATCTTCATCGCCGGCACGCGGGTGAACGACCTCGCGCCCCGCGAGCGAGACATCGCCATGGTGTTCCAGTTCTACGCCCTCTACCCCAGCCTGACCGTGGCGGAGAACCTGGCCTTCCCCCTCCACGCCGAGAAGATCACCACTGAGGAGATCGACCGGCGGGTGCGCGAGATCGCGGCCCTTCTCGACCTTTCCCATGCGCTCGGCCGGGTTCCGGGCCGGCTTGCGGAGGGCGAGAAGCAGCGCGTCGCGGTGGGGCGTGCCGTCATCCGCGACCCGCAGTGCTTCCTCTTCGACGAGCCCCTGAGCCGCCTCGACATCGCCGTGCGACAGGAGATGCGCGGGCAAATCAAGCAGCTCCTCAACGGCCTGCACAAGGCGACCGTGATCGTGACCCACGACCAGATCGAGGCGCTCACCATCGCCGACCGGATCGCGGTCATGCGCGACGGCATCATCGAGCAGGTCGCCAGTCCTCACGACATCTTCGCCAAGCCCGCCAACGTCTTCGTCGCGGGCTTCATCGGCACGCCGCAGATGAACCTGGTGGAGGCCAATCTCATCGACGCCGACGAGGATTCGGCGACCGTGAACACGCTGGGGCAGGAGGTGGTCCTGCCCTTGCACGCAGAGGTCTCCCTGCAGGGCACCGTCGCGCGGCGCAACGCCCCGCTCACCGTGGGCGTGCGCCCGCGCGGCCTCGCGCCTGCATCCGAGGCGGGCCCCACCACGATCTCGGGCCAGATCGACCTGATCGAGCCGATGGGGGCCGAGACCCTGATCCATCTCCGCATCGGCGAGAAAGACCTGCGCGTCGTGACCAGCCGGGGGCACCCGGCCGCGATCGGCGAGACCATGCACGTGGCGCCGACACCGGGGCAGGTTCACATGTTCGACCACGACGGCATCAGGATCGCGTCATGACCGACGCGCAGGTGGAGCCTCAGGAAGCGCCGGCGGAGGAGAAGCCGGCACCGCGCAACATGTCCCGCCGCACGGCGCGCCTGATCGTGATCGCGATCATCGGGCTCTGCCTGCTGGCCATCGTCTTCATCTTCCAGCCTGTGTACCAGCCGCTCTATACGGCTGGCTGCATCATGGTGGTGGCCGGCGGGCTGCTCTTCAATCTCGTGCCCTTCGCCAACACCCAGAACCCGCTGCGCCGCGTGGTGCGGGTTACCGCCATCGTCGGCGCCATCCTGCTCGTCGCCGTGCTGGTCGCCATCGGCTTCGTCGAAATCCTGCTCTAGCACCGGAAGCCGGGAGCGGCGCGCGATGACGAGAGACGATTACGTGGACCTGGTGGAGCGGCGCTACTTCGGCAACGTCGTGCTGGCCGACATCCCGGCGGTGGTCGCCTGCTTCACGGACGACGCGTCGGTCACGATCTATCACGGCGATGCTGCGTCGCGCCTCTTCAAGGCGCAACCTGGTGCCGGTGAGACGCCGCTGCCGCGCTTCTTCGAGCATCTGCTCGCGAACTACGAGCCCGGGTTCACCGAGTTCGTCCACTACGTGGATGTCGCCAACGAGCGTTGCGCCGCAATGTTTCTTGTGACGCTGACGCCGAAGCCCGACTCAGCCTACCGCGATGCCGGCGTGCAGCGCCTTCGCAACTGCAACTTCTTCCGCTGCCGGGACGGTCTCATCCACGAGATGACCATCTACTACAGCAATCCCGGCGCCGCGGGCGGCGCAGACGCCCACGGCTCCCGCCCCACCGGCTTTCCCCAAGCCTGACCCGCTCAGCGCCCGCACCATGGTGCGAGGCACGGCGCGATCCTACCGTGCCACAATCGTGCCATGCCGTTCTCGAACGAACACACCGGCACGTGCAGGAAGGGAGCAAGCAGGCGGCAGGCCCTCACCGCGCGCGGCCGACCCGGCCCGCACGCTCACGTGTCTCGCGGACTCCCGCCTGTCCCACTTATCCCACTTGAATCCCACTCAATCCCGGTGAATCCCGCATTAATTTCTCGTGTCTCGTCCCACGTCGTGTTCCGTCGCCGGGTGCTCGTTGCGCGCCTTCCTGCCCGGCGCTACAGTCCGTCCGGTCGACGCGGCCCTCCGGGTCGAGCGACCGCCCGAACGACGGAACGGTCGGTCCTTGTCGGCGACGGTCGAGGCGCCGTGGAGGTGCGGGAGCGCTCGCTCTAGTCGGAACCAGCCTCACACACCGCAGGTTGAGGAGGAGGCGCGAGCCCCGCGGGGTCCGCGACGCGCGACGTGTGGCATGGAAATGGCAACCGGCGGCCACGCCGGGCGGCGGTACTCCGGGCACTTGGACTGGTGTTCGCCAGTCTGCTCGCCACTTGCTGGGCGGGGCCGGCCGCAGCCGAGCGGGTGATCGTGCTCGCCGCAGCCAGCACTGCTCACGTGATCGACGAGCTGATCGGGCAGTTCGAGGCAGGGCCCGGCGAGAGTGTCGTGGCCTCCTACGCCGGAACCTCGGCGCTTGCGCGCCAGATCGAGAGCGGCGCCCCGGCCGATATCTTCCTCGCCGCCAATGCGGCGTGGATGGACCACGTGGAGGCGCAGGGCCTGATCGAACCCGGCAGCCGGCAGGTGCCCGCCGGCAATCGCCTGGTGTTCGTCACCGGTGTCGGCGGCATGGCGCCCTTCGAGCCCTCGGCGGCGCTCGATCTTTCTGCGCTGCTGAAGGGCGGGCGGCTGGCCGTCGGCAACCCCGACCATGTGCCGGCCGGCATCTACGCGCGCCAGGCGCTGGAAGCGCTGAGCCTCTGGCCCGACGTGCGGAGCCGGCTCGCGCCGGCGGCCGACGTGCGGGCGGCGCTCGCGCTGGTGGCCAGGGGAGAGGCGCCGCTCGGCATCGTCTACGCCACCGATGCCGCTCGCATCGAAGGCGTGCATGTGGTGGGAACGATCCCGGCGTCGCTGCATGAGCCCATCGTGTATCCGGCAGCCCTCATCGCGGGCCGCGCCTCGCCGCTGGCAACGCGCTTCTTCGAATTCCTGGCGGGGCCGGAGGGCCGGGTGGCCTTCGCCCGCGCCGGCTTCGTCGTCGACTGAAAGACCGGGTGGATGGCGCTGACTCCGCTGGAGGTCGAGGCGATCAGGCTCAGCCTGCGGGTGGCGGGCTGGGCGGTTCTGATCAGCCTGCCCCTCGGCATCGCCGTCGCCTGGCTGCTCGCGCGCTATCGCTTCCCCGGCCGAGAGATCCTCAACGGACTGGTCCACCTGCCGCTGGTGCTGCCGCCGGTGGTGGTGGGCTTCGTGCTGCTGCTGCTGCTCGGCAAGCGCGGGCCGCTCGGCGCCTGGCTCGACGACTGGTTCGGCATCACCCTCGCTTTCACCTGGCAGGGTGCGGCGGTGGCCTCGGCCGTGGTCTCCTTTCCGCTCATGGTCCGCGCGATCCGGCTCTCGATCGAGGGCATGGACCGGCGGCTGGAGACCGCCGCGCGCACGCTCGGCGCCCCGCCGATCTGGGTGTTCGCGACCATCAGCCTGCCGCTCATCGCGCCTGGCATCCTGACTGGCGTTATCCTCGCCTTCGCCCGCTGCCTCGGCGAGTTCGGTGCGACCATCACCTTCGTCTCCAACATCCCCGGCGAAACCCGGACTCTGCCGCTCGCGCTCTACACCTACACCCAGGTGCCCGGCGGCCTGGACGGCGCCTTCCGCCTGATGGTGATCGCCATCGTCATCGCCTTCGCCGCGCTGATCGGCTCCGAATTTCTCGCGCGCATCGTCAAGCGCCGGCTGGAAGGGTGATGCTGGCGGTCCAGGCGCGACTCACCCGGGGCGAGTTCACACTCGACGCGTCCTTCGACGCCGAGGCCGACGGCGTCGTCGCGCTGTTCGGCGCCTCGGGCGCCGGCAAGACCACGCTGGCCGATGCCATCGCGGGCCTCGTTCGGCCCGAAGCGGGACGAATCGCGCTCGAAGACCGTGTGCTCTTCGATGCGAAGGCCGGGATCGACCTCAAGCCCGAACGCCGCCGCATCGGCTACGTGTTTCAGGACGGCCGCCTCTTCCCCCACCTCAGCGTGCGCCGCAACTTGCTCTACGGGCACCGCTTCGCGCCGCGCGACGGGCGTTATGCGACGCTGGAGAGGATCGTGACGCTGCTCGGCCTGGAGACGCTGCTGCAGCGCCGGCCCGGCACCCTATCGGGCGGCGAGCGCCAGCGCGTGGCGCTCGGCCGGGCTCTCATGGCCCAACCGGAGCTCCTGCTCATGGACGAGCCGCTGGCCGCGCTCGACGTGCCCCGCAAGGCGCAGGTCATCGACTACATCGAGCGGCTGCGCGACGAGATCGGCGTGCCCATCGTCTTCGTCAGCCACGCGGTCGACGAAGTGGCGCGGCTCGCGGGCACGATCGTGGTCATGGCCGGCGGCAGGGTCGCGGCGGCGGGCCCTGCAGCGGACGTGATGGCCAGGCTCGACCTCGATCCGCTAGCCGGGATCGAGGCGGCCGGCGCGGTGCTGGACGCCACCGTGCAGAGCCACGATGCGGCCTATGGGCTCACCGAACTCGCGGTGGCGGGCGGCACCCTGCGCGTGCCGCGCCTCGGGCTAGCGCCGGGACGCCGCCTCAGGGTCCGCGTGCGGGCGCGGGACGTGTCGCTCGCGACTGCGGAGCCGCGCAAGACCAGCGTCCTCAACGTCTTCCGCGGCCGGGTCGTCGAGATCGGACCGCGCCGAGGCGCCTCGGTCGACGTGGCGGTCGACATCGGCGCCCGGCTGACGGCGCGCATCACGGCGCGCTCCGCCGATACACTCGGCCTTGCCCCCGGTTCGGAGGTCTACGCGCTGGTCAAGAGCGTCGCGGTCGATCCGGCATCGCTGGTGCAGGCCGAGCAGGACGGCTCCTGACCCGTGGGCGCCGGGGACCCGGAACCGTCAGCCCCAGGCCTCGCCCGCAGCGGGCTCGCGCACCTGGCGCCGGGGCGCGCCTCCGAGCCCGGCGACATGGGGGACGGCAATCGTTGCATTGTCCGGCAGCGGCCCCTTCCCCGTCGCCTTCGCGTGTTGGGCGACGCTGGCGACGCCCTTCAGCGTCTCGCTCCCTGGGAGCGCGGTCTGGTCGCTGCCATAGTAGTCGAACCACGGAAGGCCGTGCGCCGTGTACGCCGCAGCGGTCGGTGGCTCGGTCGGCGGTCGCTCGCCGGTGATGGCCGCCCATTGGGCCGTATTGACGATGGAGACGAAGCACCGGCTCCCGTGCCGCTGGTCCCAGGCTTTGAGCCCGTGCTCGTCCTCCTCGATGTGCTGGTGCATCCGCCCGCCGGGCGCGAGACCCATGCCGGGACTCTCACTGTAAAGGACCTCGCCGAATGCCGGGGAGTCCGCCAGACCTCTGAAGAGCGCTTCGTAGCGCTCCGCCTTCATGGGATAGGCAACGATCTGCACGCCGCCATGCTGCGCGGCGCCGGTCAACTGCTCCTCGACCGTGTAGCCCTCGCCCATCGGCATGGCGACGAACTGGCGGATGATCCCCTTCTCCACGCAGTAGCCGTCCAGCCAGGGCTGGTCCGGCAGCACCACATAGTCCTGCGGATCGTTGTTCAGATGGTCGACCCACGAGTCGCCCGTGATCGCGCAGACCTTGCCGGTCGCCACCTTCACGGCGAAAGGGTAGCGCGAATGAAAGCTGATCCAGAGCGCCTCGGCCTGGTGCATCGGCGTCATCACGCCGCCGCGCCGACGCCACGCCTCCGGTAGCCGTGCGGCATGGTCGTCCACGTGCCGCAGCGGAAAGCTGCCGAGACCCGGCGGCAGCGGATAGTCCTTTCCGTCGTCCGGAATGCGCAGGGTGCGCTGGAACTCGATCGAGCAGCGCGCTGCCTCGTGAACGTCCGGGAACCGGAACTCCAGACGATCGTTTTCAAGAATGATCATGTACTGTTCTCCTCACCAGTCTCCGTCCCTCACCTCGCGCACCACGCGGAGCACGGCATCGTCGGGCGCTTCCTTCAGCTGCCGGATCAGGTCCGCGAACAGCCTGGGCCGCTTGCGGATGATCTCCTGCAGGTCGCCGGACACCTTGCCGGCGAGCGCCAGCAGCACGTCCGGGTCCTGACCCAGCTCCGCCGCCAGACGGACCGTCGTCGCCTCGGACGGCGGCGCCACCTCGCTCCGCTCGATCTTGCTCAGATAGGCCGGCTCGATGCCGACCCGCTGGGCGACCTGACGCACCGAGTAGCGCCGGTCATCGCGACGCAGACGCTCACGAATATCGCGAACCGTGGGACCAAATTGCGTCATGTGTCGTATATAGTACACATACTGAGAATGATCAAGCCCGAAAGCGGAGCGGCGATCGCGGGATGACCTGTCGCCCGCGGAGCAGGAGGACACTCAGGCTGGATTGGCGCCCATCGTCCGCTCGGGCTTCCAACGAAGGCCGTGATCACCGCTTGTCGGGACTGTTTTTTCGCCCTTACCATCCCGCGGCAAGGCATTGGCCAGACAGGGAGGGCGACATGAAAGCCAGCAGAAGCATCGCTGTGGCGCTGGTGGCCGCGATTGGAATCCCATGCGCGGCCACGAGCGCGCTCGGGCAGGAAAGCGGCACCTTCAGCGCGATCGCAGCCTACGTTCGCGACTTCACCACGTTGGAGTTCGCCGGCGGGACATATTTCGCCGGCAGCCTCGAGGGCAGCGTTACCATTCTCGCGAGCAGCGGCGATCCATTCGTCGAGGGCAGGCATAGTCTCTCCACCTGCCTGGTCCTGGCGAAGCGATCGGCGATCGGCGTCGACCTCGAGTCACCCTGCACAATCGTCAACCCATCGGGCGACACGCTCTATCTCATGGCGAAGAGAAGCGCGGGCGACGTGGAGGCGGGCGGCGGCGGACCGGGCCAGCTGGAGCTCGCGGGCGGCACCGGAGTCTATGACGGGCTGAAAGGAAGCTGTGCCTACGAGACCAGCTATCTGGCGAACAATCAGGTCGTCACGACCACGGACTGCACCTGGCACAGGGATTGATCGCCGCTAGACGACGCACTCCGCGCGCGGTGACGGGAGCGCCTGCGCGCGGGCTTGCCTAGGGTGCGCCAACCTGCAACGCTTCGGCGCGGATAGTCCTTGCAGTGGAGGTGGCTATGGGCGCGGCAACGCCAACGGTGCTGATCGACAACGACCGCGTGCGCGTCACCGAGTGGCGCTTCAAGCCCGGCGAGGCGACGGGATGGCACCGGCACGAATACGACTACGTTGTGGTGCCGGTGACGACCGGATACCTCCACCTCGTGGAGCCCGACGGCGAGCGCACGGTCCAAATCGTCCACGGCTCGCCCTATTACCGGGATGAAGGGGTCGAGCACGACGTCATCAACCCGAGCGACACCGAGGACGTGGTCTTCGTCGAAGTCGAGATGAAGTAGGGCGTCTCGGTCCAAACGCACACATATAGCGGTCTGCCAGAGTCAACGAACCGTCACAATTCCGTATAATTTCCATCTTGGCCCGGCGTTAGCGTTCGCCTGTCATCCCGGGCAGCCACGCGTGTGCGTGGCCATCGCCACCGGGATGCGACGGAACCCGGAGGAATAGCCGTGACCAAGACACCCCTTGCCATCGCCGCGGCGGCAGCTCTCGCGCTGACCGCGTCCGTTGCGCTCACCAACGCCGCGGAGGCCCGCGATCAGATCAGAATCGTGGGGTCTTCGACCGTTTTCCCCTTCGCCACCGCCGTTGCCGAAGAGTTCGGCAAGACCACGGGGCACAAGACACCGGTGGTCGAGAGCACGGGCTCGGGCGGCGGGCTCAAGCTCTTCTGCGCCGGTGTTGGCGTCGACCATCCGGACGTCACCAACGCCTCGCGCCGGATCAAGACCTCGGAGGTCGAGCGCTGTGCCGAGAACGGCGTGACCGACATTACCGAGGTCAAGATCGGTTATGACGGGATCGTGCTCGCCAACTCCACGGCGACCGAGCCCTTCTCGATCACCCTGCAGCAGCTCTACCTCGCGCTGGCGAAGGACGTGCCCTCGGATGGCGGCATGGTGCCCAACCCCAACCAGACCTGGCGCGAAGTCGACTCGTCGCTGCCGGCGGTCAAGATCGAGGTGCTCGGCCCGCCGCCGACCTCCGGCACGCGGGACGCCTTCGTCGAGCTCGCGATGGAAGGCGGCTGCAAGACCTTCCCCGACATCAAGGCGCTAAAGAAGCAGGACAAGAATGCCTACAAGTCCATCTGCCATTCGATTCGTGAGGATGGCGCCTTCGTCGAGGCGGGCGAGAACGACAACCTCATCGTCCAGAAGCTTGACGCCAATCCCAGCGCGCTCGGGATCTTCGGCTACAGCTTCCTCGAGCAGAACCGCGACAAGGTGCAGGGCAGCACCATCAACGGCGTCGAGCCCGACTTCGACACCATCGCCGACGGCAGCTATCCGGTCTCCCGCTCCATGTACTTCTACGTGAAGAAGGCGCACGTGGGCGTGATCCCCGGCATCGACGAGTACGTCGCAACGTTCACCGACGAAGACGCCTGGGGGCCCTACGGCTATCTGGCGGACAAGGGGCTTATTCCGCTCCCCGATGCGGATCGTGAGGCGATGCGCACCCAAGCTACCAGCATGGCTCACCTCTCGATGTAACCGGGCTCGCCACAAGACCCTGGAGTCATGCTACAGCGGCGCCCGTTCCTCACCGGGAGCGGGCGCCGTTCTCAACCAGTGCCGCAAGACAATGGCCAACCGCAGGGAGAGCAACAGGAGCATGCGCGATGACGGATAGCCCGCTCATCCTCGTGATCGAAGACGAAACCTCGCTGACGACCCTGCTCCGTTACAATCTCGAGAGTCACCGGTTCCGCGTTGCCTCGATTGAGAACGGCGGCGACGCGATGAGCACGATCGCTTCGACCAAGCCCGATCTGGTGCTGCTCGACTGGATGCTGCCCGGAGTCTCCGGGATCGAGATTTGCCGCAAGATCCGGCGCGACCCCGAGACCCACAACCTGCCGGTCATCCTGCTCACCGCACGCGGCGAGGAAAGCGACCGCGTCCGCGGCCTCGACTGTGGTGCCGACGATTATGTGGTCAAGCCCTTCGTGATTTCCGAACTCATCGCTCGCATTGGCGCGGTGCTGCGCCGGGCTGCGCCGACGAGCGCGGCCCAATCGCTCGCCAGCGGCGACATCACAATGGACCTCGCCAGCTATCGCGTCAGCCGCAGCGGGCGCTCGATCCACCTGGGGCCGACCGAGTACCGCCTGCTGCGCCATTTCATGGAGCATCCCGGCCGGGTGCTCTCTCGTGACCACCTGCTTGAGGCGGTGTGGGGGCGCGCGGTGCATATCGAGCAACGCACCGTGGACGTCCACGTTCGCCGTCTGCGCCAGGCGCTTAACGGCGACGGCGAGGTCGACGTGATCCGGACCGTGCGCTCGGCGGGCTACGCCTTCTCCGCCTAACGCCGCCCCCCTCAGCCGAACTCTGGCACCGTCGCGACCGCGCTCTCGCGCTCGTCGATGGCAGCCTGCCAGCGGGCGATGTTGGTCCTCGGGGCCAGCAGCGTCTCGCCCTCCGGCGTCATCTTCAGATAGTGAAGGACGGGCAGCACCATATAGTCCGCGACCGATGCCTCGTCGCCGGCGAAGCAGGCATTGCCTTCCAAAGCCCCATCCAGCTCGCCAAGCGCCTTGTCGGACTTGGGCACGCTGCTCTCCACCAGCGCCTCGTCGGGCTCGCCACCCTGTGCGGGCACGACCAGGCGCTGCAACACGATGTCGATTCCCGGCCGGTAGAGATACTGGATGAAGACCGACGTCCACTGCCAGCAGCGGGCGTTGGCGAGCGGGTCGGCGGGCTGCAGGGGCGGCCCGTCGAACGCGTTGTCGATGTAGTTGCAGATCGCCAGCGACTCGTACATGCGCACATCGCCATGGGTCATGGCCGGCACCGAGCCCCAGGGCTGCATCGCCACCTGCTCCGGCGACTGGGGTGCGAGCGGATCGAGCTCGTAAGGGACCCCCTTCTCCAAACACGCCATGCGGCAAGTGCGGACATAGGTGCTCAGCGGTGTGCCATGGATAATCAGTGTCGCCATCGTTCGCTCTCCCACTCTGATCGGGGCGGCAGGGCCCTCCCCCGGCCGCGCGCGCCTATCTTGCATATCCCGCTCGTGGTTGCACCGGGACCGCACCATGAACGGGTCGGGTCGAGTTGTTCGCGCGCAGGCCGCTGACTATGCTCGCGGCAGCAGAATGGCCCAGCGCGGAGACGCGGCATGCTGACGATTACCGGCTATCCCGACCGGATCAGCGTCCGGCCGGGCGAGACCATCAAGTTCATGGTGAACTGCGAGCACCCGACCTATCAGGCGGACATAGTGCGCCTGATCTGCGCGGACGACACGCCCGCCGGGCCCGGCTTCAAGGAACGACCGATCCGCACGCCGGTGAGCAAGCGCCACAAGGGGCGCAGGCAGGTCATTCACGCGGGCTCATATGCCCTGGTGGAAAGCCGGCCGCTGCTGGAGACGCTCGGCAGCTTCACGGTTCAGGCCATGATCTGGCCGACCACGCCCGGCAAGGGCGAGCAGGGCATCGTCAGCAAGTGGGATTCGCGCGGGAAGACGGGCTTCGCGCTCGTTGTCGACGAGGCGGGCTCGGTCGCGCTCCGGCTCGGCATGGCGGATGGCACAGTGGAGACGGTCTCAGTCGGCAGGCCGCTGCTCGAGCGCCACTGGTATCTCGCCGCAGCGAGCTACGATGCCGAGTCCGGCCAGGTCACCGTCTATCAGGAGCCGATCCTGCCCTACGCGCGGGCCAACGACAGTGGCACCAAGAGACGGAAGCTCGGGCCGGCGGCCCCAGGCAATTCGGCGCCGATCGTCATGGCGGGCATCTTCAAGCGGCGCCAGAAGGGCCGCACGCTGGTGGACTCTCTCTACAACGGCAAGATCGATTCGCCACGTCTGGTCGGCCGCGCGCTGGATCGCCTGGAGATCGAGCGCATGCGAAACGAGGCGGTCCCCGCGGGGCTTGCGCCCGACATCCTCTGCGCCTGGGATTTCTCGCGCGACATCACGTCGATCAGGATTTCCGACCAATCTCCCAATCATTGCCACGGCGAGATCGTCAACCTGCCCGCGCGCGGCATGACCGGGTGGAATTTCTCGGGCGAAGAGATGTGCTGGCGCCACGCGCGGCACGAGTACGGCGCCATCCACTTCCACGACGACGATCTCTATGACGCGGGCTGGGAGGCGGACTTCGAATGGACCCTGCCTGCGCGCATGGCGAGCGGGGTCTACGCCGCGCGGCTCAGGGCCAAGGGAGCCGAGGAGTACGTGCCCTTCGTGGTGCTGCCGGCGCCGGGGCGGGCTGCGCGCATCGCCTTCCTGCTGCCGACGGTCGAATACATGGCCTATGCCAACGAGCATCTGGCCTTCGACGGCACGCTCGGCGAGCTGCTCACCGGCCAGCTGCCCACGCTCAACGCGCAGCAGCTATTCCTCAACGAGCATCGCGAATACGGCGCGTCGCTCTACGACACCCATTCGGACGGCAGCGGCGTCTGCTATTCGTCGCGGTTGCGCCCGATCCTCAACATGCGGCCCAAGGCGGAGACGCCATGGGCCTGCGCCGGTGAAGACTCGACCAACGCGCGCGAGTTCATCCTCGACATGTACGTGGAGGACTGGCTCACGCACTTCGGCTTCGAGCACGACGTCATCACCGACGAGGACGTCCACCGCGAAGGCATCGACCTGCTCAAACCCTACAACGTGCTGATCACCGGCGGGCACCCGGAGTACTACTCCAAGGCCATGCGGGACGCCGTCCACGGCTTCACCCAGCAGGGCGGCCGGCTGATGTATCTCGGCGGCAACGGCTTCTACTGGCGCGTCGCCATGCACAAGGAGCTGCCGGGCGTGATCGAAGTGCGCCGCTGCGAGGCCGCGATCCGCACCTGGGAGGGCGACCCCGGCGAGTACTATCACAGCTTCACGGGCGAATACGGCGGGATCTGGCGCCATCAG
>Ga0209754_1000602_pt1 | contig 47458 bp, 35 predicted proteins | sample MesohylBB_FD_187295 | JGI IMG/M metagenome (GOLD analysis project Ga0209754, IMG submission 187295) | Host-associated microbial community of the marine sponge Aplysina aerophoba from Gulf of Piran - sponge mesohyl, lysed by bead beating... | ecosystem: Host-associated > Porifera > Sponge >...
TTGCAACTGGACGGGCCAAATTACGGGGACCGCTGCCCCGAAGAAGAGGCAAAACCGGAATCAAAATCGCCCTAAATTACCCCAGACTGATTCAGTAAATCTCAGTAGTCCATATCCCCGAAAAAAAATCGACCGAAAACGGGAATGGGGAAATTCCGTACTTCCAGAGCACTATGAAATGGCGAACTTGGGCAAAGCTTCTTCTGGAAGTCCTCGAGCTGGGCGAGGAAGTCAATGATCTTTCCAGCGACCTTTCGGATGACCTTGATCTTCGACAGATACTGCTCAACCCGGGGCGCGGACTCGTTCTCCACATCGTCGAGGTGCATGACTTCGTTCTTGATGAAGAAGTCCAGTTCCCGACGGAGGAAGGTTCCGAGGTCCTTATGGATGAAGTAGTCGAAGGTGCTGCGCGCGGCGTAACGTCGGAGGTGCACCTCCAGTCGGCTATAGTCGGCCCGCTCGCCACTCGCCAAGACGTGAGGTTTGCCGAGTTCTGTAATCCATGGTAACAAATCGGCGTCAGTGACGGCCCGGACCCATTTGGAAGCAAGCGCGATCAGGTCCTTCTGAGTCGGGGGTTTCTTCTTTCCGCCGCGTTCGTCCTCGGGCCAGTCGATGAGCGTCGCCGGGCGATACTCGAAGCGGATGACAAGTTCCTTGCCCTGCCCGCCGTCCTCTTCTGCAATGAAGTCGCGGCCAGCTTCGCCGGGCGCGCAAAGGATGAACGTGCGATCCTTGCCCTCGGTAGACTTGACATTGCCGTGCTCGCCCTCGATGGCGTCCGTCAGGCGGAAATGGACGCGCATGGGGTTCTCTTCGTCGCCCGGTCTCAAGCGGAACGCGTAATCCCGAAGGTACTCACTGCTCTTGATGTAGTAGTGGTCCTCGTTAGCCCAATGGAGCGTGACCTCCTCGCCCTCGTAGGGAATGGCGTAGACCCCCGGTTTATAGACTCGCTTGGCGAGAAAATCGCCTTCGGAATAGTAGCGGCGGAAGAATGTGAACAGGTGATCATAGACTTCGCTTTCGAGTGTGGCAATATCCGCTGTGTCGCTCTCGATACGGGTACGCAGTTCCCTGACCTTGGGCGAATCGCTCGGGTCCATCCCCGCCGCCTTGACGCCTGTAATCACATCGGCGAGTTGCTTCTTCAGCTCTGCCTTATCAGCAGTCTTGTATTGGCCGAATGCCACCTTGATCTGCGGCAGCAGATCTTGGTCGAGGAACTGCGATACCTCGGCACTCTTGGCATGCATGATGCGATAGAGCCCGAAGTCCAAGTCGGGCTGGTCGAGCTGGAACAACTCCTTCAGCAGTGCTTTCAGCTTTTTGAACTTCTGGCCATCTGGCATCGGGTCCTCGTGGTTTCGTTGATCATGCGGGTCGCTACTCGGCTGCCCAACAGGTCGTGAAGAATATCTTCGTCGCCGTCCGCCGTGCCAAGCGGGCTTCCAGAGAGTCAATCAGCTGGTCGCGCTTCTTGATGACCTGGTCCTCGACCTTGAAGACATCCTGTCGCTGGCGGCGCCCGAGTTTCTGGATCTTCTGCTGGATCTGATGCTGCTCTGTCAGGGTGACCACTCGCCGCACCTGCTGCCTCCGGGCTTTGATCTGGGCCTTGGTATCCAGAAATGCTTTCTCCGCTGGCAGCACCATGTCGTCGGCCCAGCGTTCGAGCTTCTCGCGTGCCTCGTTGAAATGCCTGTTGTTCTGCTCCAGCGAGCGGCTGACCGTGCCTCGAGCATGTCGATCAGATTCGTCGTTCAGACACCACATCACCGAAGCCGGGATGGAAGCCTTATCGTAGCCCTCATGAGTGGTCTGACCCCGGCAACTGAACAGCTTCTCCATCGTCTCTTGGTCGAGTTCTTCTCCAGCTTCGACGAAGCCGTAGAAGAGCAGATACTCCTCCCGTTCGTAGGAGTGGATGGTGTGGCGGGTCAAGGCAAGGTAGCCGGTTTGCCCCCACAGAGCCTTGATCACGTAGAGATGCATAGGGAGTCTGGTCACGTCGAAGACGATCCGTATGGACAGTGTGGGAAGCATCTTTGCGGTGTCGACGACATGCTCGCCGAGTGGGTGGGGCAAGCGATAGAGAAAAGCATTCCCGGCCTCGGCCGTCTTTCCGAGACCAACCTCGTCGGCCAGGATAGCACCCTTGGAGAGCAGGAACTGCAGTACGAAGAGCGCCATTGACAATCGATTCATCCTCCCGGTGGCCCGTCGCGTAAGGCCGCGGGCGAAATACTTGGCGTGGCAAGCCGTGATGGTCACCGGGAGCAGCGAAAAGTTGGGGTTGGCGAGGATATGTTCAGTCATCTGCCGACGCTGCTCTCGGTTGCTGACATTCGTCTTCCAACGTGTGGGTGTTAATGGCTATTTGAGCGGACTGAACCCAAAGATACGGTGTTCGGCTGTTTCCGCGAGGGTTCGAGAGAGGACACTGCGGAGGCGCCGGCTGCCGCGCGGCCGCACCGTCAACGCCGCGATTTAGGAGTGGGTGGACGCTTCCACTGAAGCAGAATGTCTCCGCCCAGATGGGTGCACTGCGCGCGCGGTTACCCTCAGTCTAGACCGATCAGATCGTCCGATGGATACGCGAGGAGCGAGGACGACAGCTGCCGCGATCGTAACTCCTGACGCGTCGGTCCTTCTCAGATGGGTTTTCCGGGCGACTACAAGCGGGACCGGACGCGGCGCTAGCATTGCGTGACGAAGCAGGCGTTGGGACCCTAGATTTGGTCGTTCCTCAGCTCTGGATCTACGAGGTGGGTAACATGCTGGCGAGACGGTTTTCCGGTGATGCCGACGAATTACTGACATCGCTGGCCGATTTCGGCCTAACCGAGGTGCGGCTGGACTCTAGGTGGAGAATCCGCGCCGAGTCTCTATCTGTGACGTACTAAGTCGCGTTTTACCACGCGACGTACCACACCGTGGTGCCCGCCGACATGTTGGTCACGGCGAAGGAACGATATGTGCGTTGAGCATCAAGAGCCGGGGGCATATCGTCTTTGAAATTGTGGAGAATCCTAAGACGTGAACCAATGGTGACCGAGTCGGAACTCATCGTTAATCTGCTTCAACGACAAAATGCTTGCTCGTCGTTCTGGTGTCAACCAAACTGCAAGCCTCCAGAATCACAATCGTCCGACTACAGTAGAACCGCCAGTCTAACTCCATCCACACTGGTTGCTTCCAAATACGTCCCTGGCAAGGCGGAATCCGACACGGAGGTTATGTTATCTCAATGACAGACAATGTCGCACCGACTCCTATCCCCCTGAGCACTCCTGTGGCTCGGATTGTCGAATCCGACGCGAGAAGACTGCGAATCGTCGCGGGCCCAGGCACTGGCAAGTCGTATGCTCTGAAGCGTCGCGTCTCCCGTTTGCTCGAAAAGGGACAGCCTGCGGAGCGTATTCTGGCCGTCACGTTTACTCGCACTGCGGCCGCAGATCTTGTCTCCGATCTTCATGCCCTCAACGCTCCCGACTGCGAACAGATTAAGGTCTGCACCTTGCATGCCTTCTGCTTCTCCTTGCTAAACCGCCAGGGTGTTCTACCCCATTCCGGTCGGGTACTACGGCCCTTGATGGTCTTCACCAAATCTGGCTCCTTGCAGTTCGAAGGGGCGGCGATGCTCAGTGACCTGATTAAGCAGGGAAACTTCGGTCACAAGCGCGCTTGCACAAAAAGAATCAGAGCGTTCGAAGCCGCTTGGGCGCGCAGACCATCCGAAAGCCCTGGGTGGGCTGACAACCCAATCGACCAATCTTTTCACAGGGAGTTGATCTCTTGGCTAGAGTTTCACAGGTCGATACTGATCGGAGAGTTGGTGCCCCTGACCCTCGACTTCCTTCGCCACAATCCGACCTGCGATGCCCTCAGAGCCTTCGATCATGTCTTGGTTGACGAATATCAGGATCTCAACCTAGCGGAACAAGCTCTTGTGGAATATCTCAGCGGTCTTGGAGACTCCGTGATCGTCGGCGATCCGAATCAGTCGATCTATGGTTTCAAGTACGCTCATCCCGAGGGGATTAGTCTGTATCACGAAGTTCATAGAAACGTTACCGACGAAACGCTGGCAGAATGTAGACGATGCCCGACCTTGGTGGTAGAACTCGCTAACTCCCTCATAAAGGAAAATCGATACGTGGATCGGCACCTGCTATTGCAACCGCGATCAGCCAACCGTCGCGGAAAAGTCCATATTGTTCAGTGGTGTAATCAAGAAAAAGAGGCGCAGGGGATTGCATCCTTCGTGACCCATCTAGTGAGAAAAGAGGGCGTCCCCAAAAGAGACATACTGATTCTCTGTCCTTACCGTCAGATGGGATATCGGATCCGAGATCTCATACGAGATATGGGGATCTCGGTTCACAGCTTCTACCATGAGGAAGCACTTGAGGAGAAGGCGGCGCAGCGCTCGTTGGCACTGTTGACCCTACTTCATGATCGGAAGGATAGAGTCGCTTTGCGCTGGTGGCTTGGTTCAGAGAGTTCTACAGATCATCTCGCGAGATCGTACGCGCGGTTGCGGTCCTATTGCGAGGAGAATGACGACGCACCGTTTGATGCACTCGAGCGGATTGATCAAGGGGATGTGACGGTGGCTTACGTAGGGTCTCTCGTGAAACGTTACCGAAACCTGCGAGATCAATTGGCGCAGTTGTCCGAGTTGCCAGTAGGCCAGTTGGTCGCCGACTTGTTTCCAGAAGATGAGCCGACGCTGTCTGTGTTGGGAGAACTGGCGAGGCAAGGAGCTGCAGAGGCTAGGGATGTTGGAGACATCTTTCGGTACGTTAGCGAGAAGATCAGACATCCAGAAGCACCTGCGGGAGAGTTTGCACGAGTCATGAGTCTGCATAAGTCAAAGGGCTTGACTAGTCGGGTTGTGGTCGTGTCAGGGTGCGCGGAGGGGCTGATCCCGTTCCAGTCGCCAGCCTCTGATGTGCAGAGCAAGAGAGAACAGTTGGAAGAGCAACGGCGTTTGTTTTATGTGGCCATCACGAGGACAACGGAGCGGCTCATCTTATCATCGTTTATGGAAATCCCGTACGGAGAGGCTAGGAGGAGCGGTATCCAGGTCAAATCGGCTGGTAGGATGGGACGGACGATTGCAACCCGATTCCTGCGGGAACTTGGGAGTTCGGCGCCGCGCGCGGTAGAGGGAGCGGTTTGGCAAGCACGCGGATATACAGGTTAGGTAGTGCTTGTCTTGGAATTAGGTAATTGGTAGGTATTAGAGTGTTTCTGTGTGGTTTTTCGGTAGATTTTGGCCGTATTTCGGCCCATTTGGCCTGTTTTTGGCGTCTGTAGGCCCTCTTAACCTAGGGGCTTGGTTCCGGCGAATGTTGATCTGTTTCTGGATAATTCGGGGATAATTCGGGCATTATTCCCGGGATTTCCCGTAAATTGAGGCTTATATTCAAGCTATTTATCTCTTGTCCGTTATGCGTAAGGCATACGACTTGCAATACGATCTCTGGAAAGATCCAGATTGCTGATATCAAGTTCAATCCCAAGGATCAAGACGATATACCTGCGGTGCTGATAGGGCTGCAGGCGTCCCACGGCAACGCAAAAGTCCAGACAAAATTCTGAGATTCTCCAAAGGCATGTGCGACCCGAGGTCTGTCATAGCCCATCTTTGTCATTTCCCCTGACAAATTACTGATTTAGTGAATCGGCGCAATGCTTTCGACTTTTGTGCTGAAAATTCCGCCTCGAAACAGGGATGTCGGCGTCCGAATCATAGACGTACGTCGCGACCGTGTCACGGTGGACATCCAAACCAACGAAGTAACGCGTCCGACCAGAAGAAGATGTTGTTGTTGTTGTTTAGATTGCATAACAAGTAAAAATTTGTTCCGGCTCAGCACAATAAGGCCCCGCCAAGTAATCTGCCATGCTATGATATCTTCAGCTATGAGTGCCTGGCGAGGGAGCACTCGGTCTCGCATCAGGATGTCGTACTGAGGACATAGCCCTCAGTGCCCGCGTACAATGGTAGTAGTTCAAGAAAGTATTCTGCGTGTTCTCATCCATACATAAGGCGCGATTCCTCCGTCAGCCCGGTTTTCTCAGTTCATTGGCGTTTTCGTTTTGGACCAAATGATCAATCGGCAAGTTTCGCACCGAAACCCGGGGTTTCCAGGAGATGCATGTACCCATCAGACAAAACAAACCCGCCCAGTGCAGTATCGCGAGAGAGATCGAAGCTCCCATCCAGATCGAGGTATCGCGTTCGGGGACAGGCATAAGCAGTGTGCAGTGCGGCAGCAATACTGATAACACTCTCATCCATGCAGCTCCACATCAGGTCAATGCCGGCCAGCTGCGCTATATCTGAGATACCCAGCGCGCCAGTAATACCTCCACATTTCATGAGTTTGATGTTCCAAATACCAAACGGCCTGTTGACAGCCAACTTAAGAGCATCCTCTGGTCCATAATCGGGGGATTTTTTGGGATTTTGCAAAAGGCTCTACTTGCTTTTTCGTAGCCCATGTACTGAAAAAACCGATTTTACAATCTTCAGTACCACCGTGGCGGAGGATCGTTGTTTGAAGGCCGTGCTTTTACTCCCGGTAAACGTTCATTGATCGCATTAGCTAGCTCAACGCCGTGGTTACGCGTGTTATCAGTGATAACCGTTCTTGCTCCTGTTGCCTTAATATATTCTAGTGTTTCGAGAAAATCTGCGTGATTTGAGAGAGCAACACTGAAAGAGTTTTCGCTGAAGCTTAGCAACGGGCTGCTAGTAGAACGCGTAGCCATGTAAGCACTGCATTTGATGCTCGTATCAACAATTGGCTCATTCCCGAAACCGTCGCCTTTAGAGTATAGGCGAACATAAGACCTTTGTCTGGATGCAGATATCCCCTCCTCGGAATCAATGCTATCAAGGGTTCCGAGGCTTATCCCATGATTTTGATAAACTTTCACTTCTCGGATAAGTCGTTCGCTGGCAAGAATTGGTACTCTCACATTGCCTTCAATTATGTGCAACACACGCTCAACAGTACCGCGGTGGGCATAGATATGAACGGGGCCATACCTCAAACGTTTGCATACCAGTTCCAAAAGACACTCTTCGGCTGTTGCCTGAGTATAACCACGTATGCTGTTCGGACTTCCGTAAGTACTGTCTACCACAAGTTCATCAACCTGAATAACTTCATCAAGAGGCCAGCCAAAATCCCCTGAATAACCCACTTTACGGCCATCTGATAACTCTAGGGCTACTTGGCATGAACCAAGCATGTGATTTGATGGAAGAAGAGCCAGTTTTGAATTATCAGGGAGTTTGTATTCCACGCTCCGTTGGATTTTGTAAAAGTTAGAACGGTAAGGGATTTCTACATTGAGAAAAGCATTGAGAAGTGCAAATGTTTCGGGACTCATGAAGATATCCTGTCTACCTTTGCTTGTATTAAAATCTGCCATGTGATCGTCATGGACGTGGGTTTGGATACGGAAGTTATATCCTTCTACGAAGCCATCGCAGACTACATTTGTACCCAGGCGGACAGCTCCGCTGTCAAAAACATCAGTCGCGGAGTCGGACATTATTAACACCTTTTTGGATCTGGGCTATGAGTTGCTCTTCAAGATTATCTGGACCCATACTCCGAATAGCTATATCAAGGGAGTCAGAACCAACCAAGGTGAAAAGTTTTTTTCCGAGCCGGCCAGACACTTCGCCTAAGTTAAGTGTCACGATACTAGATTGTAGAATTGAGTCTCTCTCTGCTTGCGTAAGGCCTGCAAGAATCGACTCGACATCTTGATTCTCTATTGTTCCGATAAATACATGCCTTTTCTCGATTACGGGACGCATGCCCAGTACTTCTTTCAAACACTCGCTAATTCCCCTTCCAGACCTAATTTTTAGTTGTGCAACTTGCCCGATTTCCTTACTACTAAGTCCTTCAGACAGGATTGCATCAACAACTGCATGTTGATCTTCAGCATCCTTAAATCTCCCCAACTGGGCGGCTGCCGAAAAACCAACAGAGCCCTTTTGCGTCCCCCAGGACACTAAATGTTGAATACCCTCAGGAAGATCGAGAATTCGTAGAAAACGACCGATGCCTGTTTTATCAAGATTGATTGCCTTGGCACAATCCTCTGTTGAAACGCCAGCTCCTTTAACTCGGCGAATCAATTTCCCGACCTCAATTGGAGAAAGTGGGCGTCCCTTTTTGTGGGTACCGTATCCCACCGACATCCGGAGACGCCCCAGTTCAAGAGCACTAAGGTCAGCTAACATTGTCAGTCTAACATTGTCAGTCTAACAGGCCTTCACTGGTTAACGCATTCTCTATAAGCATAGCCGCGGCCTCGTCTTGATTAATTCCTTCATTTGTTGCAAATCTCCGCAGGGCGGTATGTGTGCTTTGGGTGAGTGTTACGCTAACTTGAATGACCCTGGTGCGCGACTTGGCACCTTCAATTACATCATCTACTGGTTTATCAGGATTTTTTTTACGTTCCTCGATAATCTTCTTTTGTTGAACACCTGCCATCCCGTGCATACTTATGGCTAATTTAATAGCCGTATCAGGATCAGGTTCTCCATCATCCTGAACGGTTGCTGCATCCTGAGCTTTCAGAGCTACCCTAATATCAACGTTTTCGTTATCAACGAGCTTTTTGAGTTCAGGTATAAGACGCGGGTACTTCACATATTTACTAACGGCTGCCCGAGGAAGTCCTGTGGCCTCAACAACAGCTTTTTGTGTCCCATACATCTTGTATAGATAAGTAACTCCATCAATAAGATCCTTACCTGAAAGCTTACGACGAATCAGATTTTCCGTAATGGAGATTGCCTTAGCTGTATGTTCATCGACATGACCATCCAGAACTGCGGCTGTTATCCTTTGCTTTCTTAGAAATTTGTATGCGAGAAACCGTCTCTGGCCTGCAAGTATCTCCCACTTCTCTGATTGTTCTTCTGATTTACACACAACTATCGGTTGCAACAGTCCCTGTACCCTAATGCTATTGGCCAATTCTTCAATATCTTTCCCAATTTCTGATGTACGCACCTGCCCTCTTCCTATGACAAGATCATCCAGAGATAGTTCTTTATATTCGGTTATTTTTGTCATGCTCGTCACTCCGTCTGTAAGTTGTTCGGGTTATTACATAATCTGACGAATATACAGAAAAATCGTCCTATTTGATCCAACTTGAGAAGTTCATTTGACGAATAACCCTGCTAGGGTGTACTCTACAGTCATAATAATTTTTCTTCTGTAATTGAAGGAACATCGTTTCCTGTAAATTGGAGAATACGCATCATTTCTTGCTGGGAAAAGCTGCGAGGCTTGGTTTCAACGGACTCAATCACATCATCAAAAAGTTGTTCTTTTTGGTACAGTATTTCCGCTATTCTCTCCTCAATAGTATTGACAACTAGGAACCGGACAACGTGCAATGGTTCTTTACGTTGAAAACGATGGGCTCGGAAAATCGCCTGAATTTCAACAGCAGGATTCCACCATCTGTCAAAGAGTACAACATGCGTAGCCTCTTCAAGATTTAATCCTACCCCTCCAGCACGAAGCGAGACCAGCAATGCACGAGGTGGTGGGTTGTTCTTGAAGGTATTTATTGATTTTTGTCTTTCAGCAAGAGACATTGAACCCGTTAGGCAACTGTGAGGAAGTTGCATACGTTCAGAAATCCAACGCAAGGTTTCTACAAACTGTGAGAATACTAAAATACGGGTTGAATTCCCGGCCTGATCAAGAATGTCTTGTAGAGCCTCCCATTTCGACGAAGTATTTGTCGATTTATCAAAATTGCAGATGACTTTTAGTCGAGTAATAAGTCCAAGTAACGCAGAGGCAGTATTGCCAGAAGAGGCGCTATGACTAATAACCTCTGCTCGTCTAAACCAGAGGTCTTCATATTTATTTCTTTGCTGCGGGGACAAATTGATTCTAAGATCTTGTAGTATTACGGGTGGAAGTTCTCCACGAACATCGGATTTTTTTCTACGCAGCATCATTGACCTCAACTTTTCATTTAAGTCTGGTCTGGAAAGAGATTGCCCGACTGACGGATTGAGAAATCCGAATATTGATTCGACATCGGCCTCGTCGTTCTCAAGCGGTGTAGCAGATAAAGCCCATGCACGTCTCCTTGGGAGAAGTCTGCATGCCAAGGAAGTAGTGGATGCTCTGTTTTTAACCCGTTGAGCTTCATCAAGTATGACAATGTCAAAAGCATTTGAGGGAATTCGATCCAGTCCGTCAAGACGAATTTGTTCATAGGACGCCACCAAGACCGGAATTGGAAGTAAATAGAAAGCTTCTCGGTTTTGCGCGTTACCCTCCACTCTCCGCACTGTCAGTGACGGTGTCCATTTTTTGAATTCATCTATCCAATTGATTGTCAGAGAAGCAGGTGCCACAATTATGGCACGGTTAACATCCTTTCGTGTGTACATAAGCAGTGCCAGAGCGACCACGGTCTGGACCGTCTTCCCCAAGCCCATTTCATCTGCAAGAAGACCTGACTGTGATTTATACAGGAAAGCCACACCTTCCCACTGGTAGTTGTGTAGCAAGGCGGGAACGTGAAGCTTCTCCTCGGCGCGGCGACGCATTTGCTGAATATCAAACGTCATTGGTCAAACTTCCAAACTTGAACGGCGTGCTTAGCCATACAACGCTGTCTTTCTTTGATACTTTCAGGAGTCCAATCATCATACTGTGCTAATCGGTGAGTGATTTCTACAGTACTTTCCGCATAAATTTCTTTTTTCTTTTCAAAGCTTCTATTGAACCTTATTCCTGGTTTGTTATCAGCTCTCGCTAAAAGTGTCAGGTTTCCTATTCTATTAACCCATTCTCTTGGATCTTTCCCTTCGAAAGCTTGCCAGTTTTCCCAATGTTCATCTGATTTTGGAAGTATATGCTCTACAGTGAATTCACTGTCTTTAAACATCTGAGAACTTCCTTGTCGATTACTGTTGACACCAAAAAGGAATCGTTTAATTTTTCTTGCTCCTTTCATCTGCGCTTCATAAATTCCTTCCTCAAACTTAGAATCATCTAATACGTTGTAATGATCGCGGTCACAGTCCAGTAAAAACGCAGCGAATTCTTCATTAGGAATTTCTGTGTCCTGCATTATATTTTTTGCGAAATTGGAGAACTTAGTCTCGAAATGAGAAGGTTCGAACTTTGGAGCAACAAAAGCAGTTCTAAGAACAAATGTCGCTAATCGACTCAAATTTTTATGTATCGTTTTGGCAACCCGTTTTTTTTTCCGGCCGTCTGGTTCGCGTAAATATGCCGTCAGCAAAGCAAATACTAATGGCTGAGTTACTTTATATCCTCGCAATTCCCATAGAAAAACGGCGAGATTCCTGCTGGAATTTGTCTTCTGACAAGCGGTATTAAATGCCGTAATAGTTATTGGGTCTGGACTGGGCGAGATTATTACTTCTGAGAAAAGACACATGCTCTTGGGATCAGCGACCTTCTCCGTAAGCTCAAATGCGTAGTCCGCCAGGCTCTTATTGATTTTCTGTGCTTGTTCTTTGATTTCTTTGCGTACATTACGATAAAAGCTGTCCTTATGAAGAAAACCAAACACGCATTGCAGATAACATCGCATATATTCAGGAGCTATTCTTTTGGCGCGGAATCCAGTACTAATCTTTTCTAGATGTTTATGAACTGATCTTCTTCTTTCAAGATCTTCCTCATCGTTAAAATGTGAGTAAATGTGGTTTCGAATGAGATCCAAATCGTCCAGTTCTTTCCCCCTGCAATTGATAGTCTCAAAGACTGCGTTAGGATCAACTTTTGATGGTACTTCAATACAAGCTATTTCAAGCTTTTGGACGAGAAAGTCGAAATAATCCTCAGACTGCCTGAGGGTCCAGGAGGAAATAAATTTTTCAATTTCTTTCCATGCAGTCGTAATAGCGCCATTAGTTCCAATCGAATTTCCCCGAATCACACTCCAGTATGAAACCTCATCGTCTCTTTGTGGGGAAATTCGAGGAGTATAATTTTGCGCATCGTCCAGCGAACAGTTTTCGTCCGCATCCAAGTCAAACAGGATACGTAACGCTCTTGCTTCGTTATGAGAACCTGATCCATTATCTGCAAATTTGCGGCAAAGGGCTGCACAAATCAATGAAAATGTTATCATCCGCTGCTGACCATCATTAATCTCCCAGCGAGTGGGTTCCTTTTTCACTAAAATTACAGTTCCCAGAAAATAGCAATGTCGCTCCTCGATTACGGCTTCTTCAATGTCCAAAAGAAGTTCGCGCACATGATCCGACTTCCAGTCATAGTAACGCTGATGCCACGGAACTTCAAAAAACCCCCTCTGAAGAAGCTTGGAGAACAGCCATGAACCTGCTTCAATCAAGGGGTTCTGATTTTGCATATTGGTTTTTTTACGATTTGGGGGAGACAGCATTATGCAGTTCGTCTCGACATAACTGGGTTACCTCATCTCTACGCCAGATATCATAAATGAATTCAAGTTCGGGTTCAGTGATGAGACATTCTCCGACATACTGCTCAAGTTCTTTTAACCGGTTGAGAATTTGCTTCCGCACATCAAGCGTGAAAGGCCCCAGCACGAGGGTTCCATCGGCACGTACTTTAGATATTCCATTTCGTCTGACGCGTTGTCGGGTTGAATCGTTCTCGCGCAATTCTACGAGCCATTCACGAAAGTCGTAAAGAGCCTCAAAAAAACCAGTGTCGTCATGACCGGAATCAATCAATCCCCGAAGGCTGCGATCTTTGCTTACAACAGTGCATGTCCAGCAGCCGAATCTTGGAGATGTTGTCCCGCAGGAAGGAGCATCTTCCTTTGTCAGTACCAAAGGACATTCTCCTCCTCCGGCATTGCGATAAAGCGTAATCAAGTTCCGATGTGTACCTCCCCAAGGAGGTTTTCGCTGTATCAGAGTAATCCATACATCTTCATCTTGGAATTCAGCAATTGGTGCGAACATCCGGCATGCAGGTATAGTGCTGTGGCGGTTCATTGTTGTTCCTGAAGTTCCGTGTTTTTCCATACTGCGGCGACGATTTGTAGACTCACTTTTTCGTGTGCCCACCAACAAGACAGCACGCCTGTGAGAGCGAGTCAACCTTTCCAACAACCGATTTGTGGGAATGATTTTCATGCGGTCGGTGCACCAGCGAAAGTTGCGTGTGGGGGGGATGTACCCGCGTCCGATAACGTTGACCCAGAATGTCTGGTCGACGTTAGGTGTAGTAATTTTTGTCTCTATCGGTAAATTGCTGGCTGTTGCCGCTTCGGAAATTTTTTTCAAGGAGCTTCGCATATGGCGAATGACTAAGGGCGACTCCACAAGAGTGTCGTTGCCAACTACATAGACTTTACGATGCCTTGCGGAACTTGGCAGTGAAGCCAGAACTTCCCAAGTCATTTGCAACAATAGTGTTGAATCTTTTCCACCAGAATATGCCACAACCCACGGGGCATTATGCTGGCGCGTATATTCTTTCCGTATAACACCAATGGCGGTATTGAAACATTTAATTGCTCGGAGAACTATCTCATCACTGCCAGATGAGATAGTTTTGGGTAGTACGGGCTTCTTATTCATGCGACGCTTTCCGTATTGCTGTGATATTTAACTCAGCTTTATGGTCCTTCTGAAGTTGCTTGCGGAATTTAGAGATCGCCACCGGGGTGATAATTCACGCAGTAGATCGACGGTCTTCTTCACACGCATTGCGGCAAAACTAATTTCATCCCTAGTGGTCTGTCTGCCAATACTGAAGCGAACTGAACAATTTGCAACGTCTTCTGACATTCCAAGTCCCAGCAAAACGTGAGACGGCTCAATTCGAGATGAAGTACAAGCTGATCCAGATGATATTGCAACATCTTTAAGAGCCATCATAAGGGACTCATTCTCGACATGAGCAAAGCTTATGTTGAGAATCCCAGGCACCCTGTGTGCCTGATTGCCATTCAATCTAGCTGACTCAGTATCCGCTAAGCTATCCAGTAAATATTTGTCAAGAGCAGCAATAGTTTTTGCATCTTGGTGTAGACGTTGTTTGGCCAATCGAGCCGCTTCTCCCATACCGACCAATTGGTGTGTGGGAAGGGTTCCCGGACGAATGCCAGACTCCTGCCCTCCGCCGTGCGTTTGGGGTTTTATACTTATACCTGATCGTTTTCTAGAATACAGTGCTCCAACGCCCTTAGGTCCGTACATCTTATGACCGCTAAGTGAAATAAAATCCACCGGTATCTTGCTTACATCAATGGGTAATCGTGCAGAACTTTGTGCCGCGTCTACATGAAATGGGATCCCTCTATCCCTTGTAATTTGACCTATCGTATTGATATCTGTGATGGTGCCCACCTCGTTGTTTACATGCATAAGAGATACAAGGACGGTATCATCTCTAAGTGCTTCATCAACTTTTTCTGGAGTAATCATTCCTTCCTGATCTGGAGTGACATAAGTAATTTCGAACCCTTTACTTGCTAAGTAAGCACAAGTATCAAGAACCGCTTTATGCTCAAGGCTTGAAGTCACAATATGGGCACCTTGCTGAGAACATCCATAAACCACCCCTTTTATAACCAAATTGATGGATTCTGTTGCTCCAGATGTCCAAATAATCTCTGCAGAGTCTGCGCTAATCAACTCAGCTAAATGATATCTTGCCGTTTCGACAGCTTCTTCTGCCATCCGTCCGAATTGATGAGATTGCGAAGAAGGATTCCCAAAAACACCTTCGAGCCCCAGATGTTGGGTTATAATATCAACAACAGATTGGTCAGCCGGAGTTGTGGCAGCATAGTCCAGATAGACTATAGGATGTCTATCCTTGCGGCGAAGCCCTGTTTCATGATGTCTGCTCATAATGGTTCTACCACGATTCGTATGGAATGATTGATTTGGAGTTCAACCAATATAGATGTATTCTGATGGAAAAGATCCTCATTGAAGTGATGCAATACAGCTTAGGATGAGGGCACGACTGGCAGGTTGATAAGGTCCTGTTGGATAGGCAGAAACAGTAGATTGATTTCTACATTTCGCATTCGGGGGCGTGTTGGTTTGCCCCGATACAGGCGAGACGGGGACGCTATATGATCATCGGAAAGTGCGGACTTAGCGCCATTTGGCTTGGTTTGAACTCAAGTATTTTATCCATTGTTAGGTTCCACGTATCCAGTCTTCTGCGGGCGTGAAGACCATTGAGATACCTTGGGCGGGTGCCTCGAATCGGTTCACCCATGCGTTTGAGTGCTGAATGATTGACTTACTGAAAGCGACCAAGAATCAAACCAAGACGGCGAAGCTACTTCTTGTGTGAATTTCGTGTCGCCGATCAATCCAGTGACCACTTCTGCGCTTGGCGGTGTACTTGCAGATGTTGCAAACAAAAATCACGATGAAATTCACATGCTTCTTTCTACTCCCGGAGGAACCGTACAGGACGGAATTGCCATCTACAATTTCATTAGAGCTTTGCCAGTACCATTAATCACCTACAACATCGGGCAGGTTAATTCGATTGGTAACGTTGTTTATCAAGCGGGACAAAGGAGAATAGCTTCCAAAACATCCAGCTTTATGTTTCACGGAGTAGGATTTGACATTAAAAACGCCCGGATGGAATTAAAACAGTTACGAGAACGAATGCAATCCATTACAAACGATCAGAACTTAATCACTGATATCATGGTCCGGCATACCAATTTGTCCGCCCAAAATGTGAATGCCCTGTTTCTCGAAATGGAGAATATCAGAGCAAATGAAGCACTCGAGCGCGGCATCACCGACGAAGTCACTGATATTCGCTTGCTTAAGCAAATGCCTATTTTGTCGCTTGTATTCCAAGGGTAAAGCATCATTCTCGCCTACTTCGCTTGGGGCATCTTCAGTGTTAAAATAGACCATTTGCAAAGTGGTTTATGAATTTGGTGACTTCATTATAAGAAAAACTGAAAAATAGTTTGTAAATCAGTCGTAATTTGACGCTCCGCTTGGCGGAAGTTCCTTCTTCATGCCCTTCGAGAAGCCATTTCACCGACAGGTCTTTCATTTCCATGGCCAACCCCAGGTCGCGATCGCGTTTGCAGAAATCTGCCCAGAGAAACTAATCAACAGAGGGAAGCCCAATACTGCTGAGGGAGTGTTGCCTACCGGAATCGGTTCCAAAAATGCACCACCAAAGGGAACTTGGAAGCCCCCCCTGCCGGCTGGGAGTGGGAGAAACGCAAAACCCCGATTTGAACCGCAGGACGAAACCATGCCCAGCCTCGCATAATCACGTGAGCCTTTCCGCGTCGGCGAGCGCGACCATGTCGAGAAGCAACTGCTTGACCAGCTTGCGGGCTTAGAATGGGAGGTCTATGAGTGCCTGACGAAGGAGCACTCGGTCTCGCATCAGGATGTCGTACTGAGGACATAGCCCTCAGTGTCCGCGTACAATGGTGGTGGCTCAAGAGAGTATTCTGCGTGTTCTCATCCATACATAAGGCGCGATTCCTCTGTCATCCCGGTTTACTCAGTTCGCTGGCGTTTCCGTTTTGGACCAAATGATCAATCGGCAAGTTTTGCACCGAAACCTGGGGTTTCCAGGAGATGCATGTAGCCATCAGACAAAACAAACCCGCCCAGTGCAGTATCGCGAGAGAGATCGAAGCTCCCATCCAGATCGAGGTATCGCGTTCGGGGGCAGGCATAAGCAGTGTGCAGTGCGGCGGCAATACTGATCACACTCTCATCCATGCAGCCCCACATCAGGTCAATGCCGGCCAGCTGCGCTATATCTGAGATACCCAGCGCGCCGGTTATACCTCCACATTTCATGAGTTTGATGTTCCAAATACCAAACGGCCTGTTGACAGCCAACTTAAGAGCATCCTCTGGTCCATGCAGACTCTCGTCGGCCGCCATTAGTTTTTGAGCCTCTCTTGATAACCCGAGCATATAACCTTCTTCTCCCCTGCCAAGGGGTTGCTCAATGAGTTCAAGGTTCAATGCATGCGATTCATGCGCAAGCTGTCGGGCCTGTTCAATAGTATAGCCCTGATTGGCATCAACACGAATTTGTACATCCGCTGAGCAGAGCTTCCGCAGTGCTCGCAGGCGTTCAATATCCTCTTCGTAATTCAATCCAAGTTTGACCTTAAGGCATCGGAACCCGCGGCCAAGATATTCACGCGCCTCGCTAAGGGTTTCTTCCAATGGCAGGATACCAATGGTAATGGAGGTGGGTAGAGCTTTCACGCATTGTCCGAGCATAGCAGCTACGGGAATTCCCATGCCCTGTGCCAGGAGGTCATACACCGCCATATCGAGGGCTGCCATTGCTGAGGGGTACTGCACGCACTCCTTTCGTAATCGACGGGTCAGAGCTCTCAGTGATCGTGGATCACTCCCTTTCAGTATGTCATGCGCACAGGCGTCCAAGGCTCCCAGGCACGCCTCCGCATTTTCGGCGGTTACAGCGGTGGGTGCAGCACAACCAAGACCAAAAAATCCCCGATCACTCTCCAATCGAACAAAATGTAAGTCGACTGTACTGACCATTCGTGTTGCAATCACGTATGGGCGCGTCAGGGGCAGTCGATCAGTCCAAGTATCTACACCGGTAATGATCATGAGAACAATTTTTCCCGGACCGTTGCAGCCAAGCGCCCTACCCCATCCTCCAGTGGTCGTACTACAGGCAAGCCATGACACGCTTCAAGCTCCTCCGCAATCTGTGAGGATTGCGTGTCATCAAGTCCACGTGTGAACAGAGAGATTGCCCATACCTGAGAGCCCAGCAGACGAATCAGCTCAATCTCTTCAGACAGTGGAGGCAGAGGGCAAGCAAGGTACTCGAAATCCTCAAAATGGCTTCGCGTGGGTGCGTGCTGTAAGATTACCCCGGCTGCTCGTGCCGAACAAATGAATTCAGAACCAGCCGGACCGGCCGGGTTACGCAGCCCCGACTGCCCTTCCAGGAGAATGACGTCCGGATTCATCTCACTGGCGCATGCCAGGATTGCACGCTCCAGTTCACCAGACACAAAATCGTTCAGCGTCGAATCAAAAATAAAGCCGTGCCGAAGCCCCTGTAACCAGCCCGTCTGTCCTGTGTAGATCATTTCGGCACTGATGCCCTGCGCTCGGAGCGCTGTGCGCAGAAGCATGGCCGTCGTACGCTTGCCAATCGCGCAGTCCATACCCAGAACAGCAACACGTGGGGAGCGCACCGAAAGTATCTCACCCGTCCAAAATGTCAATTCAGACGCACGCCGGGGCTTTCGCAGATCAATGATGCCGGCTGTGGCCTGTTCGGAAATCTCAGGGTCATCCGAGAGCAGATAGTGGAGCCCATTTACCAGAGTCAACCCAGCAGATGCGGCGGCGAGCAGCTCTGTGCGGAGAGCATCCGGGAGCGCTCCACCAACCGTTGCGACTCCAACCACACAATGGGTTGGACGAACAGATGTGAGCCTTAGGGCCTCTGCAATGGAATGGAAAACCGGAATATCCCGATGCTGTCCGTCCAGAATACGACCGGCATCCTGACCTGCGTGGTTAGGATCAATCACTCCCAGAATGGTATACCGGCTGGGACCGCGTAGAAGCCCATGGGTAGTTTTTGCAAAGACGCTATCAAAAAGTCCGTTTGCAAGTATAAGCGCGCACTCACGCATAATTTTCGAGCCAATTAGATTTTGGGGTTGCAAATATTTCGGCTAGTTATATCTTTTGACGCACTAAAATAAGGTTACTCGCTGCGTGCTGCGCCATACCAGATATGGCACGCTATCAAAAACGAAAATGATTCCCAGACCAGTACATACTCTCACTGCCACCCCGTCCCTCCCTCCTTGCCTCGAAAGGCTGCAGGAACTGGCCTATAATGTCCGCTGGGCCTGGGATGAAAATACGGTAGATCTTTTTCGGAGGTTGGACGCGGACCTGTGGCATTCTTCCGGCCACAACCCGGCTAGAATGCTGGCACAAACTTCTGCGGCCCGGTTAGAAGAGCTTGCGAAGGATGAAGGCTTTGTCGCACATCTGAATGAGGTATGCGCGTCCTTTGATTCATATATGCAGGAGGACTCAACGTGGTACTCCCGTACCCACAAGAGTGATGGACCCCTGACAGCCTACTTCTCTGCTGAATTTGGCGTGACAGAGTGCATGTCAATTTTTGCTGGAGGACTTGGGGTATTGGCAGGCGATCATCTCAAGAGTGCCAGCGACCTTGGGGTTCCCATCGTCGGTGTTGGCCTCATGTATCAGCAGGGATACTTCAGTCAATATCTGGATGAAAATGGCTGGCAGCAGGAATCCTATCTAGAGAATGATTTTGCCAGTCTGCCTCTGATCCTGGAGTGTGATACGAACGGTGTACCGTTACAGGTGCACGCCGAAATTGGTGCACGCAGGGTGTATGCGCAGATCTGGCGTCTGCAGGTGGGCCGCGTGCCCTTGTATCTGTTGGATACCAATTTCGACGCCAACGAGCATGGCGAAGATCGCAATCTGACAGATTATCTGTATGGAGGTGGCAATGAGCTCCGTATCCGGCAGGAAATTATACTGGGTATTGGCGGCTATAGAGCCTTGCAGCTACTGGGCCTCAGGCCTCAAGTTTTTCATGTTAATGAGGGACATTCAGCCTTTCTGACGCTGGAGCACACGAGGAAGCTGATGGGAGACCACCATCTGCCCTTCAAGGAAGCCCGTGTTGCTGCTGCTGCAAGTGTGGTTTTCACTACACACACGCCAGTGGAAGCAGGGCATGATCGTTTTCCACCAGAGCTTATGGATCGCTATCTCGTGCCTTACGCCAAAGATGTATTGGGCCTTGACCGCCGGGAGTTTCTTGCCTTGGGCCGTGAACATGCGGACAACGATAACGAGTTCTTTGGCATGACCAAACTTGCATTACGCATGAGTAGTGCTTGCAATGGTGTGGCCAGGCTGCATGGAGAGGTGAGTCGTGCCATGTGGCAAAATCTTTGGCCTGCACTGCCGGAAAATGAAGTACCGATCAGTCATGTGACAAACGGAATTCATATTCCTTCGTGGATCTCGGGTGCGATGAAGCAGCACCTCGACCGGTACGTAGGCCCTCAATGGCGTGAAAAGGCTATTAGTCTGTCTCAGTGGAAACAGGCAGAGCAGATCCCTGACGAAGTACTTTGGCAGACCCATGTAATACAACGGGAGCAACTTGTCCAGCAGGCCCGCAAATCCCTGCAGTCTAGGCTGCACCGATTGGATGCATCAGCGAAGGAAATTGATCAGGTGGCAAAAATTCTTGATCCAAACGCACTCACGATAGGGTTTGCCCGCCGGTTTGCCACCTACAAGCGTGCAACCCTACTACTTCAGGACCCCGATCGACTTGTACGAATTCTGGCCAATGAATCACGCCCGGTTCAGATCATCTTTGCGGGCAAAGCACATCCCCGCGATCATCCAGGCAAGGAACTGATTCAGCAGATCGTTGCCGCTTCCAATACAGCATCTCTACGCAACCATATTGTCTTCCTGGAGGACTATGATATGGCGATTGCACGGTATCTGGTGCAGGGCGTAGATCTGTGGCTAAATACTCCCCGGCGCCCCAGAGAGGCAAGTGGGACCAGTGGGATGAAGTCTGCCGCTAATGGTGGACTCAATCTCAGCATTCTGGACGGATGGTGGGATGAAGGTTATGATCCGTCGATCGGCTGGGCCATCGGCAAAGGCGAAATCATGGATAATCATGCTTATCAGGATGAGCGGGAAGCTGCCCAGTTGTACGATCAACTGGAGTATGAGATAGTGCCGCTGTTCTATGATCGCTCCCCCGAGGGACTGCCCCGGGAATGGATAGCTCGAATGAAGCGCTCAATTGCGACTTACAGCAATTTTTTTAACACGCACCGGATGGTTCAGGAATACACCGAAAGCACTTACCTGGTCGCTGCTGCACGTGCGAAAGTGCTACAGTCCGATAATTTGAGGAGAGCGCGTGTACTGTCTGCCTGGCAGCAGAAGGTTCACGAGGCCTGGCAATGGGTCCAGGTGAGCGTTACTGACGATGCCCCGCAAGGGAGTCAGAAGGTGGGAGTGCCATTTACCGTTAGGGCACATGTGACACTAGGAGATTTATCGCCGGATGATGTTGAGGTGCAACTGTACCTGGGACGCGTAACCGCCAAGGGGGAAATCGTGGATGCAACCGTCACCCCTATGGCTCTGGCAGAGGTCGGAGACGGAGCACCTCATCTATACGAGGCCGCAGACGTAACCTGCACGAACAGCGGTTCCGCAGGATACACTGTACGCGTCTTGCCCAATCACCGAGACCAGGTTTCGATGCAGCGCTCGGGATTGGTAGCTTGGGCTCAGTGAGCAGATTCTTCCAGCATCCCAAGGGAAGCAAGGGAAATCCAGGCTGAATCTTCAAAGACCGCATCAGGCAGTTCCGTATAGACGCCTAAATTCGAAAGTCTCCGGACGTTGGACTCGTCTCCAGGTACGGCACGGGTATCGGCAAGCATTATGCCACCATAGTATTCATATCCATCCCAGGTTGTGGTGAAGGATGGTTCTTCCTGATCGGCATTCGCATAATAGGACCACTGGGTTACGAGACCGCTCTCTTTATCGACATAGACATCGTAACCGTTTTGTGGGGTTAGGCCTACATCATTAAATCCGAGCGTAAGGATGTATGCCTCCTTACCGTCGGCCGTTTGGCCGTCCCCTTTGTAGCCCAGCGTGACCCCCGAGTCCTTAAGCTTATAGGGCATAAGGAACCAATAACCGGCATTTATCCAGTCTCTATAGGCACCCGCGAGCAACTCATCTGCAGGCATAACTTCCTCGCCTTTGGTGAAAGCACGTCCTTCCATTGTATGAACATTCATAAGTACGACCGTACTGTCTCCTTGCCACCGAAACCTGCCCGTCCACTTGTCCCACACATGATCCTCACCGAAAATGGTCCAGCTCAGATACCGGGCGTTATCCCATGCTGCACGCCCGCCCATGCTGGTCATGACCTGATCGGCAATGTCGATAGCCTGTGGGTCTGAGGCCTCCATGTTGAAGTCCTCCATCGGAGGGTTGGGGTCATCTTGGGCTAAGGTTAGCCCAGGGAGAAGTAGGGATAGCAGCAAGAGGGAATGTTTCACGAGATCAGTTGGTTTAAGTTATGGATCCCGGTTCACGTACCATAGTTTGCCGGGGTGGTCAATCACGATAATTCAATGATCCAATGCACGTAAAGCTTCCGATACTGTTTTTGTTTCTGTTTTTTGTATCACAGGTTGATGCGCAGGTTACCATTACTGAGGAGGACTATGCCCGGGCAGAGTCTGTGCTTGGGACAGCGACTCGAGGCATGGTTTACCACACAAGCGTACAGCCGAACTGGCTGGAGGATGACCGTTTCTGGTTTCTTCAAAGGATGCCAGAGAACGACGAATTTGTGTTGGTAGATCCCGCCCAGGGTGAGCGTCGTCAATTGTTCGATCGTGCGCGCATGACCGAAGCAATTAATATTCACCTTGGAACGTCAGGCGCAGAAGTAAACTTCTCACGCGCTTCGTTTGACGGTGAAACAGAACGTCTCTTATCGCCCCAGGGAAATGGAAATCTCGCGTGCAGCGTGGTCACCTATACTTGCGAGTCGGTTGAGCAAACGAATAGGAGGGCTGACCGGCGAACAGCAGCGCTTTCGCCCGATGGTAAATATGAGGCGTTTCGAAAAGAAAACAACCTTTGGATCCGAACCGTAGATACTGACGAGGAAAAGCAGCTCACCTTTGACGGCGAAAAGGATTTTGGTTACGCGACCAATAACGCGGGATGGGTCAGGAACGAACGTCCGGTCCTGCTCTGGTCACCCGACTCAAAAAAGATCGCAACGTTTCAGCATGACGGTCGAGGTGTCGGCGAAATGTACATGGTCTCCACCGAAATAGGACGCTCGGAGATGGAAGCATGGAAGTACCCCCTGCCGCAGGACAGTGTGGTGTTCATGATTCACCGGGTCGTCATACATGTGGATGAACCCCGAACTGTCCGACTGGATATGGCGCCGGATTATCACCGCGGAACTACCACGGATCATATAGCAAATTGGGATGGCACCTTTATGGATGTGCGATGGAGCGATGATAGCGGGCAACTGGCTTTTGTGTCCTCATCAAGAGATCATAAGGACGCCTGGCTGAGAGTGGCCGATCCAGAAACCGGAGCCGTACGGGAGGTGCTTCACGAAAGGGTAGACACATATTATGAGTCCGGCGTCGATGCGGAGAACTGGCGAGTGTTTTTTGATACCGATGAAGTGCTCTGGTATTCTGAGCGATCGGACTGGGGGCACTTATATCTGTATGATCTTAGTACAGGTGAACTTAAACACCAAATAACGAACGGAGACTGGGTTGTGCTTCAGTTGCGTCGTACGGACCTGGATGCACGCACATTGTATTTCACAGGAGCAGGCCGGGATGGCCCCGATCCATACTTCCAATATTTGTATCAGGTCAGTATAGACGGCGGAGAGCCGGAGTTGCTGACCCCCGAAGAGGCTAACCACACCGTGTCCTTCTCCCCTGGAGGAAATTATATTCTGGACACCTGGTCCCGTCCAGATGTGCCTCAAAAGCATGCAGTCCGCAATCTTGACGGCAGCATAGCAGTAAATTTGGGCGAAGCGGATATATCTGAACTTCTTACAACAGATTGGCGACCGCCAGAGCCGTTCTCAGTCAAGGCACGGGATAATGAGACGGATCTTCATGGCTTACTGTACAAACCGAGCAATTTTGACCCATCCAAGCGTTACCCTGTGCTCAATTATCTTTACCCCGGGCCTCAGAGTGGGAGTGTAGGGACAAGAAGATTTGTGCCGGCCCGCGGAGATAAGCAAGCACTGGCAGAGTTGGGTTTCATAGTTGTAGAGGTAGATGCAATGGGGACGCCAGGCCGTTCAAAATCCTTCCATGATGCCTACTATGGGAATATGGGGGACAATGGCATACCCGACCAAATTACTACAATTCGTCAACTCGGTGCAAAAAATCCATGGATGGACCTGGATCGTGTGGGTATATGGGGGCACTCTGGAGGTGGATTTGCCTCGACTGGTGCGATACTGCGTTATCCTGATTTCTACAAGGTGGCGGTCAGTGGTGCAGGCAATCACGACAATCGCAACTACGAAGATGATTGGGGTGAGAAGTGGCAGGGACTGCTGGAGGTGAACCCGGATGGGACAACGAACTACGACAACCAGTCCAATATCCTCCTAGCGGAAAATTTGGAGGGCAAGCTTCTTCTCGCACATGGGCTCATGGATGACAACGTTCCGGCTTCTAATACGCTGTTGCTTGTGGAAGCACTCGTGGCTGCAAACAAGGATTTTGATCTTGTAGTTTTCCCTAATGAGTCGCATGGGTTCGGCCGGGGGCGCACCTATTGGATGCGTCGCCGGTGGGATTACTTTGTGGAGCACCTGCTGGGGGTTCCGCCACCGAAGGAATATGAATTTGGACGAGAGCGTGTTCGAGTTGCGCGACCAACGGGATAGGGACTGATGCGATACTTGCCTGTGCTTTTTCTGTTGGTTTGTGGATGTACGCAGGTGGCGGACTATGACCTTATCATACGTGGGGGAACCGTATACGATGGCACGGGAACGGCTCCTTACATAGCAGATGTTGCCGTTGCTGCAGACACGATTGCGGCAATTGGAGATCTGGCGGAGGCGCGTGGCTCTGAAGAGATAAATGCGGAGGGCTTGGCCGTGGCTCCCGGATTTATTAACATGCTGAGTTGGGCCACAGAAAGTCTGATCCTAGACGGACGATCGCTGAGCGACCTCAGCCAGGGTGTAACACTGGAGGTGTTTGGGGAGGGAGTATCCAATGGACCGCTGAGTGCGCGTATGAAAGAGGAGATGTGGGACCGGTTTGTCGCACGAGTCGGATCAGAGGAAGAGGTAGCCGCACTCTTAGGCGACAAACAGATTCCGTGGACTACGCTGGATGAATATTTATCATTTCTCGAATCAAAGGGAATCTCCACCAACGTTGCTTCGCTCATCGGTGCCGCCACAGTGCGTCAGCATGTGATCGGCGAGGATGAGCGTGCACCAACAGCCGAAGAGCTTGGGCGTATGCAGGATCTGGTACGGGAGGCCATGGCCGAGGGCGCACTTGGCGTAGGCTCCTCATTGATCTATGTGCCAGGAGTCTTTGCAAGCACAGACGAACTGACTGCACTGGCGTCGGCGGCCGGGGAATTTGATGGAGTGTACGTGTCGCATATACGAAGCGAAGGTGGTCGCCTTTTGGAATCTGTAGAAGAATTGATCCAGATTGCACGTGATGCAGGTGTGCGAGGGCACATTTATCACCTGAAGGCGGCTGGACAAAACAATTGGCACAAAATGGAGACCGTAATCGCGCGCGTGAACGAGGTCCGCTCGGAGGGCCTTGAGATTACGGCTGACATCTATACGTATGTGGCGGGAGCCACCGGGCTTGATGCGGCTATGCCGCCTGGTGTTCAGGCCGGTGGCATGATGGCGTGGCATGCACGACTTCAGGATCCGATCGTGCGGGCCCGAATGGAAACAGAGATGATGACCCCGTCGGACGATTGGGAAAATCTGATGCTGGATGCAGGACCCGAGAACGTGATGCTAGTTGGATTCAGGAACGAGGCCCTGCGCCAGTATACGGGCATGCGACTGACCAAGGTAGCTGATTTGCGGGGCACCTCCATACCAGTAACGGTGATGGATCTTGTTATAGAGGATACAAGCAGGGTAAATGCAGTCTACTTTCTTATGGATGAGTCCAACGTACGTCTCAAACTACAGCAGCCCTGGATTGCGATTGATTCAGATGCGGCATCTCTGGCGCCGGAAGGTGCCTCGCTGAACAACATGGTTCATCCGCGCGCTTACGGTTCATTTGCCCGTCTACTGGCAAAGTATGTGCGCGAGGAACAGGTACTTACACTCGAAGAAGCCGTGCGGCGCATGACATCATTGCCAGCGTCTATACTATCAATCAACCGCAGGGGGTTGCTTCAGAGGGGTTATTTTGGAGACATTGCCATCTTTGATCCATCAACGATTCAGGATCATGCTACATTCGATGCGCCCCACCAACTTGCCACGGGTATGTATTATGTATTTGTGAATGGCACCCAGGTACTGAACAATGGTGAGCACACCGGTGCAATGCCTGGTCGCGTGGTACGGAGATCAAGCAGTGCTAGCCAATGACAGATCGTTATTCGGACCTAGAACGCCGTCGCCAGGCAGCAGAGCTGGGGGGGGGACAGTCACGGATCGACCGGCAGCATGATCGGGGAAAATTAACTGCACGTGAACGGATCACCGTTCTCTTGGATGAGGGCTCATTCATAGAATTGGGCCAATTGGTCAGACACCAATTCAGCGACTTTGGTCTCGCTGATAGCCGGCCGTACGGTGATGGCGTGGTGACCGGCTATGGTACTGTTCACGGCCGACTGATTTACGTGTACGCACAGGACTTTACCGTTTTTGGAGGATCGTTAGGTCGTGCACATGCTTCCAAAATTGTCCAGTTACTTGATTTAGCACTGCAGAATGGTGTACCCGTGATTGGATTAAGTGATTCAGGTGGAGCACGTATTCAGGAGGGCGTAGTTTCTTTGGGCGGCTATGCGGACATCTTTCTGAAGAATACATTGCTTTCGGGGGTAGTACCGCAGATTTCCGCGATCATGGGACCATGTGCTGGTGGAGCTGTATATAGTCCGGCCATCACAGATCTCACTTTTATGGTGGAGAGCACCAGTTACATGTTCGTGACAGGCCCGGACGTCGTGCATACAGTAACGCAAGAGGAAGTGACCGCGGAAGATCTCGGTGGTGCAGCGATGCACGCCGAGCGTAGCGGTGTAGTTCACGCAGCCTATCCTAATGATGTCGTTTGTTTGGAGGCAATCAGAACTGTGCTGAGTTATTTACCTCAAAATTGTGAAGAACAACCGGATATCCATACTTCCTACCAGCCGCCCGGCGGTGCGACCGACCTGGATACATTAATTCCTGAGAATCCCAACAAGCCGTATGACATGCATGACGTCATACGTTTATTGGTGGACAGGGGGACTTTCTTTCCGGTTCATGACCGGTTTGCCCGCAACCTGATATGTGGTTTTGCCCGCATGGGTGGACACGCAATTGGGATTGTTGCCAATCAACCTGCCCATCTAGCAGGAGTTCTTGATATTGATGCTTCCGTCAAGGGTGCCAGATTTGTTCGATTATGTGATGCATTCAACGTGCCCTTGGTTACGCTTGAAGATGTTCCTGGCTTTTTGCCCGGGACGGATCAGGAATGGGGCGGTATCATTCGACATGGAGCCAAATTATTGTACGCTTTTTGTGAGGCCACCGTCCCTAAACTCACGGTCATAACACGAAAAGCCTACGGGGGAGCGTATGATGTTATGAGTTCCAAACACATCCGGGGGGATCTGAACTACGCATGGCCTAGTGCTGAGATTGCTGTTATGGGATCCAAGGGGGCCGTCAGGATCCTGCATCGTGCAGCACTGAAAGCCGCAGAAGATGCAGCAGCGCTGGAGGAGAAGTTTTCTCGCGATTATAGAGAGCGTTTTGCCAACCCATACGTTGCTGCCGAGCACGGCTATATAGATGAAGTCATTCATCCACTGGAGACGCGGGATCGTATCATTACGGGTCTTCAGATGCTCAGGAACAAGGTGCTGAGCAATCCGCGCAAAAAGCATGGCAACATCCCCCTCTGATCACAAATAGCAATTCTTCGCCTCTGGATGGGCGCTTTTCAAGAATTATGGCCGAAAATGGAACCGATGTACTTTTCGTACATTAGGAGGTAAATTGGCATAAAGTCCCATTACTTAGGCCTCTGAGGGCGGATATGTGAGAGGACACTTTAAGTAAGGCAAGAGATTTTTTCGGACAGACAGTTGATTTTCGGACGACATGATGATGAAAAAGCTACTTTTTATCCTGCTCGTTGCAGTGACAGCCTCGGCTGAAACAAGTAAAGCGCAGCAGTTAATGCCTCCCGAACCGGCGCCGGTGGAAGATTTGCGAGGATATGATTGGCATTTCTTTGCCCAGAAGCTGGGGAATCCGTGGACCTCGCTGACAGATACTCAGATTATGTATCGCGTCAGCCGTGCATACCTGCTTCAGGCCCGTATTATTCAGGCGCAGGCAGTAGGAGACAAACGTTCCCTCGAGCACTATATGGACCAGGCAATGGATGAGCTTGTGGTGTTGTCTGATCAGTCCGGTTTTGTGAGTCAGCCCCAGTTTCGGGAGCTTTACAGAACAATAGTCCATGAGTTTGAGGAATACTTTGGTGCAGATCTGGATGCATTTCCAGAGTACCGGTCTATCCTTGCACGCCGAAGCACCATGTTCGGTGCACGGGCCCAGACGGAAATCACAAATGATGAGATCACAAGATTATCCGAGATAACACCTGCAGCCACAACAGAGCGCACTACACGAGTCCAGGTCATAGACCGTGCTGGCACGACACAGGAATCGATTGTTCCGCGAGGGTATGACCAATATGCCCTATCCCGGGACTGCGGGGATCCGCGGGGTTCGCTGACTGAGGGACAGATTATGTGTCGAGTCAGTCGTGCATACCGGTTACAGTCCCGCACTATCCGGGCGCAGGCAGACTGGGATCGGTATTCTGCTGAACGCTATATGAATCAGGTCATGGATGAGCTTGCAGTTTTGTCTAATCAATCTGATTTCGTGCGTCAACCCCAGTTCAGGGAGCTCTACAGAACGATCGTTCATGAGCACGAGACCTCTTCCGATACAGGTACGGATGAGCCGCAAGAATATGGGGAGATCTATGCTCTTCGGAATGCCATGTTTGAGGCACAGTCTCGGATGGAAGCCTCCATGTATGCGGCAGTAGACCTGCCCAGAATAAAACCCGTGGCTACGACAATACCGATGACCCAAAACGAGTTCGTGGAGGGTTCAGTCGCTTGGCTGATGAAGAACCGCCGAGAAACTATCATCCGGTGGTTGGATCGTCCAGATACGTACTTCCCGATGATTGAGCAGATTTTAGCAGAGGAAGGCGCGCCGGACGAGCTCAAGTATCTTGCAGTGGTCGAGAGCGGGTTGAATCCGCGTGCACGAAGCAGTGCAAGTGCTGTCGGAATGTGGCAGTTCATTGCCAGCACTGGGCGAGCTATGGGGCTGCGTATTGATGAATACGTCGACGAGCGTATGGACCCTGTTAAGTCTACACGTGCAGCAGCTCGCCATTTGAAGGAGCTCTACGAGTACTATGGAGGGGATTGGCAGGTGGCACTTGCCGGATATAATTGCAGCCCCAGATGTGTTCTGCGGGCTATTTCCCGGGCTGGCGGTACGCGCAAAAATCCGCCGTCATACTGGCAGATTCGGAGGCACTTGCCTCGCCAAACACAGGGCTATGTGCCGCAGTTTATTGCGTTTGCGCTGATCATGTCCAATCCCGCAGAGTTCGGATTGCCGGCAGTCTCGAATGGACCAGAGTTCACCTATGATGAGGTAACGGTTAGCGGGATGTTGAAACTGGAAACGATAGCGAGTATGGTAGGCACGACAACTGAGCACATCCAGGACTTGAATCCAGAACTTCGACGTGGAATATTGCCTCCTGACCGCACGCCATACACGCTGCGAATTCCGGTTAATACATTTTCACGATTTGCAGATTCCTTCGAGCAACTCCCGGATGAGGAAAAGGCGATGCCTGGAGAGCATCGCGTACGGAGGGGAGAAAATCTGGGCAGGATCGCTAGGCGATATGGTGTGACTGTCCGAGCGATCCAGAATGCTAACGGACTTGGAAACCGTACGCGGATTCATCCGGATGACCGGCTTGTTATACCGGGGATATCCGGCCGCGGTGTGGCTAAACTTGAGGGTAATAGTGCAAGACTGGTAGCATGGGGCAAGCGGGCCAACAGGCCAATTGCATTTGATAGTAAAATGGCCGAAGCAGTGCGCCGGACGCCCGTCAAACTTGCAAGCAATACCAGAGCCCGCCCTGCAGAAAATAACTCCTCGTCGAACCAAACAGCCCAGACTCCGAACTCTAGCTCGCCGGTGAGCACACAGTCAAGCATATCACATACCGTGCGCCGGGGAGATACGCTGTCGAAACTAGCTGCTAAATATGGAACAACGGTCAGCGCCATTCAACAGGCCAATGGACTTCGTGGAACGAGGATCGGTCGTGGCCAGCGGCTGAAGATTCCCAGCGGACCTATAACACATACCGTTAAACGAGGCGAGAACTTGGGAATGCTTGCCAAACGCTATGGTACGACTGTGCAAAACATCAGGAGCGCCAACAATTTGCGTTCGAATACAATTCATCCTGGGCAAACACTTTCGATCGGAGGAACCAGCACACAAGCTACGACGCATACCGTCAGGCGAGGTGATAACCTAGGGCTGATTGCCAAACGTTACGGCACAACCGTACGGCAGATCATGAATGCCAATAATCTGCGTTCCAGTCGGATTTATCCTGGACAAAAGCTTTCGATTGGGGGAACTAATGTACGCAGAGTTTATACCGTTAAAAGAGGTGATAACCTAACAAAGATTGCTGAGCGCTACAATACGACCGTGCGAAGCATCAGGGATATCAACAATTTGCGCTCCAGCAGGATTTATCCAGGTCAAAGGCTTTCGATTGATCCATGAGTCTCTGTGGCCAATTAGGGTTGCTGGCGTGACAATTTTTGCTCTAGGAGAGCAAGTGCTTTTCGATTCCGACCATGTACAGATGGCTCATTGCACCAGAGCCATCGTAATGTAGCTACGGTTTCAGGTACATTGTCACCCGTCAGATCGAGCATCTTGAGGACCGCGTGGTCAATTTTCTTCCGTACTTCGTCTGTATGAGACTGACAGGCCGGGAGTAATGGCTGTGTGGACAGTTCATCAAATGCAGCCGCAGCTTGCTCTAAACGAGTTTTGGGTATCTGATTGAGTTGCGGACAGGGTATGCGTGCCAATGCTTTCACCTGTGTTCTGGATCGCCCGCTGTGCGTCCGTTGGCCCTGTGTCCAGTGAATCAGGAAACCAAGCGTAGAGTTGGTCCACAGGGCAAAAGCCTTGAGCACATGTTTGTCATCGTGTTGCAGGGAAGTCCAGGTTGGCCCACCCATTCCCGGATATGTTGTTACCGCGGCCAAGAGTGCTTGAGAGGTCCAGCGCATGTTTCGTGAATAAAACAGTGTACTGCGAAACTGCCGCATCGCCTCCCGCTTCCCCTCCGATCCAACCCCGATGGGAGACATCCCCTTATGAGTGAGTGATACGGTAAGATACTTCTGTGTGCGGCTATCGACCTTCCAGAGTGCGCGATCAGAACCAATTGCATCTACCGGACTGGCGACTGGAACGAATTCAAAAGCACCACGCGGATCCCTGTCTGACAGGTGTCCTATCAGGTCGTGTGTGGGTCCAACTTCGAATATATCTCCGATTGTGGACATCGGCACACCGATTGACACGACATGCTCGTCAAAGTGAATGATGCCTTCTAGGAGTGCGTTGGCCGTCAGTGCAAGGTTGGCGTGCAAAACCCCCAAGGGGTTCCAGGGAGCTCCGTCTGCCTTGGTTGTAAGGGTGCATATCTGTCCTACCTCGTCATCACCTACCCTGATAGAATAGGTGACTGAAGAAGCTTTGATTTGCTTGAGTGCCGATTGAATTGAGCGGGCAATTACACCGGCTTCTCCGGTGCGTAGAACGGGCTGACGCAGTGTTACACAGTATACGTTCGCGCCCGAAAGTGCTCCTTTGCGATCATGGGTTCTCCGTTTAGTACCTACAAAAAGCATTTCTTCCATGCCCGTGTCGGCAGAGAGCGACCGCTTTCCCAAAGCCCGACTACTTGCTACAGTTATGGCTATGATATCTTCGAACTCCTGCTCAATCATGCGCCGCGTAACGGCCCATGATTCCGCGAAGGCTGCAGACAGAGGCAGCACAAATCCGACCCGTCCACCCGGTTTGCATTTCTGGCGGGCTAGGGCAAGAAAAGATGCGGATAATCCTGCCCGATTATTCACTGCCTCATTCCTCACCAAGGTTTTCCAGCGCTTCTGGCAATCTCTTCGTTCAGTTTCCGACAAGCCTCCAATATCGAAAACACTTAGGCCTCCTCGGGTTCGGGAATAGGGTGGATTCATAAGAATCCAGTCGATCGAAGCATCCGGTACGTAGACGGCATTTTCAGAGCCATTGTCCGCGAATTTCCCTGCCCCTACGCTGAACAGGTCAACCACGCGCTGCGTCGCAAAATATTCTAGAGATCCTGTTTGTCCTTTGTCTCCCCCAATACTAACCCACCCAATCTGCGTGTTTCCATATGGATCTCCATATCCCAACGCTGCCAGCGAGGACATTGTAAGGTGGGCAGCGATAGGACTCACATCTGTCCCGATGATGCCGCCCTCCATAGCCGCTGTGTGTAGTCTGCGAAGACTTTTGATATTGCCTCCGGCATGCTCGTGAAGTGTTGCCACACGATGGTAACCCGCACGAAGGAGTGTGCCAGTTCCACAGGACAAATCGCTCAGGTAGCGCTTTCTGAAAAGATCTGCATCTCCCCATTCCTCTTCGGTGCATAATGATTGGTCAATGGTCAGATTGGCCAATAGCTCGGCTGTGGCCGGTTGTGTATAAAAAGCGGCCGCCTCCTTCCGGTCTTCACCCAGTTTCGGGAACAGCTCAGCACCAATATTGATATGCAGTCCCAATCGTGCCGTCTCAATCTCCAGAGTAGCCTCGATTAGCTTCTCAAGCACTTGTGAGGTTTTCTCAGAGCTGAATTTACCGGCCAGTTGGAGTGCTTCAATCGCAGGCTCAAAGACAGAATTCCGGCTGTGTCTGTTAATGATGTGCCATGCCTCTGTCTGTTGAATCACATTCGGAGGGGATGCACTCATGGAGCTTATAAGCGGGACTTCTTCTATACCCTGCTTGGCGAGTCTCTGCTGTGTTAACAATGCGTTCAGCCACAGTAATGTTACAGTACGAAGTCCCCTAAGCGGTGAGCGTTGGGACAGATGCCGCGCGATCTCTTGCTGCTCTTCGGGCAATAGTATCGCTTCCAGTCCATCTGCTGCATCTTCCACGAGTCGAGCGACACGTTCTCCAACAGCGCCTATTTCTTCACGCGGTAACCTTATCAGTGATAAGAATGACGAAAGGTCAAATACATTGCCCTTAATAAATCCGCTTTGGGGCCATCGGCGCTGTTCCACATGGTAGGCAGAGGTTTGTTGAGTGCCTTCCGATAATTGATGGATCGCATACGTAATCAAGGCTCCTTCCCAAAGGAGATTCGTGATATTGGGAATGTGATCTTTTTGAAATCTTTGCGGGATACGGAGGGCGATGGTGGTAACGACCCTGGTTCGGTCTTTTCGCGTCTCTAATCCGAGTCTTGCAACTGCGTCCCGATCTGCATCCCGTGCATCAAATGAGCACTCAATGATGATTGGTGGAAAAATATCATCATCAATCAGGACATCAGCTTTGAATTCTGAGGTTTTGTTTGTGTGTAACAGATTGGGTTCATCTATTCTCACACATTCAGGTTTTGCAGACCAGTATGCGCTCGACCGCCGCAGTGCCTGACCAAGCGCCCGCACAAACATTTTTTCGGCGGTTCGCCTACCTACCATTACACAACCTGTTGGCTAAAATTTTATGCTATTACCATAAAGTAAGCAGACGAAACTACCGAAGTTATAAGGATTAGCCAAGGTATACAAAGGAGTTGCCTCAGCTCAACTACATGGAAACCAAGGCTAAGGGGCGCAGGGGAGCAATACGCCTCCGATAGCGCAAGAGCAATGACGGCTTGATATCCATGGTCATGTGGTTCGACTGAATTAAATGACGAATACACATCTATTAGGTTCACAAAGATGCGAGTCTTGCGAAGGAGCCATGACTGTACTGTAACGATACAGTCTACCACTGACATTTTGTGTGAAGACACCCTTGCAGTACAATGGGTGCTCGACAGCTTGGGATTTTGTGATATCTTTGCATGGGAAACGGACAATCATGCTCCGTGACAGGTTGCTCGGGAATCGCTCCGAGTAAAAGACGACTAATACGACTGATTGAAGGTCCTAAATATGGCCCCAATTGGGAGCTCATTTGAAGCAAACCCTCCCCTGCTATTATGCGTTCACGGATTTGTCTGACCTGACCATAAAACTCACGACAGATATCATACTAGACTTTGCCTTCGTGTTTCCCATTTCCGATCAGGCAGTTGTAAGGTCCTCCAGTCTGCCTTTCATTTCGGCTTTTCAGCGACCGGCAGTTCCTCCAACTCGAAAAGGTCGTGGGACGTGCGGCGGACGCCTATGTTGTATTCCATCAGGAGCGCAGACAGCTGTTCGCCGTTCATGAGGCCCACGGGTGTTTTGTCCGGTTCGTCAGCTTCCGTGATGGCTCCGCGGCTGAAGCTGCTGGTCGTAATGATCAAGCCTTGCTCGTGCGCACCAAGGCTGCCGCGCACCTGTTGAACGATCGGCCTTTGAATATTTGCTTTCCAGCGTTTTACCTGAACAGCCATCTTTATGCGGACTACATCGCTGATCAGCAGCGTACCCCGGACATCAATACCGCCATCCCCGTGGGACTTGGTCACCTCAATGCTTTCAAAACCCATCTCTGCCAACAGTTGTCCAACGAGTTCCTCAAACTGGTATGGACTCAGGTCCATCAACAGGGACAGTCGTTTTTTTAGGATCTTTCGATTGTGCTTGGAGATTTGCTGCGACAGGCCGGTCCCAACCCATCTGACGAGGCTGTAAAAACCGCGTGATGTGCACTCAAACCGGCCAAGCTCACCTCTGGCTTTCGCCCGTTTGAGTTCATTTCCCAATTGGGCGTTCATGGTTGCTTCAGGAGTCTTACCTGAGGTATTCAACCAGCCTTGATTCCTGGCTTTGTCAGTAATTTCCCGATAATGCATCGGTTGCCGGTTACCAAACCGGTCCAGCACTTTTTCAGCGGCATCCAGAAAAGAGTACGTTTCTTCTGGATCACCCGAAGGGTTCACGTTCCTTGGTTCCTTTGCATCGCAAACAGCAACGATTTGAGTATCCCGAAGAAAGAACGTTCCAGGCTCAATCTTCACAAAGGTCGACTGATTTCCATGCTTTTTTATCTCCGAGTAAAGCTGGGCACTGACAGTGGCCTCCGGCGTTTTGCTTTTGGTTTTCCACAAGCCAGCTTCTATAATCCGCTTGACGATTTCTTTGGCATGGAGAGGCTTTCCTTCGTCCTTCAATATTTGTGCGGCCGCGTCTTGAATGTTCATAGTAATAGTTGCAAAAAGTGTGTTTTTGTAATCCCTAGACTACTCGCAATATAACTCCCACAAATTACTACATAATCCGCGATACCCAGGTAGATCATATAAAGCCTTGGCAAAAAGAAACATGGCCAACCTAGGCAACTGCGAGGTGCTCCATGTCCAATGCAATCTGACCAAGTCCGATAAACAACAGACAATACTTTCATGCTGCAGCGCCAGCAGGGGATGTCCTGCGAAAAAACTGCAAGAATTGTGGGCCAGTATTGCCTCGGGGAGACGTAGGCATGCACACATTCGTGCTAGATTACGGATAGGTTTGGGAGTTTGAGGCTTCTATGTAGTGTCAAAAACGAATCTTGCGTCTGATCGTCCCGCGGTAATCAAGAAGCATCCACTGTGAACACGGGGCGCAGCACGGGATTGTGAGATCGACTACTAACCGTACAGCAGACCAAGGAAGACTAGGAACCCAACGAATAGACCTATTCCACCGAACAGCGTTAGTCGCTTCGAGCGCAACGTCCACAGTAGCGGCAGGGTCAATGCGACAGCCGCCAGGATGGAGGTGTTGGCGGGCCCCGATGCAACGTCCTGGAGGGGAGTAATGGAGCCGCAAATGGCCATAATCAGGAATACGTCGAATATGTTCGAATGAAAGATATGACCGACTAGGAGCTCATGCCGACCACGCCGGACAACATTCAGAGCTACAACAATGTCAGGAAGAGACGTACCAATTGCCAGTGCACTGGCAGCAAGAATCCCCGAAGCAATCCCCAAGTCCCCTGCAAGTGCTTGAAGTGCATGTACTACGATTACCCCGCTGAAATAAAGGACTACGATGCTGAGCCCCAATAGAATAACTCCAATCCATGATGGCACCGAGGCAATCCTTGCTGCTGGACTATTTGAAGATACTGATCTGGATTGGGACCATGGAGCGTAACTCCAGACCTGAAGGATAAACAGCAGAACCAGCCCGCCGATGAAGCAGAAGCGAGCAATATCTCCTGTGTCTCTTGACATCTCTTGCAGCGTCGGCCACAGGGGAGGAATAAAAATCAAGAACAATACCACGGCGGAAAGACCAATTTTCAGCCCTGCTTCTCTGCGCCGACTGCGCGAAGAAACGGTTTGTTCGTTACTCTGCTGCATGATGGATTCCGCACTACTAATACGCTGGCGGCGGCTGCGGCGGAGCTCCATAAATATGAAGGCTGCATAACAACCGAAAAACAGCAAAGCATCCGTCCGGCTGAAGACATTATCCAGACAGACTAACCAAGTCAAAAGCACAGATGCAGCGGCAAAACAAACAGGGCCGGCATTTTTTTTGCCGAAAGTCAGATGGCCTTGAGACAGTGCATGAGTTTTGGTGAACACATAAAACCGATCGTTCCCCGTCTGGACAAAAAAATAGAGTGCCAGTACGCCCAGCCCAAAACCTGCTCCTATGTTGGCAGCTATCGTTCCGAAGACTGTCGGGGTTACCAGGGTCGGGTTACCCGAGTCTACGGCAGCAATTGAGGTGAACAACTCCGGCAGAGAGGTCCCGATCCCAATCAGAAAACTGCCAATGAAGTAATCATTCAGCCGGGCTTTATTTCCAAGCCCGCTGGCTAGATCTACCAGTGAGTCACTCGACCGTACAATGGCATAGATCGATATGATCAGCAATAAAATATCTGCTACCACGGAACTCATCCTATGGCACTGGTAAAAGGATTGTCAGGGAAAAGGGGGAGGGAGTCTATTTTGAAAAAACTCCCTTCATATAAGCCCGCCTCATACTGGCAATTCCAGCCACGGAAATTCCTTTTGGGCACACCGCCTCGCATTCGGCATAGTTGGAGCAGTCTCCGAACCCCTCTGCTTCCATCTGGTCCACCATGGCTACAACGCGCCGTGAAGCTTCCACCTGCCCCTGAGGAAGTAGCGCTAGATGCGCAATTTTTGCTGCTGTAAAGAGAGAGGCACTGCCATTAGGGCATGCTGCCACACACGCGCCACAACCAATACATGCCGCAAAATCCATGGCTTCCTCCGCAGCATCCTTTGAAATCGGAATGGCGTTAGCATCAGGTGCAGATCCGGTTTTTACTGAAACGTATCCATGTGCAGTGATGATACGGTCGAATGCACTCCGATCAACAACAAGGTCTCGAATGATTGGAAATGCCCGCGCACGGAACGGCTCCACCGTAATCGTATCACCGTCCTTGAAACTCCGCATATGCAACTGGCAAACTGCTGTAAGCTGTTGTGGTCCGTGTGCAATGCCCGCGACCATTACTCCACACGATCCGCAGATACCTTCGCGACAATCACTGTCGAACTCTACGGGATCGCCCCCGCTGGCAATAAGCTGCTCATTGAGGACATCAAGGAGCTCTAGGAAGGACATGTGCTCGCTCGCATTACTGACTGTATAGTCAACGAGCTTACCTGGGACTTCGGGGCCTTTTTGCCTCCAGATACGCAGGTTTATGGTCATATTTTTTGCCATAGCACTTACTTGTAGCTGCGTGTAGTTGGATGCACGTTCTCGAAGGATAATTTTTCGAGGTGCAAAACAGGACGACGGTCGGTGTGCTCCCATGCTGCTGCGTCAGCGAATACTTCGTCATTGCGTACAGCTTCCCCCTCAGAGGTCTGAAATTCTTCACGAAAATGCCCTCCACAAGATTCCTCACGACGAAGGGCATCCCGGGCCATAAGTGATCCAAGTTCGATGAAGTCTGCTACGCGTCCGGCAAATTCCAGATTCTTGTTGAACCGATCGGCGGAGCCGGGTACGCGGATCCGCTCCCAAAATTCATCCTTCAAACTTTCTATGGCGCCTGTTGCTTCTTCCAGACCGGTGCGGTCACGCGCCATGCCTACATGATCCCAAAGGAGTCGACCCAGCTCCCGATGAAATTGTGTGGGAGATTTGTCCCCCTTGTTATTAAGCATTTGGTCAATACGTGCGCCGGCTTCTTCTTCGGCAGCGGTAAAGGCTTCGTGCGATTCGGGGATGCCCTCCGACTGGCGTATACCGGCCACGTACGCTCCCAGTGTGTATGGAATAACAAAGTACCCATCCGCCAGTCCCTGCATCAAAGCGCTGGCTCCAAGACGATTGGCACCGTGATCGCTAAAATTGGCTTCTCCAAGTACAAAGAGACCCGGAACAGTACTCTGAAGTTCGTAATCCACCCAAAGACCGCCCATTGTATAATGTACAGCTGGGTAGATGCGCATTGGAGTTTTGTACGGGTCGTCTCCGGTGATGCGCTCGTACATTTCAAACAGATTCCCGTAGCGGTCTCGAATCGTTTGAACGCCCAGACGTCGGATTGCGGCACCAAAATCAAGATAGACCGCCAGTCGGGTTTCGCCAACACCTCGCCCGGCATCACATTCTTTTTTCGCTGCACGCGAAGCTACGTCTCTTGGCACAAGATTGCCGAAGCTCGGGTAACGGCGCTCCAAATAATAGTCTCTTGCATCCTCGGGGATTGCTTCCGGTGCACGTGTATCTTTCGGATCTTTGGGGACCCACACGCGGCCATCATTGCGCAGACTCTCACTCATCAGTGTGAGTTTGGACTGGTAATCCCCGGAAACGGGGATGCAAGTCGGGTGAATTTGCGTATAGCAGGGATTGGCGAAGAATGCACCGCGTTTGTAACAACGCCAGGCGGCGGTCACGTTGGAATTTTTGGCATTTGTTGACAGATAGTAGGCATTGCCGTATCCCCCTGTGCAAAGCAGTACTGCATCACCCGCATGGCGCTCAAGCTCGCCAGTGACCAGGTGGCGTGTAATAATACCACGAGCACGATCTTTTGCCACCACCAGATCAAGCATTTCTCTACGCGGCAGCATGGTTACGCGCCCCGCGGCAATCTGATGACTGAGCGCCTGGTAAGCTCCAAGCAGCAGCTGTTGTCCAGTTTGACCTCTCGCGTAGAAGGTGCGTGACACTTGTGCACCACCGAAGGAGCGATTGGCCAACACTCCTCCATACTCGCGCGCAAACGGAACGCCCTGGGCGACTGCCTGATCAATGATGTTGCTTGATACTTGCGCGAGGCGATACACATTCGCTTCTCGCGAACGGTAGTCTCCGCCTTTTATGGTATCGTAGAATAATCGCCAGATGGTGTCCCCATCGTTGGGATAGTTCTTGGCGGCGTTAATGCCACCTTGGGCCGCAATAGAATGGGCCCTACGTGCAGAGTCCTGAATACAGAAACACTTGACATTGTATCCCAGTCCTGCAAGCGTGGCTGCAGCAGAAGCACCTGCCAAGCCTGAACCCACTACAAGAATATTGTGCGAACGCTTATTGGCTGGACTGACCAGGGAAACTGCATCCTTGTATGCGTCCCACTTTTCCTGAAGGCGCCCTGCGGGCACTTTCGCGTCCAAGCGTGGGCTGTGTGATAACTCTGACATAGAATTAGCTACTTCGTCACTCATGCCGAGAAATAGATATAAAGCGGAACGACCAAGAAACCGATGGCCACCAGTGCGCCCAACACGGCTGCAAATGTGTAAAGATATGGCGACAGGCGGCGGCTCATCATCCCCAAAGATTGTAGTGCGCTCCATACGCCGTGTCGCATATGCATACCGAGAAGGATCATCACAACAGGGTATCCGAACGCATAGAGCGGCTCCTGAAATTTTTCGGTCATGAGGCGGCGCAAATCACGTACTTCCTCACCGCTTTGCAGTATTGCAGTATAGCCTTCGGCTTCGCCCGGTCCAAACTTGAATGAATTTAAGTGCAGAATCAGAAATCCGAGCAGGATAATCCCTGTCAGGATCATAGAGCGTGCACTGTACCCTGATCGACTCGGGCTGCCTGCACTCTTGTACGCCTTGTAGCCTGTCGGACGGGCTTTACGTCGGCGCACCTGAATAGAAATGCCCACAATGGCGTGTAAAAGAAAACAAAGCGCCAGGCCGATCTCCATGGTATAGAGTAGCCATCCCCAGCTCATCAGCTTGTGCGCGTAGGCATTGTAGGCTTGTGGGTCCGGTAACAGGTACGACAGGTTGCCGATCATATGAACGATCACGAACACAACTAGGCCAATTCCTGTAACGCCAGTCAAAACCTTGCGGCCAACTGGAGACATGAGGGCCGACATCAACGTGACATCCGGACGAGACATGATTTAGCAGAGTAAACTCTATAGTTAATAATGAAGGACGATCCTGCAATATCACTGACCATCCATTTCTATGCATCGACCGAGTCACCGGTTAACCTTGAGACCCATGGGACCGGTATAAGCCGCCCGTGGTCGAATCAACCGATTATCTCCCCATTGTTCCAGCACGTGCGCAGTCCATCCAGTGATACGTCCCATTACAAAAAGTGATGTGAAGAAATTTGCATCAATACCTAACAGGTGGTATATCGGTGCGCTGTAGAAATCTACATTAGCGTTGATGCCTTTTTCCTCTTCAACAACCTGGGTCAACGTACAGCATAGATCTACCCAGTGCATGGCATCCTGCTCGCGTCCAAGTTCCAAGAGCATCTGGCGGAGAACATTTGCTCTTGGATCCAGGGTTTTGTAAACACGATGCCCAAATCCCATAATGCGCTCTTTTGCTGCGAGCTTGCGGCGTACGAACGCTTCAGGATCCTCACCGCTCTTATGGAGCTCGAGCAACATAAGCATAACCCGTGTATTCGCCCCTCCGTGCAGGGCTCCCTTGAGTGCTCCAATCCCACCGGTGATGGCGGAGTAAAGGTCACTGAGCGTGGCTCCGATGACGCGTGCAGTGAAGGTCGAGGCATTCAGCCCGTGTTCTGCATGTAGCACCAGCGCGGCGTCTAGGGCCTCCACTGCACATGGGCCAGGTTCTTCGCCGGTAAGCATATACAGAAAATTCCTGGCGGTATTGCCGGTGGTGCGTGGAGCAACGGGTTCTTTGCCCTGATTCAAGCGTGCAAAAGCTGCAATCAGGACAGGGATTTGTGCAGTCAGACGAAGGGTTTTGCGATAGTTGGCCTCGGAAGACATGTCATCGGCTTCGGGGTCATAATGCGCCAGCATAGAAACTGCTGTTCGCAGCGCACCCGTTGGATTATTCCCGGAAGGCAACCCACGAAGCATATCAAGTACCGCTTCCGGCACATCGCGTAAGCTGGTCAACTGGTCACATAATCCGGTTCGCTCAGCTTCATTGGGAAGATGACCATGCCACAAGAGATGCGCAACATCCTCGAAGGTGCTGTTAGTTGCAAGGTCCTCTATTCGGTAACCGCGGTAGACCAGGATTCCTTTTCGGCCATCCAAGAAACAGATGGACGAGTTTAGGGCGATGACGCCCGCCAATCCTTTTGCATGACGATCCTGACCAGCTGGGGCTATTTTTGGTGAGTTCATAAGTGCGGTTTATGTGCGTGCGGGCCCGCAGGCTCAAGGCACATCTAACGAAGAAACCCGAGTGATGTGCCTTAAAATCTATTGCATAAAAATCTGCTCAGTGGAAGGTTTCTGCAGTCCTGATGCCAAAGTCGGTTAATTCTATTTGACTTGGATTGTGACCGGTTGGAACTCAAACCTTCCACTCACCTCAATTTACGATGGAACCATGCTCCGATCAGATGAGTTTTTCAACTGGACCAGACACTCCAGGAGGCTGGGCAAGCCGGTCAGGCCCTGCAACTGACGCGCTTGCGTCATTTTGGCGAGCTGATCCGGGACCTGACGTACAATCTGGACACAGAGGCGCCGCTTGGGACGCCTCTTTACACAGGCAACTATGAAACCCGAATGGGAACTCTCTATCATTCTCGTTTTCGGTCGATTTTTTTTCAGGAGCTATGAACTGCTGGGATTTACCGGATCGGTCTGGGATGATTCAGGGTGATTTGAGACAACGCGTCGTACCGCTATAATACAGCTTACCATAGACCAAAAACTGGTTCTACCGCAAATGTTGCGGCTAGAGGTCAGATCTCCGCAGGAAAAAAAGAACTGCATATCTGAAGTTTTCGATCTTCTGTGCCCTCTGCCGATAGTTTTGACCGCCTGGATCTTCCCATTGATTCGCTCCGCTCTGGCATTGGGTTGTTCATGGCAAAGTGCATTACACATGCCTATGAGATGTCGTTCAAACATCTCCGCTACTTTCATGATTTCCTTCACGGCCGCTTCTTTCACACTTTCAAACCAGCGTTGAAAGTACTGCTTGCATCGGAATATGCACCTTGTCAATCTTTCAGTCGCTCCCCAATCCCAAGGTGAGTCGCGTAAAATCCAGATAAAACTCCATTGATTGCGCTATATCTTGGTGAAGCCGAAACTTAATCATTCCACACGAATTGCGGTAGAACCGAAAACTAAACACCGATTCAACAGAAAGAACGGTTATTTTGCATGATTCTCCTTATTGACTACGATAATCTTCCGAGACGTTTAATGGAGGCAAATTTGCGCTCGGTTATAGAAATACTGCTGGCTAAACTTGACTTTTCAAGTCAGGCTCCCATCAATAGAATCTTCTGCCGATTATATGGAGGTTGGCTAAAAGGAAAATCGTTGTCATTCAGGGCTCAGCGACTTATAGAGCAAATTAACGTGAATTTTCCATTAGTCCTTTCACCAACTGATCACACCAATGCAGTCGTGAGTGCCGAATTGGCACGAGCACTCGCGTGTGACCCCCAACATGATTTTACGCACACATTCAGACTACGATCTAAACCAGAGTTTAGTGTGAGACGCTTCCCGCTTAGGGAATGTGTCGAACCGCTGAATTGTAGAATTAAAGATGTGAATTCTTTCGTTTACAAGAATCTTTGCCCGCGAGAAAATTGCAGTGTAACACCTGAAACAGCATTTTATAGAGCAGAGCAGAAACTAGTCGATTCCATGATCGTTGTTGATCTGGTACATTACGCAATTCATCATCAAGAACATTTGGTGTTAGTATCTGGAGATGATGATATGTGGCCGGGTATCCGATATGCCTTGCTACAACGTGCTGTGATCACACATGTTATTCCAAAGCATCCGCACCACTGGAGAAACCCATACAAGCGACTATCTACTCAAAATTATAACCTCATAACATTGTAAGAAAAGACTAACACTGATGCAATTCGACAACTTCAAACGTATTGTTACGACTTTTGCCGATGAGGACAGCGAGATGGCATGGGATGGAGACGGGACCTTTTTGTTGGGGATTCGGGGCTTAGAGGTTGTAGCTAAGATCAAGCAAGAACCAGATGGAATTCAAGTTGAACATGCTGGTGAGTTATGGTCTGCAGAGCAGTGGATTTGGTCATACCTCGCTAAGCTTGACCGACTAGCAGATCGAATCATCAGTTCTGTTTCCCCTCCAGATCACTATGTATCTCCGAGCGGTAAGCTGCTGAACTGGGAAAATCAACCTGATGGGGAGTATCCTGACGCAAAGCAGGAACTTCAAAAAAGGTTTAGTCAACATCCGGTTGACATGACATTAATATATTTTTTGACTTCTGACGCAGGGGAAGGAAAAACCTCACTGATTGAGAAAATTTCTGTTGACCAAGCTAAAGCATTCAAAAAAAAGAAAACCCAAACGCTCGTCCTACCGATTTCTCTTGGTGGTCGTCCATTCTTACGTCTCGACGACGCCGTCATCGCATCGCTTTCAAATCGATTCCGATTCCCGTTTCTGTACTATGATTCATTTATTGAACTTGTTAAAATGGGAGTAATCATCCCGGCATTTGATGGCTATGAAGAGATGCTGGCAGAAACCAAATCAGGTGAAGCTGTTTCGGCAATTGGTGACTTGGTAGATCAATTGTCTTCTAACGGAACCTTGCTGGTTGCAGCCAGAAAAGCATATTTTGATTCTTCCTTAAGCTCCCAGTCCAAATTACTTGACTCGGTTCGCCGAGAGAAAAATGTAGATATTCGCCGAATCGCTCTGGACCGATGGAGTCGTGAAGTATTTCTCAAATATGCGAATAAACGGAATGTCTCAACTCCAGAGGAACTGTATTGCAAAGTAGCAGGCAGGCTGAAGGATAACCACCCAATCCTTACTAGGGCGGTCCTTGTTCGAAGACTCCTTGATGTTGCTAACGAGGAGAATGATCTTGATCAATTTTTACAACGACTAGGTCAATCACAGACTGATTATTTTTTCGACTTTGTTGAGAGTATTGTTGAGCGAGAAGTTCGTGAAAAATGGATTGATACTTCTGGTACAAAAAAGTCATCCCTGCTCACTAAGGATGAGCATCACGAATTACTTTCACAAATTGCTCTCGAAATGTGGATCAACGGGGTCGAAACTATTGGCCTTGAAGTTATTAGACTTGTTGTTCAAATTTTTGCCGAAGACAAGAATAAGACACCTACTGTACTACGGCAAATAAACAACCGCATCAATGATCATTCTCTCCTCCGCCTTGATGATTCTGCAGGTTCCCTCAAGCGGATACGGTTTGATCACGAAGACTTTCGGGCATTCTATTTGGGACAGGCCTTAGCTCGGACCCTAGGTTCAAGGGATGATTCAAATGCAAGACTGATTCTTGATGCTCATCAGCTATCCAATCCGGTGATTGAAGAAATTGCTCGCTATCTTATATCATTGAATACTTCAAGCCTGGGATCAAAAAAGCTAATCGAATACCTTCATCAGTTGTCAAGAGGCCAACAACATGTTTCCTACATTCGGGAGAACTGTGGTGCGTTGATGCTGGAATTAGCTGAGCGTACAATAATCGCTCATTCGATCACTAGCGTGAGTTTCCCCGAAAATGCCTTAGAACGCCGGGAAATAAACAACTTGAAGGTGTCGAATTCTTTTTTTAATTCGACTAGCCTTTCCAATTCCACTATCCTCAACTGCACATTTGAAAACTGTCGTTTTGTGGAACTAGCTCTTAATGGTGAGCACAACCTGGGTGGGACAGTTTTTGATGAAGAATGCTCCTTCGACTCCGTATCCGTTGGTAACGATTTAGACGGGGAGTACAGGAAATTTTTCAACCCGGATAAGGTAAGAGCTATACTCAAAAAACACGGATTCGTCCTTGAGTCTCAGCAGCATGCCATCTCTGAACATTCAGACCCCACAAAGATGGACAAGGATTTGAAGATAGCTCTGCGTTTTATTCGAATGTTCGCTCGTTCAACTGTCGTAGCAGAAAATACTTTGCGTAAACGAATCGGTACACAACATGGTAATTTTTTTAACAACATCTTACCGAAACTTCAGAAAGTCGACCTTATAGAACCTATCTCCGGCCCCGGCAACAGGTACAGATACCGCCTAGTGAGGCGATTGTCTGATATAGACAAACTCGTGGAAAACTCGGGAAGCACGTTTGAGCAGTTTATTGCGAACGCCTCGAATCATTGAATTGATTCTCTTCTTTGACAACCTAACCAGTACTCCATAATTCGTATCTGCCAGAAAGTACTACTTAGCTTTGCTGATAGGATCATGCTGGATCGCCACGCGACTCCAGTGATAAACGGTATTGATGAGACGTGGCTGGGAGGCCCGTCGTCGAACCACGCGACGTGATTTTCCAGAGCGGCGGGTAACGGGTGGAACGCCGCACAAACATCGCAAAGCAGGATAATTTCGTGCACACAACAAACCGGAAGCTTCCGAGAGCAACGTAGCTAAGATCACATTTCCTACGCCTAGCAAAGATGAGAGAATCTCAACGTCATGTAATCTGCGAGGCGGTCTGGAGGCAGTCTCCTCGGTGACCGGGGAGTGTGCTTCGGTCTCAGTTTGTGTGTCCTCACACGCCAAGGGGATGTCTTCGCTGGCAGACAACATTTCGATAATGGCATCCATTGCGCGCCTCGTGTCGCGGATCTGCTCTTCAACCAAGACAGTTGCCGCACAAGAACCTAGATGTGCGCGACAGCAGCCTCGATAACCCCAGGGGCAACGTGGACAGGTTTGCTTCTCAAGAGCCGGAGGGCCTGCTCCGCTGAAAGTCGCCGGCTGCGGTGGGTCTTCAACAACTTGGCCACGGATGAGCAGCGAATCTGTCGGGCTCATGCTGGGGTGGGGGCGAGCTTCCATAGTGCGATGAACCATGCAGCATACCTTCCCAGTTCAAGGAATTGCAGATAATAACGCCAGAGTTACCCCCGGAAACGATGCGCAAGCTTGGTGCGCTGCTCCGTCAGTTCCTCCGCCATACGAGACCATTTGCGCAACTGGACAATCTCGGCGTCCACGGGGTCCAGTGCGCGCAGACCCTCTGGATCGGTGCGTACGGCACTGGCCAGGACGCGCGCATCACGACGGTCATCCTTGGCCCCCGCAGGTGAAAACCGATCCCGGAAACGACCAACTGCTTGGGATTGATAGAGAAAACCTAGAAACTGCGATCGAGCAAGTTATCTACAACGGAACCATGAGAGATCTCTATGGCAACTGCAATGTGCGCAGCGTTACAGGTCGCACGGGCAAGAATCCAAGCAAGCAGTCGGCCAAGGCCTTCACCAAGGTGAGGAAACGCCGCTCGCCGAGGACCGCGCCCTCCGGTGAAAGTACGCAGACCTGATGGGACTGGGAATCCCAGTCAATACCAACAAAGAGGATCTGTTGAACTTGTGTGGGCGTGAGATATCATAGGAGGCAGGTTTCCCAGCTGGGGCTTATTATGCCGGCGTTAAACAACCTCTACTTATAATGCATGCACAACCATCTCCTGCTTCTGACAGACACCTTACCTTGTTGGACTGGACGTTCACCGTGACACGATTGCAGCGTGTGTCTATGATTCTGACACTCGCCGTTTCTGTTATGAAATGGGATTTGCAACGCAACCACCAAAAAAGCTTCACGGCTTTCGTTGAATATGTGCGTACCGTCTCGAACGAACCTAGCCTGAATTTCCAACAAGCAACTTAAAGTGACATTATGGGGGTATTTGGCCCTCCATAGATACGATTTATCCCCTTTATTGTCACTTGTTTTCGTGTTTATATTTCACTTTCCAATATATTAG
>Ga0209754_1000610_pt1 | contig 47008 bp, 40 predicted proteins | sample MesohylBB_FD_187295 | JGI IMG/M metagenome (GOLD analysis project Ga0209754, IMG submission 187295) | Host-associated microbial community of the marine sponge Aplysina aerophoba from Gulf of Piran - sponge mesohyl, lysed by bead beating... | ecosystem: Host-associated > Porifera > Sponge >...
CCGGCGCCGGCCGCATAGCCCGTGGCGCGAGTTCCGCTTCGTCCTCAACGAGGTCCAGAGCGCCATCGAGCCGCCCTTCGGCCTCGCCCGGACGATCGACGGCTGGAACGACATCGCCAAAGCCCTCGCCGAACCTCCACGCCGCCGAAGACCTCAACGGGACATCTACAGCAATCTATAACAAGTTAGCGCTTATGGGATCAAGTCCGGGGCCCAGGGCCACAGGCACCGCTCTCGCCCGGCTTCCCTGGGCCCCGGATCAAGTCCGGGGTGACAAAAATGGGGGCGGCGACGGTCTCGCCCATCGGGGCGGAGCCCGCGTCGAAGGCTAAACCGGACAGCAGTGGACCTGTTTCGGGGTGACGGCTCTGGAATCGGCGACGGCGCAATACCCTGGCGGGAAGACGCGCCCTAGACCGCCGCCATCGCGTCCGCCCAGCGCTCCAGCATCTCGTTCTCGTGGCCGGGCATGGTGTGGTACATGACCTGGTGATAGCCGGCGTCCCGGATGCCGCGCAGGCGCTCGACGATCTCGGCCTTCGTCCCGGTAATCGACAGCCCGCGTATCACCCTCGCGTTCAGGTGTTTCTCGTCCGGGCGGACATACATCAGATGGCCGCGGTGGTTGGCGAGATACCGGGTATCCGCGGGCTCGTAGGCCTCGTACAGCTTGCGGTAGGCGGCGAGCTCCTCCTGGAACGGGAAGTGCTCCGAGGACCCGAACACCGAGCCGAACGTTGCCTCCTCCGCCAGGTTGTGGAAGGCCATCGCGGCGAACGGCCCGGCATGCGCCATGGCGCGCGGGCTGTCGGCCGGCTCGCCCTCGTCGAGGACGCAACCGCCCGCGGCGAGGACCGCGCGATGGTCCGCGATGTCGTGGCCGAACGCCCCGAACGCGGCGCGATAGTCCTCGAGATCGGCCGTCTCCTTCTCCGGCCAGCAGGCCGGGCCGATCCAGCCGGCGCCGAGCTTCCCGGCAAGCCGCCGCGCCTTCGGCCCGAACGCCGACAAGACGGTCGGGATCGGGTCCTCGACGTTGACCAGCCCGCGCTCGGGATCGATCAGGCGGATGTCGCGAGCGGCGCCCTCCTCGTCCCACGCGACGGTCTCGCCGGCCAGCAGGCCGCGGACGATTTCGATGTATTTCTCCATGCGGGCCAGGGTGACCGGCCCGAGCCCGAGCGTGCGGCGGCCGGTGAAGCCGGTCGAGACGCCGAACACGACGCGGCCCGGCGCCAGCGCGTTCAGCGTCGCCAGCCCCGCCGCCGTCACCGGCGCGATCCGGTTGGAGGGGATGATGACCCCGGCGCAGAGCTTGATCCGGCTGGTCTTCACCGCCGCCGCGCCCATAGCGGCGAAGACCTCGGCGTTGAGCAGCACGGTGTCGTAGAACCAGGCATGCGAATAGCCCAGCTCCTCGGCCCGCCGGCAGACCTCCCAGGAACTGGCCTTCGTGGGCAGGCTCAATCCGAGCTCCATCGCGTCTCCTCCCGTCAAGGGCCGCGCGGCGCGCGATCGGCCTGTTCCGCGCCGGCTTCCTCCACCACCAGCCACGCCCCCATCGCGAATTCGGGCGGGATTGCGAACGCGCCTTCGGCGAGCCCGGCGGCGGGCACGCCGGCCGCCTCGACGAAGCGCCGGGTCGCCGCGATATCGGCGCTTTGGAGCACCGCGGCGGCGATGAAGGGGAGGCTCGGCGGCCGGGCGCCGGGGACGATGCGGGCGAGCCCGTCGGGGTCGACGAAATCGAGCCGGCCGCGGTCGAGCGCGACGGTGGCGCCCGCCGCCTGGCGCCCGGTGAAGCGGGCATGGCGGGCGGCGGCCTCGGCCGGGTCGTCGGTGCAGATCAGCACGCCGGCGAGCCCGGCGAGCGCGTTGTCGCGGGCGATCGTCGAGGGCTGCCAGACCAGGTCGGGCGTCTCGTGGCGCAGGATCTGCATGCGGCCCTCCGCCATGGTCCCGGGCGGGACGCGCAGCACCGAGAACGCGGCCTCTGCCTCGCCGCCGCCATCGACCGGCATCGGCCGGCGCAGATTGGCCACCGGGCGGGGCGCAAACCCGGCGGCGTCGAGCCGCCTTGCCTCGGCGTCGGTATCGTCGACCGCAAACGCGATCAGATGCAGCCCCTCATGGCGGGCGACGGCCTCGCGGTGGGCCCGCGCGAACGGCGTATCGAGACCCGGGACATCGGTCAGGACCTCGAGATAGCCGCGTCCCAGCATGGCGCAGCGGTTGGCGGTGCCGGTCGGCACCCGGTTGCCGGCCGCGTCTTCGTTGCGGTGGACGGTGTAGGGGGTCAGCGGGAAGCCGAGGCGGGCGAACGCCCGGGACGCCTCGTCCGTGTCGGAGACGAACCAGCCGACATGGTCGAGGAAGATTTCCCCCGGGGATGGGGTCTGCGCGGCGGCGCTCAGTCGTTCCAGACCTCTTCCCAGCTCCCCCGGGTCGCCGCCTTGGAATACTCCGTCGCCCGGTTCTCGAAGAAGTTGGTGTGCTCCATGCCGTTGAGCATCTCGTCCATCCACGGCAGCGGGTTGCGCTCGGTGCGGTAGATCGGCTGCAGGCCGAGCTGCGACAGGCGGCGGTCGGCGATGTAGCGGATGTACTGCTTGACCTCCGCCCCGGTCAGCCCCTCGACGCCGCCGAGCTCGAAGGCGAGGTCGATGAAGGCGTCCTCGTGTTCGACCACGGTGTTGCAGATCGTGTAGAGCTCGCGCTGGAACGCCTCGGTCCAGATCTCCCGGTTCTCGTCGATGAAGGTGCGGAACAGGTGGATGATCGAATCGGTGTGCAGCGACTCGTCGCGCACCGACCAGGAGACGATCTGGCCCATCCCCTTCATCTTGTTGACGCGCGGGAAGTTCATCAGGATCGCGAAGCTGGCGAACAGCTGGAGCCCTTCGGTGAAGGCGCCGAACACCGCGAGCGTCTTGGCGATGTCCTCCCTGGTGTCGGTGCCGAATTGCTGCATGAAGTCGTACTTGTCCTTCATCTCCTTGTAGCGGAGGAAGGCCTGGTACTCGGTCTCCGGCATGCCGATGGTGTCGAGCAGATGCGAGTAGGCGGCGATGTGGACGGTCTCCATGTTGGAGAACGCCGACAGCATCATCTGTATCTCGGTGGGCTCGAACACGCGGGCATAGTGCCGCATGTAGCAGTTGTTCACCTCGATGTCGGACTGGGTGAAGAAGCGGAAGATCTGGGTCAGCGTGTGGCGTTCCTGCGCGCTCAGCTTGTTGTGCCAGTCCTTGACGTCGTCGGCGAGCGGCACCTCCTCGGGCAGCCAGTGGATGCGCTGCTGGGTGAGCCAGGCGTCATAGGCCCAGGGATAGCGGAAGGGCTTGTAGACTCCGTTCGAATCGAGCAGCGACATCGGCGTTCCTACCCGGACCTACTGACAGGCGAGGCACTCTTCGTAGTCGTTGGCCGCGCCCTCCCTGGCGGCCCCGTTGGCCGCCTGGAGCGGCACCGGCTCCCCGGCGCCGGCCAGCGTCGCGCCGTTGCCGACCACCGCGACGTCGGCCTTGTTGGCCACCTTGTCGGCGCGCTGGATCGAGCGCGAGCGGCAATAGTAGAGCGACTTCACGCCCTTCTTCCAGGCCTGGAAATGGATGTCGTGCAGCGTCTTCTTGTGCACGTCGGCCGGCAGGAACACGTTGAGCGACTGCGACTGGCAGACGAACGGCGCGCGGTCGGCCGCGAAATCCACCAGCCAGCGCTGGTCGATTTCGAAGGCGGTCTTGAAGATCGCCTTCTCGTCGTCGGCGAGGAAGTCGAGATGGGCGACCGAGCCCTCGTTGACGGTGATCGAGGTCCAGACGTCGTCGGTGTCCCTGCCCTTCTCCGCCAGCAGCGCCTTGAGGTACTTGTTGCGCACGCTGAACGAGCCGGACAGGGTCTTGTGGGTGAAGGCGTTGGCCACGTTGGGCTCGATCCCCGGCGAGCAGCCGCCGCAGATGATCGAGATCGAGGCGGTCGGCGCGATCGCCAGCTTGTTGGAGAAGCGCTCGTCGAAGCCGTAATCGGCCGCGTCCGGGCACGGCCCGCGCTCGGCGGCGAGCGCCCGCGACGCCGCGTCGGCATGGCCCCTGATGTGGCGGAAGATGTTGCGGTTCCACGCCTTGGCCGAAGCCGATTCGATCGGCACGTTCTGGCTCTGCAGGAAGGAGTGGAAGCCCATCACCCCGAGCCCGACCGAGCGCTCGCGGCTCGCCGCGTAGCGCGCCCGCGCCATGCTGTCGGGCGCGCTCTCGATGAAGTCTTCGAGCACGTTGTCGAGGAAGCGCATCACGTCCTCGATGAACAGCGGATCGTTGCGCCATTCGAGGAAGGTCTCGAGGTTGAGCGAGGACAGGCAGCACACCGCCGTGCGCTCCTCGCCGTGATGGTCGGGGCCGGTCGGGAGCGTGATCTCGCTGCACAGATTCGACATGCGGACCTGGAGCCCGGCGAGCTTGTGATGCTCGGGCGTGGCACGGTTCACGTGGTCGATGAAGATGAAATAGGGCTCGCCGGTCTCGATCCGGCTGGTCAGCAGGCGGATCCACAGCGAGCGTGCCTTGACGCGGCGCACCACCGTCTTGTTCTTGGGGCTGATCAGCGCCCATTCCTCGTCGTTCTCGACCGCGCGCATGAAGGCGTCGGTGATCACCACGCCGTGATGCAGATTCAGCGCCTTGCGGTTGGGGTCGCCGCCGGTGGGGCGGCGGATCTCGATGAACTCCTCGATCTCGGGGTGGTCGATGCCGATATAGACCGCCGCCGAGCCGCGCCTGAGCGAGCCCTGCGAGATCGCCAGCGTGAGCGAATCCATCACCCGGATGAACGGGATGATTCCCGAGGTCTTGCCGTTGGCGCTGACCTTCTCGCCGATCGAGCGCAGATTGCCCCAGTAGCTGCCGATGCCGCCGCCGCGCGCGGCGAGCCAGACATTCTCGTTCCACAGATCGACGATGCCGTCGAGGCTGTCCGAGGCCTCGTTGAGGAAGCACGAGATCGGCAGGCCGCGCACCGTGCCGCCGTTCGACAGCACCGGCGTCGACGGCATGAACCAGAGCCGCGACATGTAGTCGTAGAGCCGCTGCGCGTGCTGCGAGTCGTCGCCGTAATGGGAGCTCACCCGGTAGAACAAATCCTGGTAGTTCTCGCCCGGCAGCAGATAGCGGTCGTCGAGGACCGCCTTGCCGAACCCGGTCAGCAACGCGTCCCGGCTGCGATCGATCTCGACCGTGACATCGCGCTTGGACTGAAGCAGGTCATGCTTCGAGGAAACCAGATCTAGCACCCGTCACCCCCGCCTTTACTCGTCCGGTTCGCGGTTCCGTGAAACGGCGCCAAAACGAATCGGTTGCCGAAGAACCGCGAACTTCCAGCTTGCACAAGAAATTGTGGTCCCGCAAGAACAAACCTACCAAACATTGTGTTATGAGCCGGGAAGGATTCGCCTGGCTCAAATTAATATTCGTCTTTTGTTCGCTGATTGTATCAGCCATGTTCCACAGTTCAAGCCATGGTTCCCACTCTGTTCCGATTCGAATTGCGTGAATCCCGGGGATAGACCACAAGATATGGTGGTCGGGCGGACGCCCCTCAAGATGCGGGACCGGCGCGGCACATCCGGGCCAGCGCGTCGGGGCGGATCGGGACTTCCGTCACCTCGACCGCGAAGGGGGCGAGCGCGTCCTCGACCGCCGCGGCGATTGCCGCGGCCGCCGGCACGGTGCCGCTCTCGCCCACCCCCTTGACCCCGAGCGGGTTCAGCCCGGTCGGCGATTCGAGATGCCGGATGGCGACCGGCGGCAGCTCGGCGGCGCCGGGGATCATGTAGTCGGCGAGCGTCGCGGTGAGCGGCTGCGCCTCGCGGTCGAAGGCGATCCGCTCCAGGATCGCGCTGCCGATCCCGTGCGCCACGCCGCCCTGCACCTGGCCGTCGACGATCAGCGGGTTGATCATGCGCCCGCAATCATGCACCACGACGTAGCGCAGGATCGCCACATGGCCGGTCTCCGGATCGGCCTCGACCTCGGCGACATGGCAGCCGTTGGCGTAGCTCAGCGCATCGAAGGGCAGCGCCGCGGTGGCCTCGAGCCCGGGCGCGGCGCCGGCGGGGAGCGCGTAGCCCGGCGTGCCGTAGACCGCGTTGGCGAGATCCCCGAAGCCGACCGACAGCGCCGCCACGCCGCGCACCCGCGCGCTTCCGCCGACCAGCTCGATATCGTCGGGCGCGGCCTCGAGGCGCAGCGCGGCGAGGCTGCGCAGCTTGTCCGCCACCTCGCCCGCCGCCGTCAGGGCCGAAGAGCCCGCATTGACCGCCTGGCGGCTGGCCGAGGCGCCGATGCCGATCGCCATCGCGCCGGTATCGCCCATCACGACGTCGATCGACCCGGGGTCGACGCCCAGCCTGTCGGCGCAGATCTGGGCCAGCATGGTCCGCGTGCCCTGGCCGATCGCCGTCGCGCCGGTGACCAGGCTCACCCGGCCCGACGGGGCGACGCGCACGGTCACCGCCTCGAACGGGCCGCGCCCGGTCCCCTTGACGTAGTTGGCGAGCCCGATGCCGAGGAAACGCCCGCCGGCGCGCGCCGCCGCCTGCCGCGCCCGGAACCCATCCATCCCGGCGGCCTCCAGCGCGGCGTCGAGGCAGGCCGGGTAGTCGCCGCTGTCGAGCACGATGCCCGAGCCGCTGCGGGTCGAGAGCGGCCGCGCGTAGGGCATCTCGTCGGCGGCGATGAAGTTGCGCCGGCGCACCTCCTCGCGCGCCAGCCCGGTCGCGGCGGCGATGCGGTCGACGAGGCGCTCCATCGCGAAGATGCCCTGCGGGTGCCCGGCGCCGCGCACCGGGGTGGTGGGCACTTTGTTGGTCACCGCCACCCGCACCCGCAGGCGATAGGCCGGCAGCCGGTAGGGGCCGGGAACCACGGTGGCGGCGTTGTAGGAGAGGTTCAGCCCGCGCGCGGTATAGGCGCCGTGGTCGTGGATCATCTCGCCGCGCACCGCGAGCAGGCGGCCGTCCCGGTCGGCCGCCGCCTCCATCTCCCAGTACTGGTCGCGCTCCTGGGTGGTGGCGGTGAAGTGTTCGCGCCGGTCCTCGATCCACTTGACCGGGCGGTTGAGACGGCGCGCCGCATGGGCGATGACGATGTCCTCGGGGTAGACGACGAGCTTGGGCCCGAACCCGCCGCCGAGATCGGCCGCGCGGACCGCGATCCGGCTCTCGTCGAGCCCTAGCGTCGCCACCAGGGCGCGCAGCGCGCCATGCGGCGCCTGGCTCGACAGAAAGAGCGTCAGCCGGTCGTCGAGCGGGTCGGGGATCGCGACCGCGCCGCGGCACTCGATGGCGAGGCCGAGCCCCTTGTGCTGTTTGAGCGAGACCCGCACGCGATGCGCGGCGGCGGCGAAACCCGCCTCGACATCGCCATAGCCGATCTCGTACTCGGCGAGCAGGTTGTCGTCGAGATGACGATGCGCGGCGGGCGCGCCCGCTTCCAGCGCCGCGCGGCAATCGGAGGCGGCCGGCAGGGGGCGGTAGTCGATCTCGACCGCCCCGGCCGCGTCCTCGGCGGCGTAGCGGCTGTCGGCGAGGACCACGGCGACCGGCTCGCCGACATGGCAGACCTCGTCCCCGGCGAGGATCCGGCGGTCCAGTATGTGGCGGTAGGACGGGCTCGGCAGGGCGGTGACCAGCCGCTCGGCGGCGAGATGGGGCGCGATCTCGGCATGGCCAAGCACCGCCACCACCCCGGGCAGGGCGGCGGCGGCGGAAGTGTCGATGCCGGCGATCCCGGCATGGGCGTAGGGGCTGCGCACGAAGGACGCGTGCAGCATCCCCGGCAGATGGAGGTCGTCGACGAAGCGCCCGGCGCCGCGCAGCAGCGCCGGATCCTCCAGCCGCTTGATCGGCTTGCCGATCAGCGCCGCGCTCAGCTCTCCCGCCCCCGCTCGGTGACCATGCGCTCGAAGGCGGCCAGGGTCTCCTCGCTGACATGGTGCTCGATGCCCTCGGCATCGGCGCGGGCGACGTCCTCGCTGACGCCGATCGCCTGCAGGAAGGCGACCACGATCTGGTGCCGACGGCGGGAGGCCTCGGCGATGCGCCGCCCCTCGTCGGTCAGGAATATCGCGCGATAGGGCTGGGTGGTGACCAGCCCGCCCTGCTGGAGCCGCGCGACCGTCTTGGTGACGTTCGCATGGGTCACGCCGAGCCGGCGCGAGATGTCGGCGGACCGCGCCTCGCCGGTCGAATCGATGAGGTCGGCGATCAACTCGACATAGTCCTCGGCGATCTCGGTCTGCCGCGCAAGCCGGGTCTGGCGGTGGTGCCCGGCCTGCTCGTCGGGCTCGACGAGCACCGGCGCCACCTTCGCCGGCCTCCTGCGCCTGTCCTTCGTCACCCGGGGTCCCCCGCGTTCCAGCGCCGCTCCGACTATGACGGAGCGCGGGCCGCTTGACAATTCTTGGCCGGGGGCAAATAAGTTAGCCAGGGTTAAACAGTACAGCGCGGGGAAAGACTGACATTGGCAGGGAACCGGGTTCGGGGGTCGGCCCGGCCGGCCGCCGCAGCGGCCGCGCTGCTCTGTCTCGCCCTCCTGCTGGCGGGCACGGCTTCGGCCCATGTGGCGAGCCGGGCGCAGTGGCACCCGCTGGCCGCCGCCTATCTCGATGCGGTGTTCGCGAGCCGGATCGATCCGGTCGACTGGCGGGGAATCGCGCGGCGCTACGACAGCGCCGATCCCGCGTTCCGCCATGCCGGCCCGGAGCCCGCCTTCGCCGCCCTCGCCCGGCTCTCGTCCTTCGCCGGGACCGATCCCGGCGCGGCGATCCGCCGGGCGATCGCCGCGCGCGATGCGAGCGCGCTGCGGCGGGCGGCGGCGCGGGCCAACGCGATCGCGCTCCGCGCCTCCCTGGAGCGGGTGCGCGGGCTGCTGGAGAGGCCGCGCGAGGCGCGAACCGCTTTGCGCGCCGCCCGCCTTCTCTATCGCGGATTCGAGACCGGCCTGCGGGCCCGCGATCCGGCCGCGCACAGGCGTCTCGGGCTCGCCTGGCTGTCGCTCGCCACCCTGCTCTCCGGCGCGGGGGGCGGGGCCGAGGCCGAGCGGCTGATCGGCTTTCTGGCGGGCGAGATCCGCGCCCGATTCGAAGACGCGACGCCGCCCTTGCCACCCGCCGCACGGTTGCCGCCGGGCGGCGCGCTCGACGAGCAGGCGCCGCTGCCCCGGCTGGTGCTCAATTTCGAACAGCGCGGGGTGGACGAAAAAGGGCTCTTTCTCGTCGCCTATGGCGACATGCTGTTCGATTCCCCGGAAATCCTCGGCGCACCCGCCCGCGGCCTCGGCTTCGCCTGCTCGTCCTGCCACAACCGGGGCGACGTCAACCGGGCGCTGTTCGTCCCCGGACTCAGCCGCCGCGCCGGCGGGATCGACGCCGACAACGCCTTCTTCAACCCGCGCGGCAGCGACGGGCGGTTCGACCCGCTGGATGTGCCGAGCCTGCGCGGCATCCGCTTCACCGCGCCCTACGGGCGGGACGGGCGTAGCGCGAGCCTGCGCGAATTCGTCCGCAACGTGATCGTCGGCGAGTTCGGCGGCGCGGAACCGACCCCGCTGATGCTCGACGCGCTGCTCGCCTATATGAACGAGTTCGACTTCCTGCCGGCGCCGCTGCTGGCGCGCGACGGGACCTTGAACGAGGGCGCGAGCGCGGCGGCGAGGCGCGGCGAGGCGGTCTTCAACCGTCCCTTCGCCGGCATGGCGGGGCGGTCCTGCGCGACCTGCCACGTACCGGACGGCAATTTCGTCGACGGGCGGCGCCACGACATCGGCTCGGTCGCGCCGTCGACGGCGCACGCCCGCGACGGCGCGCTGGACACCCCGACGCTCCTGGGCATCCGCTACACCGCGCCCTATTTCCACGACGGCTCGCTGCCGACGCTGGAAGCCGTGGTCGCCTGGTTCGACCGGCGCTACCGCCTCGGCCTCGATGCGGGCGAGCGGGGCGACCTCGCGGCCTATCTGGAGGCGGTCGGCACCGGGCAGGACCCGTTCGAGGCGTTCGACGGCACGAGCACGCGCTTCCGGCTGGGCTTCGAGGAGGCCTCGACTTTCCTCTCGACGCTGGACACGCTGATCCCGGCGCGCGACCGCCGCCACGCCCTGCTCCTGCTCGCCACCGTCGGCCGCGACCTGCGCGCGGATGCGGCGGCGATGGACAACATCGCGGCGCTCGGCCGGGTGACGGAGCTGGCCTCCAGGATCGACGCGATCTCGGACGCGGTCTCGGCGGAGGACTGGACGGCGGCCGAGCGGTTGTGGGCCGGCTACAGGGAGGCGGAGGCGCGCCATGCGGCCGAGCTTTACTAGGCGCCTCGTCCTGGCGACGGCGCTCGCCGTGCTGGCCGGGCCGGCGGCGGCCGACCGGCCGATCACCGTCGCCTTCGTGCCGCAGGAGAACCCGGAAAAGCTGCTCGGCGACGTGCGCGCCATCGGCGCCTATCTGGAGCGCGCGACGGGGCGGCGGATCGAGCCGCGCGTCACCACCGACCACGCGGCGGCGATCGAGAGCCTCGCGGCCGGGCGCGCCGACATCGCCTTCATGGGCGCGCTGCCCTATGTGATGGCGCGCTCGCGCATCGGCGCGCGGGCGCTGCTGTCGGAGGTCTATCGCGGCAAGCCGAGCTACCGGGGCGCGGTGTTCGTGCGCCGCGATGGCGGGATCTCGCGGCTGGAGGCGCTGCGCGGCAAGACCATCGCCTTCGCCGACCCGATCTCGGAATCGGGCTTCCTCTACCCGCTCGACCTGTTCGTCGAGGCCGGGCTGCTCGCCGCGCGCGACGACCCGAGGGCGTTCTTCGGCGAGGTCTATTTCGCGGGCGGCTATCAGCAGGCGATCCAGGCGGTGGCCAACGGGCTGGTCGACGCCGCCGGGGTGAGCATCTACGCGACGCTGCTGCTCGATGCCGGCCAACGCGGCGCGGTCACGGCGATCGCCCGGACGCCGCCGATCCCGTCCCATGTCGTGGTCGCCCGGGACGGGCTGGAACCCGCGCTGCGCGCCGCCTTCGTGGAGGCGATGCTGGGGCTCAACGCGCCCGCAAGGCGGCATCTGCTGAAACACGTCTACGCGCCGGACGGCTATGTCAGGCCGGACCATGCGGCCTATGACGGGGTCGCCCGGATGGCGCGCAAATACGGGCTGATCCGGTGAGCCGGGACGCGCTTCGCATATCGGGGCTGCGGGTCCGCTACGCCGCGGACGCCGAGGTCGCGCTGGCGATCGACGCGCTCGCGATCGCCGCCGGCGAACGCGTGGCGCTGATCGGGCCGAGCGGTTCGGGCAAGACCACGCTGTTGCGCGCGGTGCACGGCCTGGTCGCGCCGGAAGCCGGCACGGTGACGCTGGACGGCGTGGCGACCGCCTCCGCGGCGGCGCGGAGCCGCGCCTTCCGGCGCCGCCACGCGGCGGTCTTCCAGGAGTTCCAGCTGGTCGAGCGCGCCTCGGTCCTCGCCAACGTGCTGTGCGGCCGGCTGGGCCACGCGCCGGTCCTGCCGAGCCTCTTCGGCCTGTTCGCCGCCGCCGACCGGGAGGCGGCGCTGGCGGCGATCGAGGCGACGGGGCTCGCCGGATACCGGCACCGCCGCGCCGACACCCTGTCGGGCGGGCAGCGCCAGCGCGTGGCGGTCGCCCGCGCGCTCGCCCAGGCGCCGTCGCTGATCACCGCCGACGAGCCGGTCAGCAATCTCGACCCGGTCATCGCCGACGACATTCTGCGCGCGCTCATGGGCTCGGCTGGCGAGAACGCGATCACCGTGCTGGCCGCGGTCCACCACCCGGCGCTCGCCACCGCGCACGCGGACCGGGTGATCGGGCTCGCCGGGGGCGCGATCGTCCATGACAGCGCCGACGGCGCGGCGCTCGACGCCTCGGCGCTCAGGCGGATCTACGGCCGCAGCGTGGCGCCGCAGATCGTCCGCGACGTGAAGCCCCGCGAAGACGGCGATGAGCGCTCCCCTCGCAACGTGGCGTAGCAGCCTCGGCCGCGCGGCGGCGCTGCTCGGCGTCGTCGTGCTCCTCGCCTGGGCCTGGGCGGGGACCGGGTTCGATCCGGCCGCGCTCGGCATCGGCCTGCCCAGGCTCGGCGACTTCCTCGTCCGCATGGCGCCGCCCGATTTCAGCATCGCGGGCGTGGTGTTCCGGGCGATGCTGGAGACGGTGCAGATCGCGCTCCTCGGCACCTTCCTCGGCGCGCTGCTCGCAATCGGGTTCGGCCTGCTCGCCGCCGCCAATCTGACGCCCGCCTGGGTCCACCAGCCGGTCAAGTGGCTGCTCGGCGCGATCCGCGGGATCCCGGTGATCCTGCTCGCGCTGATGTTCGTCAGCGCCTACGGGCTCGGCCCGCTGCCCGGGGTGGCGGCGATCGCGCTCCATTCCTCGGGCATGCTGGGCAAGTTCTACGCCGAGGCGTTCGAGGCCGCGCGGCCGGGACCGGTCGAGGCGCTGAGGACGGCCGGCGCGGCTTGGCCGCAGACCGTCCGCTTCGCCATCCTGCCCCAGATCGCCCCCGAGCTCGCCCGCGACACGCTGTTCCGCTTCGAGCTGAACCTGCGCGAATCCCTGGTCCTCGGCCTGGTCGGGGCGGGCGGGATCGGCTTCTACATCCAGCTCTACGCCCGCGCCTTCCACTACGACAAGGTGGCGACGCTGACCCTCGTAGTGCTGGCGATGGTAGTGCTGGTCGAACAGGCAAGCGTGCTGGCGCGCAGGCGGCTGAGCTGAGGCTTATGCTTGTCGCTTCGAACCGCCCCCTCGCCTCGCCCCCTTCCTGTCATGCCCGGAACAAGTCCGGCCATGGCGAGCGGGGGACGATGTGCGAGAGCGCACGAACCTCGCAAACCGGACTCTAGCTCGCGATCTGCGGGCCCATCTGCTTGACCGCGCCGGTCTCGGTGTTGAAGGCGATCCGGGGGATCACGTCGAGATTGGTTCCGGTCACCCGGACGAAGCGCGCGTCGTCGGGGTAGTCGATCGAATGGATCTTGCCGTCGGCATAGATCCCCGCCTGGCCCGGGCTCAGCCGGTAGGATTTCTCCGGCTTGACCTCGCCGCGGGCGGGGTCGGACCCGTCGTCGAGGCGCTCCCACTCGGTCATGTCGGTGTACTTCGTCGCCTGGCCGTAGATCGCCCAGGACGCGCCGTGGTCGTGCGGCGGGGAGACCCGCGCGCCCGCGTTGATGTGGGACAGCACCTGGAAGCCGAGATCGGGATCGTCGTAGAGCACGCGAACCCCGCGCTCGACGCCCGGCCCGCAATATTCCTCGACGAATTCGGGCATATGGAGCAGCCGCTCGAGATCGCGGCGGACCTTCTCGCGGCCGCCCGGGCCGGGGTCTTCGCCGAGATGCCTGCGGCAGTCCTGACAGAACTCTTCCAGCGTATAGGCCATGGGTCTCGCTCCCTCGCTCCTCTCGCTCTTGTGCGATCTATTGTGCCATAGAGGGCGGAGAGGGTGCTAGTCTCGGCCCATGGCCCAGGCCGTCCCGTCCGACCCGCAACCCGCCGGCAAACGCGCGCAATTCGCCTGGTGCCTCTACGACTGGGCCAATTCGGGCTTCCCCACCGTCATCGTCACCTTCGTCTTCGCGGCCTATTTCTCGCGCGCGGTGGCCGAGAACACCATCCAGGGCACCGCCGACTGGGGCCACGCGCTGGCGATCTCGGGCATCGCGATCGCGATCATCAGCCCGATCCTGGGCTCGATCGCCGACCGCACCGGGCGGCGCAAGCCCTGGCTCGGCGTCTTCGCCGCGATCTCGATCGTCGCCGTCGCGCTGCTCTGGTACACCCGCCCCGAACCGTCCTACGTGCTGTGGGCGCTGGTGTTCTTCGTCATCGCCAACACCGCCTGGGAAATCGCCAACGTGTTCTACAACGCGATGCTGCCGGGGCTGGTGTCCAGCGATCGGATCGGCCGGCTCTCGGGCTGGAGCTGGGGGCTCGGCTATATGGGAGGGCTCTCCTGCCTCGCCTTGCTGCTGGTCCTCTTCGTCCAGGCCAAGACCCCGCTCTTCGGGCTCGACAAGGAGGCGGCCGAGCACATCCGCATCGTCGGGCCGATGGTGGCGGTCTGGTTCGCGGTGTTCGCCATCCCGATCTTCCTCTGGACCCCCGACGAGGCGGGCAGGAAGACGACCGCGAGCGCGGCGATCCGCGAGGGGCTCGCCCAGCTCGCCGGCACGCTGCGCCAGATCAGGCGGCACGCCAATATCGCGCGCTTTCTGCTCGCCCGGCTGTTCTATGTCGACGGGATGAACACCATGTTCGCCTTCGGCGGCATCTACGCCGCCGGCACGTTCGGCATGTCGTTCGCCGAGATCATCCAGTTCGGCATCGCGCTCAACGTCACCGCCGGTCTCGGCGCCGCCGGCTTCGCCTGGCTCGACGACCGCATCGGCTCCAAGCGCACGGTGCAGATCGGCATATTGGGTCTGATCGCCTTCGGCGTGCCGCTGCTGGTGGTCGAGGGCAAGCTGTGGTTCTGGCTGCTGGCGCTGCCGCTCGGCATCTTCATGGGCCCGGTGCAGGCGGCGAGCCGGTCGCTGATGGCCCATCTCGCGCCGACCGAGCTGAGGACCGAGATGTTCGGGCTCTACGCGCTGTCGGGCAAGGTGACCTCCTTCGCCGGACCCGCGGTGCTCGCCTGGGCGACGGTCGCCTTCGAGTCCCAGCGCGCCGGCATGGCCACCATCATCGCCTTCTTCGTGGTCGGCTTCGTGCTGATCGGGCTGGTCGCCGCGCCGAGGAGATAGGGCGTATCGAAGGACGCTCAGTGGCGGAAATGCCGCCGTCCGGTGAACGCCATCGCGATGCCGCGCTGGTCGGCGGCGGCGATCACGTCGGCGTCGCGGATCGACCCGCCGGGCTGGATCACCGCGGTCGCGCCGGCTTCGGCGGCGGCGATCAGCCCGTCGGCGAAGGGGAAGAACGCGTCCGAGGCGGCGACCGAGCCCTCGGTCGCGGGCTGGGCGGCGCCCGCCTCCCGCGCCGCGTCTGCCGCCTTGGCGGCGGCGATGCGGGTCGAATCGACCCGGCTCATCTGGCCCGCGCCGATGCCGGCCGTGGCCTCGCCGCGGGCGAACACGATGGCGTTCGACCGGACATGCTTGGCGACCGCGAAGGCGAACACGAGGTCGCGAAGCTCCGCGTCCGAGGGCGCCCGCCTGGTCACCACGCGGAGATCCGCCTCCCCGGTCCGCCCGCCGTCGCGGTCCTGCACCAGCAGCCCGCCGGCGATCGAGCGCACGGAAAGGCCGGGCGCGCCGGGATCGGGCATCGCGCCGGCCGCGAGCACGCGGATATTGGGCTTTTCGGCGAAGACCGCGCGCGCGGCCTCGTCGATCCCGGGCGCGATGACCACCTCGACGAAGATCCCGGTCATCGCGCTTGCGGCCGCCTCGTCGATGGTCCGGTTGGCCGCGACCACCCCGCCGAAGGCGCTGACGGGATCGCAGGCGAGCGCCCTGGCGTAGGCCTCGGCGAGGCTTGCGCCGAGCGCCGCGCCGCACGGGTTGGCGTGCTTCACGATGGCGACCGCCGGGCGGTCGAACTCGGCGGCGAGCTCGAACGCGGCGTCGGCGTCGCCGAGATTGTTGTAGCTCAGCGCCTTGCCCTGGAGCAGGCGGGCGGAGGCCGCGCCGGGGCGGGCCGGAAAGCCGCGATAGAGCGCGGCCTCCTGGTGCGGGTTCTCGCCATAGCGCAGGATTTCGGCGCGCCCGCCGCCGAAGGCGATTTGGCGGGGGAACGGGATGTCGACCTCGCGCGCGAACCATTGCGAGATCGCCGCGTCGTAGGCGGCGGTGCGCGCGTAGGCGGCGGCGGCGAGGCATCGGCGGAAGTCGAGCGTCGTCCGGCCGTCGTTCTCCGCGAGCTCGCGCAGGATGCCCTCGTAGTCCCCGGGGTCGGTGGCGACAACGACGAATTCGTGGTTCTTCGCCGCCGCGCGGATCAGCGCCGGCCCGCCGATATCGATCTGCTCGACCGCCTCGTCGCGGTCCGCCCCGCCGGCGACGGTCTCCTCGAACGGGTAGAGGTTGACGACGACGAGGTCGATGGGCGCGATGTCGTTCGCCTCCATCGCCTCGCGGTGGGCGGCGCGGTCGCGCCTCGCCAGGATGCCGCCATGGACCGCCGGGTGCAGCGTCTTCACCCGCCCGTCCATCATCTCGGGATAGCCGGTGAGCGCCGCCACGTCGGCCGCCTCGAGCCCGGCCCCGGCGAGCGCCCGCCCGGTGCCGCCGCTGGCGACCAGCGCCACGCCGCGCTCCGCCAGCGCGGCGGCGAAGTCCATCAGCCCGGCCTTGTCGGAGACCGAGAACAGCGCGCGCGAGACCGGAACCCGATCGTTCATTCCCCCTCCCCGGCCGAATCGCGGCCGTCGAGCAGCCACTCGGCGAATTCGCGCACCGCGCCCGCCCCGCCCGCGCGCCCCGTGGTGTAGCCGGCGGCGGCGTGCACGGCGGGCACCGCGTTGGGCACGGTCGCGGCCAGCCCGACGGCTTCCAGAACCGGCAGGTCGTTGAGGTCGTCCCCCATATGCGCCACCGCGTCGAACCCGATGCCGAGACGCGAGCACAGCTCGACGAGCGCTTCCTTCTTGTCGCCGACGCCCACCAGACAGTGCTTCACGCCCAGCACCTCGGCGCGGCGCCGGATCGCGTCGGTCCGGCTGGCGGTGACGAAGGCGACCTCCAGCCCGGCCTCGATCAGCATGCGGATGCCGACCCCGTCATGGACGTGGAAAGCGCGCCACTGGCGCCCGTCCTCGCCATAGAAGAGCGTCCCGTCGGTCATCACCCCGTCGCAGTCGAGGCTGACCAGGCGGATGTGGGCGCGCTTCGCCGCCGCGCCGCTCACGCCGCGCCGTCCCGGGCGAGCGCCGCCTCGACCAGGGCCACGTCCTCCGGCCGGTCGACCCCGATCGAGCCGGGCGGCACCGGCGCGCAGGCGATGCGCTCGCCGTGCTCGATGACGCGCAGCAGCTCGACGCTCTCGGCGCGCTCGACCGGCCCGCGCTCCCACGCCTGGAAGCGCGCCAGCGCGGCGGCGGTGAAGGCGAACATGCCGACATGGATCTTGCGCCCCGAATCCTCGGCGAAGTCGAGCGGCACCGGCAGCCGGCTGAAGGTCATCACGCAGCCGTCGAGGCCGGGCACCAGGTGGACCACCGAGGTATCGGCGCATTGCTCGGGCGTGGCGTCGTCGAGATAGCCGGTCGAGACCTCGATCCCGCGTTCGCGCGCGGCGTCGAGCGCCGACACCACGATGTCGATGGCGGCCGGGTCGATCAGCGGCTCGTCGCCCTGCACGTTGACGTAGATCCCGGCCGTCCTGCGGCTCGCGACCTCGGCGAGCCGGTCGGTCCCGGTGGCGTGCGCGGCAGACGTCATCTCGCAGTCGATGCCGGTCTCGCGGCAGATTGCGGCGATGCGCTCGTCGTCGGTCGCCACGACCGCGTGGTCGACGCTCTCGGCCTGGCTCGCGCGGCGCCACACCCTGACCACCATCGGCACGCCGGCGATCGGCGCCAGCGGCTTGCCGGGGAACCGGGTCGAGGCGTAGCGCGCCGGGATGACGGCGAGGACGGGGGGGCTGCCTTCCATGGGGTCCTTGCGGGATCGCTCGCGGGTGAGAATAGTCGCGCCGCGAAGCAAGCGCGAGAGTGCCGGGAAATCCCATGACCGAGACCGTTGTGTTCGACCTCGACGGGACGCTCGTCGACACGCTGCCCGACATCGAGACGGCGGCCAACCGGGCGCTCGCCGCCGAGGGCCGCCGCGCGCTGACCCGCCGCGAGATACGCCTGCTGATCGGCAGCGGCGGCCGCGTGCTGATGGCGAACGCCTTCAGGGCGACCGGCGAGCCCGCCCCGGAGGCGCGCATCGACGCCGCCTTCGCCGCCTATATCGCGGCCTACGAGGCCGACCCGGTCGCCGGCAGCGCGCCCTTTCCCGGGGTGCACGCGGCGCTGGAGGCGCTGTCGGCACGCGGCGCGCGGCTCGCGGTCTGCACCAACAAGCCGGGCCACCTCGCCGAAATCGTGCTGGAGACCTTCGGGCTCGCGGGATTCTTCGCCGGAATCGTGGCCGGCGACACGCTCCCCACCCGCAAGCCGAGCCCCGAGCCGCTGGTCGAGGCGGTCGCGCGCGCCGGCGGGGCGGGGCGCAAGGCGGCGATGGTGGGCGACAGCCCGATCGACGCCGACGCCGCGCGCGCCGCCGCGATCCCCTTCGTCGCGGTGAGCTTCGGCTACAGCCCGGTGCCGGCGGCCGAGCTCGGCGCCGACGCGGTGATCGACGGGTTCGATGCGCTGGCCGGGGCGCTGGACGGGCTGGGGTGAAGCGGCCCGCCACCGTCCTCGTCAATTCGACCGGAGCGCGGCAGGCGGTCCCCGTCTTGGTCCGCACCCGCCGCGACCCTATCTTCAGTAAGCCGCCCCGAGGGAGGATGACATGTCGGAGTTCGCCCACCACGCGCTGTTCCCGCTCGCCGACGACGCGACCCCCTACCGCAAACTGTCTTCCGACCATGTGGGGGTCGAGCGGTTCCGCGGCGGGGACATGCTGACCGTCGCGCCCGACGCGCTCGGCCTGCTCGCCGAACGGGCCTTCTTCGAAATCGCGCATTATCTGAGGCCCGGCCACCTCGCCCAGCTGCGCGCCATCCTCGACGACGCCGAGGCCTCGGACAACGACCGCTTCGTCGCCTACGACCTGCTCAAGAACGCCAATATCGCCGCCGGCGGGGTGCTGCCGATGTGCCAGGACACCGGCACCGCGATCGTCATGGGCAAGAAGGGCGAGCGGGTGTGGACCGGGGGCGGCGACGAGGCGGCGCTCGCCGGGGGCATCCACAAGACCTACACCGAGCGCAACCTGCGCTATTCCAACGTCGCGCCGCTCTCGATGTACGAGGAGGTCAATACCGGCACCAACCTGCCGGCGCAGATCGAGATCTACGCCACCGAGGGGGAGGAGTACGGCTTCCTGTTCATCGCCAAGGGGGGCGGGTCGGCCAACAAGTCCTTCCTGTTCCAGGAGACCCCGGCCCGGCTCAACCCCGAATCCATGCTGGGCTTCCTCGACGAGAAGATCCGCACGCTGGGCACCGCGGCCTGCCCGCCCTACCACCTCGCGATCTGCATCGGCGGCATGTCGGCCGAGTTCAACCTCAAGACAGTCAAGCTCGCCAGCACGCGCTATCTCGACGGGCTGCCGAGGGAGGGCTCGGAGCGGGCCCAGGCGTTCCGCGATGTCGGGATGGAGGAGGAGATCCTCGAACTCACCCGCAAGATGGGGATCGGCGCCCAGTTCGGCGGCAAGTATTTCTGCCACGACGTGCGGGTGATCCGCCTGCCGCGCCACGGCGCCTCGCTCCCCATCGGGCTCGGGGTGTCGTGCTCGGCCGACCGCCAGGCGCTCGGCAAGATCACCGGCGAGGGGATCTTTCTCGAGCAGCTCGAGACCGACCCGGCGCGCTATCTGCCCGATATCGAGGAGGCGAGCCTCGGCGGCGAGGCGGTGGCGATCGACATCGACCGGCCGATGGAAGAGATCCGCGCGACGCTCGGCCGCTACCCGATCAAGACCCGGCTCTCGCTCACCGGCTCGATGGTGGTGGCGCGCGACGCGGCGCATGCGAAGATCAAGGCGAGGCTCGACGCCGGCGAGGCGATGCCGGCCTATATGCGCGACAACATGGTGTACTACGCCGGCCCCGCGAAGACGCCCGCGGGCTACGCGTCGGGCTCGTTCGGCCCGACCACGGCGGGGCGCATGGATTCCTACGTCGCCCGGTTCCAGGAGGCGGGCGGCAGCCATGTCATGCTCGCCAAGGGCAACCGCTCGCCCGAGGTCACCGCCGCCTGCAAGGCGCATGGCGGCTTCTATCTCGGCTCGATCGGCGGCCCGGCGGCGCGGCTCGCGCAGGACTGCATCGCGAAGGTCGAGTGCATCGAGTATCCCGAGCTCGGCATGGAGGCGGTGTGGCGCATCGAGGTGAAGAATTTTCCCGCCTTCATCGTGGTCGACGACAAGGGCAACGACTTCTTCCGTGCCCTCTGACGCGCCGGTCCTCCCCGACGTCATCGCGCCCGGGGTGACGACGCTGCTGTGCGGCAGCGCGGCCGGCGCGGTCTCGGCCAGGCTCGGCCTGCCCTATGCCGGGCCGGGCAACAAGTTCTGGCCGATCCTCGCCGAATCCGGGCTGACGCCCAGGCTACTCGCGCCCGCCGAGTTCCGCGCGCTGCCGCGCCACGGCCTCGGCCTGACCGACATCAACAAGACCGAGTCGGGCGCCGATTCCGACCTGACCGGGGCGGGCGACGACGCCGAGGCGCTGGCCGCCAAGCTGGAGGCGTTCCGCCCGGCGATCCTCGCCTTCACCGCCAAGCGGCCGGCGCAGGTGTTCCTCGGCGCCGGCCGGGTCGAGTACGGAGTCCAGGACCGGCGCTTCGGCGCGACCGAGATCCACGTCCTCCCCTCGCCGTCCGGCCTCGCGGTGCGCTGGTGGGACCCGTCCTACTGGCACGCGCTGGGGGCAAGGCACCGGGCGCTGGTGGGCGAGAGGCGGTAGGGGTCCTTCGACCCGCCCCCTAGTTCGCGGCAGCCGCGCAGTCGGGGGTCCAGCCGAGCGGCACGTGGGTCGCGGTGCGCAGGCGCTGCCGGTCGATCCACCGGTTCTTGTGGGCGAAGTCGTAGAACCGGGCGCGCAGCCAGGGCGGCCAGCGTCCCGGCCATCCATAGAGTGTCGATATGCGCTGGGTGTGCTCGGTGAGCGGCCGTTCGCGGCGCTCCCATTCGGCGAGCCCGGCGGGGATGTCGCGATGCCGGTCGAGATGGACCGCGAGAGCGAGCCCGTTCATCATCCCGCAGCCGCCGCCCTGGCCGAGATTGGGGGCCATGGCGTGCGCCGCGTCGCCGATCATCGCGACCCGCCCGCGCGACCAGCGCCTGAGGCGGACGACGACGAAGGGGTCCCAGCGTCCGCGCCCGCCGATGCGCGGAAACAGCTGGGCGAGTTGGGGGAAGGTCCGGGTCCAGAGGTCGATATCGATCGGAATCCGCCGGGCCTGCGTATCGGTCACCGGGCAGAGCAGAGCGAGATAGACCGCCTCGTCGGAGACCGGGGTGTAGAGCAGCCGCCGCCTTCCCGACCAGTACTCGATGTAGGTCTGCGTCTCGGGGTCGCGGCGTTCGTCTTCGGTGCGCGGCACCAGGAGGCGGATCGCGCCGTCGGGCAGCTGCCTGAACGAGCGCATCAGGCCGAGCGAGTCGCGCACCGGCGAGCCCACCCCGTCGGCGCCGATCACGAGGTCCGCCCCGAGCCGCCGCCCGTCGGCCAGCACCAGCACCCCGCCGGGCTCGGCGCCGGCGACCTCGGAGCCGGTGACGATCTCGGCGCCGGCCTCCCGCGCCGCCGCGGCCAGGGCGTCGATGCAGGTCTGGCGGACGATCGAGAACATGCGCATCGTCCCGCCCGCCGGCCACTCGATGCGGGCGATGGTGTTGTTGGCGTCGTCGCGCATCTCGCGCGCCTGGCCCGGGAAGGCGCCTTGCGTGGCGGCATCGTAGGCGCCCACCGCCTCGAACACCTTGAGCCCGTTCTCGTAGATATAGATGCCCGCGCCGGCGGTGCGCAGCCGGTCCGCCGCCTCGTGCACGCGGACGCTCCAGCCGCGCCGGGCGAAGGCCGCCGCGGCGGTCAGCCCGGCGAACCCGGCGCCGGCGATCTCCACATGCCGCCGCGCCGCCGTCATCGTCGCGTCCGGTCAGGCGGAAGGCGCCAGGGTCCGGCGGAAGAAGTCGAGCAGCCTGGCCTGCGCGTCCCGCGACTGCTCTTCCCGGAAATTGGGGCCGAGGAAGTTCTGAAACGCATGCCCCGCGCCGTCATAGGCGTGGAAGACATGGTCGATGCCGTGCTCGGTCATCGCCGCGTCAATCTTCGCCACGTCGTCGGGCGAGGGGTTCTCGTCCTCGTTGCCGAAGAAGCCGATCACCTTGCAGCCGATCGCGCCGACGCGCTCGATCGGCGCCGGGTTGCCCTCGCCCCAGGGCTTGAAGATGTTGCCGCCGTAGAAGATGCCGCAGGCGGTGAAGGCGCGGTTGGTCGAGGCGCCGAGAAACGCAGACCGCCCGCCCATGCAGTGGCCGACGATGCCGAGCGCGCCCGCGCGATGGTCGGCGCGGCCCTGCACGTAATCCGCGGTCGCGTCGATATCGGCGATCAGCTCCGCATCGTTGAGCGCGCCCATCGACCGGGACGTGTCCTCGCCCGCCGGGCGGCGGTGGTAGAACAGCGGCGCTGCGGCGATATAGCCGTCGGCCGCCAGCCCCTCGACGAACTTCCGGGTGAAGTCGTCGAGCGCGCCCCGGTGGTGGGTGACCACCACGCCGGGATGCGGTCCCGGCGCCGCCGGTGCATCGACATAGACCTCCATCGAGCTGCCGCCGACGGTCAGGTGTTCGGTATGCGCCATGCTTCGCCTCCTAGGAAATCGCCGCGGCCTGGGTATCGGGTATGTCGGTCTCGTCGTAGCGGATGTCGCGGAACGCGCCCGAGGTGACCGGGCGGTAGAGCGGCGGCCGCGCCGCATCGGTGCAGCTCGGCAGGCAGGCGATCTCCGCGTCGTAGTTGGGCTGGTGGAAGAAGCCGATCGAGATGCGCCGCGCGCTCGGCCCGAGCCCGGCCGGCGGGTTGACCACGCGGTGGAAGTTGGACGTCCAGACATCGTTGGTCCAGCGCCGGAACAGGTCGCCGACATTGACCACGAAAGCCTCCGGCCGGGTCTCGACGTCGTACCAGCGCCCGTCGCGGTCCTGGACCTGGAGCCCGCCCGGCTCGTCCTCGCCCATCAGGATGGTGAAGGTGCCGAAATCGGTATGCGCGCCGGCGCGGATCTGGCCCTCCGGCGGGGCGACGGGCTGCGGCGGGTAGTGGTTGATCCGCATGGCGGTGACGTGGCGGTCGATCTTGTCCTCGAACCAGCCCTCGTCGAGGTCGAGCGCGAGCGCGGCAAGCCGCATGAGGTGGCCGACCAGCGCCTCCATCGCCGCGTAGTAGGCACTCGCGGCATGGCGGAACCCGGGGCGGCGTTCGGGCCAGATATTGGGGATGAAATAGCGCTGCCCCTCCTCGCCCGTGTAGTAGGGATCGTCCGGCCAGCTCTCCCTGCCGAAATGGTAGAACTCCTTGAGATCGGGCGGCGCCGCGCCGCCGGCGGCGCGGCCGAGCGCCTCGCCCTCATAGACCCTGAGCCCCCTCGGCGTGCCGGCCGCCGGATGGACGCATTTGCGCTTTTCCGCATCCGGCAGGGCGAAATACGCGTGCGACGTCCGGCGCAATTCCTCCACGATCCCCGCATCCACGCGGTGGCCGGAGATCGCGAAGAAGCCGATATCGGCGCAGGCCGCGCCGATCGCCTTGCCGACCCGGCGGCGGTCCGCCGCATCGCCGCCGAAATAGGGCGCGATGTCGATCAGCGGCACGCGCGCGCTGCTCATCGGTCCCTCCCGCTTGCCCCAAGAATCTGCCGGCCCGCAGGATGCCCCGCGCGCGGCCCGAGGGGAAGACCCCGCTTTACAGCGGAGCGGCCGGTCGCGAGACTGCGGCGGTTTCCAGGACAGCCCGGAGGAGTGGGATGAAGTTCGGTGTCGGACAGCCGGTTGCGCGCACGGAGGATCCGCGCCTGCTCAAGGGCGAGGGCCGCTTCGTCGACGACATCGCCCTGCCGGGCGAGGTCCACGGCTACGTGCTGCGCTCGCCGCACGCGGCCGCCCGGGTCCGATCCGTGGACGTGGAAGCGGCGCGCCGCGCGCCCGGCGTCGTCCTGGTGCTCACCCGGGCCGATATCGAGGCCGAGGGGATCGACGGCATCCCGCATTTCATCCCGCCGATGGCGTTCGGCGCCCCGCCGCCCAAATTCAACCCGCTCCACCCGATCCTGGCCGGCGACCGGGTGCGCCATGTCGGCACGCCGGTCGCCTTCGTGGTGGCCGGGACGCTGGATGAGGCGATGGACGCGGCGGAGACCATCGCGGTCGATTACGAGATGCTGCCCTCGGTGACCGCGCCCGGGCGGGCGACCGCCGCCGGCGCGCCCGCGGTGTGGGACGAGGCGCCGGACAATATCTGGTTCACCGTGGAGCGCGGCGACAAGGCGGCGACCGATGCCGCCTTCGCGCGCGCCGCGCATGTCACCCGGCTCAGCCTGCTCAACAACCGGCTGAGCTGCAACGCGATGGAGCCGCGCGCGACGATCGTCGAATACCAGCCCGCCACCGACCACGTGACGATGTACACCGAGAACCAGTCGCCGCACGCCCAGCGCAGCCATCTCTCGCATGTCTTCCACAAGCCGGAGGGCAATTTCCGGGTCATCAGCCCCGATGTCGGCGGCGGGTTCGGGATGAAGAACGCGGTCTATCCCGAGGACGCGCTCTGCGCGATCGCCGCGAGGCGGCTGGCCCGCCCGGTGCGCTGGACCGCCGACCGGACCGAGAGCCTGCAGAGCGACGCCCATGCCCGCGACGCGGTGACCGAGGCCGCGCTGGCGCTCGATGCGGACGGCAACTTCCTCGCCATCCGCGCCGAGACCGACCACGCGGTGGGCGCCTATCTCGGCGAGGCGGCCTGCGTGCCGGTCGGGCTGGGCTCGACCATGTATGCCGGCAATTACGACCTGCCGGCCGCCTGGCTCTCGATCAACGCGGTGTTCACCAACACCAACACGGTGGCGCCCTATCGCGGCGCGGGCCGGCCGGAGGCCTGTTACATCGTCGAACGGCTGGTCGACCAGGCCGCCGTCGAGCTCGGCATCGACCCGGTCGAGCTCAGGCGGCGCAACTACATCAAGCCCGCCGACATGCCCTACCAGAACGCGATCATGACGGTCTACGACACCGGCGAGTTCGAGAAGATCGCCGACATGGCGGTGGCCCTCGCCGACCGCGACGGGTTCGCCGGGCGCAAGGCCGCGTCCGAGGCGGCGGGACGGCTGCGCGGTCTCGGCGTGACCTATTTCATCGAGATCGGCGCCCCCTTCAACGACCGCATGCAGCTCTATTTCGACCCGGCCGGCGGGGTCACCATCGCCGCCGGCACGCACAGCCACGGCCAGGGCCACCGGACGGTCTACGCGCAGATGGTGTCCGACTGGCTCGGCGTCGAGTTCGACAGCATCCGCCTGGTGCAGGGCGACACCGACCAGGTCGCCTACGGGCGCGGCACCTACGGCTCGCGCTCGGTCACCGTCGGCGGGGCGGCGCTCAAGGACGCGGCGGACCAGGTGATCGCCAAGGGGCGGCGCATGGCGGCCCATCTGATGGAGGCGGCGGAGGCCGATATCGAGTTCGCCGAGGGCGCATTCACCGTCGCCGGCACCGACAAGTCGATCGGCATCGTGGACGTCGCCCGGGCCTCCTTCATGCCGGTCGGCTGGCCCGAGGCGTTCGGCATCGGGCTGGAGGCGACGGGCAGCTTCACGCCGACCAACGGCAACTTCCCCAATGGCTGCCATATCTGCGAGGTCGAGGTGGACCCCGAGACCGGCGCGGTCGACCTGCTGCGCTATTCGTCGGTCAACGATTCGGGGCTGATCATCAACCCGCTACTGTTCGAGGGCCAGGTCCATGGCGGGCTCGCCCAGGGGATCGGCCAGGTGCTGTTCGAACACGTCGTCTATGACGACGAATCGGGCCAGCTCCAGTCCGGCTCCTTCATGGATTACTGCATGCCGCGGGCCGACGACCTGCCGTCCTTCGTGCTCGACGACGTCGAGGTCCGCTGCGCGACCAACCCGCTCGGCGTCAAGGGCGCCGGCGAGACCGGAACCGTCGCCGCGCTGCCCGCGGTGATGCACGCGATCCTGGATGCGGTCCGCCCGCTCGGCGTTTCGGACCTCCAGATGCCGGCCACGCCGCAGGCCGTCTGGCGGGCGATCCGGCAGGCGGGCGCGGCGTAGGGGGCGGGCAGGCCCGGCCCCGCCGGCCCGCTTGCCGCGGTTCGGGCGGGCTGTATATTGGCGCGGAATCCATCGCAGGGAGAGGCGGCATGGCACTCGATCGCGGGCGCGGTATCGTCGATGTCGAAGGGCTTGAGCGCGAGGACGTACAGGCGCTGGCCCGGCGGGAGACGCCGGCGGGGCTCCCCTTCGCGGTGCGCAAGATCGGCCATGTCGTGCTCAAGGTGCGCGATGTCGCGCGGTCGGCCGCGTTCTACACCGACGTGCTCGGCTTCAGGGTGTCGGACGTCTATCCCGAGAGCATGATGCCGGGCGGCATGGTGTTCATGCGCTGCAACGCCGACCACCACGGGGTGGCGCTGGTCGGCGGAAGGCAGCAAGACGCGGACAACTCGGAGCTCGACCACATGGCGTTCGAGGTCGCGACCCTGGACGAGGTGCTCAGGGCGCGCGGCCACCTGGAGAAGCATGGCGTCAGGATCGACTTCCACGGCCGCCGCCGCGCCGGCTGCCAGGTCGCCGTCGAGTTCCGCGACCCGGACAACCACCGGCTGGAGATCTACTGGGGGCTCGACCAGATCGGCAATCCCGGCCATATCCGCCCGCCCGACGAGTGGCGCGAGGCCCAGTCGCTGGAAGAGGCCATCGAGAACCCGCCGCCCGGGCAGGACACGACCCTGCACGACCGGTCCCTGCGGCGCCGATAGGCCGCCAATTTCCCGAGTGACGCGATGAAGATCCTCGCCGGCAACAGCAACCGTCCGCTGGCCGAAGCCATCTCGGCCTATCTCCAGCTGCCCCTGACCAATGCCAGCATCCGGCGCTTCTCCGACATGGAGTGCTTCGTCGAGATCCACGAGAACGTCCGGGGCGAGGACGTGTTCGTGGTCCAGTCGACCTCCTACCCGGCGAACGACAATCTGATGGAGCTGCTGGTGATGCTGGATGCGCTGAAGCGCGGCTCGGCGCGCCGCGTCACCGCGGTCGTCCCCTATTTCGGCTATGCCCGCCAGGACCGGAAGTCGGGGCCGCGGACGCCGATCTCGGCCAAGCTCGTCGCCAACCTGATCACCACCGCCGGCGCCGACCGGGTGCTCACCCTCGACCTCCACGCCGGCCAGATCCAGGGGTTCTTCGACATCCCGCTCGACAACCTGTTCGCCTCGCCGGTCTTCGTCCGCGACATCGAGGAAAACATCGACCGCGACAAGCTCACCATCATCTCGCCCGACATGGGCGGCGTGATCCGCGCCCGCGCGGTCGCGCGGCGTCTCGACACCGATCTGGCGATCATCGACAAGCGCCGCGAGCGGGCCGGGGTGTCCGAGGTGATGAACGTGATCGGCGACGTGGAAGGGCGGACCTGCGTGCTGATCGACGACATCGTCGATTCCGCGGGCACGCTGTGCAACGCGGCCGAGGCCCTGGTCGAGCACGGCGCGGACTCGGTCGCCGCCTATGTCACCCACGGCGTGCTGTCGGGCGGCGCGGTGGCGCGGGCCTCGACCTCGGCGCTGTCGCGGCTGATCACCACCGACAGCATCCTCACCACCGAGGCGGTGCGGGTCTCGGACACCGTCGGGCAGATCTCGATCGCCCCGCTGATGGGCGAGGCGATCCGCAGGATCGCCGAGGAAAGATCGGTATCGAGCCTGTTTGACTAATCCCCGGCGAGGGGATAAAAGGCCGCGCTCCAGGGGACAACCGGGATCCGGGGCGAGCGCCGCCGGCACGGCCGGGCGGGGCGCGCGGGCCCCGAGACGAGAGGCATCCGATCATGGCCGAGGTTAGCACCATCGCAGCGGCGCCCCGCGAGCGCGTCGGCAAGGGCGCGGCGCGCGCGGCGCGGCGGGACGGGCTGGTTCCCGGCATGATCTACGGCAACAAGCTCGAGCCGGTGATGATCAGCCTCGATCGGCCGATCGTCGACCGCGAGCTCGGCCAGCCGGGGTTCTTCATCCGCCTCGTCGACATCGAGGTGGGCGGCGAGAAGCACCGCGTGCTGCCCCGCGAGGTGCAGTTCCACCCGGTCAGCGACGCCCCGCTCCACATCGATTTCCTGCGCTTCTCCGCCAGCCGCAAGCTCGCCGTCGCGGTCCCGGTACGATTCCTCAACGAGGACGAATCGCCCGGGCTCAAGCGGGGCGGCGTGCTCAACGTGGTGCGCCACGAGGTCGAGGTGCAATGCACCGCCGACAACATCCCGGGCGAGTTCGAGGTCGATGTCACGGGGCTCGAAATCGGCGATGCGATCCACGCGAGCGCCATAATCCTGCCGGAGGGGGTGGCCTTCACGATCGCCGACCGGGACTTCACCGTCGCCACCATCGCCGCGCCGACGCTGATGGCGGCGGATGAGGAAGAGGAAGAGGTCGAAGGCGAAGAGGGCGAAGAGGGCGCCGAGGCCGACGGCGAGGGCGCCGGCGAGGGTTCCGGCGACGCCACACCGTCCGGCGACGGGGAGTAGCGGTCCCCCGCGACCCGGCGACCCATGTTGATCGTCGTCGGGCTCGGCAATCCCGGGCCCAAACACGCGCGCCAGCGGCACAATATCGGCTATGTCGTCGCCGACGCGATCGCCGCGCGCTACGGCTTCCCGGCGCCCAGGCGCCGCTTCCAGGGCCGGGCGCAGAGCGGGGAGATCGGCGGCGAGCGGGTGCTGCTGCTCAAGCCCGAGACCTATATGAACGAATCCGGCCGGGCGGTGCGCGCGGCGCTCAATTTCTACAAGCTGCGCGCCCGCGACGCCGTGGTCGTCCATGACGAGCTCGACCTCGCCCCGGGCAAGGTGCTGATCAGGAAGGGCGGCGGCCATGCCGGGCATAACGGTCTCAGGAGCCTGCACTCCCAGATCGGACCGGATTACCGGCGGATCCGCGTCGGGATCGGCCATCCCGGCGACAAGCACCGCGTCCTGCGCCACGTGCTGGGCGACTTCGCCGCCGGGGAACGGGCGCTGTTCGCCAGCCTCGCCGAGGCCATCGCCGAGGCGCTGCCGCTGGCCGTCGCCGGCGACGATCCCGGTTTCATGACCAGGGTGGCGCTGCTCTGCCCCCGGCCCAGGCCCGCCAGGCCGGCGCCCGGGGAAGACGCCGGGACGGACCGCTGATGGGCTTTCGCTGCGGCATCGTCGGGCTTCCCAATGTCGGGAAGTCCTGCCTGTTCAACGCCCTCGTCCAGTCGCGGGCCGCGGTGTCCGCGAGCTACGCGTTCTCCACCGTCGAGCCCAATCTCGGCCGCATCGCGGTGCCGGACGACCGCCTCGCCGAGATCGCGGCGCTCGCCAGGTCGCCAAAGATCACCCCCACCCAGCTCGATTTCGTCGACATCGCCGGGCTCGTCCGCGGGGCAAGCCGGGGAGAGGGGCTGGGCAACCAGTTTCTCGCCCATATCCGCGAGGTCGACGCCATCGCCCATGTGCTCCGCTGTTTCGAGGGCAGGGATGTCGACCGGGCGGGCGCGGTCGATCCCGTCGCCGACGCCGAGACCGTCGAGACCGAGCTGATGCTGGCCGATCTCGACAGCCTGACCCGCCGCCTCGAACCGCTGGTCAAGAAGGCGCGCGGCGGCGACCGGGAGGCGACGGCGATGCGCGACATCATGGTCCGCGCGATCGCCGTGCTGGAGGACGGCCGGCCCGCGCTGGAGCTGGAGATCGGCGCGGACGAGGAAATGCTGTTCCACCGGATGCAGCTGCTGACCGCCAAGCCGGTGCTCTATGTCTGCAATGTCGACGAGGAGCAAGCGGCCGGCGGCGGTGCCCATGCGGCGGAAATCGCCCGCTGGGCGGCGGAGAGGGGCGCGCCGACGGTGGTCGTCTCGGCCGCCATCGAGGCCGAGATCGCCCAGCTCGACGACGAGGAGGAGCGGCGCGGATTCCTCGAGACGCTGGGGCTCGGGGAGACCGGCCTCGGCCGGGTGGTGCGCGCCGGGTACGACCTCCTGGGCCTGATCACGTTTTTCACCGCCGGCCCGGTCGAGACCCGCGCCTGGACGGTCGAGCGGGGCACCCGCGCCCAGGACGCGGCGGGCAGGATCCACAGCGATTTCGCACGCGGCTTCATCGCCGCCGAGACCATCGCCTTCGACGACTTCGTGGCATGCGGCGGAGAGGTCGCCGCGAAGGAGGCCGCCAGGATGCGCCGCGAAGGGCGCGACTACATCGTGCGCGACGGGGATGTGATCCTTTTTCGCTTCAACGTTTGACGGTAGAATTCGACCATCGGGGCCCGGTTCCGGGCCGCCATCCATTCCATCCAGGGGAGATCGGGGACATGGGACAGACCGTTACGCTCACCGCCGGCGACGGCCACGCGCTGGACGCCTACAGGGCAGACCCGTCGGGCGCCGCCAAGGGCGGCGTCGTGGTGATTCAGGAGATCTTCGGCGTCAACAGCCATGTCCGGCACCTCGTCGACATGTTCGCCGGGAAGGGCTATGCGGCGATCGCCCCCGCCCTGTTCGACCGCACCGAGAAGGGGGTCGATCTCGGCTATGACGAGGTCTCCTTCGGCAAGGGGCGGGAGCTGCGCGGCGGGCTCTCGGACGACTGGATTCTGGCCGACGTGGACGCGGCGGCGAAGGCGGTCTCGGACGCCGGCAAGGTCGGGCTGATCGGCTACTGCTTCGGCGGCTATGTCGCGTGGATCAGCGGCTGCAATCTCGACAGCCTCGCCTGTTCGGTGAGCTGCTATGGCGGCGGCATCGCCGCGCGGGCGGCCAACGACACGCCGCGCATGCCGATCGAGATGCATTTCGGCGACAAGGACCACGCGATCCCGATGGGCGACGTCCAGGCGATCCGCGACGCCCACCCGGACGTCCCGAGCTTCGTCTACGACGATTCCGCACACGGCTTCTGCTGCGACGACCGGGACGTCTACAACCAGGGCGCCGAGCAGCGCTGCCACGAACGCGCCCTCGCGCTGTTCGCCGAACACGTCGGGTAGCGCGAGAGCGGGGCCGCCCCTTCCCTCAATTCGTCGTTTCAACCGGGGCGGGCCGGAGGCCCGCGCAGTGGAGAAATGACGAGGGGGGAGACGGCCCGTTTTCCCGCCCTATCTCAGCGCGGCGGCGATGTTGCCGCCGTCGACGGTCAGCACAGCCCCGGTGGTCTTCTCGGCCAGCGCGAGGTCGACGAACGCCCGGGCGGCGTCGTCGGCCGTCACCTCGCGGCCGAGCAGGTTGCCGGCCATGTAGTCCCCGGTCGAGACACCGCGCGCGCGGGCGCGTTCCTCGATCGTCGCCTCGGTCATCAGCCCGCTCCGGATGCGGTCGGCGTTGACCGCGTTGGCGCGGATGCCCTCGGCGCCGTGGTCGAGCGCGTATTGCCGCATCAGGAACAGCGTCGCCGCCTTGGCGAGGCCGTAGGGCCCGAAATCGGGGCCCGGGTTGACCGCCTGCTTGGAGGTGTTGAACAGCAGCACGCCGCCCAGCCCCTGCGCCCGGAAAATGCGGACCGCCGCCTGGGCGGCGCGCTGGTGGCCGTAGAAGTTGAGCTCGAAGCTCTCGCGGATCACCGCCTCGTCCACCTCGCCGATCCTGCCCTGCCACGCCGCGCCGGCATTGGAGACCAGGATGTCGAGCCCGCCGAACGATTCGGCCACGGCATCGAACGCCGCGGTCACCGAGCCGGGATCGGTGACGTCGCAGGCGAAGGCGCGCGCACCCAGCGCCGCGGCCGCGGCTTCCGCCGCCGGGCGGTCGCGGTCGAGGATCGCCAGCTCTGCCCCTTCCCGAGCGAAAGCCGCCGCCGTCGCCCGGCCGATCCCCGACGCGCCGCCGGTCACCGCGACGATGCGCCGCGCGAGCGGCTGCTCCGCCGCCCTGCCGAGCTTCGCCTGTTCCAGCGACCAGTACTCGATGTCGAAGATGTCGGCCTCTGAAATGCTCTCGAACCGGCCGATGGACTCCGCCCCGGCGACCACCCGCGCCGTGGTCTCGGCGAGGTCGGCGGCGATGGCGGCGGCGCGCGACGAGGCGCCGAGGCCGAACAGCCCGAGCCCGGGGACCAGGATCACCCTCGGGTAGGGGTCGAGCGCCCGCCTGGGCTCGGCCTGGCGGGCGTTGTTGCGCGCGAAATAGGCCTCGTAGTCGCGGACGAAGGCGGCAACCGTCGCCTCGGCCTCGCGCGCGAAATCCTCCAGCGCGCCCGGCCGGGGCGGCGCCAGGATCAGCGGTTTCGGCTTGGTGCGGATCGCGTGGTCGGGCGTGACCGGGCCCCGGGTGGACTCCGCCAGCCCCGCGCGATCGACGAAGTCGCGCACCGCCTCGCCGGCGCGGAAGTCGAGGACCAGCCGGCCGGCGCCGCTGGCCAGCCCGCGCAGGATCGGCGCGACCGCCGCGGCCGGCATCTCGGGCGCGGTTGCCGGCAGGCGCGCCGCGGGAACGCTCGCCCGGCGCCGCGCGACATGCGCCTCGGCCCGGTCGGCCGTGGCGATCATCCGCTCATAGGCCTCCTCGGCGGTCTCGCCGAAGGTGAAGACGCCGTGCTTGAGGAGGATCAGCCCCTCGATCGACGGGTCCTCGGCATGGGCCGCGGCGCAGGCCCTGGCGAGCGCGAAGCCCGGCATGACATAGGGCACCAGCCCCATCGTCCCGCCATAGACCTCGCGGCAGATCGCCTCGCCGTCCGGCTGGTCGGTGAGCACGAGGACCGCATCGGCATGGGTGTGGTCGACGAATTTGTGCGGCAGGAAGGCATGCAGCAGGGTCTCGACCGACGGGTTGGGCGCGCGCGGGTCGAGCAGGTTGACGCGCTGGAAATCCACCATCTCCCCGTCGCCGAGCCGGTCCAGCGCGGCGAGCCGCCGGAGCGGCTCCAGCCTGACCGCGGGCAGGCCCGAGGGCTCGATATCGGCCATGTCCCAGCCCGAGCCCTTGACGCACAGCACGTCGGCCGTCTCGCCCAGCAGGTCGGGCATGGCGGTCTTGACCGAGGTATTGCCGCCGCCATGCAGCACGAGCCCGGGATCGCCGCCCAGCAGCCGCGTCGTGTAGACCCGGAGCGCCACGTCTTCCGAAACGCCCTCGGCCCGGTAGCGCGAGACCATCGCGGCGGCGGCGCGCGCCGAATAGCGGCTCCGCATGGCTTCTACCCCGCCGCCGCCCGGCGCCGCTCCGGGTAGAGCGCGAGCAGGCCTTGCGCCGAGGCTTCCGCGACGCCGCGCTCGGTGATCAGCGCGGTCACCAGCCGGGCCGGGGTCACGTCGAAGCCCGGGTTGAAGACCGGGCTTGCCGCGGGCGTCAGGCGGACGGTGCGGATCTCGCCCGCCTCCGTCTCGCCGGTCACGGTGGACACCTCCGCGCCCGCGCGCTCCTCGATCGGCAGGTCGGCGCCGCTGTCGGCCGTCCAGTCGACGGTCGGGCCCGGCAGGGCGACGTAGAACGGGACCCCGTTGTCGGACGCCGCGAGCGCCTTCAGATAGGTGCCGATCTTGTTGCACACGTCGCCATTGGCGCAGGTCCGGTCGGTGCCGGTGATGCAGAGATCGACCCGGCCGTCCTGCATCAGATGGCCGCCCGCGTTGTCGACGATCACGGTGTGCGGCACGCCGTGGGCGGCGAGCTCCCAGGCGGTCAGCCCGGCGCCCTGGTTGCGCGGCCGGGTCTCGTCGACCCAGACATGGAGGTCGATCCCCGCATCGTGGGCGCGATAGATCGGGGCGAGCGCGGTGCCGCCGTCGACCGTGGCGAGCCAGCCGGCGTTGCAATGGGTCAGCACGTTGACCGGTCCCGCGCGCCGCGCCGCCGCTTCGCGCAGCAGCGCCACGCCGTTCTCGCCGATCGCCCGGTTGATCGCCACGTCCTGGTCGCAGATTTCGGCGGCGCGCGCGTAGGCCGCATCCGCCCGCCTTGCCTCGTCGACGGCGAGCACCCGGGCCTTCATGTCGTCCAGCGCCCAGCGCAGATTGACCGCCGTCGGGCGGGTCGCGAGGAGCTCGGAGCAGGCCGCCTCGACCGAGCCCCGCGAGGCATCGCGGCGGATCGCGAGGCAGAGCCCGTAGGCCGCGGTGGCGCCGATCAGCGGCGCGCCGCGCACCCGCATGTCGCGGATCGCCGCCGCCGCGTCCTCCAGCGTCGCCAGCGTCGCGATCCCGAAACGGTGCGGCAGTAGGGTCTGGTCGACGATCTCGACGGTCTCGCCGTCGGCGGCGAGCTGGATCGACCGCCGGGGGACCCCGTCGACCTTCATCGCTTGAGCGCGCGCCCCGCCACCGCGTCGAGCCGCGCGGCGAGCTCGGGATCGCGCGCATCCGCCGGGGTGATCAGCGCGGTGTCGAGCACGGTGTGGCAGCCCGCCGGGCAGGCCGCGTCGCGCCCGGCCAGCAGCGGCACCGCGGCCTCGACGAGCTGCCGGGCGCGGGCCGCGTTCGCCTGCAGCACCCCGATCACCGCCTCCACCGTGACGTCGTCATGGCCCGGATGCCAGCAATCGTAGTCGGTGACCATCGCCACCGTCGCGTAGCACATCTCGGCCTCGCGGGCGAGCTTGGCCTCCGGCATGTTGGTCATGCCGATGACGTTGGCGCCCCACGAGCGGTAGAGCTCGGACTCGGCCCGGCTGGAGAATTGCGGGCCGTCGATCGCCACATAGGTGCCGCCCCGCACGGTCTCGATGGCGAGGCCCGAGGCGGCTTCCTCCAGCGCGTCGCCGAGCCGGGGGCAGACCGGGTCGGCCATCGACACATGGGCGACCAGCCCGGTTCCGAAGAAGGTCTTGACGCGCCGGAAGGTGCGGTCGATGAACTGGTCGACCAGCACGAAGCTGCCCGGCGCCAGCGCCTCGTCGAGACTGCCGACGGCGCTCAGCGACAGGATCTCGGTCGCGCCCACCCGCTTGAGCGCGTCGATATTGGCGCGGAAGTTGATCTCGCCCGGCGGCGTCGCGTGGCCCCGCCCGTGGCGCGGCAGGAAGGCGAGCCCCTGGCCGCCGAGCGTGCCGAGAAGGATCTCGTCCGACGGCGCGCCGAACGGCGTCTCCACCGCCTCCCAGCGCCGGTCGGCCAGCCCGTCTATGTCATAGAGGCCGCTGCCGCCGACGATCCCGACAACCGGTGGAGTCCCCGGCTCCGCCATGGCGTCCCCTCCCGACGGCGCGATCCTCCGTCAGTGCGGCACGTCGGACCAGATCGCGCGCTTGACCGCGTACAGCATGCCGGTGAGCAGGACCAGGAAGAGGACCACCTTGACGCCCATGCGCTTGCGCTCCTCGAGCTCGGGCTCGGCGGCCCAGACGAGGAACTGGGTCACGTCCTTCGCCATCTGGCCCACCGTCGCCTCGGTGCCGTCGGCGTATTCGACCAGCTCATCGCTCAACGGCGCCGGCATGGCGATCTGGTGGCCCGGGAAATAGGCGTTGTAGTCCATGCCCTCGGACATCTCCATCTCCGCCGGCGCTTCCCGGTAGCCCACCATCAGCCCGTGGATGTAGTCGGGGCCGCCGATGCGCGACTTGGTGACCAGCGACAGATCGGGCGGCAGGGCGCCGTTATTGGCGGCGCGCGCGGCGTTGTCGTTGGCGAACGGCGACACGAAGCGGTCGCTCGGCCGGGCCGGGCGGTCGAACATCTCGCCCTCGGCGTCGGGACCGTCGGTGACCTCGACCTCGGCGGCGAGCGCCTTGACCTGGTCCTCGGAGAAGCCGATCGCCGTCAGGTTGCGGTAGTGGACGAGGCGCAGCGAATGGCAGACCGCGCAGACCTCGGTATAGACCTGGAAGCCGCGCCTCAGCGCCGCCCGGTCGAACGAGCCGAACAGCCCGTCGAAGGTCCACTTCACGCTCGGCGGGGCGACGGCGTCGGCCGCCATGGCCGGGCTGGCGCCAGCGAGCGCGAGCGCGGCGAGGATGGCGCCAAGGGTCCGCCTCATTGCGCCTTCTCCATCGTCTGCGGCGCCGCGGCGGGGGGCCCGGAGCCTCCTCCGAGCACCGGCTCGGCGATGCTGGTCGGCAGCGGGCGCGGCGTCTCGATCACCGAGAGCAGCGGCATCAGCACCAGGAAATGGGCGAAATAGTAGAGCGTCGCGATCTGGCCGATGATCACGAAGATGCCCTCGGGCGGGTTGCCGCCGACCCAGCCCAGCACCACGCAGTCGATCACCAGCACCCAGAAGAGCTGCTTGTAGATCGGGCGGTAGCGCGCGCTGCGCACCGGCGAGCGGTCGAGCCAGGGGACCAGGAACAGGACCAGGATCGAGCCGAACATCAGCACCACGCCGATCAGCTTGGCGGACAGGAACCAGATGTCGAAGGTGATCGACCTGAGGATCGCGTAGTAGGGCAGGAAGTACCACTCGGGCACGATATGCGGCGGCGTCAGCAGCGGGTCGGCGGGGATGTAGTTCTCGGGCTCGCCGAAGAAGTTGGGCGCGAAGAACACGAAGCCGGCGAAGATCGTCAGGAACGCGCTCAGACCGAACATGTCCTTGACGGTGTAGTAGGGGTGGAAGGGGATCTTGTCCTGCGGGCCCTTGGCGTCGATCCCGAGCGGGTTGTTCGAGCCGTGCTGGTGCAGCGAGACCAGATGCAGGACGACCACGCCGACGATCACGAACGGCATGAGATAGTGCAGGCTGAAGAACCGGTTGAGCGTCGGATTGTCGACCGTGAAGCCGCCCCACAGCCAGGTGACGATGATGTCGCCGACGATCGGCACCGCGGAGAACAGGTTGGTGATCACGGTCGCGCCCCAGAAGCTCATCTGGCCCCAGGGCAGCACATAGCCCATGAACGCGGTCGCCATCATGCAGAGCAGGATGACCACGCCCAGGATCCACAGGATCTCGCGCGGCGACTTGTAGGAGCCGTAATAGAGCCCGCGGAAGATGTGGATATAGACGATGATGAAGAAGGCCGACCCGCCATTGGTGTGGATGTAGCGGATCAGCCAGCCATAGTTCACGTCGCGCATGATTCGCTCGACGCTGTCGAAGGCGTGGTCGACATGCGGCGTGTAGTGCATCGCCAGCACGATGCCGGTGACGATCATGATGACCAGCACGATCCCGGCGAGCGAGCCGAAATTCCACCAGTAGCTCAGATTGCGCGGCGTCGGGTAGTCGATCAGCTCCTTCTCGGCGAAGGAGAACATCGGCAGGCGGTAGTCGATCCACTGGACCAGGCGGTTCTTCATCCAGGGCTGCGTCATGGACTTTCCCCCCTAGCCGATGCGCACGAGGCTGTCGGACAGGAACTCGTAGGACGGCACCGGCAGGTTCTTCGGCGCCGGCCCCTTGCGGATGCGTCCCGACGTGTCGTAATGCGAGCCGTGGCAGGGGCAGAACCAGCCGCCGTACTCGCCCTTCCTGTCGCCCGTCGCCTGGCCCTTGGGGATGCAGCCGAGATGGGTGCAGACGCCGACCACGATCAGCCATTCCGGCTTCCGGGCGCGCTCGGCGTCGGGCTGGGGATCGGGGAGGTCGTCGAGCGCGACCGTCCCCGCCTCCTCGATCTCGGCCTCGGTGCGGCGGCGGATGAACACCGGCTTGCCCTGCCAGACCACGGTGATGCTCTGCCCCACCTCGATCGGCGACAGATCGACCTCGGTGGTCGCCAGCGCCAGCGTGTCCCTGGCCGGGCTCATCTGGTGGATCAGCGGCCACAGGGCGATCGCGCCGCCGGCGGCGCCGAACGCGCCGGTCGCCAGATAGAGAAAATCGCGGCGCGTCTCGCCGTGGCCGTCGCCGGCCCTGATGTCCTCGGAATCCGCCATGGAACAACCTCTCGGCTGGGCAGGTAAGCACGTTGCGGTTTGCAGCCGCGAAAACTAGCCGCCGCTGGCGTGCGCCGCAACGCCGCCCGGGGATGCGGCCGCGCGGCGGCCTCGGGAAGCGCTGCCCGCCGCGCGGATCGCGCAGCGGGCAAGGCAACGGGTATAATCGAATCCGTCGTCAAATCAAGGACCAGGCGGTGATGACGGTCGCGGAGAGGCAGCAACGCGCGGCGGCGTGGTTCCGCACCCTGCGCGACCGTTTCTGCGCGGCCTTCGAAGCGCTGGAGGACGCCCAACGAGACGGGTCCGGCCCGCCCGGGCGGTTCGAACGCAAGACCTGGCAACGGCCGACCGGGGACGGCTCGGACGGCGGCGGCGGCGAGATGTCGGTCATGAAGGGCCGCGTGCTCGAGAAGGTGGGCGTCAATTTCTCTTCCGTCCACGGCCGCTTCTCGCCCCAGTTCCAGACCCGTATCCCGGGCGCGGAGGACGATCCGCGCTTCTGGGCGAGCGGCATCTCGGTGGTCGCCCATCCGTGCTCGCCCCTGGTGCCGGCGATGCACATGAACACGCGCTTCATCGTCACCACCAGGTCGTGGTTCGGCGGCGGCGGCGACCTGACCCCGATCTACCCGGACGAGGACGCGGCGGCCGCCTTCCACGCCGCGCTGAAGGCCGCCTGCGATCCGTACGATCCCGGCCGCTACGCGGCCTACAGGCAGGCCTGCGACGACTATTTCTTCCTGCCCCACCGCGACGAGCCGCGCGGCGCCGGCGGCATCTTCTACGACAATCTGGACAGCGGCGACTGGGAGGCCGATTTCGCCTTCACCCGGGATGTCGGGCGCGCGGTTCTCGAGACCTATCCCGGGATCGTCGGCGACCGCATGGCGGCGCCGTGGACCGAGGCGCAGCGCGCCCACCAGCTGGTCCGGCGCGGGCGCTATGTCGAGTTCAACCTGCTCTACGACCGGGGCACCGAGTTCGGCCTGAAGACCGGCGGCAACGTGGAGGCGATCCTGATGTCGCTGCCGCCCGTCGTCGCCTGGCCGTGACGCCGCCCGCCGCTCAGCGGGTCCACAGTCTCGGGAAGATCTCGGCGTCGATCGGCCCGCCCTCGACCAGATGCGGCGCGTCGTAGAAGGTCGGCGAGTGACGCCCCGGGTACCAGGTGATGTCGTCGCCGCAGAAGCGGAGCGAGACCGCGCGGCGCGGCGTCGGCAACGGGTTGCCGTTGGCCGCGTGCAGGGTCGCGCCGTGGAACACCGCGACGTCGCCCGGATCGAGATCGAAGCAGATCGTCGGGTAGCGCTCGGGATCGCCGTCGATGTCGGGCGCAGTCTCCAGGAACTGCTCGGTCTCGGCCACGAAATCGCCCTGGCCGATCTTGACCGGCCGGAACATCTTGCCCCAGGCATGCGAGCCGGCCGCGAAGCGGACCGAGCCCGTCGCCTCGGTGACGGGATCGAGCGGCACCCAGAAGCTGCAGATCTGCGAGCCCTTGATGCGGAAATAGGGCAAATCGTGATGCCACCAGGTGGGCGTGTCGGCGCCCGGCTCCTTGATCAGCAGGTGCTCGTCATAGAGGTTGATCCGGCTCGCCTCCATCAGCTCGGCGGCGAGCCGCGCCATCGGCGATTCGTGCATGAAGCGGCGGAACTGCTCGAAGCGCAGGAACATGCCGTGGTCGGTGTGGAACCGGCTCTCGCCCTCGCCGTAATCCTTGGCGACCTCGCTCGGCTCGGCGATCGCCGCCTCGATCCCCTCGGCGAGCAGTTCGAGCCATTCCGGGGCCACCACGCCGCGCAGGCAGAGCGCCCCGTCGCGCCGCCACGCCGCACGCTCCTGGTCGCTGATATGCCGTTCGTCGAGAACCGTGGCCATCGCTCCGCCCCATCCCAAGCTTTCGCGGATTGTCCCCGCAGCGGAGCGGCAAGGCAAGCCGGTTCGGCATCGCGCCGTCCCGGTTGCGAAGTTCGTCGCCTTCCGTTTCCGTGTCCATTTGCCCGTCATGCCCGGCCCCGGAACAAGTCCGGGGCCAGCCATGACGAAAGGGGTGCGGCGACGGCGCAGACCGAACCGGCCCCGCCCTACCCCGCCTCCGCCACCGGCGGCGGGGTGTGCACCGCGACCGGCGGGGCGGGGCCGTCCCAGCGCTCGATCTCGACCAGGGCGGAATGGGCCGCGGTGGCCTGGGCGAGGCGGGAGGTGCCGCGGTCGTGGGTCAGCAGGTTGGGATTGCCGTGGCGGTCGAGCGTGCCGATCGCGCCGGGCTCGGCCGGGTCGTACCAGGCGCCCGTCGGCAGCACCACGACGCCGGGGCGCACCGCCTCGCTGACCCGGGCGCCGGCGAGGCACTGGCCGCGGTCGTTGTGGATGCGCACCACGTCGCCGTCGGCGATGCCGCGCGGCCCGGCATCGTCGGGGTGGATGGTCGCCGCCTCGCGCCCCGCCACCTTGCCCGACGCGCTGACCGAGGACGGATCGAGCTGGCTGTGCAGCCGCGTCGCCGGCTGGTTGGAGACCAGGTGCAGCGGAAACCGGGCGGCGAGCGGGGCGCCCAGCCATTCGCGCGGCTCGATCCATACCGGATGGCCGGGGCAGTCGTCGTAGCCGAAGCCGGCGACGGTCTCGGAAAAGATCTCGATCCGGCCGGACGGCGTGCGCAGCGGGCTCGCCTCGGGATCGGCGCGGAAATCGGCGAACAGGACGAAGTCGTCCGCGGGCTCCTGCACGCGCACCCGCCCGTCCCGCCAGAATTCCTCGAAGGGCGGCAGCCCGGCCCCCTCGCGCGCCATGCGGGCGGCGAAGCCGTCATACGCTTCGCGGATCCAGCCGAGCTCGTCCTTGCCCCCGGTGAATTCTTCGGCGAGGCCGAGGCGTTCGGCGAGCGCCGTCACGATGTCGTAGTCGCTCCGCGCCCCGCCCACCGGCTCCACCGCGCGGCGCATGGCGTAGATCGTCGAATCGCGCGTCCCGGCGCCGATGTCGTTGCGTTCGAGCGCCGTCGCCGCCGGCAGCACGATATCGGCGTGGCGCGCGGCGGGGGTCCAGAACGGGTCCTGCACGACAATGGTCTCCGGCTTGCGCCAGGCGCGCAGCAGCCGGTTCAGATCCTGGTGGTGGTGGAACGGGTTGCCGCCGGCCCACCAGACCATGCGGATGTCGGGATAGATCCGCTGCTTGCCGTTGAACGCGTATTCGCCGCCGGGATCGAGCAGCATGTCGGCGATGCGCGCGACCGGGATGAAGCTCCCGGTCGGATCCTTTCCCACGGGCAGCCCGCGCGGCCCGGCGGCGATCTTCTCGCTGCCGATCGAGCCCATGGCGCCGTAGCCGATGCCGAAGCCGCCCCCCGGCAGGCCGATCTGGCCCAGCATGGCGGCGAGCGTAATGCCCATCCAGATCGGCTGCTCGCCCCGATCGGCGCGCTGCAGCGAGTAGCTCAGCGTGATCATCGTGCGGCTCGCCGCCATGCGGCGGGCGAGCGCCCGGATATCGTCCGCCGCGATGTCCGAGCGCGCGGCGGCCCAGTCGGCGTCCTTGGCGACGCCGTCGCTCGTGCCGTCGAGATAGGCGCGGAACCGCTCGAAGCCGACGCAGTAGCGCTCGAGGAAGGCGCGGTCGTGCAGGTCCTCGGCGACCAGCGTATGGGCGAGCCCGAGCATCAGCGCGGTGTCGCTGTTGGGCCGGACCGGCATCCAGCGCGCGCCGAGCGCCGCCACCGTGTCGTCCCTGAGCGGGCTGATCGACACCGCCTCGATCCCGGCTTCGCCGAGGCGCTCGATCCAGCCGCGCGCGCGATGCGGGCCGGGACCGCCGAAGGCGATCTGCAGGTTCTTGGGCGCCATGCCGCCGAAGCTCACGACCAGCCCGGTATGGGCGGCGATGTTGCGCCACTCCGTCGCCTGAATGCCGACCGGCGCGGCGGTCCCGAGGATATGCGGGACCACGACCAGCGCGGCCCCGCAGCTGTAATTGCCGACATGGTCGGTCGCGCCGCCGCAGAGATTGAGCAGCCGGCGGACCAGGGTGCGCGGATGGTGGATCTTGCCCGAGCTGGCCCAGCCGTAGCTGCCGGCATAGATCGCCTCGTTGCCGTGCGCGCGCTTCACCCGCTGGAGCTCGCCCGCGACCAGGTCGAGCGCGCGCTCCCAGGAGACCGGCACGAAGGGCTCGGCGCCGCGCCCCGCCGTGTCCGAGCGGGGCCCCGCGTTGTGGTAGCCCGCGCGCACCATCGGCCGGGCGATACGCGTCGGATGATCGACCAGCTCCGGCAGCGCGGCGTTGAGCGGCGCCGGGTCGGGGTCCTCCTCCCACGGCCGCGCGCCGACCACCCGCCCGTCGGCGACCAGCACGTCGTAGATCCCCCAATGCGCCCCGGTCGGGACCGCCGTCGTTCCATCCATGATCCGCGCCTCCCATGTCCCAATTGGCGCAACCGTGCGCGGCGGTCAAGGCGTCGCGAGGGACACGCCATTCCTGCTAGATTCGGCGTCCGAGCGATCGTCAGGGGGAGACCGGTCCGGTGCGACGGAGCGAGGAGCGCATCCTCACCACCCATGTGGGGAGCCTGATCCGGCCGAAGGCGATCCGCGACATCCTGGCCGCGCGGCAAAACGGCGTGGCGGTGGACGAGGCGTATCACCGGAGCGTGCTGACCGGGTCGGTGGCGGAGATCGCGCGGCGCCAGGCGGAGACCGGGATCGACGTCATCAGCGACGGCGAGTTCGGCAAGTCGATCAGCTGGTCGCAATACGTGCTCGAACGGCTGAGCGGTTTCGAGCGGCGCCCGGTGGCGCCCGGCGCCGCGGACCCGTTCGCGCGCGGCCTCGACCGGGAGCGCTTTCCCGGGTTCTACGCCGAGCTCGACGCGCAGGACCAGGCGCAGGGACGCTTCGACGGCGGCGGCGGGGCGCGATACGAGTCGGTCTGCGTCGCGCCGATCGCCTATACCGGCCACGATGCGCTGGAGCGCGACATCGGCAACTTCAAGGCGGCGCTCGCGAAGGTGGATGTGGCCGACGGGTTCCTGCCGGTCGCCGCGCCGGCGAGCGCCATCCCGGACCGCCGGAACGAGTACTACGAGAGCGACGAGGCGCTGGTATTCGCCATCGCCGACGCCATGCGGGTCGAGTACCGGACGATCGCCGAGGCCGGGCTGCTGGTCCAGATCGACGACGCGCGGGCCGCGGTCACATACGACCGCATGGTCCCGCCGGCGACCCTGCGGGATTTCCGCAAGTGGCTCGGTCTCCACATGGAGGCGCTCAACCGCGCGCTCGACGGGATTCCGCCGGATCGCGTGCGCTATCACGTCTGCTGGGGAAGCTGGCCCGGGCCGCACACCAGCGACGCACCCGGTGGTGCTAACTATTTGATATTAGGTCGTTTTTTCTCCCGCATTCTGCAACCGGGGAACAAAATCTGCAACCGCAGTTCCCCGGCTGCAACCGCAACCGGGAGAACGCAATGCCCAGAACCAACCTTACCGACGCCCGTGTAACCGCCCTCAAGCCCCGCAAGACCAAATACGACGTCCGCGATGCGAAACTCAGGGGCTTCGGCGTCCAGGTAACGCCCTCGGGCCGCAAGCGCTTCTTCGTCCACTGCCAGCATCGCGGGCAACGCGTCTGGAAGATCGTCGGCGACGCCTCGGACCTGAACGTGAAGGAGGCACGATCCCGCGCCGCCGGGACCCTCGCCGCAATCCGGCGCGGCGAACCCGCTCGACCCCTGCCCGACGAGACCCTCTTCGAGGTCGTCGCCGAGACGGTGTTCGAACGGTACGAACGCCTCTGGAAGCCGCGCACCCTGTTCGTCAACCGGGGCTATCTCAAGAAGCAGATCCTGCCGCATTTCGCCGGACGGCAGGTCGCCCATATCGACCAGAAGGAAGTCCGTAAGTGGTTTGCCACCCTGCACGCGACGCCTGTCGCCGCCGACCGCTCGATGCCGGTGCTCTCCGTCATCATGAAGGAGGCCGAGGCGATGGGTCTTCGCCCGGAGGGTTCCAACCCCTGCCGGGGCATCCGGCGTTACCGCCGCAAGGGGCGCGAGCGCTTTCTGTCGGACGAGGAGTTGCGACGTCTGTCCCGGAGGCTCTCGGCATCGTCCGGGCGGCATCCTCGGCAGGTAGCCGCCATCCGCCTCCTCCTGCTGACCGGGTGCCGCAGGAGCGAGATCCTCACCCTCCGCTGGTCCGAATACCGCGAAGGCCATCTCTTCCTGCGCGATTCCAAGACGGGCCCCCGCACCGTATGGCTGTCGAGCCCGGCCAGGAGGGTCCTCGATTCGCTTGAACGAACCGGCCGCTGGGTGTTCCCGGCGTCGAGCGCCGACCGGCCGGCAAGCAAGCGCTGGCTCGACGGCTTCTGGTGGCGGCTCCGCGCCGAGGCAGGTCTGGAGGATGTACGGCTTCACGATCTCAGACATACGCATGCCAGCGTCGCGCTCAGGCAGGGCGAGACCGTCCTCGTGATCGGCAAATTGCTCGGTCATGCCGATCCGGCGACCACCCTCAAATACACGCACCCCGCCGACGCCGCCGCGATGGAGGCCGCGGAGACGGTCGGCGCCATTCTCGGAAACTGACCGATGGCCGGGAAAGAACGCAGGCGGCTCACCGACCCCGCCATCGCCCGTCTTCGGCCCCGCGAGCGGGAATACACAATGTGGGACAGCGCCGTCACCGGCCTCGGTGTCCGGGTGAGACCGGCCGGCGGGAAGAGCTATGTCCTGTTGCAGCAATCCCCTTCCAGGTCGGGGCGCGTCTCTCTCGGGCCGGTCTCGTCGAAGGGCATCGACGAGGTCCGCCGGGAATGCCATGCGCGACGGGCGTGTCCGGAGCCGGAGGAACCCGACGAACCGAAAGAGAAGGTCCCGCTATTCCGTGACTTCGTCGAGGGACCCTGGAAGGAGGCGCATTTCGATCGCTACAAGCCGTCGACCAGGAAGTGCACCCGGATCTTCCTCACGGGACAGATCCTGCCCGCCTTCGGGTCGAAGCCTCTCGACGGAATCGCCCCGGCACATGTGAGACGGTGGTTCGATGCATACAGCCGGACCTCGCCGGGCGGCGCCAACCGCACCCTGGACATTCTCCAGCAGATCATGAATTTCGCGATCGCCTGCGGCTACATCGAAACCAACCCGACGCGGGGCGTGAAGAGGAACCGGCGTACGCCGCTGACGCGCTTCCTGTCGCGCGACGAGATCGGCCGCCTGCACGGAGTACTCGACGAGCACCCCGAACGCGGAGCCGAGAGTCTGAAGCAGGCCGACATCATCCGCCTGTTGCTTCTCACCGGATGCCGCAAGGGCGAGATCGTAGGACTGCGTTGGTCGGAGATCCACGGCGACGTGCTCATGTTGGGCGACAGCAAGACGGGTCCGAGAAAGGTTCCCCTGAATTCTCAGGCACGGCACATTCTGGACAGGCAGCCGCGAGACGGTAGCGAGTTCGTGTTTCCGTCGCCGCGCGACCCGTCTCGGCCGCGCAGCGACCACCTCCGGCTCTGGCACCGGGTCCGTCGGGAGGCCGGCATCGAGGACGTTCGTCTTCACGACCTTCGCCACACGCATGCGAGTCACGCGGTGATGAACGGGGTGCCGGTGCCGGTGGTCTCGCGAATGCTCGGGCATTCCGACGTGCGCATGACGCTGCGTTACGCCCATCTCGGGGACCGGGATATCGAGCAGGCCGCCGAGAGAGTCGGGCAGGCCATCGGGAAAATCATGGACATATGAACCGATGACCCACCGCGCGTTGCGGCGTACCCCTATTAGCCCGACAACGAGTCCAGCGGCGAAGTCGAGGATTTCGTCACGAGAATGATCCCACGCGGCGATCCGATTTGGCCGTTGTACGAACGCTACATCGAGAGTATCCCCGCCGGTCAGCGGCGTTTCTCGCAGAAAAAGACCCCGCGGGCGCAACTCCATGCTTGGCTTGCGACAAGGGAGGATCCAAGACTCATGGGAACCGCGATCCGGGCTGGCGATCTCAAAGTCGATGGACCGCTCGCCACGCGATTCGCGGGTTGGCTTCAGGAGTTGTTCGGCGGGCGGGCTTGAACCGCGAAATCCATCTATTCTTCGACGATACCGGAAGCCGCCGTCCAGACCGCCTGCTCAGCGTCAGTCGCCATTAGGGGCAAGGGGCTGTTCCGGTCTCGGTGGAATCCTGGTCAACGAAGTCGACATCCAATCGGTGTGAACGAACACCGGTCGTTCGGCGAGCGGTGGAGCATCGAGTATCCGTTCCACTCCCATGCGATTGGCGGCGGTCGCGGCAGTTTCTCATGGTTCGAGAGACCGGAGCGAGCGGCGCATATTCTTTGGAGGTAACTACTCGCCCGCTTTATTTCCGGATCGTGATTTGGCTTTCGGGCTGTTGCCCTGCGTCGATCAAGTGGACGGCGTTTCCGGTGAGGGCGATCTGGATTGCGACGAGCGGGTTGTATCCCTGGGCGGCGGCGGATTGCAGGTAGCTTGAGATTCGGCACCAGGCGTGGGCGTAGGTTCCGGTTCGGAAGCAGCCGGAGACCTTCTGCTTGACCTTGCTCATGCGGAGGTCGCGCTCGGCGCGGTTGTTGGTGAAGCTGACGTCGGGGTCTTCGGCGAAGCGCAGGACCTCTGTTTCGTAGGTCTTGAGCCGCTCCCAGAGATTGTGGGCGTCGGATTTGGCGACACGGCCGCGCTGCCCGTCGGCGCGCGGCGGGATCTCGGGCAGCTCCTTTTTCGCCTGGGTGAGGATGGTTCGGTATCGTCGTCGCAGGGCCTTGTACTGCTTGGCGGAGAGGGTCTTGTCGTCGCGCTGGGCGACCTGGTGGCAGGCTTCGAGGAGCAGGGATCGCATGCGCCTGGCCCAGGCGTGGCCGTGCGCCTCGACGACGAAGGCGAGCTCCCTGGCCAGATGGGCTCCGCACAGGGCGTGTCGGCAGTGGCCATAGCTCAGGTAGGAGGCCCAGCAGTCGTGGATCAGGACGCCGCGGTATCGGGGGATGATGCCGATCGCCTCGATCGCCTCGCATCCCCGGCGGGGGTGGAGGAACTTGAGGGTGATGCCGCCGGCGGCGTAGACATGGATCCAGTGGTTCTTGCGGTCGATGCGCAACGAGGTCTCGTCGACGTGGATGGCCGGCATGGCGAGCAGGCGCTCGACGGCGGCGTCCTCCCATTCGGCGAGGGCCTGGTGCAGCTTCGCGATATAGGAGAGCAGCGTCGCCTCGGCGACCGCCCGTCCGGTCAGGACCTTGAGCGACTGCGCGACCCGCTTGAGCGAGACCAT